>Ga0222672_1000582_pt1 | contig 13533 bp, 9 predicted proteins | sample AntAcemetagen799_FD_179810 | JGI IMG/M metagenome (GOLD analysis project Ga0222672, IMG submission 179810) | Saline water microbial communities from Ace Lake, Antarctica - #799 | ecosystem: Environmental > Aquatic > Non-marine Saline and Alkaline > Saline | place: Antarctica: Ace Lake | collected...
TCGGCCTTGGCCAATTCGATTAACTGCTCACGCGTTGGACGGGGTTGGTTCACAACGCTTACCTGATACTATAATTTCCATAGTACAAGTTCTATTTTCGCTTTTTTGACCTGAGCAGTAACAAATTCAAAACACTACGTTCTCATTCACGGAGCCTGGGAAGATTCAACCATCTGGAATCAGGTATCGCCCGTTCTCGAGTCTCAAGGCCATACCGTCACGGCCATCGATCTGCCGGGTCATGGCGGCAACTTGCGGGATCTCGCAGATGTCACATTGGACGGCTATGTCGATGCCGCGGTGACCGCCATAAAGGCGATCGATCGTCAGATCGTTCTCGTCGGTCACAGCATGGCTGGCGCGGTCATTTCTCAGATTGCTGAACAAATTCCCGGGAGAATTGAAAGACTTATCTACGTCGCCGCTTTTCTGCTTAGGGGAGGGGACTCGGTTCTCGCTGCGATGCAAAGTGATGCCGATGGGCAGCTCCTGTCTCAGATCGTTTTCTCCGAAGATCAAAGCTATGCCACCGTTCCCGAACAGGTTCTTCGCAGCGTTGGCTTCCACGACGTCGATGAAGAGGTCATTCAGCGAGTTCTTCCGCAATTGATCGCCAAACAAGCTACTGAGCCCTTCCTCAAAAGCGTGGCCCTGAGCCAGTCAAATTTTGGATCGGTTCCCAAATCCTACGTCCGCACAACGATCGATAGAATAACGTCTCCCGGTCTTCAGGACAGGATGATTTCGAACTGGCCTGTCGAAACCGTTCATGAAATCGGCTCCGGACATTTCCCGGCCTTCTCAGTTCCTGCAGAATTAGCGGAAGCATTGCTGAACGCCGTCACCCAAATAGAACCCGCCTTGGTTTAACAATACATCAAACAGCGGCTCAAAGATCAAACTGCTTATATAACTATTTAGAACAAAATATCATGCCACTTACATTAACTATCACAGAAGGCGCCATCGCTGCTAACCAGGTAAAAGGTGCCATTCAACGCCTAACCGCATCGATGCTCTCACTACACCAACTGACCGGAAATAGGGTCATGACTCCCAATGTCACCGCCAACGTCGCGATCGTTCCGAAAGGGCACAGCTTCTCAGGAGGTGAGGAATTCTCCGGAGTCTGGGTCGAGTGGAAAGTTCCCTCTTTCGCTTTCGCCTCGCGAGAGATCCAAAGGGGCTTCGGTAAGGAAACCGTCGACATCATCCATGAGCTTTCGGGAGGCCGGCAGCCCAAAGACAACATCTACTTCAACGTCGTACATACCGTGGACGGTGCCTGGAATCTCGAAGGCGAGGCGATGAGCAATGAAGAACTCGGAGCGGCGATTGCCAAAGGCTGATTCACTCTGAAACAACCGAACAAAAATCCTAACTGATTGGAATTTGCTTTCTCAAGGGTTTTTGCCGGGGCGTTAGTCCAGCTTGGATCGAGGGAGTGCGGCGGAAGCAGACAGTAGGCTTTTTCGTTTGTTTCTCCGCCTCCCCGTTTCCAACTGTTCTCATCAACGGATCTGGCGTCTTTCAGCCGGCCGGGAATCCGCAGCAAATTTTACCGCGACAGAAAGTAGTCACTCACGACGACCTCACGGATCATGGTGCGCAGGCCGTAGTCATCCGCCTTTGTCGCTTTCACGACCTGGTCGACGGAAAGACGATCCAGGGCCTCGACGCGGCGTCCGGTTCCGTAGGTCAAAAGGCGCTCGGCGAGATGCTGGGTGAAAACATCTTTTCGCTTCATGAGGTAGCCTTTGAATTCAGTTGGGCCTGCAAAAGGCGTGCCGTCTGTGGCTTCTCCCGAAGCATCGATCTTTGGCCCCTTGCCGACACGTCCTTTGTGATCCGGGTAGGTTGATCTCCAGCGCCCGATCGGATCAAAATTCTCCAGGGCAAACCCGGGAGGATCGATGCTCACGTGACAGGCCGCACAGGTTTTCATCTCACGATGCTTGAGAAGCTGGTCCCGAATCGAGGTCGCGCCGCGTGTATCCGGCTCCAGTTCCGGCACTTCATCCGGTGGCTTCGGTGGCGGTGAGCCTAGCACATTCTCCAGAATATAGATGCCCCGCACCACAGGAGAGGTCTCGATCCCGTTTGCGCTGACGGTATGCACGGCAGCCATTCCTAACAAGCCGCCGCGATTGGAATCAGTCAGACTGACTTTCTGGAATGTGTAGCGGTCATCGTTGGGAAACTGATCCTGAATCCCATACAGCTCCGCGAGAGGATAATTCACAAACACGTAGTCGCTTTTGAGGAAATCGGTAATGGCTCCATTTGTCTCAACGAGATTTCGGGTAAAATGCTTTACCTCCTCCTTCATCGCCGTCTCAAGATCGTCGTAGAAATACTCACCTGAGACACTTCGATCCGGCGGCTGGTCTCCCAGTGCGCGGAGGTTCAACCAACTGTCGAGGAAGCCATCAAAAAAGGCCTCCGAGCGCTCGTCATCAAGAAGGCGATCGACCTGTTGAAGCAGCACTTTCCGATCCAGGATGCGACCCGTATCTGCCAGTTTGGTCAGCTCATCGTCCGGCATCGTTCCGCTCAGGAAGTAGGAAAGACGGCTTGCGAGGTCATGAGCATTGAGCAAGCCCTTCTTTTCAGCAGCGGCTTCGTTCAGATAGAGAAATGACGGCGCACAGAGAATCCCCTTGATCGCATCCAGTGTCGCCTGCCGCGGGGAATGCCCTGCCGAAGTGCGAACATCAACGAGATCAATGAACTGCTTCATCTCGCCGGGTTTCACGGGACGGCGAAAGGCCCGCTGCGCGAAATCCGTCAGAATCTTTGTGGAATTTTCTTTCTGGAATCCTTTCTCGCCGAAAACAATCCGCTGGGGTTCGGGCGGCCAGGCATCGTAAAGCGGTCCACGCAGATTCACTTCACTGATGCGAATGTGAGGCATCTTGCCATACTTCAAAACAATGCGGCGGGCGTGAACGATACTGCCGTCGTGTTTATCGTCGTCTGGCCAATCTTTTTGATACTTCTTGGCGATTGCGCCGAAGGCCTGACGACAGTTCGCCATTCCATTCGGAAAAGTGAATCGCGGTTGCTGGCCTTTTTCGAGCCAGACTTTCATCGTGTACCACTGCGGCTTGCCATCATTCAAGGTGACCTCAGCGAGTTCGGGCTCGATCGGCTGAGGATGGTGCAAGTAGCCAATGCTGGCGGTTCCGGAGACGATGCCCATACGATACGGCTCGGAGAGATCCATTTTCAGGATCTTTTTGTCGTAGTGTGAGTCGCGGTTCATTGCCTGAGCGAGCACTTTCACTTCGTAGAAACCATCAGCATGCACCCCTTCTTTGAACTCATTGATGCCTGCGTAACCACCTTCGTGATTTGAAGAATTCATCACCTCGTAGACACAGAGGTAACGATTTTTAAAAACAGCGTTGTGTGAAAAGCTCATCTCAGGCCCGGGTTTGAAGGAGTCCTTAAACGTCCACTCTTTCAGTTCGGGTTTTTCGATTTGCCCAAGGGATTTTTCCACGACCTGATCCGCCGCGTGAAAATAGTTATCGAGCAGGAATCCGGAAGTGACGAGCACATCCCCAAGCGTATCGACGTGTTCGTAAGTCTGATCTGTGGGAAAGTTTCGGGTCGGTGCAAAGGTGTCGATGCGGCGCGCGAAGAGGTCTTCAAGTGTGTTCAAATATTCCCGCTCGTTAAGACGACGCAGGACCGTTTGGCCTCCGGTGCTTTTGAGGCCAGTATACACATCAGCGACCTGCGCAGTGAGCGCCTCAACCGCAGCAAGGCGCTCTTTATCGTCAGGCTGATCTGCTTTTTTCGGAGGCATATCGCCCAGATTGAGCGCATCGATCATCTCCTGGACAGCGATGAGCCCTTTCATATCAGTGATTGGGAACTCGAGATCATAAAAGCTGCGTTCGCCTTCCTGAGTCAAGTCGTCGTGACACTCGAAGCAATAGTTCGCTACGAAATCCATCGCGGCCTTAGCCTTGGGCTCTTTATCTTCGGCGAAAACACTTCCACCAAGTGCGAGGAGCGCTATCACTGGTACATGGATTTTCATTTCAAGAAACCGGACTAAGCAAAAGTCCCGGTGCTGGTTCCAAAGCTCTCCTGCTCCACTCCGAACTTGTTCAGCACGCTGAGATACAAATTACAAAGTGGCACCTTGTGATGGTCTATTGGAACATCCTTGAATTCCCCGTGCGTAAAGCCACCGCCGGCGAGGATGACAGGCAGGTTGGAGTTTGAATGCGAATTGGCGTTGCTCATGCCACTACCAAAGAGGACCGAGGTGTGGTCAAGTAAACTGCCTTCCCCATCCGGGATGGATTTCAGTTTTTCTAGGAAGCGGGCAAACTGCTGAATTTGATAGTCTTCCAAAACGAGGAGCTGATCAATGTTTTCCTGCTTCTTTCCGTGGTGAGATAAGGAGTGATAACCACTCGTAATCCCGAGATGCTTTGGCTCGAAGTCGCCACCAATTTCCAAAGTCGCGATACGGGTTGAATCCGTTTGCAGAGCCAGCACCATGAGGTCGTAGAGCAATGGAAGGTCTTCCACCATGTTCTTGTTTTTCGGCTGATCAAACGGTGCCTCGGGCTTCGGCACCTCCACCCACTGCTCCTTGAGCTGGAGTTGCTGCTCGACCTCACGAACCGAGGTGAGATATTCATCCAGTTTCTCACGATCTTCCCGGTCGATCCGCTTCTGCAAGGTCTTCGCATCGCCTTTGATCGCATCAAGAATCGATCCCTGGAGCGCGTGCTTGTCTTTGACCTGTGCCAACTGAGAAACCGGCTCACCAACAAAGAGTCTTTCAAATAATTCCTTCGGACCCGGAATGGGAGGAACCCGCACCCCACTGCGCGTCCAGGAAAGCTGACAACCTCCATGAATTCCGGATTCCGACCCGATCGTGAGTGAGGGAAAACGCGTCCGACCAGCGGCTGACTCGGCAGCCAGTTGATCGAGACTGATGTTACCGTCCGGTCGCCCCTTGGCGTCCATGGTGAGGACTCCGGACATAAAGGCGTGAACAGCAAAGTGACCGCCCTTGACCCCGTGATCGAGGCCGCGGTAGAGAGTGTAGTCTTCGCGCAAACCCTCGAGTGACTTGAGGAGGCGGGTTGATTCGTAATTTTTTCCCGGGGTTTCCGGAAACAGGTAAGGCAGCTGAAACCCGAGCAAGTTACCCACCGCCACCATGCGGTTTGGGGTGGCAGCGTCTGAAACGGTAGCTGCCAGTGCGCTCCCGGCACCCAGTGTATCGGGCAGCAACGAGTGCAGCGTCGGCAGCGACAACGTTGCCCCTACGGACTTCAGAAAGTAGCGTCGGGAAGGAGACTTTTGGGATGCCCTCATAAAATAATATCGCCTCGTCTGGAAGGCTGCGCAATGACTGCTCCCCTCCGATTCTTGCGTGATCATGCCTCCCTTGGGCCAGGGTTGGAGGGATCACTGACGAGGGGAAATGCTGGCCGGACCTACCGTGAAGCCCGGTCACTGGTGAGGATATTACAGGTCATCGTGTCGTCGTCGAAGTGCAACTCGGCCAGGCCGTTCTTTAGTTGTTTCAACACTGCCTCAATCCGCGCATCTACTGATGAGGAGTCGGTGCCGTCGCGGGTCACAAATTCCTCAACGACCTTTCGCAAGGTGGGAGGCTCAAGCTCTTGATGAGGAATCAGCATGGGGCAGGCCCTACAGGACATCCTCGGCAGGGAGCTCGCATCCTTTTTATTTAAGCGAGTTTCACAACCACCTCGCTCATTGATTGGCACCCGAAGCCGAAAGAGGAGTGAGTGGATCCAGGAGCGGGTAAATTTAAAATCAGCAGCCTGTTGCAGTTAGCTAATCAGACGACTCGCAAAGATCCCGATGAAGTGGTTTCCCAAGGAAGTGCGACTCTGGAAAGAGTCGGGCATGTTGTCCGAGCCCGGAAGCCCCTTTCATCGGTTCGACCCATTGGTTGCGTGCAGGCGTGTCGGGCTTGAGCAATTACCCAGTGGAACCTCGTCGCTACATTTCACAGAATGTGGATGCGAAGGAAAGGGAGGCCGTTAATCACTGAGGTATAAATTCATTTTGTCGGCAATTGAAAACAAACCGCTTCCTGGGCATTTCGCAGATAGAGGCGATCGCCGATAACGACGGGATGACTCCACGCCTTGCCTTCGAAGATTTGGGCTGAAGCGAGCTCCTCGTGTTTTTCGGGTGTCGCACGCACGAGGATTGCCTGACCCTGCTCACTAACGACCAGTAGTAGCCCGGAGTCTTTCAACAACAGCACCTGACCTTTGCCATACCGGCCCGCTCTCCATTTGCGCTCGCCTGTCTTGATGTCGAGACAGACCATGACGCTGCCATTGAATCCATAGAGGAAATCTTCGTGAATGACGCAGCCGTTGAAATCTGACTTCAACCAGGTTGTATTCCAGCCTTCCTCACCGGAAATCTTATCGCCGCTTTTTGTCAGGTTTAACCGGTAGGTTCCCGGTCCTCCCGATGCCTGAACTAATACAGCATCGCTACTTAGCAGTTGCGGCTGAAGAGTTCGGTAAGCGGAATGTTTTGAGTCGTGAAAGTAGCGAACGTTTCCAGTTTCCGGGTCCAGGAGTCGCAGTCCAAGATTGGTAGACATCAATACAAACTCCTCACCCAGCAAAGTTGAAAGCTGGGCCGAAGAATAGGAGTGATCTCCCGAAGAGGCTGACCACTTTAGCTCCCCGGATGCCGTATCAAATGCCAGGATACCTTTGTCACCCGCTCCCCCTGCGTGAACAATGACCAAAGAATCAACAACCAGCGGAGAGCTGGCGTAGCCCCACATGGGCGGTTCTCGTTCGGCAATTTTTGCAATATCTACCTTCCAAAGGTTCGCTCCATCGGCTGCATTCACACATGCCAGAGTTCCGTTTGCGGAGAGTGCGTAAAGTCTACCGTTGGATAGCTCCGGTGTTGCGCGTGGACCGGGACCGCCCATGGGGTCATCGAAACGCCCGCCTATCGGACTGGTCCAGAGTTCGTTCCCGGAATCAGCGGCATAACAGACGACAAATTCATCCGGGCCTCGCTGTTCCTGAGTGAAGAGCCGGTTGCCCTGCGCCGCGAATGATGCCCAGCCTGGTCCTACTGCGATTCGCCATAGTTCCCTGGGAGGCGAGGCTTTCCAGTCTGATGAGAGCGTTGTTCCTGTTTGTTGACCATCCCGGTTGGGGCCTCGAAAGCCGGGCCATTCCGGCACCCCGGAACTCATCACGCTTTCTGTATTCTGAGGGATGGAATCAGCCGATTCAGCATTCCGGGCAGCAAGCATGGCTTCTTCCGGAGTCGGAGTCCATCGCCAGCGAAAATCCTGTGCACCGTTGCCCCACATACCTCCATTTCGAAGCAGAATCGAAAAGGCGAAGCTCAACACGCAGATCGCTACGATCGCCAGAATGCGCTTTCCATCAAGCCATCGGGAAACCAGGATTGCGGTCGCAGCAAAGCCTAAAATTCCCATCGGAATGGTCAGAGTCATCATGCCCGGCCCCTTCATCGTTGAATCCAGCCCGACGATTAGAATGACCACGCCAAGCGCGAGTCCGACCAGGCTGAGTAACTTTTCCCGCCCGGATGCCCGACTGCAGGTAAACCACCAAATCAGAACGATCAGGCCGCAGACCAATGGCCCAAACACTGCCACGATCCATAACCAATCGGGAGCGTCCTTAATCAATTTCGGTGACGATCGCAGAATGAGCGCGAGAGCGATCAGGAAGATAGGTGGCCAGATCCTGAGCGGCTTGAGCGATTGATTGGCAGATGAACTCATGAAAAAGACCTTTCTTCACGTCCCGCCTGATTACTACTGCGAAAATCCCCGGGAGAATTCGTGAATCAATAGGGTGCAGTGGGGGGGGGCAATGGAAATTCCAAGAGACAGGCTCGAATGGCGCTGCATTGAGCGCCTTCAATAATGCTCGCAATTGGGAGGCTCCGGTTCATACCAATCACCCATGTTGATGATCCTCATAGTTTAAAACCAGAGCCGCTGAAATGTGCGGCTACTGAGCGACCCAATTGGGTTGAATAACCATCTATACCCTGTTACCTCTGGCAGCGGAGCGCTCAGGGAGATCCTCTCCTGGTTCCGTTCACCACGTCCATGTATCTAGATCCCAAATGGAGAATTCTCACCGTAGGCGATGGAGATCTTTCGTTCTCCAAGGCGCTTCTGACTCATCATCGCCCGAGACTACTCGAAGCTTCCGTTTACGACAGTGACGCAACGCTCCTTCGCAAGTATTCTGACAACGATCTGCATGCACTTCGTGAAAATGACATACCTGTGCACGCGGGACTCGACATAACAGATCCAAAGTCAGCGCAGCTTATCGAAAAGAAGTTCGATCTCATTGTATTCCAATTCCCCCTCATTCCCTCGTTCGCCACACTGGAGGATTTCGAGCGGCATTCTGCCAATGCCAGTACGAACACGCTTAACCGAAAATTGCTAAGACAGTTCCTTATCCACAGCTTCCTTTATCTGCTAGACGAGGCCGGCCCCAGGATTTGCTACATTACTTCGAAGGAAGTGAAACCCTACCGTGAATGGAACATCGAAACATCGCTCAATCGCGGGCTAGGTATACCCTGCTTCGGGTCCATGCCTTTTGAATATAGTAGATTCCCCGGCTATCGAATTCGAAATGTAAACCGAGACTCTGTAGTTACTGACACAGAAAGCCGAACTTTCGTCTGGGCAATCGACCCGCCCGGGAATCTCACCGCAAAACTGGAGTCAACGCCATTCCTGGGCGCCGCCTACTGCGAAATCTGCCGAGTCGGCCCGTTCGTCGCCGACGAAGATCGGAGCAAACACCTCCGCTCGAAGCGGCACCAAAAAATGCAGGGCTATGAAGACCAGTGGTCGAGATACCTTCAGTCACCAGCGACTTTGTAGTAGTCTGCCAGATCCCGGATACCGGCGTTGTACGATTTGCTCGTCCCTTGCTACCAACCCTGAGCGTAACCGAGACTTCTTTTAGAGCCACGACGGCGCCGTCGATACATCTCCGGAATGCCAAGGAACGGGCGCCGGGAATTGCTAAATCCGTTGAACTTCCGGGGTCTATACCGAGTGGAATTATCTGTGCATTTTGTCAATAATTGGTGCCATTCGTGCCTGGCCCCGCGTGAGAACATTAAGCAGAAGTTTGATTTCAGAAACCCTTTTGAATCGATTAGTCACGAGCCCTTCGAAGAAATTGGTCAGTTTTTTGCATGAGAGACTGTTGAAAAACCCCACAACGGAAAATCTATGTGGTTTTCGGTTTTAGAAATAGCGGCTTCGCCGGAGCGATTTGTTGACCGACCCGATGGGCTGCGGCGTTGCACGCGGCGCCTCTTTTGTTTACTGGCGTCGTTGCCCCGGTGACCGGCACAGCTCAGTCGTGGGGAATACCCCGCTTCCTCGTCGCGCCTATCCAGTAAACAAAATGTCTCGCAGTTTTCCATTCCGGGGTTTTTCAACAGTCTCCTGAACGATTCATCCTGCGACCTTAAGGGTTACGGATAGAGTCATTTGAAGGTTTTTTTCCGCCGTTGACTCAGCAAGGATGATTTTGAAACTCTGATTCAGGACTCTATGGATTTCTTCGACGATACTAGCGACTCGATCCGCATTGCCGAAATTGCCCGCCTCATAATTGAGCGCCGGGCTGCTCTGATGGGGTATCTAATCCGGTCGGGGTCTATCCCTGATTCGCCATTACACCCACCTCGTTCCTTGATTGGTATCCGAAGCTGAAGGGGGGGTGGATCCCGGAGCGGGTGAATTTCAAATCAGCAGCCAGTTGCCGTTAGCCAATCAGACGATTCGTAAAGGTCCCGATGAAGTGGTTTCCCAAGGAAGTGCGACGACGGAATGTGTCAGGAAATGTTTGTTGCCCGACCTCGGAAGGTGTAGACAATTTCAAAAGCCGTAAAAACCTCGTATTCCTTCGCATGATTCGTGACGATCCTCGTCACATTTGCGTTTCGAAACGAAACGGCGAGCAAGGTATCCAGTCTGGCACCCACGCCGGAAAGGTTCGGCCCGTCCGACATGGCAGGGATCAATTCTCCTTCGTGATGGCCGGTCATTAGTACGCCAAATTTCAGCTGACGATCCCACTCACAATCCCCTCATGCACATGGCCTTCGTTCATATCAATTCGTTCGGGGCGGCCTTTGTGGGGGTAGATGACTTTGGTGTGGTCAAGACCCATCAGAGCCATCACGGTGGCGTGGATGTCGTGGACATGTAGTTTTTCTTCGGTGGCGTAGAGGCCGAGCTCGTCGGTGGCTCCGATGGTTTGTCCGCCTTTGACACCACCGCCCGCCAACCACATCGTGAAGCCGGTGGTATTGTGATCGCGGCCGTCGCCTTTTTCGCTCATCGGGGTGCGCCCAAATTCGCCGCCCCAGATGACGAGGGTTTCGTCGAGAAGGCCGCGCTGTTTCAGGTCGGTGAGCAGGCCGACGATGGGCTGATCGACGCTGTGGCACATTTTGGAGTGTTTCTCCTCAATTCCGGTGTGACTGTCCCACTTGCTGCCCGCTCCGCTGTAGAGTTGGATGAAACGCACCCCGCGTTCGACGAGACGCCGCGCGAGCAGGCATTGGCGGCCGTAGGCTTTGGTTTCTTCCTGGTCGAGTCCGTAGAGCGATTTCGTGGAATCGGATTCGTGTTCGAGATCGATGGCTTCAGGGGCGGTCGCCTGCATCCGGAAGGCGAGCTCGTAGCTTTTGATGCGCGCTTCGAGGTCACTGTGAGAGGAGCGGCTGTCGAGATGTTGGCGGTTCATGTCGCCGAGAAAGGCGAGCTTCTGTTGCTGAAGGGCGGTGGAAACCCCAGCGGGGTTGTTGAGATTTGAGATGGGTGAATCCTTCGATTCGAGAAGGACGCCTTGATGAGTGGAAGGAATAAACCCCGAACCCCATGCACGAACTCCATTGACCACCATTGAGTTGCTGTCTTTGAGGACGACAAAGTCAGGAAGGTCGCGGCTTGCCGAACCCAACCCATAGGACACCCAGGATCCGAGCGAAGGTCGCCCGCCGAAGACCGCACCCGTGTTCATCTGGCATACGCCGCCCGCATGGTTGATCCCGTCGGTCACACAGGAGCGGATCACGCATAGTTCGTCGGCGATGCGGGAATGGTTCGGCAGCCAGTCGGAAATCCACAAACCGCTCTCGCCGTGCTGAGCCCATTTGCGTTGGTCAGGTAAAAGCGGGGAATTCACCTCGCCCGCTGCGGTGACGGGTGTCTCGAAGCTGTCGGGAAGTTTTTGCCCGGCCAGTTTTCGCAGCAGCGGTTTGCGATCGAACAAATCGAGATGGCTCGGACCGCCTTCCATGAACAGGAAGATGACGCTTTTTGCTTTGCCGAAGTGATGGGGGATTTTGGCCGAAGCGGCAGTGTCGATCGAGGAGCCCGCGATCAGGTTTTCTCCCATGAGTGCTGACAACGCCACCGCCCCGAAACCACCGCCTGCATTGGAGAGGAACTTTCGCCGTGATTGCATGATTTCAGATTCAGTAGAGGTAGAGGAACTCATTGGAATTAAACAGCAAATGGCAGAAGTCAGCCGCTGAATCCTGCAACGGATTTGCGCTTTTCCGCCCATACCAATTCGCCTTCGAAGGCAAGCCCCGGGAAAATTTCCAATCAGCGATTCGATGGGGTGGTAATTCCGGCGGGTAGAGAAAAAGTTGTTCTTTGCTTAGTGGGGACTTGGAAAGGGTAAGCCGGGAGACCTGCCCGTCCCACAGGTGGCCGACTTGCTTCCGCCCTCCGATGACGAGGGGGAAAGGGGAGGCGTTGAGTTTGCCTACGACAGAATGTTTCACCGTCACTGATTCCAGCTGCGCTTTTGAATCGGACAAATCTTTCACGTAGAATGTGACTTCACCGAACTCGCTGCCTTCGGATATCGGGCGGGCCGTGACTGCGGCAGCTAGATAGACCGGTTTGCCGACCGGAACACGGAGATCGGATACTACGACTTCATACTTCGGCGCCCCCTTGTGATCGACGCCGTTCATGACAAAAAGAAGGTTCCGCGGCTGGTATCGCGACTTTGTGCTCGTCACGCAAAGGAACCAACCCGACGTGCTTCGGCTGTCGTCCCAGCGCGACACGAGTGTGTTGACGGTTCCATCCGGATAAATACTGTCCAGCTCGGCCACGGCTTCGATCGTGAACTCGTCTGTCTCTCGATCTAGCGGTAGATCGACTTCGACTTGTTCAAACAACGAGGACCGCTGAAGCCGAAGCGCGCTCCCGCCGATGTCGATTTTCTCTACCGCGGCGAACTTCTCCGAGTTAGGAACAAACGCTGTTTGATCACTGACATCACCCTGTTGCGCGTCACTCCGAATCGTGCTGAGCGAATCGATCAAGACGAGGGCCTTTTTGATTTCCTCCTCACTCGGAAGACGACCTAAGGCACGTCGGTAAGCAGAGCTGATTTTTTGACTTTGATCGCCGTCGTCATCAAAACGCAACGACTTGGCAAATGCTTTCGCGCGGTCCATCGGCCAGGTGTTGTTGATGAGCATCAGCGACTGGGTCGGTGTCGTTGTTTCAGGGCGACGCGGTGCGGACTGAAAACCAAGCGGAGAATCAAAGCTATTGAGCAGCGCATCGGGTTTGTTGCGCAGTTTCTTCACATAGATACTTCGGTCCGGCGAAGTTCCCGGGACTGACTCCGGATCGGCATTTTCAGGAAAACGAATCTCTCCGGAAGCGACCAGCATGGCATCGCGCACTTCTTCGGAGGACAGCCTCCGGGGTGGAAAACGCCAGAGCAAACGATTCGACGGATCGGTCTGGGCTTCACTGGAGGTGGGTTCTTTCCGCGCCGTCATCCGGTAAGTGGCGCTGGTCAAAATGAGGCGATGCAAGTCCTTCATCTTCCATCCGCCTTCGAGAAAGCGTGTCGTCAGCCAGTCAAGCAGTTGCGGGTGGCTCGGAGCTTCGCCGAGATTACCGAAGTCGTTTGGAGTCGCGACTAAGCCGGTGCCGAAATGGCCCTGCCAGATCCGGTTGGTGATGACGCGTGTCGAAAGGGGATTCTCCGACGAAGCAATCCAGTCAGCCAATGCCAATCGCCGGCCGGTGGTGTTCTCGGTCGGCTTGAACTCCGGAGCAGGTTGTCCGAGGAGGCTTAAAAAGGCAGGTTCCACTGCTATTTCCCGGTCCTTCTTTTTGATCACCGGAGTGACCGGTTTTGCACTGACATCGGTTGCCACGAAACCCGACGGGAGCGGCTTCGGTTTGAGGTGATCGAATGTCTGCAGCTGCTCAGTAAGATTCTTCCAATGCTTCAGTTTCTCCGGCTGCTTGTTAAACGCCTTGGCAAAATCAATCCGACTGCTTTGATAGTCGATTTGGCGTTGAACTAACTGCACCATTTGTTTCTCGAAGGGGTGGTGTAAATAATTGTCTGTAAGTTCCGCCCGATCCAGCCCGCCGCAGAAGCGGCCGATGGAGCGTAGCGGAATCGGCCG
>Ga0222672_1000584_pt1 | contig 13482 bp, 16 predicted proteins | sample AntAcemetagen799_FD_179810 | JGI IMG/M metagenome (GOLD analysis project Ga0222672, IMG submission 179810) | Saline water microbial communities from Ace Lake, Antarctica - #799 | ecosystem: Environmental > Aquatic > Non-marine Saline and Alkaline > Saline | place: Antarctica: Ace Lake...
CTGCTCGACTTGATCGGCAAAGCCATGCACGTAGTCTGGCCAGGCGCTGACATAGCCCTGCGGCCGCACGGGCGGCATAGAGCGCATGACGTCTGCTGCGAGGTCCAGCCTGTCCGCCACCATCGCGCGTGTCCAGTCATCGGCCATTGCGCACCTCCCTTACGGCTGGCAGCTTGCCGTACAGTTTTTCGCCCAGCTGACGGACCAGTTCGCGCTCAGGCCAGGTCAGCCGGTGATCATCGAGCGAGACCGCCAGCATCTGCTGTTCCTGCCAGCCATCGCGCTTAACCCGGTCGGCATCACGGCGGTGACCGCCATACCCCATTGGGGTGAACCGCATACCCCTCATTGCACACCTCCCCGGGTCTCTATGGCCCAGAGCAGGATGGCGATGGCGTCAGCCTCGTTGTCGTCCGCCGGACTAAAGCCGCGCTGGCGGGCAGCGTCGATCATGGCCTGCTTGTTGGCGTTGCCCTGTCCCGTCAGGAATTTCTTGATGGTTCCAACCGGCACGCCCTGGTAAGGCACACCGCGCAACTCGCCCCAACTGGTCAGGACAGCCAACAACCCACCAAAGACGTGGGCGGCATCGGTTCCCACGTGCCGGCGCACCTCTTCGAAATAGATCGCTTCAATCGGACCGCTGAGCCGGTCGATCTCCGTCAGCCAGTTGGTGAACCGCAGATAGCGCATGCCACCGCCATCGTAGCGGCTTGGCTTGAAGCTGACAGTGCCGCTGGTGATCAGGCCGTCAAATCTACGGATGGCCCAGCCGGTGGTGGTGCCGAGGTCGAGGGCAAGGATGGTGCGTTGACCCTGTGCAAGCGGCATGGGCGTTTTCGGGGTTGCGCCGAGATTGGCGTTGGTGAGAGTCGTATCAGCCATGAGTGGTCTCCTTTATTGGTGGGCTGCTCGGGTGGAAGACGACGGTGGTTGTTGCCTGGGCAGGTCCGGCCGCCGTCGTCGGATAAATCGTTGCAATGGGGTGGATGCTCATGGGTCGAGTTCCTTCAGCCAATCGGGGCATGGGGACCTCGGGGGACCTTCATTTCGAGGTCCCCCCATAGGTCCCCCTCCATAAGCCTCTGTTTTTCCATCGGTTTGGGGACCTGGGGGACCTGGGGGACCTTTTTCCGGCTCTTCCTTATCGTGCGCGCGTGTGCGCATGCGCATGTGTGAAGGGGTCGGAATAGGTCCCCCAGGTCCCCCAGGTCCCCCTCGGCTAATGTTTTCAATAGGTTGGATGGGGGGACCTCCATTTTCGAGGTCCCCCTTTGAGGACGGAGGTCCCCCAACCTCAGGTTGATTTGTCGTTTTTGACGGGGTCTGAGCCTCACAAATCTCGAGTTGCCACCGAGTTGTCTTGTGCGAGACACCTGCTTTGCGAACGCGAACTGCGCGTGTTTCCAGCCGGAACACCCGATCCCGCATGCGCGAAATCGATATCCCAAAGGCAGTTTTCTGGGCGCGCTCCGTCCCACCGCTCATCGGCGGTGCCGGGTCACAGAATGTCGCAACATCGAACAAGTCCGCGGCCCCGACAGGCGCGGTCCCAAACCGATCCCACCAGGCGGCAATGAAGGCACTCCAGCCAGCACCCTCGCTGTCAGAGGCCGCCATCATGTCATCGAGGTTGGTCAGAAATCCGGGGATGCCAGCCGTCGCCAACACGCCCCCAATCACCTGCGCCCAGTTCTCGTAGGAGCCGATGGTCTTTGTGCCACGCGGCTTGCCAGCGGCAATCCACGCCTGGCAGAGCGTCAGGCAGGCCACCACGATGCGTGCACGGTTGGCGCGGATCCACACCATAAGATCAGGATGGCGGAAGCCCCCGCGCTGCCAGGGGCGTTCAACATTGGCATCGAGCCGGATGCGCACAAGGCGGCGGGCCATCTCGTTGGAGAATTCCGGATTGTTGCCGGTCGCAATCCAGAGGCAGCGGATTGGCAGCCGGGTCATCTCCGAGACCCCGAGCACGCGGTCCTCCCAGAAAGGAGCTGTAAGGGCGGCAGCCACGGCCGAGCTGTCGAGCTTGGCGCGCAGGTTGTCGATCAAGATCATTGAGGGGATTTGGCGCAGCTTGGCGGTGACGCGCTTGCGCCATTCCTCGTCATCGCGCCCCTCGGTCATGACGCTGGCCCCTGTGCCGGTCAGGATGGTGGCGACGGCGTCAACCATCAGCGTAGCGCCAGTGCCGGGCGTAGGCTTTTCAATGAGGTGAAGCGGCGTCGAGCCATCTACCATGGCGCGCAGAAAGCCGAGCAGCAGCAGAGCCACGACATGGGCGCGTTCTGCCTCACCGGTGAAGGGGAAGTCGCCGAAGAGGTCTTCGCAGATCAGCTCGCGCGCCGCCGCAATCTCTGCCTCTGTGGGCCGTTTTGGGACATCCGGCACAATGAAGCCAGGTGCTGGCACGTAGAGCAGCCGCGCATCGGGGTGATAGCCGGGCGTGGTGATCAGCGTGCCGGTTCGGCCAAACACTGGTGTGTTGACGATGCCGGTGAGCACCGGCAACGCAGGGTCGGGCGTGGCCAGCACGGATTTGACGACTGCGATTGGCGGCGGCGCGGGCAGCAATTCTCCCTTGGCGTTTTCGCGCACCCAGCGGGCGAGGCGTGCCAGCATGTGGCGCAGGCGTTCCTCGTTCAGCATTGTAGCGACAGGGCGGCCTTCGTCGTCGGGCACCACCCATGTGGGCTGGCCCGCAAAGCGAAACACCCACGGCGTCCGGTTCGAGGCCATAATGACGCTCCAGACCTGCGCGACTGCGCGACCCAGGTCGCCTTCATCGGCGCGCAAGGTCGGGATGGTCTCGCCGCTGCCCTGATAGTTCAGCGGCCTATGCTGGCCGATCTGCATAACGGCATCGGCCTCGGTGACGGCCTCCGCGTCCTCGATCAGCGCAGCGACGGCCTTGGCCCCATCGCGCTGGAGCATGTCATTGAAGTCCTGCTCTTCCTCCGGAGGGATGGCGATAGCGACGTCGCGGCCCTGCGCCCGCAAGCGGCGGGCGGCAGCCTCGGCTGCGCGCAAACCAGCGCCGGAAGCATCATGATCAGCAAGGATCAGCACCCGCTGTGCGGCTGGCGGCAGATCGATCTGCTCAAGCCCAGAGGTCGACAGCGTGGCCCAGACGGGAAGGTCCGGACAGGCGATCATGACTGCAAGCCCGGTCTCGATGCCCTCCGACAGCGCCAGCCGGTTGCCGGTTCCGAGCGGTGAGAGCCGCACGGCCCCGCCTGCGATGCGCCCCATCATCATTTTCGGCTTGGATACGTCCGCCTTGTGGACCTCGTTCGCGTTCTGAACGAGGTAAGTGCGGTGCAATCCGATCACATCACCGCTGCGATCGCGGACTTGCCCAAGAAGTGCGGCATATCCGCTCTTTGTTTCCCAGTGCGTAAGATCGGCATGAAACAGAAGGTCCGTCTCATCGGGCACGGCCAGAGCGCGGCCAGCGAGATACATAGCGGCGGGCGTGTCTTTGATCGGCACGGCTTTTGAGAGGATATGCGCGATATCCTGCGTGGCATCGCGCTTTGGCGCGGGTTTGGTGGGCGGCGCCTGGCGCATCGGGGCACCGGAGGACACGCCGGTCATTTCGGCCGCCTCGACGATCAGTTCACGCCCGGCGAGCCCCGTTGCTGCCTCAATGGCACTGATTGGCCCGCCGCCTTCATTACCATCGAAGTCGATCCAGTCCCCGGCATGCGGTCCGCGCAGGGTGATGACGCAGGAGCCGGTATTGCGCGGTGCGTCGCCGCGGATATTGGCCAGCCGCCATTCATCACCGACGCGCTTGCCGTTCGGGAACAGCCGCGGCACCCAGTACTCGGCCGTCTCGCGCAGACGCTGGACGATCAGGTCCAGATCATAGCGATCAGCTTGGGGCCGCGAGGGCATGGCATCGTTGAAATCAATCACGGTGGCTGTCATGTGTGGACTCCTTCAGGCAAGGATCAGGAGGCCGCGCTCGGCCCGGGTGATAGCTGTGTAGAGCCACTGGTTGCGCACCTCGGCGCAGTGACCAAAGCCGTCATCCACAACGACCACGGTGGGGTACTGGCTTCCCTGCGCCTTGTGACAGGTGATCGCGTAGCCCCAGCTGCTCTCGATGAGACCACGGCGCGTTGCCCATTCATGGCGGTTGCGGTTTGGGTCGAAGACGACGTGGTCATCGTATTCACCGCGCCAAAAATCCTGCTCACCGGCAATTGCAACGCCGTCTTCGGTCTGGATCACGGCGCGAAATGCACGCGGATTATGTGGATGTGGTCGCACTGCGCTGAGCGTCAGGAACATGCCGTTGATCAGACCCAGATCGTGGCGATTGCGCAGGCAGATGATCTTTTCGCCGGCACCTGCAGGATAATCGGCGGAAAAGCCGGCAGCAGATTTCATGGCTGTGTTGAGCCTGCGCCGCGTTGCATTCTTGCCGCAGATCACCTGACCACCGCGCAGCAGCTGCGCCGGTGCTACGTCATGGCGCGACATTTTCCAGACATCGTCATCGAAGGCGCCAAAGGGAATGGGCTCACCACGGCGTGCCATAGTTGCCAGCCTCAGAATGGGGCTATCCGCGGCCTGGCGGTGAATTTCCGTCAGCATCACATCTGGCTCACCTTTGACGAAGAACCCCTCACCGTTGACAGGGGGCAATTGCCCTGGATCCCCCAGCACGAGGATCGGCTTGCCAAAGGCCAGAAGGTCTTCGGCCATCTGAATGCCCACCATCGACACTTCGTCCAGGACAAGAAGATCAGCATCGCGCAGGTCAGATTGCGGGTTCAGCACGAATTGCGGCTCGTGAATGTGGTCAAGCCGGAGTTTCAACTGCGCAATCTGCGCTTGGGCAAAGGCCCGCTCGCTCAGCCCCATCCGGGTCAGGTCACGTTCAAGCGCTGCCAGTTCCTCGGTCACCCGTGCAATCTCTTCGGGCGATGCATCGGAATTGCGATAAATCAGGCTGTGAATGGTCTGCGCATATGTGCCATTGCGCGTCATGACCAAAACTGCCTTGCCGGTGAAGGCGGCAAAGAGCACGCCACCCAGACCGCCCGGCGTCATGGGCTCAAGGCCGAGGGCCTGCATGGCCAAGTTCGTGATTGTGGTTTTTCCCGTACCTGCGTACCCGAAAACGCGCAGGATCTGCTGCTGGTGTCGGCGGTTCAGATACCAGTCCCTGATGACCGCGATAGCCTTCGATTGCGCCTCTGAGATAATAATGCTCATCACCGCACCTCCGACCAGCAGCGCGCTGCGAAGGGGCAGAACCGGCAAAGGAAGAAATCGGCGTGGGCAGCTATGCGCGGCAGCAGATCGCCGGTATCCGCGGCGCGCAACACGTCGACCGCCTTATCCGACAGCGCCTGCGCGGCGCTTGCGTCAAACGGCACGTGCTCGTGGTAAAGCTCGCAGGTGTCCTTGTTCAGTGCGGTGAACAGCGCGGCCTCAAGCTCCATATAGGCCATGTAGATCTGCAACTGGCCGTAATAGACCGGCTTGGATACCTGCACACCCTTCTTGACCGTGTCATTCCAGCTCGACGCCTTCAGCGCCTTGTGCTCCCAAAGCACCGGCCATGGAATTTCAAGATTGGGGCCGCCAACGATGACGCCATCGACATGACCACGGATGCGGCCACCTGCGGTCTCGAAGCCGAACTGCCCGCCATCGCGCTTTTCAGTACGCAGATCAAACCCCGCCGCACGCAGCCAGCGGATGGCCAGATCCTCAAAGACATGGCCCGCCTCGAAGATGCGCAGGATGCGGCCTTCAAACTCTTTCCCCGGATCCACCGGCGTCTTGGTGAATTCATAGACGAGCCGGCGCGCACAGGCTTCGCCAATGCGGCTGGCTCCAAGATAGTCGCGCGGGCGTTGGCTATCACGCTCCGTAACAAGGGCCTTATCGATATAGGCATTGATCCGCGCCCCGAGGGGCTGCGGGTCCATAGCCGCACGTCCGTAGACAAACCCAGAATTATGGTTGAGGTCGAGCATGGCGTTCTCCGATCAAAAAGGGACTGCGCCGGCATCAGACTGGCGGCGCATCGAGGCCTGAAAGCCCTCGACGCAGGCCTCGATCAGGCAGTCGATGTCCTCAGCCGAGCGATCGAAGAAAGCCTCCATCAGCCCCATCTCTGTCAGCGCCTCCGCGAATTCTCGGCGCGCCTCAAAGATCGCGCGGGTTTCCATGTCAGTCTTGTCGATCATTCCGTGGTTCCTTTTTGCGTTGACCGAGCCCGCCGTGAGGCAGGCCATCGAGCAGAAGCGGTGATAGGGATGGCGATCCCATCGCAGCAAGTGACAGTAGCCGAAGCCGCTGGCTTCCCTGCCGCAGAGCGCGCAGGGAACACGGCGGGCGAGGTCGGCGCGGCTCACCCCATGAGCAGGTCGTCCAGCTTTTCCCGTTCCGCTGGATCGGGTCCTTGAGTCCGCCGCTGCGAGGCCAGGCCGATGAAGCGGCTGATCGCGTTTGACGCCATGCATTCGAGATCCTTTCGCGTGAGGGTGGCGATGGGGCGGTCAAGCCGCCCCCGCGCTTCCAGCCAACGCCCCATTGCGACGGCCGCTTGCCTTGTGACATGCGCCTGCCATTCATCCGGGCTCATGGGTTCAGCCATGCCGGGCCACCGGCTGGGTTGGTGGCTGCGGGGGCTGGCGTTGTCTGTGCAGCGGGTTGGGTTGCGGGTGCCGACCATGCTGGCGTCGCGGGCGTACTGGCGGGCAGCGATTGCCCCCAGGCAGGTGCCGCTGACGCTGGCGCAACTGCTGCCGGGCGTGGACGGTTCGAGGGCTGCGCCGGGACCACCTCGCCTGCCATGACCTTTTGCCATTCAGGCGCGGTGGGCAGGACCACATGGTCGAGCTTGTTGGCGTCCTTGTAGGCCGGGTTACGGTTTGGCTCGATTTGGATCTTGGCCACAAACGTGATGCCATCAAGATCAGCGAGGCCGCGCAACATGCGCTTGGCTTTCGCCGCCTCGCTCATATCCTCGGGGTTCAGCCCCAGCGCGCTGTCGATCATCGCCCGAAACTGGCTTTTGGAGATTTTCCAGCCGATTGATTGGCCTTGCTCGTCGAGCTTGCCACCTTGGACCGTGAAGTTCTGCCAAAACTTGCGCTGTGCAAACGGGCCCTCAGCCACGGTGAACTCGGCATCCACCATCCGCACGTCACTGCCGGGCTGGTTCGAGGGTTTCAGCAGCCCGCGATCCACCTCGCTCATCCCGTCCGTGCCGCCCTTGCGGATGGACATGGTCACCTTGGCGAAGGTGCCATCGGGGATCAGGTCGCCGGATTGCTGCGGTGCGACGTCATTCATGTCAAAAGTCATGGGGATTATCCTTTCTGGGTTTGGTTGATCTTGGTGAGAAGCGCGCCGAGATCGGCGGGCTCTGTCAGGTCGAGGCGACCCGAGCGGTCCTTGGCAGGCAGGCCCCAGGGATTGCCGGAACGACACACGAGGCGGCGGACCTCTCCTTTTTCGGGGTCATGGCGCCACGTAATGGCGCCGTCCGGGCCGGTTTCCGGGCTGAAGAGGCCGAGCGTCATCACCTGGTCAACGATGCCGGGCAGTTCTCGTGCTATCTTGCCGCCTTCCATCTGCGGCTGGAACGTCACCCGGTTCATGTCGTCGACGACCTTCTCTAGGATGCCGACAAAGATGACCGTTTTCCCCGGCGCGTGCTGCAGGTGCTTCAGCAGCCCGATGACCTCGCGCGCCAACAAGCCATAAGCGCCGCGCGTATCGGGTTTGCCGGTCCGTTCCGATAGCGCCTCGGGTCGGGTCTTGGCCCAGGCCATGGCCTGCCGCGTCAGATCGGTGATACTGTCGACAAACACGATGCTCTTTGCATCGAGCCGTGCGGCCAACTCGGGATGCTGCCCGCGCAAATGGTTGTAATGGGCCTCTGAGAAGTGCTCATCAGGCTGCGCGGCAGGATTGGCACCGCCAATCAGGCAGGCAATATCCACGGCATCAGAGAAGCGGCGGATCGGCAGGCTGTCGCCGCGCCAGTCCTGAACGGATTTGAGACCCGCTTCAAAGTCGATGCAGACGGTCCTGTCCTCGGGCATAGTGATCAGCAATGTTGTTTTACCGCCACCGCTTTGCCCGAAGATCGCAAGAGTCGTTTTGCCCTGGGCCTCGGCGAGACGTTGATCGGCGGAGAGAATGCGGAGGCTCATGACAGCACCTCGCCGCCCGGATTGGGCAAACCGTTCTGGGTCAGGATGGCAGTGAGGCAGTCGCCAAAGCGCCAGGTCGGGTTATCCACCCAAAACTGATCAGCCTGACGCAGAGCCTCGCGCCATTCTCGCAAAGCCGCACTGTCATTGGCAATTTGCAGGTAACGGATCTCGATGGCCTGGGCAAATTCGGTGCGCGTCAATTGGCGGGTCGACACCAGCGTCGTACCTTCAAGATCCATGGCAACAGCCGCTGGCAATGAAAACGGCAGTTCCGCCTGCTCTGGCGTTGCAGCCTGTTCTGCCCTCAGCTTCAGCCGGCGTGCCCTTGTGTCAATCCGAGTGACAACACCATCGATCCCGGCGAGATACTGGCCATCCGCATCGATATCGTCCCAACGCTTAACAGCAGCCTGGCGCTTGTTGACCGCATGGCCTGCCATCACGTCGCCGATAATCTCGGCCACTACATCATTCAGTCGCATATGTCCCATTGTGGACCTCCTGTTCGTAAAGGGTGCTGAAGTTATTGAGCCAGGCTGCCGCGCGCCGGATCGGAGCGGTATCAACAGCGTGGCGCGAGGCGGGTGGGACGCGGCGGACCGCTTCCGAAGGGCTTGGCTGTTCATCGATACGCTCGATGATCTCTTCGATCCGACCGCAGATCGCGCGATCCTCTTGCGTTCCGAACACCGCGATCTGGCGCGCCCGTTCCTCCAGCGTCAGCGGCAGCGGGCGATCCTCTTCGAGGCGCTGGACGCTTTCCTGGATGCGCTGGAGCCGATCGAGCGAGCGTTGCAGTCGGTCCTCTGCCGCGCGGCGGACCGCAGAGCGCGTCGGTTCTTCCCCACGCTCGAGTTTTTCATCAAGGGTGCGGCGCACAATGCCGGGATCGGCAACCTCGGCATCGCGAAGCTGGCGGGCCTCATGGATCTGATCGCGACGCAGACCAAGATCGGCCGCCGTTGCAGGACGAACATCGTTGGCACCTCCAACGATGTCGGTGCGCACTGAACCGGTTGCCACCTCTCCGCGCGCTTGTGCGGCATCGTATTCATCAACCAGACGGCGCTTGGCAGCAGCCTCAATTTCGAGCGCATCAGCCTGCACGCGATGTGCCGCTGCGATAAGATCGTCATGCGCGGCTTTAGCCCTGCCTAACCGGGCTGCGCGTTTCGCGGTGTCATAAACAAAACTGGCGGCCTCGCGGGCCTCGAGCACTTCCGCTGCGGTCTTGGCTCCTGCCAGCATCGTCGCTGCGCGATCAATCAGTTCTGGGAGACCCACGATCGTCTGTGGAATGGGGCTGAGCGCTGTCATTGCGCATCCCCATTTGGCTCGAGCGTGACCTTCAGGGCGCCGGTGCGCACTGTGCGTGCAGGCTCAAAGCCCTCGCGGATTGCGTCAGGCCAAGCCGTGTATTTCCGCTCCGGCACCTTTATGGTGATGTCGACATACTGGGCGGGATTGTCCCCGGCGGCGCGGATCCGCGCGACCATGGCTGCAAGCGTCTCCTGATCCCAGTCAACGCGTTTGGGCAGATCCGCCACGACGGTGAAATCGCCATCCGCGAGGCGAACGGTGCCGGTATCCTTGCCGCAGGCACGGCGCGCCTCAGCCGCCCGGGTGGCGTAGCGCACTTCAAGTGCAGTGCTGAAACGCGCGGTAGCGGATTTCAGCTGCCTGCTGGCGTGGTCCAACTCGCCTTGCAGGGCGGCCAGCAATTCCACCGGCATCTGCGCCAGCTCACCGGTCGGCATGTTGAGCATGTCATCCACGCTCGGGGTGTTTTCTGGATAGGTCATCGGGGTTCCTTCTTTGGGGGATGGGTCAGGCGGCGACAGCAGCCAGTTGTGTGACGGCATCGGCTGAACTGCGCGTCTTGGGGCGAGCGATCGCGAGATAGGAAAACAGGTCTGGACCGAGGCGTTCCTGAACGAGGTGGACCAGGCCCTTGGCTTCTGTCCAAAAGGCCCGTGATCCCAACAGGCGCAGTTCGTTGCGCTCGTTGTCCCCAAGCTTGGAAAGCCCAGGGAAGGTATCGAGCACCATAAACCCGCGATGGTATTCCAGCCGATCGCCGGGCATGGCCTGCGCCACCCAGGCGCAGAACTGGATTTCCGTGAGCAAACCCTTCTGCCGGATTGTGGTGATGGTTGCAGTGGTCATGTTGCTGGCCTCCTCGACTTGCTTCTACTCACGGGGTTCCGAAATCGTCTCAGAGGGGCGCGAAGGGTCCGCAGGACCGGGGGTCCAAAGCTCGGCTAACACCCGTTCAAACTGGTTCTGATCTGACGAGTAGACCGCCAGTAGCGGTGTCCCGTCCTCATGCGCACCAGCAGCTTCAATCTGAAACGCTTCATGAAGCCTGAGTACCTGCGGCAATTCCCAAGAGCGGTAGAGTCCGGGTACACGGACCAATTCAGTTGTGAGATCATCATCTTGCATGGTTCGTCCTTTTCGGTGGAGATGCCCGCTGCCGGGCCGCTTACTGATAAAAAGCCACCTGCAGCCCGCGTATGGGACAACGGGTTCAAACATTTTTCTGAAGGGCTTCACGAAGGCGGTGAATCGCGCGCTGGTAGCGCTTGCGTGCCGCCGCCATGGGGATGCCAAGTTCCGCCGCCGCTTCGGCTTGCGTGAACCCGTCGATAGCGACACGGATCACCAAAGCCGTATCCGTTCCGATCAGCTTGCGCAGGTCGTCACCGAAATGTGCGTCTTCAACCGTGGGCCAAAACCCCGCCTGTTCAGCGGGAATGTCGTCGGGCTCGATGGCACTGCTGAGGTTTTCCCGCGCCGCGTCACGCTGGCGTGCGCGGACCATGTCCCGCTCGACGTTTCGCAGCACCGTGGCTGCAATCCAGTTGACGCGACCCAGATCAAGCCCACGGACTGCTTCGGTGGTGCGCGCCAAAATATCGGACGCGACCTCGTCTGCGTTGCCAAGCTTGCGCCAGAGCGACCGGCGCCGGATAGCATCCAAGCCCGGCCAGAGCGCCAGCAACAGCAGCGTTAGGGCGCAGTCGGATGTAGGCCCGTCGTCCTGCGCCGCCTCAACCAAGGCGATAAGGATCAGGTTTTTGTTATCCTGACTACCTGATCTGAAATGCAGCCCGTCCAGAATGGCAGTTGGATCGCGGAAGGGCGCAAGGGAGGTCTGTACCCGCCGGATAGCGTCAAAACTGCGCTGGAAATGGAGGGTGGAAGATGAATGCATGAGGTGATCACGGATCTCGTGCCACGCGATAGACATTGGACGCCTGCCTTGCGGCCAGGCGTCCAGCACCTTTTTGTGGCCAGGTCAGGACGTCGTGCGTCTCTGCGATTTCAGGGGATTGGTGAGATGCGCGCCTTAGCGCGCGGGGGATGTTACCTGGTTCAGCGTGCCGCAGCCGCGGCAAGTGGCCTGAACTGGAAAGCCAACGAAATACTCGTGGCCCCGCGCGAAACGCAGGTGCATGCGGCCGTCCCGGCAAACGCCGAGCAGCTTTTCACAGCGCGTGCAGCGCCATTCTGGGTTCAAAGGGGTGGGTTTCGTCTTTACGCCACCAGTCCAGTTCATTTCAGCTGGCTGGCGGGAAGTATCGGGAGTCGGCATTGGATTGCTCCTCTGTTGAGTGAGCCTTTCCAATAATCAGCGGTTTGTTAGACCGTCTCTCACGACATGTTAGACCGTCGTTAGACGGGAGTTTCGGCATCGTCCTCGGCGCTGATGATTTCGCCTGTTTGCACCGCGGTGGTAATCAGTCGCCAGAATCCACGCTTCGCACCCTTACTGATGTAGATATCGACGATGTTCTTCCACATTTGTGGGCGGAACGCTGTGGCAGGACTCTTTGCCGCGAAACCCTTCATCAGGTCTCCGACATAGACGTCCGTACTTCCGCTGACGAATGCAGCTACAAGGCGCTCAAAAATTGTCAGCTGATCGTTTCCAGCGAGGTGCAGTGGCTCCTTGCCCGGAATGTACAAAGTACCGGATTGCGTGCCTGCCCGGACGACGCGCGGCGACACACCCCCGCGAGCGAGAGAAATGTTGTTTCGATATGCGAGTTCGATGCCATCGCGCGTGAACAGGAGATCCTCGTCCGCCGATGCGAGATGGGACGGAAGCGGCACAACGACGTTGGAGCCGAGGTGCAATGGCATTTCCTCACTTGCCGCAAGGATAATGCCGACGCCAGTGGTGTTCCGCGCGCGCAAGGCCAGGTCCAGTCTTTGGGCAGATTTCGGGTCATTCAGGCGCCGGGCGAAATAGACGGGCACTTCAGCACCATCCACCTGCATCGCACCGAGAAGGGTCAGATCAGGATCAAGGATCTGGGCTGTCCGCTTGCTCAAGAGCGGTTTAATCAGCCTCATAAGGGTCTCGTGTAGCCATTGGCCATTGATCGCAAACATTTCAACATCTGACGCCGGTCGCTTGCCAGCATCCTCGCCGAATGGGCCGGTCGTGTTGACCATGCCCTCTGTTGCCGAGGGCTTTACGCTGCCCTCCCCATCAAGGTCGTCGTCGTCGATCAGAACCACATCCTGCCGGTCCCGGCGTTCTAAGAGCCCGCCTTCGATCAGACGGCTGGGGTCGAGCCCGAGTTCCAGAAGGTAGCTGCCGCTAACCTCATCTTCAATGCGGTCATGGAGTTGAACCAGTTGGGGAAATATCGCCTGCAGGTCATTGGACGCGATCTGCCGGAATGCGCTCAGGATTCCCCATTCCTTGAGGAGGGCGAATCCCAAGGCGCGCTCTTCGGGATCCGTCTTGCTTTGCAAATTGCAGCTTTTCGTACCGGAGATCGTGAGATTGAGCGTTCGCTCTTTTTCATCGCCGACGCGGTTGTAGGCGACAGCAATGGCGATACGGCTGAAAGCTTCGGCACGGCGGAATATGTTTTTGGCCCCCAGATACTGGTCCGCGACCTCTTCTATGTCGTCATCGACGGCAACCTTCAGTTGTAGCTTGCGGCGCCAAATCCCGAGCCGAATCTCGGCTTCGACGACGCGGGCAAACGCGAATGCATAGCCGTCGATTTCCGGCGGCTGCAGACGAAGCGAGGTACGAAACCGCGAGAGATTATATCGCTTCCAGGTCAGCGGTTTCTGCGAGATATCATGGCCAAGGGCAACTTCGGCGAACGAGTCGCTGACCGTCTCGCGAACCACTGGGCTGTCCGCGCAAACCTCAATCTGGCGGAGCGACGGCGTGTAAATGAGCGTCGCCTCGTTCGGAGGGCGATAATAGATGGTTCCCCTGCGTCCGTCGCGTCGATGGTCAAAAACGCTCGACAGC
>Ga0222672_1000587_pt1 | contig 13466 bp, 10 predicted proteins | sample AntAcemetagen799_FD_179810 | JGI IMG/M metagenome (GOLD analysis project Ga0222672, IMG submission 179810) | Saline water microbial communities from Ace Lake, Antarctica - #799 | ecosystem: Environmental > Aquatic > Non-marine Saline and Alkaline > Saline | place: Antarctica: Ace Lake...
CGAAATCAAATCGCTCTGGGTGCGAATTTTCGTGGGGGGATCGAATCCCGATGCCGGAGGCCGCGCGTTTGCCGGAGTGACCTCTTTTCTCCTTTGGGGAGCCACTTTTTTGAATACCCGCTACTACGATTCTTTTGAGAAAGCGGTGGAGTTTCTGGTTCACGAGTCAACTCACAGTCTTCTCTTCGCCCTTTCCTGCGAAGAACCTCTGGTGCTGAACAGGCTGGATGAGCGCTACCAGTCTCCGCTGCGAACCGATCCCCGCCCGATGGATGGGATTTTTCATGCGACTTTAGTGAGCGCCCGGATCGCCTGTTTCATGAATGCCTGGCTGGAGTCGGGAGGGCAACAAGAAGCCACGTTATTGAAGCGGAGGCGCGATGCAAGTGCCCGGGCCTTCAACGACGGCGAGCACACCATTCTACAGCACGCCCGGCTCAGCGACTTGGCGGAAAATCTGCTCGAGCAGGCACAAGAGGCCGTGGGGGAGATCGCATGAACTCCGTGATTTCCGGGGAACCGTGGGAAATCGGGTATGACGTGCTCCCCACGATGCGGCAATTACTCACGGAAGCCGCATCGAAACAGGGAGACTACCGGTTTGTGGAAATTGATTCCCGGGGGAGGACGGAGACGATCTCAGTGGCAGAACTGTGGACGCGTGCTCAATCCCTTGCCGGCACACTGAAAGCCCGTGGCGTAAAGCGGGGGGACAAAGTTGTCTTCTGTTACCTCAACAGCCTCGACTTGATCACCGCCAGCTGGGCGGCCATTGCTCTCGATTGCAGTCTCTATCTCTGGCATGTCCAGCCGGGGAATCCCCAAACACAGGACTACGAAGCCCGCTCCGCGTTTCTGGGAGGCTGTTTCGGAGCACCGGTTTTGGTGATCGATCCCGCCCTGGCGAAAAGGTTCCCGCCGGAAGCTATCACCCATTTCCCGACGGTCTTAGCCATGTCGACACGGCAGAGTGGGGAGAGGATCGAAGAGGCAAACCATGGTCCCGATTCCTCCCGATTCTACATCCAGACGTCCGGCACCACGGGAAGGCCCAAACTGGCAGTGCTCCGATTTAAGGAGTTCTGCGAACGGAAACTGAATTTTCTACGCCGTATCGTATCCCCGGAAATTCAGGTCGGCCTCAGTTCGTTACCGTTCGATAACATCACTGCTCTCAGCAATCTGATACCCGTTAGGAAAGTCACGGTGCTGGTCAACCCGGGTTATGTCGCCGCCGAACCTTCCGCCCTGTTTCACACCATTTCCCAGTATCGCGTGGAGACCCTGGCGCTGTCTTCCACCGCCGCGGCCAGCCTCGCCGAGTGTCTGGAGAAGCTTGATCCAAGTGCGGATATCACTTCACTGAAAACTATCGGATTCGGCATGGAACCAATCGTGCCTGCGGTGCTACGCCGTCTCTATGATCTACTGGAGGCGCGGGCCGGTAAGCGGCCACAGGCTTCGTTCGGCTATGGAATGACCGAAATGGGGGCTCTTTGCAACACCACTGCGGCTAGCCTGGATCAGCTGCTACAGGTGAACCCGGGCTCGCCCCACGTTTCAGTGGGACCGTGTGTGCCGGGCAAGGCCGTTCGAGTGGTCGATGAAAATGGCAGAGTGGTGCCCCAGCCGACTCCCGGCCGCATTGAGGCAAAGGTGGAAATGGGCCTCATCGACGGATTTCTTGACGAGAGCGGGCAGATCCAGCCGCTGGAAACCAATGGAGGCTGGATGCTCACCGGCGACCTCGGCTTCATCCGCGGAGATGCCCTTACCATCACTGGCCGCGAAAAGGAACTCCTCATCGTGCGGGGCCGCAAAATTCCACTCGTGGGGGTCGAGGAAGCCGTGCGAACCAATTTGGGCAGCCAGGTCGATTTTGTCGCTGCCGTAGCTGTGGAAAGCGATCAGATGGTCTTGTTCTTCTCGACGAATGAACGGGGAGAAGAGGCGATAGAGCGCATTGGACAGATCGTTCTCCGGGAGGCGGCCTCTTCTGCCGGGGTGCAGGCCGGCGGCGTCGTGCACCTGGACCGGAGCGATTTCCCACTCACGGGAACGGGTAAGATCAACCGCAACGCTCTTTCGGAGAAATTTCGGACTGGTCAGCATCATCTGATTCAAACCGGCCGGAAGAGCCCGCCGCATTCCGTCATCGAATTTTCGAATCCGGGGTTGCGAACGATGGCCGGGCTATGGCGTGAAGTTCTGGGATTGGCCGAGCTGCCGAATGAAGATGCGAACTTCTACGACATGGGTGGGGATTCCCTCAAGGGAGTATCTTTGGTCCAACGGGCGGAATCGGTTTTCGTTGCCACCCTGGACACAGCCGCATTCTTTGCCGAGCCCACCGTTGCGGGCCTTTTCCGCTCGCTGCGCCCTGAGATTGGGGTGGAGTCATCTTCGTCTGAGCGCCTTCCTCCGGATCGACGAGAGGAAGTCTTCATAAAGTTGAACCGAGGGAATGAGAACCCTCCGCTGTTCTTCATACCCGGCGGAATGGGAACGAGGAATGAGCTGATGGTAATTGCCGCCATGGTAAGGCATTTCGTATCGGACCGTCAGGTCTACGGGGTCAGGGCGCCTTTAGAGCGGTGGAAGGATGACGAGCTTACCGTCGAGAAGATAGCTGAGGAATACCTGAGCGAAATCAAGAGAGTTCAGGCCACAGGGCCCTACCTGATTTGTGGGGAATGCATCGCCGGCGTCATTGCTTACGAAGTAGTGCGGCGGTTACTCGCAGACGGTGAAAATGTCGCCCAGTTGATTCTGCTGGATCCTTCTTTTCCTACTCGCGAACGGGTCGAGAGGCTTAAAGAGTCGGGCTACCAACGCCTGGAAGATGCCCATGGCGGAGAGCTGGCCTCGATGGTCTATCCTTACTATCTAGCACTTGCACAATACCAGGCGCCGTTTTTCCCAGGAGACGTGACCCTCATCACTTTGGAGACAGCGGTGGAATCAACCGATGCAACACTGGGCTGGGGAGATACAATTTCGGGATCGATCAACATCAAACCGATTGCCAGTGATCACCATTCCTACATCCGGGAAATGGCTCCGTTGACGGCGCAGATTCTTGAAAGCGCAGTCACGGACGCTGTCTCTTGATGCGATTGCCGAAAATTCGTTCACCCTAATACCGCATCACCGCACATCGCTCCAGATTGGAAGGAGTGCGGTAACCGTCACTGAGCAGCTTCGATCAAACGCGTGATCTCCAACGCCACATCGAGCGCTGCGGCGCCTTGCTGGCCGCTGACGCGGGGCTGCTCTCCTCTTGCTGCGCATTCGATAAAGGCGGCGAGTTCGCACTTCAGCGGCTCGTCCTTTTCGACTTCTACCTCCTCGCGATCAATCGCCATTCCGTTCTTCCGGTAGATCCAACCGCTTTGATCCTGATAATCAAGAGACAGATAAGCATCCCCTTGGAAAACACGGATCTTCCGCATCCGCTCCGGACTGATCCGGCTCGCGGTGATGTTTGCCACGCAGCCATTCTCGAATCGAATCCGAGCATTAGCGATATCTTCACGGCGTGTCAGCACCGGAATACCCACGGCATCGACTGATGCGATCGGCGACGTAACCAAATGCAACACGATCTCGAGATCGTGGATCATCAAATCCAGGACGACGCCAATATCGAGACTACGCTTTGGAAAGGGCGAGAGTCGGTGGCACTCGATGAACTTGGGAGAATTCAACCGCGCTTCAAGCTGGCTCATCACGGGATTGAAGCGCTCAATGTGACCGACCTGGAGAATGCAGCCTTTCTCCTGAGCGAGATCGATAATCGCCTTGGCATCGTCGACCGAATCCGAGATCGGCTTTTCGACAAGCACGTGCTTGCCACGCGACAGCAACGCCGTCGCGATCTCGCGGTGCGTCAACGTTGGGGTCGAGACTGAAGCCGCATCAACTTTTTCGGCAAGCTCTTCAATACTGCTCAGGGCGACAGTTCCGAATTCTTCCGCGATCGAGCGGGCGAGTTCTTCGTTGGCGTCGTAGATGCCCACCAGATCGGCAGATTCCAGCTCTGAATAGATCCGGGCATGATTCCGGCCGATTGCTCCCACACCGATAACACCGACTTTTACGCTCATATGCGTCAGCTATGACAGTAATCCCGCGCGGGTCAACGCGGAAAGCCAACCAAACAGGGTTTGGTCAATGACTAAATTGACTTCACTTTGCTTTGGACGCTTCGCTTGCTTCCTTGGAGCACCTATCTTGCGTTGCTCGGTTGTCTTTCTCCACTTCGTTCCGAATCTGTTGATCAGCGGGCTGCAATGCTGACCTCCAGTGAGTTGCACAGGCTCACCACTTCCTCTTTCCCAAGCAATAGCGTCAATCCCGCCTCCACGACGATGGCGTTTACTCCGGCTTCGGCAGCCGTGCGTATGGTGTCGGGACCGACGACGGGAACATCAAAGCGCAAATCTTGATTCGGCTTGCTCACTTTCACCATCATCGCTTCGCCTTTTCCGAGGGCGCCACCACGTTTGACGGCTTCGTTGGTCCCTTCGAAGGCTTCGACCGCGAGGACGGTTCCTTTTTTCACCACGACAGTCTGCCCGATGTCCAGTCGGCTGGTTTCTTTTGCGATTCGAAATCCAAATTCAGCATCGCTCTCTTGTCGTTCTGTCAGGGTCGGCCCGCATACGTGACCGGCTGAAGGAAGCAAATCGTCGAGAAATGTCGTAGCAGGCAGAAGCGTGATTCCATCCTTCTCCATTTCGGCAGAGATCGCTCCGAACAATGTCTCCGCATTGCGCTCCTTCACTTTGCTCAGCATCTTGAGCAGTCGCAGATCCGGACGAAGATCGAAGAGGTTCTTCGGCGCAATCTGACCGACCATGACCACGTTCTCCACTCCGTGACTCTTGAAAAATTTGATCATCTTCCCGAGCTGTCCAACACGCAGCCACTCAATCTCTTCGACCAAATCAGCAAGATGAGGTTCGGTTTCGCCGGTGAAGGCTGCGGCAACCAGGGTCGAAACTCCGGCTTTGATGGCAGCGCGGGCAAAAGTCTCAGGATAGATCCCGTTGCCGGCGATCATTCCGACGGTTGCGGGTACAGAGGATGAGTCAATCATAGTCAAAATGTAGTGGAAGCGACTTGGGAGCGGTGGATCACAGCAATTAAAATGGCGCCGGTCAAAACTACGGTCCCGAGGACTCGCCAAAGAAAAGCTTTCCCAGTGTCGTGAACCTCACTATTTCCCAAAGCTACGCCGAAAACAACCACGAGCACGATGGTCCACAAACCACGCGAGGCGTAGACGACATTGACGCCGGTAGCATCGTCAAAATAGCTGAGAGCTACGCCCATTCCGACAGCCTGCAAACCAATCAGCAGAGCAGCCCACCAAGTCCAACTTTTCTGGCCGGGAGCCAGATGAAGACTGGGACGATTTTGGGAAAACCACAGCACGGCTGAGTTCACGGCCACCGTGGTGGACCCAATCGCAAGGAATGTCGGCGCACCGAATCCGATCGACCACCAGGCAACAATGACGTCGCAAACTCCGAATGTGCAGGCGCTCGCGAGGGCAATGGCGACGGTGAACCCGACCTTATGACCGCCGCGCAGATCAGCGATGCCCATGACGAAAATACCGAGCGCCGTGAGGACTGCGGCGATCCAGAGTGGCCCGCTCGGCATCGCTCCAGTCAGAACGACTGTGGCGATGGCCACGAAGACTACCTTCGTCCCCATGATCGGCGTGACGAGCGAGACATCGCCCCGCTTGATCCCGACAAAGGTCAGCCAGTTGCCGACAAAGAACAATGTGCCCATGATGATCGGCTTCCAAACGAGCGACCAGTCGATCTCCTTTGTTTCGAGAAAGAAAAAGGGCAGAAACACCACCCCCACCATGAAGTTGGTGATGTGAAATGTCTGATCCATCGACACGCCCTCTTTCAGGGCGCGCTTCACAAGGATCGACCCCAGCGCGTAAACGATCGCAGAGACAAGAGGAATCAGTAAGTAGACCGGCAACACGGCGGCATTGTCGCGGTGGCGTGCCGCGAGTCAACGGGTTTGGGGCGCTGGGAGCGCCGCTAGACCAGAGGCATAACCAGAGAGAGAATGATGCTCATGATGAACGCAGTCACCCCCAGAACGGCAAGCAACGGGGTCCACGACTTGAGCGCCTCGGCTTCGGTGAGACCGCTCATTTTGGAGAAAATCCAGAATCCACTGTCATTCATCCACGAGCCCACAAGTCCCCCACCCCCGATCGCGGTGGCCAGATAGACCGGATGAAAGCCCAGATCCATTCCCTCGATCATTGCGGCGATCATTCCGGATGCGGTGATGACCGCCACGGTGGTAGAACCTTGAGCAATCTTCAAAAGTGACGAGATCGCAAACGCCAGGAACAGAAGACCGATCCCCGCCCCGCTGGCGGAGGTCGGGAAAATCTGTTCGATGGCCGGTCCGATATTGGCGGCAGCCAGCATCGCGCCGAAGGCACCACCTGCAGCTGTGATCAAAATGATCAAACCACCACTCATGAGCGACGACTCAAGCGTGTCGGAAAATCGCTTGCGAGTCGGGCTACAGAAACGAACGAATAGGAAAACCGAAATCGCGGCTGACAGAAGCAGGGCAAAGTTGGCGTTGCCATAGACCTGGCTGATATTCGCCGCCTTGCGCGCTGGTGTTTCCCAAACTTGAGAGGTAAGAACACCTACGGGCAATGCTGCCTCGATCGCTTTGCGGTTCTCGTATTCGACGAGCGCCAGATTTGAGCGACCAAGACTTTTCCCGACCTGGAATGCTTTGCGATCGGTCATCGCTCCATTCATTGCCGCGGCGATGGATTCGGGAGTCGCCGCGTCTCGAGCAGGCAGCGTATCACGCAATGCGATCAATGCGGGTTCCTGCGATTCGGCGATGGCGGCGTAAAGTCCGTCGACGTTTTGCACATCGGCAGCCTTTAGCTGAGCAGCACGCTCCGCGTTGGCCCGCGTATCGAGAGCGGTGTTGGCTCCGATCAGGATGACGGGAAGTAGAATCGGCAGGAGAGAAAGGAAAAGTCCCGGGAGCTTTCGATCCGTTTCGGGAGCTTCGTCAATTTCCTCTTCGCCCGGCAATGCCCGCATCTCGATCGGCATGCGCTTGTCGAGTTGGCTGCTGAAGATGAAGCCGACAATTGCAGCGGGAAGGCCGATCAAGGCACCGACCCCCATCATAACCCCGAGATCGACGCCGAGTTGCTGAGCCATCAGCAACGGACCTGGTGTTGGTGGAACCAGCGAGTGGGTCACGGCGGCGCCGGCAGAAATCGCGAGGACATACTTCAGGTAATTCTTGTGCGTCTTGCGGTAGAGCGAACGCGCCAGCGGAACAAGCAGGTAGAAGACAGTATCGAAAAAGACGGGAATCGAGAGAACGAATCCGCTCCCGGTCAGCGCGACCGACGCTCGTTTTTCTCCCAGTAATCTCAGGAAGCCCTGCACAATCCTGTCGGCGGCACCGCTTTCCATGAGGCATTTCCCGATCACGGCGGCCAGTGCGATGACGATTCCGATTCCGGCGGCAGTGCCACCGAAAGCATTGGCGACCCGCGAAACCTTGTCGGCGATGTTGTCACTCGGGGCGAGGAAGCTGACGACCAACGCAGCTGTAATGAGCGCTAGGAAGGCGTTAATCCTCAGGCCGATGATCATGCCGATGACCACGGCAATGCCGACGAACAATATGATGAAAGGGTAGTAATCCATGAAGTGTCGGGAGAGTGGCAAGAATCCCGCAGGATGACAACCCAGTTTTTCGCTCTTTCGCGCGAGCAGAGTTTTCAGAGCTAACAGAGCTAACAGAGCTAACAGAGCAGTAAAGAACAGACGCCATCGAAGTGGTATGTATCGCGGAAGACGAGCGGACCGTGGAGGAAGGTTCGCGCAGCCTCGCGTGATCCATCGTTCAACGTGATCAGAACATGTCCGTCAACCGCGCCAGAGTTGTCGACGCCGTAGGAGCAACGCCCGCGTAACCAAGCCGGTTGCGTCTACCCGCAGACCAATCTGTTATCGGGCAAAGTTCAGACCAAGCCCTACTCAGACGGTTAAATCTGAGGCTACGATTAAAATTCACCTTCAGCGAGAGACGGAGTCGACAAAGCTCGCCAATCGTCCTTGGCCGGATCAGGCGAATCTTCGCTCTGCGCTTTCACGACCGCCTCCTCCACGATGTTCTGAATTTCAGATTCAGTTGAATCAAGGTCTGCAGCGCTCATCATCCCGGCAGACAAAATGTGTTCTCGCGCAACCTCGACACAATCTCGACCATAGCGCCCCTCCCGCGCACTGTCCGGAACGTAACTCGCGTCGTCGTGCTCACCATGTCCGGCGAGACGCAACAACTTGCCAATAACTAACTGCGGTCCGCCGCCTGCCCGGGCTTTTTCAATCGCTGTTTGAAATGTGGAGAGGCACTCGCCCAGGTCCGTGCCATCAATGGAGTAGCCGTCGACTCCATAGCCGATCGCACGATCGATCAGACTATTGCAGGCATACTGCCGATCAGTTGGAGTCGAATAAGCAAACTGGTTATCTGCCACCGCAAGCACCAGCGGCAATTTCTCCACGGCCGCTTGATTAAGAGCCTCGTGGAATGCGCCGGTGGAAGTCGCACCTTCACCTGATGCAGCTCCACCGACAAAACCTGACTCCCCACGGAAGCGCTTTCCCATCAGCATCCCGTTCACTAGAGAAATCGAGGCACCAAGATGACTGATCATAGCGGGAGTACCTTCACGCGGGCGCCCCCGGTGAATGTTTCCATCGCGGCCGCGCATCGGCCCTTCGACCGATCCAAGGTACGTTCTTGCAGCATCAACAATGGACTCTCCAAACGCCGTCCGGCCGCCCTGATCTCGAATGAGACCTGCGAACACGTCCCCCTTGTCGCGATCAAGTAGCATCCCGAGAGAAGTGCTGAATGCCTCCTGTCCACGACCGAGATAGACGCCACCGACCACTTTTCCGGAGCGGTAAAGAGCGGCCATTTTGTCATCGAAGGTTCGCGCTAGAGCCATGCTGCGGTAGGCAGCAAGGTAGTCTTCATCGGATACGCTTGAGATTGATTGAGTTTTGGAATCGACAGCGGGCATAGGCTACGAAGTGCTGCACACTAGCCGCGCCCATTCGTTTCCCGCAACGAAATTATTGTGCCCAATCGACCCAAAGATTTCACCATTTCCCATTCCAATATCTGCGTTAAGTATCTCTCAATGAAACTCGGAGTCATCGGTTGCGGAAAAATGGGACGCGCTTTAGTCGGCGGTATACTCGAAGCGGGAATCTGCGCTGCGGCGGATGTCACCGTGTTCGACAGCTATCAAGAAGCTTCCGATGCGATGGCCCGGGAGCTTGGCGTTCAAAGCGCGAGTTCGAATGGTGAAGTCGTTGACGCATCGGAGATTGTGCTTCTCTGCGTGAAGCCGCAGGGATTCTCCGAAATGCTGGGCGAGCTGGGAAACAGCCGCGACCGCCTTCTTATTTCTATCGCTGCAGGGATTCAGATCGATGCGATCGAAAAAGGTTGTGACAGTCGGCACCGGGTCATTCGTGTGATGCCAAACACGCCCGCTCTCATCGGAAAGGGCGCTTCTGCATTTGCGCTCGGAACCACCGCGACTGAAGTGGACGCGCAAATGACCGAGTCGCTGCTCAAGGCAGTGGGCTACGTCTGTCGGGTCGAAGAAAAGGATATTGATGCAGTTACTGCGTTGAGTGGCAGCGGTCCAGCCTATATTTTTATGATGATTGAGTCTCTTGTTGAGGCAGGGATTGCACAGGGACTTTCACCGGAAATCGCACACGACCTCGCAGTGCACACTGCCTCCGGAGCTGCCGAGCTCGCCCTTCAATCAGATGAATCGCCCACAACACTGCGTGAAAACGTAACCAGCCCAAACGGGACCACATTTGCCGCGCTTGAATCGTTTCGCTCTAACGATTTCGCAGGTATTGTTAAGACAGCGGTATCAGCTGCGGCTGATCGATCCCGCGAACTGGGCCGAAGCTGACGAAATCGTGGCTTTTCCCGCGGAACCACCGCCAACACTATCTAGACGCTATGAAAGACATTCGCTCATCCTACGAAGAAAACGGCCAGGGCCATGTTTTCGCCTTTTACGATTCCCTGACTGATGAAGAGAAGGCATCACTGGAATCTCAGGCGGAGGCAATCGATCTTACTGAGGTAGCAGAGCTCGTCAGCGACCTGATTCATTCCAAGTCAGAGGGAAACTCGGCAATTGCGGACGATCTGAAGCCTGCGGACTTTATCCCGTTGCCCGATAAGGAGGACGGTGACAAGGCTTTTTGGGGATCGGCCCGCGAAAAGGGCGAGTCAGCACTTCGAACCGGTCGCGTCGCCGCATTTACCGTTGCCGGCGGACAGGGCACGAGACTCGGGTATGATGGGCCCAAAGGAACCTATGGCGTAACGCCGGTTCTAAAAGCGTCGCTGTTTCAAGTGTTCGCGGAGAAAATACTCGCTTCTTCACGCATCTACGGAAGCGCCATCCCGTGGTATATCATGACCTCAGTGATCAATCACGAGCCCACTGTGAAATTTTTCGAGAAGAACGATTACTTCGGCTTATCGCAGGATCGGGTTCGCTTTTTCACACAGGGCCTGATGCCTGCCGTAGACGGTGAGGGCAGAATCCTCATGGCGGACAAGGGGCAGATCGCGCTGAGCCCGGATGGTCACGGCGGTGCGCTCCGCGCTCTGGTTCGGTCCGGATCGATCCGTGAAATGGAAGCGGATGGCGTCGACATTCTCAGCTATTTCCAAGTCGACAATCCAGTGGTTCGCTGCATCGATCCTGCTTTCATCGGATTCCATCTCATGAACAAATCGGAGCTGTCCAGCAAGATGGTGCCTAAGGCCTACTCAGGTGAGAAAGTCGGCGTCTTTTGCGAGCACGATGGCCAGGCGCTTGTCGTCGAATACAGCGATCTACCTGAACGACTTGCTGAAGAGACCACTGAGAGCGGTGAACTCCGTTTTTGCGCCGGCAGCATCGCGATTCACATTTTTGACCGCAAGTTCATCCAGCGTCTCGGCAGCGGAGAAGACGGAAAGACGAAGCTCCCCTTTCACCTCGCTCACAAGAAAATGGCACACATCGATGCCGAAGGAACCCGCCATGAGCCCACCGAGCCGAATGCCTACAAGTTCGAAATGTTCGTGTTTGATGCGCTGCCGTTTGCTGAAAACCCAGTCATCATCGAGACCGCCCGCGAGGATGATTTCTCGCCGGTCAAAAACGCCGAAGGAGTCGACTCCCCTGAAACGTCGCGCGCTGACCAGCTCCGCCAATATGTTCGCTGGGCGAAAGGCGCGGGAATCGAAGTCGAAACGGATGAAACGGGTTTGCCGCCATTTGCGTTCGAAGTTTCCCCGCTCTTCGGCGACACGGCCGAACGCTTCAAGTCGAGCTGGGACGCGATGAGTGAGAAACCGGATTTGACCGAAGGCGTTGTCTTGGTGTAAGTCCTAAAACCTAGATTTATGAGTGCAGAAGCCCGCCTAACCGAACTTGGGATCACCCTCCCGCCAGCGCCTCCCAAGGGCGGCATTTATCAGCCGATCGTGCGGACTGGAAATCTGGCATACGTCTCAGGTCACGGCCCTATCCTCGACAACGGCACCTACATGACAGGTCGCCTCGGCGAAAACCTTTCTCTCGAAGAAGGACAGCAAGCCGCCCGGCAGACGGGTCTCGCGCTTCTGGCCACGATAAAGAAAGAACTCGGCACGCTCGACAAAGTCGCCCGACTCGTGAAATCGCTCGGTCTCGTCAACAGCACCGCCGACTTCAACCAACAGCCGCTGGTGGTGAACGGTTTCTCCAGTCTCTTCGAAGAGATTTTCGGTTCTGACGCCGGAGTCGGTGCCCGCAGTGCGATGGGTACGAACGTTCTCCCCGGCAATATTCCCGTCGAGATCGAGATCATTCTTGAGTTGAAAGACTGAACGCAAATGAAATCGATTGCCGGTCTAGAATCTGTTCCGTCGCCCGCTTTGCTGTTCGATGCCGACCGCATCGAGCGAAACATCCAGCGGATGCGCGATGCGGTCGGCGGCGACTGCTCGCTGCTGCGTCCGCACATCAAAACGCACAAGTGCGCCGAGATCCTGCGTCTTCAACCTGACATTCAGCAAATCAAGTGTGCAACGATCGCGGAAGCCGAACTAGCTGCGAGTGTCGGCGTGCCCGATGTCCTGGTCGCTTACCCTCTCGTCGGACCAAACGCCGCACGGCTCGCCGCTTTGGCCACGAAATTTCCCGAAACCAGCTTTTCAACCGTCATCGATAGCGACGCAGGAATCGACGGGCTTGAGAGCGTAGCGACCGGAACATTTTCCATCTTTCTCGATTTCGACTGCGGCATGCATCGGACGGGAGTCTCTTCTGTCGAAAAATCCGTGGACCTGGTAAAACGAATCATCGCCAGCGAGAAGCTGACCTTCGCGGGCGTCCACGCTTACGACGGACACATCCATGATGCTGCTCTGAGCGACCGTCGCTCACAATTTGATGCCGCCATCGCCGAAATTGACCGTCTTCTGGCCCGCCTTGAAGAAAATGATATCGAGGTGCCCCTGGTCGTTTCCGGCGGATCACCCACCTTTGAAATGCACGCGGAGCGCGCCATGGCGGCGACGATCCCCTGGCAATGTTCACCCGGCACGACGGTGCTCTGGGACGCAGGCTACGGTGAACACTATGCCGAGTTCGATTTCGAAGCCGCTGCCTTTCTCCTCTGCCGCGTCGTGAGCCATCCGGGCGACGACATGATCTGCGTCGATCTTGGAACCAAAGCCGTCTCGGCAGAAAATCCCATTGCCAACAGGGTTAGGTTCCCTGATATCCCCTGTGGCGCAACGCATGGTGTGGAGTTCGTCTCCCAAAGTGAGGAACATCTCGTCCTGCGGATCGAGAATCAGGCTGACATTCCAATCGGCACGGAAGTCGTAGGCATTCCCTATCATGTCTGCCCCAGCGTCGCACTTCACCAACACGCACGCATCATCCGTGGAGGTCAGATCACCGAAGAAAAATGGCCTATCGTCGCTCGGGTTCGTGAGATCAGCGTGTGATATCCGGTTCAACGCAACTCGCTCGACTTGATCGTTCCCACTCGCTGATCCTGTAATCGGATCTTCGTGGTGCCTCCATCCTGGCTAATCACGCCAACGGCTGTCCCCTCGTAGAGAGTTACGAGGACGCCGCCGACTTCTACCTGCGAATCGCTGGCGACAGTTGCGGTACTGCTCGTGGCAGATTCCGCGCTCGCTCTACGTGAAAAAATGTCAGCAACGGGAGCAGTCGTCGGCTCGGGTGCAGGTGCCGATGGAGCCGCAGCCGCTGTCTCGAATGGCTCAGGATCGGGAATCGGAGCGTTCGCGCTCTCTCCGTTTGTAACAGGTGT
>Ga0222672_1000593_pt1 | contig 13378 bp, 12 predicted proteins | sample AntAcemetagen799_FD_179810 | JGI IMG/M metagenome (GOLD analysis project Ga0222672, IMG submission 179810) | Saline water microbial communities from Ace Lake, Antarctica - #799 | ecosystem: Environmental > Aquatic > Non-marine Saline and Alkaline > Saline | place: Antarctica: Ace Lake...
CGCGCTCTCCTTCGGACAAGCCACAAAACGGGCCTTCAATCGCGATAAGTCTAGTTGGCCCGCGTGAGGCCCCTCGGTGCTCTCATGCTGGAGAGTAGATTGAAGGCGTGCCTAAAGACTCCTCCCCTCGCTCTGAGGCACAGAGCCAGCAGGAAATTTCCCTCGTGTTTGCTTACTACGACAACCCTCAGATGCTTGCGCTCCAGTGGAACAAAATATCCCAGTATGAGAGCCGTGTGCAAGACCGTATTGAGGTCATCATTGTGGACGATGCTTCACCCCACTCAGCCGCCGCTGAGGTAATGCGGCCCGCACCGCTCCCTCACGTATCTATCTATCGCGTTGCAAAGGACATTCGGTGGAACCAGGACGCGGCGCGAAATATTGGCGCCCATGAGGCGCGGTCACGGTGGTTGTTGCTCACGGACATTGATCATGTTGTTCCGGCGGAAACACTTAGCGCCTTGATTGACATGGAAAAGGACCCGTCGGTTTTTTATACTTTTGGCCGAATCAAGCTCGATGGGGGTGGAGTCAGAGAACCTCACCCGAACAGCTACTTCATGTCGAAGGAGCTGTACTGGTCCATCGGGGGCCATGACGAAGATTTTGCTGGGATATATGGAAAAGATTTCTTGTTCCGCAAAAGAGCGCTCAAAAAATCAAGGGAAGTGGCTCTCCCCAGTCTTCCCCTTGCTCGGGTGGGGTCAACGCTGATTCTGGATGCTGGCACCACCGGTATCTCTCGGGCCAACTTTCTTTCGGCGAGGGTGTGGGGTTATCTTCTGGTGTGGCTCAAGGCCGCAAAATTGTGGCGAGGGATTCAGACCTTGCAGCACGCGTACCGGAAGGTGGTCTGATTTTTGAGCTGCCCCCACTCCATCGTTGACGGATTGGTAAGGTGTGCTGGTGGATATTGTCTCGTTGCGCATTCCGGGTTCTTTTACGGTGTCGAATCGGAGCCACGTTGATGAGCGCGGACACTTCGTTGAATGGTTTCGCTCAGACCTGATTCGTGAACACACCGGGCTGTCTTTTCATACCACGCAGGCCAACCTTTCGGTCTCCGCTCAAGGTTCTCTCCGAGGCATCCACTTCGCAGATGTTCCCCCCGGGCAGGCAAAGTATGTGATGTGCGTGGTGGGGGCAATCCGTGACTATGTCGTGGATATTCGAGTGGGGTCGCCGACGTTCGGGCAGTGGGATGCTGTCACCATCAGCGCCGCCGAAAGAAACGCGGTGCTCCTTGACGTCGGATTGGGCCATGCTTTTGTTGCACTTGAACCCGAGACCGTCGTCACCTACTTGGTTACCGATCACTACAAACCCCACGCCGAACACGCGATTAATCCGCTGGATCCAGAGATAGCTTTGGACTTTCCTTTCGGCCGAGATGAGTTGCTGGTGTCCCCCAAAGACCTGGAGGCCCCGAACCTTGCCGAAGCCCTGCAGCAAGGGATGCTTCCCCGGTGGGAAGGGTAGTACGGCGATGAAGGGCATCATTCTTGCGGGCGGATCTGGCACACGACTGTGGCCCATTACTCGAGGTATTTCCAAACAATTGATGCCGATTTACGACAAGCCGATGATTTACTACCCGCTATCGACGTTGATGATGGCGGACATCCGGGATGTACTGATCATTTCGACACCCGAGCACCAAAGCCAATTTCAGGATCTTCTCGGGGATGGATCCAACTTGGGAATATCTCTTTCGTATGCCGTTCAAGAACGACCTGAGGGACTTGCGCAGGCCTTTTTGATTGGTGAGCACTTCATAGGTGATGATTCTGTGGCATTGGTTCTGGGCGATAACATTTTCCACGGGACCGGTTTGGGGAAGTCGTTGCGAGCTCATTCCACCATCGAAGGGGGGCTCATTTTTGCAACCCATGTTTCCCACCCAGAGGCGTATGGAGTTGTGGAATTTGATTCCGACATGAAAGTGCGTTCCATCGAGGAGAAACCCCGCAAGCCCAAGAGCAATTTTGCTGTGCCAGGCCTCTATTTTTATGACTCGTCAGTCGTTGAGGCAGCCCACACAATCACTCCCAGCGAGCGTGGCGAGCTAGAAATCACGGCCATCAACGACCATTTCTTGCAGCGCGGAGCGCTTACCGTTCAGGTCCTTGACAGGGGTGTTGCCTGGCTAGACACAGGGACATTCGAGTCGATGATGCAGGCTTCTGAATATGTGCGCGTCATTGAAGAACGCCAGGGACTAAAGATTGGCTGCATTGAAGAGATTGCCTGGCGGGCGGGCTGGATCGACGGTCAGGCGCTATCTGACTTAGCAGCGCCGTTGCGCAAGAGTGGCTACGGCACCTACTTGGATCGGCTACTCGCCCCATGACATATGTGGGAGACATTTGGCGTTCCAGGGAACTTCTTTACAACCTCACCAACCGCGAGGTGAGAGGCAAATACCGTCGCACGGCTCTGGGGCAACTGTGGTCGTTAGCTAATCCCGTTGCGGCAATAGTAATTTATACCTTCATTTTTTCTTTTATCTTCCGGCTTCCCGCACAAGTCGGCGATCCCAGTGGGATCGACAATTACGCAATGTGGTTGGTCTGTGGGCTGTTGCCGTGGTTGTTCTTCAACCGTGTCGTGAGTTCAGGTACGGACGCCTTGGTTTCTAATGCCGGGTTGATTCAGAAAGTTTATTTCCCCAGAATCATGCTCCCGCTTTCTCTCGCGAATGCCACATTTTTCACCTGGCTTTTGGAAATGGCCGTTCTCGTTGTTGCCCTGTCCTTTCTTGGTTCTTACGTTCTTCCATGGATACCGCTTGTCGCGGTATTTATGGTTGTCTTTGCTCTATTTTCTGTTGGTCTTGCGATGATTTTTTCCATCATCAACGTCTATTTCCGGGACTTGGCGTATCTGTTGACGATTGTTTTGCAGTTCTGGTTTTATCTCACCCCAATTCTCTATCCCGTGGAACTGGTAAAAACCCAGTCGGACGCTTTGGGCGGGCTTGCCGGCTCGCCCATCACCTTGCTCGACCTTTACACGCTCAATCCCGTTGAGGGTTTCATAGAAATATTTAGGAATCTTCTGTACGACAACAGGGCGCCTGACATGACAACGGTGCTGATTGCCGTGGGCTGGACACTTGTCGCTCTTGGCGGAGGGTTATGGATGTATGCCCGCAGGGAGAAAGAATTGGCGGAGCTTCTATGAGTGATTGGGCAGTTCGAGTGAGTGATGTCAGCAAGAAATTCAGGCTCTATCACGAGAGAAACCAGACCCTCAAGTCGGCTATTTTGCGTGGCCGGACTTCTCGCCACGAGGATTTTTGGGCTTTGGAGGGAATCTCTTTCGATGTGCAGGAGGGTCATACACACGGCCTGATTGGCTCAAACGGTTCTGGTAAATCCACACTACTTAAATGTCTTGCGAAAATTTACTGGCCGACCCAGGGAACAGTTGAGTATCGCGGGAGGATGGCATCGTTATTGGAGGTGGGTTCCGGTTTCCACCTTGAACTCTCCGGCCGGGAAAATATCTATCTCAATGGATCGATACTGGGGATGTCGAAAAAAGAAATTGACGGAAAGTTTGACGCCATCGTGGATTTCTCTGGAGTTGAGAGGTTTCTCGACCAGCCGGTGAAGAACTACAGCTCGGGGATGTATGTGAGATTGGGCTTTTCCATCGCGATTCATGTCAACCCCGACATTCTTGTTGTTGACGAGGTGCTCTCGGTGGGAGATGAGGAATTTCAGCGAAAGTGCTTTCAGAAATTCCGGGAATTCAGGCAACAGGGGCGGACCATTATTGTCGTCAGCCATTCTATGAGCGTGATGGAGGACCTCTGCGACCAGGTGTCATGGATTAGCTCTGGTCATCTCCTGGGAACAGGAACAGCCCAAGAAATGGTGGCCAAATACCAAGCATCGATTGAATAAGCGTTTCCCGCCTATCTCACGACCCTCTCGAGGTCTTCTACTCGCTCGCTTGCTTCTATTTGTGGGCCCATTCTCTTTACTAAGAGAGCCCACAGGACGAGTGCGAAGGAAAGCGTGCCGATAGCCCACACGAATGTCGGGCTGATGAGCTCAGGCATGAAGGGCCACCACCATTCCTGGGGCGACTCTAAGTTGAAACCCTCCACGAGTGTGCCGGTAACATATCGCCGCAGATTGGTGTGAAGAGCAACCGCATTCGCCAAAGAAAGCGCCACCACGGCAAACCATTGCTGTCTCACACTGAGAGTGAAAGGCCGCTGCGCTGAACCTAAGACCAAGATGCCGACGGCCAATACGGTGAGTGGCAGGAGGTAGCGGGGCTGGATTTCCTCTCCCACTTGGAAGCCGCCCAGTTGAAGAAGGTAGAGCGGCATGATCCAGAGCGCACCCATCGCGACCGCAAGTGACAGGGATTTTTTTGTGTCAAAACTCTTGAGGGCTGCGAAAATTACTCCCGCTAAAACCGTTAAAGTGCAGAACAAGACAATCTGTGGAAGCTTTGTGTCGAGCCACCCGAGTGACCCCCAGGGGTGTCCCCCAAAAGTTCCGAGCCATAATCCCGGGACACTCCACAGGTTATTCCATAGGAGGGACCAGTCGAAAGCTCCGCTTTCCAATACTTCGGTTGACTGAGTCCACGGCAACGGATTTTCGTTACCCCCAGATCTTTGACCCAGCCCCTCGATGACCCGCTCGAGGTTGGCTGGGTTTGCGATGAGCCTCGCGACCACGAATAAAACTCCCACAAGTGCAATCCACATCTTCCTCAGCAGGAGGACCCCTCGAGTCTGGGAAAGAAAAACTGCTAGGAGCGAGGCGAGCCCCAGATAGAGGACCGAGTCAACCCTGGAGCTAACGGCCAGGACTGCGCAGAGCAAATAGAGGCTGGCGAGGACCCCCGCCCGCGCGCCTCGTGTCTCCAAATATCCCAGGAGCGCAAGCCACCCGCCTCCCACTGCAGTCAGGGCCCACGCGCTCGGGTTGCTCGATGCGACGATAAACATCACCATGGGAACCATGGTGAGCGCCCACATCCACACCAAAGTGTTTCTTCTGTGCAGGGGGAGAGCCCAAAACAGCGCGATACCCAAGGTCAGGAATACACCGATATTGAGGAACCTGATTGATAAGGCCGTCCGTTCAATATTCTCTGTCTTAAGAAGGTTGCCGACTTGGTAGTACGTGTCGGGGTAAAGATTTCGGCTGGGGTTGTTGTGAGCAAAAGGGACATCTGGTCGGGAGTCAGAACCGTCAAGGAAAGGCTGGCAACCGGCGCTGCGGGTCGGTTGGTGGTAGTAACAGTAGATCCCTTCACGCAGCGCTTCGGGAATGAAGACACCCTCTCCGTTTGGGTCAACCTCGCAGGTGTCTCCCGAGAAACTTGAGCACCAAACGCTCGTCAAGTGGTAGTCATCATCGGGACCGCCGCCGACCGCAGAAGCGAAAGCCCAGCTCCCAAGTGAGAGAAGGAGAAGTAGTGAGATGGCCAAAGTGGAGAGAACAGGACCACCGACACCCTTGGTGGCCAGTGTCACGCGGTCTCTTATCCTCAGGGCCCACTTGCTATCACGCCCGGATAGTCTGGCCTTCATGATTTCTACTCTAGCTCTCTTGGGAAAATAGCTTATTGAGCAGGGAACTCGCAGCAGCCGGCGAAAATGTGTCAAGCGCCGCTGCCTTCGCCTTGCTCGCAATTCGTTTGCGCGCCTGAGGACCGATGCTTTGAATCTCCTCGAGCTTGGAAGCCCACTCGGATGCGGATGCCAAGAATCCTGTATCGCCGTCAGAAATCGATGCGCTAAAGACAGGTGCTGGGGTCGCGAGTGTGAGCGTCTCAACGAGTGCCGCTTCGAAGAACTTCAGCTCGGACTTTGAAAAGGTGAAGGGGCTTGACTGCAGTGGCACTAGGTTGACGTCGACTTCGGCAATGGCCGACTGGAGTTCGAGGAAATTCATGTAGGTCTTCTCCACTATTCGAGACCCAAAAATTGCAAGCTGCTGGGGCAATTCCAAGTGGCCCAAGATGGTCAGCGTCGAATCCGGTGACCCGGAGAGAAACGCGGCTATTCCTGCTTCGGCGACAGAGAAATCTTTCGCGTGCGTCGGACTTCCACTGAAGTATCCAAGGTTTAGCCCCTTCCCACTCTTTGGCCCCTTCTTTTCGACGCAAATGCCCCGGGAAACCTCGAGTTGCTCCTGATTGACAAAGTTGGGAATGACGGTGGTGGGAAGGCCAGAATACTCTCGCACCCTCTCCGCCAAGAATGTGTTTGTCGTGATCACCTCATCGCACAGTTTCATGCAGGCACCGGTGTTGGCGAAGTAAGAAAACCAGGAGTCAATTCCGCCTCCCCACGATAGTTTGTGGTTCAAACTGGAGGCTACAAGAGGGGCGAAGCGTTCATCAAAAACGAGGTCGTCAATGTCGAAAAAGACCTTCTTTTCAGCCCTGCGAAACTTAGAGATAAGACGATCTACGTCAGTGTCGTATGGAGTTCTGAACACCACCAGAAAGTCGGCGTGGTCACTGAGGTCCTCGATATGGTCCAGATCGCTCAGGAAAAAATAGGATGCTGACAGCGCAGGGCTGTGGGAATTAATGGCCTGGGCGGTGTTGTAGCAACGGTAACGAAAACTACCTGAATCTGGCTTGGGGGCAAAATATGCCACGCGACGCGTCCCAAGCTTCAGCATGGCGAGCCGCTCGCGCAAAGACTTTCCCCATGGCTCCAGTGCGCTCATCGTCGGCTTTCCGCCAGTTCTGTAAAGCGATGATGAAGGGCTTCCAGCCCGCGCGCTATTTCTGATGCACTCGGTGGTGCCGAAAAGCGCGCGGCACCAGAGGGGTCGATGGTGAGGCAGGGTTCAGTTTGCCCGGTTGAAGAGCTCACTACATTCACTCCGCGGGAACAGAGGTCATCGGCGAAATCAGAGCACTCCGCGGCGAGAACCATGACGGCGTGCACCTTGGCCGCTGGCTTCCCGGACCCCTCCAGGCCAAGGAAGACAGGTTGGATCTCCTCAAGGAAGGACAAGGGTTTCGGCTCCTCGGAGACAAAAAATATTTGGACTGGACATTCGTCGGGGTGTGTCCTCGTCAGCCACTGAGTGATCGCCTCGATTGTTAACGCGTAATTCCCAGGATTCGACTGGGGTGTGGCGATTACTCCGAGACGCCAGGGGCCGCCCTGCCCAGGTGCGAGCTCGAATGCTTGTGCGAGATTATCAGGGGCTTTCGTGGGCAGAGGCATCACCTGATTCCTCCAGGCCTCCCTCAATTCACGCGTGTTCCTTGCGAGCGCTATGCCCGGGAGGAGAGAGGCCTTCGGGGCGAGGGAGCTGTGATCCTCCCCATCAGCCGGCGCTGAGCCCGCTGTCACGAGGACGAGAGACGATGGGCCATCGCTGGCAAATCGCATCGCCTGTGCGCTACTCCAGGACGTGGCAAGGGAGACCTCATCATCAAAAAATGGGATATCTGAATAGGCCCGTGTATTGGGAGCGCGAGTAATTTCAAGGGATCTGAGGAATTCGGCCCCGAAGGGGTCAAGCGCCCGAGAAATCTCAGCGGCATCAATCTCTATCCCGCGATACAAGACTCGAAGGGTTGCTTTTCGCTGAAGGGCAATTTTCGCGGCAAGGGAAAGCGCGTCGCCCGTCTTTGAGTCAAGATTTTCCGCAGAAAGCGAGTCCAAAAGGATACTCACGCGGTGTTGACCCAAAGAAGGCGTGAGGAAGGTGCGGAGGTCTGCCGCGTCGGGGAGGTAGTAATCGATGGTTTCCTTCGCCGATCGAAGCGGCAGCCGTTGCTCTGCCCTCCCATGAGCGAGATAGTGGTGCAAGGGATTAATTCTGGCTGCCCTAACATCGTCGTTCTTTGTCTCATAATATTCAGGGTCGAATAGTGGGGAGGGAGCCAGATGTTCCCTCCAGCCGAGGGCGATGTAGTGCCAGATTGGGTCCTGAATTTTTGACAACCCGCGAAGCTGGTTTTTGCGATACCACGGCGCATCAAAGTAACGTGATTCTCTAAAAAGTTCATACGCTGCTCGGGCAACTTTTCGCCTTAGCCAAGCGCGCGGAGCAAACATGGGGGAGGCCCTTCGTCTTCCAAGGCCAAGGTAGACCGTAGGCTAATTATGGCAGGTTGCCTTAACACTAGGTCGTAGGGAAGTTTTCATGGCGAGCAATCCCCGCGTCAGCGTGGTGTTAGTGAACTATCGGGGTGCCACGGACACCCTGGAGGCAATCGAATCACTGAGTTCTCTGGCGCAGTACCCGGATGACCTTCAAATCGTTGTGGTGGATAACGCCTCGGGCGACGACAGCGTGTCGAGGTTGAAAGGCTCCCCCCACACCATCACTCTCGTTGAATCACCCACAAATTCTGGCTTTGCCGGTGGCTGCAACCTGGGTGCTACCCACTCCACGGGAGACATCGTGGCGTTTCTCAACAGCGATGCTAAACCCGATGAACACTGGGTCAGCGCCGCAGTGGAAAGCTTTGACACCTACGAAGCGGTCGGGGCGGTGGCGAGCAACGTGGTGAGTTGGGATGGGACACGAATTGACTACCAAGGCTCGGGCCTAACCTGGTACGGCATGGGCTATCGCCCTCACACGGGTGACAAGATGTCGAGCAAGAACACGCAAGAGTCACACCCTGTTCTTTTTGGAACCGGCGCTGCCATGTTTGTGCGCCGCGAGGTCTTCGATCAGCTGGGCGGCTTCGATGAGTCTTTCTTTATGTTTTTTGAAGACGTCGATTTTGGATGGCGGGTCAACTTAGCGGGGTGGACTTTCTTATATCAACCGCGTTCTCTGGCTTTTCACCGGTATCACGGCTCCATGGGGGGAGTTGCCCCCTACCGCGAACAGTTTTTGCTCGAGCGCAACGCGCTGTATTGCCTATACAAGAATCTGGATGATGCCAACCTCGCTCGAATGTTGCCGGGAGCTCTCCTTGCGTCCGTTAAACGTTCCCTCGCGGGTTCCGGGGTAGACACGTCGAGCTTCGATTTGGCTCTCGGCGGGGAAAACCAGGAATCTGTCGAGATACCGCCCAGCGCCGCGGTCCCACTTTTTGCCATGGACAAGTTTGTGGACGCGCTGCCTGAATTGATGACGAAGCGTCGAGTCATTCAAAGCTCCAGGAAGAGATCTGACGTGGCGATGTGGAAGCTTTTTGGGGAAACAAATGCAGCCATGTCCACTGATGCAAGATATCTTCGAGGCTATGACGCGATCGTGGAAGCTTTCGATGTGAGCGCTGACCCCTCCGCTCTCGCCATCCTCGTCATTACCGGTGACCCGATAGGGAAGAAGCTTTCTGGTCCCGGCATCAGAGCGTGGCACATGGCACACGCGCTCGCCCAGCAACACGATGTCACGCTGGTGAGCTTGAGCGACGTCGACGAAGCTCTCAGCGCTGATGTTCGGCTCGTTCATGTGGATGCGGGCGATGACAAGAGCTTTTCTGGCTGGGAGAAATGGGCTGACGTGATCGTGTTTCAGGGCCACGCCCTGGAAGTGTTCCCGTCTCTGCGCTCGAGTTCAAAGCACCTCATTGCTGACATTTATGACCCGATGCATCTGGAGCAGCTGGAACAGGCGAGGCATTTGCCGATTGCTCAATGGGAGCAACAAGTATCTGATGCGAGAATTACCATTCAGAATCAACTCGAGGTGGGTGACTACTTCCTGTGTGCGTCCGAGCGTCAACGCCATTTCTACCTGGGGCAACTCACGACGTTGGGTCGCGTGAACCCTGGAGTTTACGAAGATGATCCGCACCTGGAAAGGCTCATCGGCGTGGTCCCGTTTGGTCTTCCCGATGAGGAGCCCCAGCATCGCACTGCTGTGCTTCGCGGGGTGGTGCCCGGAATCGGCGAGGGCGACAAAGTCATGGTCTGGAGCGGTGGCATCTATGACTGGTTTGATCCTCTGACCCTGATACACGCCGTCGCACAGCTCGCGAACACCAGGCCAGAAGTGAAATTGTTCTTTATGGGCACAGTGCACCCCCACCCTGGCGTGCCCGAAATGCCCATTATTCAAAAGTCACGAGACCTCTCTAGCGAGCTTGGTGTGCTTGGCAAGCACGTCTTCTTCAACGATTCATGGGTGGATTATGACGAGCGCCAAAACTATCTCCTGGAGGCAGACCTGGGGGTGAGCACTCATCGCTCGCATATTGAAACAACGTTCTCTTTTAGAACCCGAATCCTTGACTACCTGTGGGCATCGCTTCCGATGGTGGTCACCGAGGGAGACCATTTTGCAGATCTCGTCGAAAAACACGATCTCGGCATCACTGTTCCCGCAGGCCACGTCCAAGCGCTTGCGGACGCTCTCGAAAAAGCAATGTTTGACGACACGGTAAGAAAAGAGGCGAAGTCTTCTGTGGCTCACGTGCGGGAGAGCTATCGCTGGTCACAGGTGCTCGCCCCGCTGGTGCATCATGTGGGGAGCCTCTCAGAACCCACGTTTAAGCCAAGGCCCAAGACCATTCGCTATTCGCCTGCGAGGAAAAGAGCGCCGCGCTTTAGCCTTCGCGACATTGGCCGAGGTTTTGAGCGCCTTTTTCGCGGAGAATTCAAATCACTGGCTCGCGCCCTCCGCCGGAAATTGTTTCGCAGGGCGTAAGGCGTGTGAACACCCTGTCTGCGCGGCCCGGGATCTCCGTGGTGATGTGCACCTTCAACGGAGAACAGTTCCTCGCTCCTCAACTCGAGAGCATCCTCGCGCAAACCCTGCTCCCCGAGGAAATTATTGTGTCTGATGACGGATCAACGGATCGAACGTTGGAAATGGTGCGAGAATTTTCTGCTGCTTCCGTGGCGGCAAAGACCATCCGCTGGGTTATCACCTCGAGAAAGGAGCCTCTCGGTCCTGCAAAGAATTTTGAGCAAGCTCTCGCGCGAGCGAGCCGAGGGCTTATCGCTCTTGCAGATCAAGACGACGTGTGGATTCCAGAAAAACTTCAGTTTTTAGCGCATCGTTTGGGGAGGGAGCCATCCGCAGCGCTCGTCCATTCGGATGCGAGGCTGACAGATGCTCAAGGAATCCAGGGGACTACGTTGATGAAAACCCTCGGCGCGACCAGGGCAGAGCTGCGCAACCTGGAAAACGGGAAAGGGCTTGCTGCCCTCCTGCGGCGCAATCTTGTCACCGGGGCGACCGTCATGATGAGGCGGGAACTGCTCGAGAAGGCGTCACCTTTCCCCACGGCGTGGATGCATGACGAATGGCTCGGACTGGTCGCTGCCCTTCAAGGCGCACTCGTGTTTGAAAACGAAGCACTCGTGGAGTACCGCCAACATGGGAACAACGCCATTGGAGCCAGCCAAACCACGTTCTCTGATGCTCGTTCTCGGTTGAAAGAGGACCGAGGAACATTCTTTGATCATAAGAACCTCAGAAATGGGGCGCTTGTGAGTCTTGTGTCGGCGCCCCCAACTTGGCTTACCCCGGCAAACCGAGCTGTTGTGGAAGGCAAAATTGCCCATGACCGCTGGCGCACGGGATTACCATCCTCGCGGGTGAGGCGGATTATTCCCGTAATATTCCGCGGCCTGCGAGGGTCTTACTCCTTGTACTCCCGGGGCTTACTGGACATGGTTCGCGATATCGCGCTGAGAGATGCCCAGTCCTAGAAATTAACCCACACCGGGAACTTGCTGGCCTTTGCACGTTTACTGCCTACCCTGGAGCGACAGAGAAGTACTGGCTAGCGCTAAGCCTGTGCGCCCTTGCTCGCGCGTCCTATCGCGGAGCAGAACCAAGCTCCGTCATGGCGTCCTCGAGGGACGCTTGGGTGAGCGTGAGGGAGCGGGCCAGGTCGGTGGTGACTTTTTCTTGCCACAGCTGGCGCCGGTACTGGTAGACCGAGTAGAAAAGGGCGAAAACGACAAAGCTGTACAGCAGAAGGTCAGCCCCTCGGCCAATACCGAGCAGAGCAGCTACAGAGTTTGTGTATTCCGGGAACAAGACGGCAACAAACCCCGCAATCAGAACAATCACCATGAAGAGGCGGCGAATCGCCTGGTGGTTTGCACTTCGTTTCGCCTTGAGCAGATAGAGCCCCACCAAGGCTAAAGCCCCCACAAGCACCCATTGGCTAATCATGACAATCTCCTAACGCACTAAGAGGTCGATCAAGATATTGATCGAGTTGAGCAAAGACTGGCCTTTTCGTTTCGAATACTCGGTGTAGAGGACCTCAACAGGGTATTCCTGCCAGGACAGTTTGGCTTTGGCCAATTGGTGGACAATTTCTGTCGCATGGGACATCCCATTTTGCTCCAGGCAGATTTTCCCGATTGCCTCCATGCTCAACACACGCAGACCGTTGTGGGCATCGGTGAGCCGTAACCCAGTGATGGCACGTGTCATCAGGACCGCAGCTTTCAAAACAATACGCTTTCTCATTCCAGGTTTTGTTCTTTTATCCAGAAAACGCGAACCGAAGATGATGGAGATGCGTTTGCGCTGCGCAAGCTCCAGCATCTCCATCGCGTCGCTAACCAGATGTTGACCATCAGCGTCGAAAGTAATGATGTGGGTCGCGTCAGGTTGAGCAGAAACATAGTCGAAGCCGGTTTGAAGCGCGGCGCCTTGGCCAAGGTTCATAGGGTGGCGAATAACCCGCGCCCCCGATGCTTGGGCCAGCGCAACACTGTTGTCGGTGCTGCCATCATCGATGCAGAGGACATGAGAGAATTGTTCCCGCAATCCGGCAATAACGTCCCCAATGACTTCGGCTTCATTAAATAAGGGAACGACAACCCAGGCGGTGCTCTCCCGGGTTCCAGAGGGTGCCGATGGGGTTGTGGACGTCATCACGCCTCCATTCTGGCAGAGAGCGACCCGCCGAGTTTCGTTCCCGTTCGCTCGGCCACAATAGGCTCACCACTATGTTCTATCGTCTCAGTTCTGTCATCAAGGGTTATGCGTGGGGCGCACCAGGTGCGATTTCATCTTTCCTCGGACAACCTGCTTCCCCGTCTCCTGAGGCAGAGCTGTGGTTCGGTGACCACCCTGTGAGTGGGTCAACCCTCGAAGTTGACGGTGAAGCGAAGGACCTTGGCGTCTGGCTTTCTGAGTCACAAAGGTCCTTTCCCCTCCTGGTCAAGCTTTTGGCGGCGTCGCGGCCCCTTTCGATTCAGGTTCATCCCGGTGCGCAGCAAGCGCGGCAGGGTTTCGAGAAAGAGGAAGCGCGAGGCATCACGCGAGATGCGGATTCTAGGATCTACAAAGATTCATCAGCGAAGCCCGAACTCATTGTTGCCCTCTCAGACACATTTCTTGCGCTTGTCGGCTTTGTTTCTCCCGATGTTGTGCGCGATCGACTGAACCGGTGGCATGAAGCAGGGCTAGAGAGCACCGCGGTAGAACTTTTGATT
>Ga0222672_1000595_pt1 | contig 13355 bp, 12 predicted proteins | sample AntAcemetagen799_FD_179810 | JGI IMG/M metagenome (GOLD analysis project Ga0222672, IMG submission 179810) | Saline water microbial communities from Ace Lake, Antarctica - #799 | ecosystem: Environmental > Aquatic > Non-marine Saline and Alkaline > Saline | place: Antarctica: Ace Lake...
CGGCCCACCGTGAACGAATACAGACCCCCGTCACTGCGGCGATGGCTGACCGTTGACGGATCAATGTGCAGCAGAGCACTCACCTCGCTCGGAGTCAGCGAATCAGCCAAAGTGCGTGCGCGAGATTCTCCGAGACGCCGGACAAGGCTGCCGCCCGCGACGCGTGCCTTCGCACTCGCCAACCTTTCGCGGCTGAGTGCTCCGCTGGACACCAGTCGATCCTCCTGGGCTGCGGTCATTCCGCTGCCGTAAGGTTCACGCTCCTGAACAGTTTCTGCAAGAATCTCAAGCCAGTCGGCGACAAGCGCGTCGGCCTCTCGCCGCTCATGCCGGGCCTGGACAATGTGCAACGTGGCCTGTAGCGCTTCGACCGCCCGATCGGGCGTGTTGGGAACCGCGATGCTCATACCTGCACCTTTCACAAGTCATATACTACCTCACGATCGACTTGCACTCAGATTTCGCGAGCATCTTCACGTCAGGCACTACGCCCGTCCTGGGAAATCGGCGTAGTACGAGTCTGTCCGCAAGAGGTCACCCCAGATGGTTGTGCCGACAACGACGAGGGCGCCCAGGCTCGGGCCGCATCGTTTCGCGATCGAGGCCCTCGTTGCATCCGGGGCGATCTATCCGGCGGTTGCTGCCCGCTCCGCTTCACTCTGGTTCTTCTCTCACAGGCCCATTCGGACGAGCACAGTGACGAGCAGTGCGACGTGAGTGATCTGCAACAGTGCCTTTGCTTAATTGTGGCCGATGCCGCGCACGAACGTAGTAAGATTGCGTATACGCACAGATCGGAGTCGTCATGGAAGCCAAAGAGCTCGTTCGTTCGATGCGCCTCCTCGGCGGTCTATCGCAGGTCGACCTCGCGAATCTGGCAGGCGTTGCCGCATCAACGATCAGTCGCGTTGAGCGAGGCTCTCTCGACCCGACGTGGTCGATCATGAGTCGACTGCTCGACTCAGCGGGATACCGTCAGGTCGGTGATCTGACGTCCCTCGGAGACAACGCCGCGGTCGCTGCTGCCCGTATCGCGCTGGGTGAGACCATCGACGCGCGCTTGGACGACGCTCGGGTCAACGGCTGGCTCGAGCGCTGGAAGAAGGCCTGCTTCATTGACGAGACCGAAAGAGTTCGGGACATCGAAAAGCTTGGCGCACAGGCCGGGATCGCGTCCCGGATCTTCGACCGCCCGAACGAGAGGCAGTCGGTCGTCTACGACAGGCCGTGGCAGGACATCGTCGCGGCCCTGGCCTCCTCCGGGGTGCGGTACGCGGTCTCGGGCATCACCGCGACGAGTCCCACCCGCACACGTGACGGTGCCGCGTGGCCGCTGATCTACGTCGACTCGGTGCCACAAGCACTCCAGACCGCTGACCTTCGCCCCCAGGAGACTGCCGGGCCGCGGGTGACTCTGATGAGTTTCGACGGGGTGGCGGCATCCGGAATTGTCGACGAGGACGGCATCGCCTTCGTCAGCCCCGGACAGGCCCTCATCGACTCGTATGCAGGACCCGGCCGAATGGCCGACCTTGCCGACGCTGTCGCATCGCGCTGGCTGGCCGGGGTGGCTGCATGATGGCCGAGCCGAAGTGGACTGACGGATCGAACCAGCACAAGAAGACGCCAGCAATGAGCTCGACTCCCGGGCCCACACCGCCGGAGATCTCACTGGTCGCGACGAACCCGTACATGATGCTCGGCCCCGAGATCTTGAAATCTCGGAAGCTGCTACTGAAAGTGATCGGTCTGCTCAAGAAGCAGTCCAAAGCCCTCACCATACTGGGCGCGCACGCCGTCTTCGAGCAGACGAAGACGATCGTGAACCTCCCGTCGATGGACTCGACGAACGACGCGGACCTCGGCGTCACGCCGGAGTTCCTCCTAGCCCTGCCGCTCCTCAGCGCCATCATGGACTCGGCCGGCCTCGAGCTGGCAAACAACAGCAGACCCGGTGTCTGGGGCCTCACATCCGAGCGCGACCTCGACCTGCCCCAGCGGCTCACGATCGACCTGATCGCCCCAGCATCCGTAGCAGGAAGCGGCCGCCGCAGCGCCGAAGTCGGCCCGCACGGGAAGCGCTCTGTCTCGAAGGCGACCGGCACCGAGCTGAGCCTTATCGACCGCCAGTGGATGGAGATCGACTCGCTCGACAATACGCCGAACGGCGAGGGCTACGTCGCGGGAGTCGCCGCGCTCGTCTGCGCGAAGGCGTACAAGATCTTCGACCGCATCGACGCGACAGAGCTGACCCGGAACCCCGAGCGGTTCAAGCCGAAAGACGTCTCGGACCTTTTCCGACTCATGGTCGCGATGGATGGCGCAGAGGTCAGAAGCGTCTTCGAACGTGGCATCGCTAACCCGGATATCGCCGATGCTGTCGTTGAAGGGGAACGTCGCCTGCTCGCGCTCCGTGATCTCGGAGACGGAGGCTGGATTGCCGACCAGGTGATCCGCCAGTGGGGAGACGAAGTTCTAGGACGACCACAGATCCAGAGTGTCGTCGATGAGTGGTTCACCGGTTTCGCCAGCTGACACCGATGGCCGCATCCGCCTACTTCGTGTGAGGCGCTGCACCCCCGCCCTTGTAAAGCGGGGGTCGTCGGTTCGAATCCGACAGGAGGCTCCAAATAAAAGGCTGGTCAGAGGCTGTTTATGGATTGGGCAAAAGCCGCTCTAGTTGGCCGGTGGCAACATTTTGGCAACATTTGATTTCAGAATGGCCTGATCGAGCGAGAATGAGACCGCGTCTAAGTCGCTATCGAAGAGATCCGAGTAGACGTCGAGTGTGACTGATGCCGAGGCATGACCGAGCATTCGCTGAACGGCTTTGACGTTTGCGCCGGAACTGATCGCGAGGCTCGCAGATGTGTGGCGAAGCTCATGAAGTGTCAGTCCTTTTTGATCGATGGACTCTGCGGCTTGGTCGAACCAGCCACGACGGAAGGCGCGACCGCGTAGCCATCCCGAATTTCTGGATCCCGGGAAAACGGGGTCACCTGGCGCTTTGCCGTGGACTTTCGATTTCAGCTGATCAAGCAGCGATCTGGGCACGGGGATTGAGCGGGCCTCGTAGTTTTTGGGGAATGACTCGACTTGGACTCCTCCGTCGATCTCGACCACGGTGTGCTGGACTTCTAGCCATCCTCGAGCGAAGTCGATGTCGCCGACACGGAGCCCTGAGAGCTCCCCTCATCGGAGGCCGCAGTAGGCGAGCACAAGGGTGAGCAAACCGTAGTCATTGTGAGCCCCGCCAAACCGCCCATTCCCCTGAGAGTCGACGGCTTGGGCAAGGTCTCTCACTTGGTCATGCGTTCGCCACTAATGTTTTGTGCGCCCGGCGGGATTCGAACCCTAAACTGATGCCCGTGATTGTGACCGCAGCAAGAGATTCCAATGTTTTGAAGGAACTAGCGCACTGTTCAGCCTCGCTGGGCTCTGCCTGATCTCAGATACTTGTAGGATTTTTATGGGATGCGCGTTCCTCCCATTCCGTCCTTAGCCGAGTAGCGGTCCTCCGAAGCGACCGACCGACATCGATCGTAATCTGCACTCCACGCTCAAGAGGTTTGGCCTCATTTCGCGCAGGTCCCTAGCTCTCCTGTGAAGACGGGGTCGAGGAATTCGCGCACGGCAAGTGAGATACTCACTTGCAAAAGTGAATAGGTACTTCTGCAGAAACCAGATCAATCATTCGAAACGAACGTTCGGATCAGGCAGAACTACCGGCGTCAAGCTTGCACCGATCCACGTTTATGGGTCGTCATATATCGAAAACGCGAACGGGACGGAGCGGAGTTGTATGGTGAGACCTCATTTTTCCCCCGCGAGCAGGCGGAGCAACCTCGAAACTTCCGAAGCGATAGCTGTGCGGCCGGGACCAGCGTATTTTCGAGGGTCGACAAGCGACGCGTCGGCATCAAGCACTTGTCGAACCGCTGACGTAAACAGGACATTCAGGTGGGTCGAGATGTTGATCTTGGTCATTCCACTGGCAATCGAAGCTACGAGCTCAGTATCGTTCAGACCGGACGATCCATGAAGCACCAGAGGCACGGGCACTCGGTCACGAAGAGCCCGAATCAAACTGTGATCCACGTTGGCAACCCGAGACTGCATTGCGTGGGATGTGCCAACCGCCACGGCAAGTGAGTCAACATCGGTCGCTTCGACAAATGCTACTGCCGCGGCAGGGTTAGTCCTCACGCCCGCAACGTGCGCGCCATCTTTACCTCCGACTTCCCCAAGCTCGGACTCAATCGAAACGCCCCGGCCGTGACAAAAGTCAGCCATGTCCCGGGTGAGACGGACGTTTTCTTCATACGACATGTGCGAAGCGTCGATCATCACACTGTCGACACCAAGCTCGACTCCTTGACGGATCAAAGCAGGATGCTTGATATGGTCGAGATGCACGTATACGCTAACGGATGCAGACCGCGCGATGTGTAGGGCCGCTGAGGTTATCGGTGCCAATGCTCCATGATAGTTGATGCAGTTTTCGCTAATTTGAAGAATGACGGGGAGACCTGCGTCTTCTGCCCCCTCGACGATTCCTTCCGCATGCTCCAATAGGACTGCATTGAACGCGCCGATTCCAACTTTGCATCCAGCAGCAGTGTTTAGCAACTCTGACATGGATTGTGACTTCATCTGAATGTCCCATCTTCTGTATGGTAACGGGCAAGAAAACCTAGATATGTCGCATGTTGCATCTCGCCAGCAACGGGACTGAGAACAGCTGCCGCTCCGAGTGCCGCTGCCCGTCGTAAGCCCTCCAGAAGCGGAAGGCCTTCGACCAATGCAGATGCCAATCCTGCGGTCGCTGCATCACCCGCTCCAGTCGGGTTTCCATGCAATTCGGGAATGGCCGACACAACGTACGTCTCGTCGTCACTCATGGCCTCGAGTCCTTGCGACCCGCGGGAGATCACGACCGTCCGCGCGCCCAACATGCGGAGGGCTGCGATCCCGTCGTCTAGCCGAATTGTCGACGTTGCATCACGCAATTCGATCTCATTCGCTTTCGCAATATCGGCTCCAGCAGTCGCAGCGGCGACGAGGGCAGCCCCACTCGCATCTACAATTACTTTCACACCAGCGCGGTGCGCCATCGTGACCCAGTCTGCAAGATCTGCAGGAGATACTCCCGGCGGCAACGACCCGGAAATTACGAGGCACGGGGCCTTGTGCAACTCGTCCCGGAGAACACCTGTAAGTTGCTGGATCTCAGCGGAATTCAACTCCGGACCACGTTCGGAAAAAAGCGTCGGGTGATGTGAGCTGTCGATGATGGCGACCGTAGTGCGCACTTCTTCGGCGATTTCGGCGATCGCGAGGGAAATGCCTGCCTCTTTCAGTTCGGATCGAATCCACGTTCCGGCGGTGCCACCAAGTGGAAGTACGCAGACCGCATCATGTCCCAACATCTTGAGTATCCGCGCCACATTGATTCCCTTGCCGCCAGCACGCTTAGACGGTTCGAGGACACGATGGGTCTCACCGACTTTCTGTGAGCTAACGCGGTATGTGACATCGATCGCCGGGTTCGGTGTTAGAACGACTATGTGGCCCATGTGCCCCGCTTCATCACTCGAGTCGGGTTCATGTCCGCCTTATTGAGAACCACAAGGTCAGCATAGGCACCGGTTTGGATGCCCGCCTTCGCGATACCGAGAACTGATGCCGGGGTGATGGATGTCGCACGAACTGCTTCCTGGAGAGTGACGCCATCGAGCTCAAGCAGCCTGCTCAAGCCTTCTGCGACCGTCTTCGTACTTCCCGCAAGCGACGAGCCATCGGCAAGCATCGCTTTTCCGCCATCGACGCGAACCACAGAACCAGCAATGGAATAGAGACCATCGGGTTGGCCTGTGGCCTGCATCGCGTCGGACACCAGCGCATAGCGATCGGGCGCACATCGTCGCGCGACTTCGATTGCTTCGCGACTGATGTGCTGGCCGTCGCAGATGAGCTCTACAGTCACCCGGTCATCGATGAGCGCGGCACCTACAAGGCCAGGGTTCCTGTGTTCGAACTCAGGCATGCCGTTGTAAAGGTGGGTCACGAGAGACACACCCCAGCTAAAGGACTCGTATGCCGTGGAGGCGTCGCAGTCAGAGTGCCCGATTGCGACGCAGACTCCTGCTGAAACTAGGAAACGTACGATTTCTTCCGCACCGGGCAGCTCAGGCGCGATCGTGACCACTCTGATCGAACCCTCACCAATCTCGAGGAGTGTTTCCGTTTCCATGAGGCTTGGCAGACGTAACAATTCCGGTTTGTGCGCACCACTTCGACGCGGTGAAAGGAAGGGCCCTTCAAGGTGAATTCCAGCGATAGTGCCGTCAGATGCGACGTCACGAAGCAACATCACGGCCGCTTGCATTTCACTGGGCCACGCGGACGCCAAAGATGCCAACATCGTAGTAGTTCCCTGCTTGACGTGATAATCAGAGACAGTCCGGGCGTCACGCGACGTAGCCGCACCAAAATCTATACCGACCGCACCATGCGCGTGAAGGTCGACGAACCCAGGGACCACGGTTCCGCCAATCGTAGTGGACTCCATGTCCACCGCGGGCATCCCTGGCCCGACCGCGATGATTATTTCCCCCTCAATCGTGACCCATCCCGGGGTCCAGTCTTCGTATCCTGTGAGGATTCGATCGGCGACGAGCGTGATCAGCTCGGTCAACTGTGTACCACGTCTCTGACCAACCGCATTGCTAGCTCACACGCGCCGACAACGGCGGCGGCCTCACCATGCGCGGCCGGGACAAGCTCCGGACTACGCAAGCCAGGGGTCCAGGCCGCGAGTCGGGCTCTCAAAGGGTCAAACAGAAGGTCACCCGCCTCAGCAAGCCCTCCTCCGATGACTATCACTTTCGGGGCCAAGGTAGCCGTCATCCACGCAAGACCTTCCGCGAGAAACTCCACGGCATCGTTCCAGACTCCGACCGCAATCCTGTCGCCGGCGCGAACCATCTGTGCGGCGATGTGCGCATCCGCGACTCCCAGTACTCTAGCAATACCGGCCGCAGACGAGACCTCCTCCATTCGTTGCCCCGCGTGAGGGCCGCGACTGATGATGATCTGGCCGATTTCCCCCGCCCAACCGTCGGACGCGAGCAATGTGCCGTCCACGGCAAAAGCGCTGGCAACCCCCGTACCGATGGGAACGAATGCGACGAGACCAGGAATGCTTTGTGCTGCACCCCGCACTACCTCAGCGAGCGCCCCAGCCCGCACATCCTGACCGAACGCAACTGCCATTCCCAGCCGGGATTCCAAAATGTCACCGATAGGAAGATCATTCCATCCCAGGTTGACTGCTCGCACGCACACGCCGGAGTTCTCGTCGACGATGCCTGGCACGACAACACCTACGGCACTTACATACATACACTGGCGCGCTTCGACTAACAAATCGGAAACAATGCCCGCCGTCAAGGCACCCGTCGCATCGTCATGCGGAGTAGGGCGACGCCATTCCGCAAGGGTGCGCCACTCATCTGAGACAAGTCGAGCCTTTACGGTGGTCCCCCCCACATCGACACCGAGTACGGCGGTTGCGCTCATGAGGTAATAATTACGGACCGCGAGAGCGACCTAGGGTGATCCGGATCCAGGCCCCGTCGGCGTGCAGCGTCCATCGCAAACCTCTGGGCAACTATGAGACCGGGAAGAGGATCAAGATCGTGGTGTACGAATGTGGCGCCAGTCTGCTCAACCTCTTCGGCAAGGCCCTTGGGTGCCGACCCCAGCAACCAAACTAGGCGTCCCGGTTGCGCTATTGCGATTGGTCCATGGCGGTAGTCCATGGCGGGATAGGCTTCCGCCCAAAATTGTGCTGCTTCGCGTGCTTTCAATGCGGCCTCGTGTGCGAGGCCGATCGCTGCTCCAAGGCCGAGAAAGCTGACTTGTTCCGCGTTCGCCAGGGACTCGATCGAAATAGTCAACGCGGTCTCGGCTTGGCGTGCGAGACCCTCTATATCGTGCCCCAGGTTCGCGCGCAAGAGCGCCAAGACCGTTGTTGCGAAACGCGTCTGAACGACGGACTGTTCATCCGCGAACGGAAGTGCCACTACGTGACGAGCGATGTGAGCCGCAGATGAATCAGCGACCGCGGTGATGAGGGTGGTTGGGATGGAACCGAGCGTCGCGATAAGGTCGATAATTTCCGTTGTCGTACCAGACCGGGAGATCAACACCACGCGATCATAGCTTCTGCCCGCGGGATACTCGGATCCTGCGAACGCATCCGTCAATCCTTGACCCTCACGCTCTCGGAATACCGCATAGCTCATCGCAATGAACCAACTCGTGCCGCAACCCACAACCGCAACACGCTCACCTGGATGTGGCAATACTGATTCGAAGTTTGGGGCGAGTTCACCGGATATCCGCCACATCTCTGGCTGGGAAGCAAGTTCGGCGGCAACGAAGAATTGGGACATGACTGCCTTCCACATCGCCAGCTGGACTAGCGACCAACAAAAAGTCAAAACGACTACTTATGAGCGAGTCTAGCAAAAAAGATCACTGATAATCATTTCAAAATGTTTATTGACGGCTAGAATGGCAAAACGGATCGCCTCCTCAGAAAGAGCGCACAGCGAATGGCACAGCAGCACCGACTTAACAATTTGCTCGAAATGGTGAGCGATCGCGGCAACGTATCGATTTCCGACATAACTGAAGCTCTCAACGTCTCCCCCGCCACTGCGAGACGAGACCTCTCTGTCCTCGCCGAACAACGTCTCGTGACGCGAACCCACGGCGGCGCAACAGCGCTAGGCACCGGATATGAACTTCCGCTGCAATACAAGTTTGCGCGTCAGGCGGATGCCAAGCTAGCGATAGCTCGTGCGGCCGTTGAACTCATCGCGCCAGGAAGCATAGTGGGTCTTAATGGAGGAACGACAACCAGCGAGGTAGCGCGAGCGATAGCACGCAATGATCGATTGATTCGTTCTGACGGAGACGTGGGGATAAGCATTGTGACGAATGCTCTCAACATTGCATTCGAGCTTTCAATAAGGCCCCACGTCAAGATTGTCGTCACTGGCGGCGTCGCGCGCCGACAATCGTATGAACTTGTCGGGCCACTCGTTTCAAACATTCTCAGCGATGTGGTGCTGGACGTAGCTATCCTTGGAGTTGACGGCCTAAGTGCGCAGTTCGGCGCAACGACCCTAAACGAAGGCGAAGCAGCGGTTAGCCGAGAGTTGGCGAGGGTAGCCAATCGCGTAATCATAGTCGCGGACTCAACGAAAATGGGGAAAACAACCTTCGCCCGCATCTTCGAACTCCAAGCGATCGACGTCCTTGTAACTGACGCGCAGCTTGACGCCGGCTTCGCGAACGACCTTGCCTCGGCTAACATAGAGGTTCTAATCGCGGGTTTAGATGCCCCACCTGTGAAATAGGAACTGGCACCGCCAACACAAGCTAGTTCGGACGATTCATGGTCCGATCGTGTCTTCGTAAGAATCAACATCGTTGGTGCGGCCGGCAGAAACTTACTCGGTTTGGAGTGCGCCTATTCAAATTTGCGAGAGCTTCAGGTCCATACAAGCCTGATTCTCTAACCTTGGGATACGGGCGCGACAGGGAACGCCACTCGGCTGCCTGGGACCGCGTTTTCCTACGCTTCAGCTAAATGCTGAACATGCGACACGTCACTGCATGTGGTTCTTCGCCGATACTGGCGACCTAATGCTGGAGTGTGGCTTCAAGTTACAGCGCACCGTTCAACCACGAAGCCCGGAGAACGCGATCCCGTCTAGTACTCTCCGTTGCAAGAGCAGGAAGAAAATCATCGTTGGTACTGACGCCATGAACGAGGCGGCCAGCATGGCCGGATAGACAGTCGAATGTTCACCACGGAATGACGCAATACCTACCGAAAGCGGCATGTCTTGGGCGGATGTCATGATGATTAAAGGCCACAACAAGCTCGACCAACTAACGATCACTGTAAGAATCGTAAGCGCGCTCAGCGCGGGCCTGACGAGGGGCAAAATAACGAACCAGAATATCTGCGCTGGGTTCGCGCCGTCGATTCGAGCTGCCTCTTCGAGCGCGACCGGCAGACCGAGGTAAACTTGTCTAAGCAGAAATATCCCAAATGCGCTCACGATGCCAGGAACGACCACACCAGCGGTCGTGTTCAACCAACCGAAAGCTTGGACCGTCTGGAATTGCGGGATGAGTAGGAGAGTGGTTGGCACCATCAGCATTGAGACAATTGCTCCGAACAGCACGCTCCGGCCTCGGAATCTCATCCGCGCGAATGCGTACCCTGCCACCGCACTAGTCGCCACGACACCCGCCGTATTCGTCACGGTAATGAGGACGCTGCTCCAGAGTTGGTTGAGAAATGGGATCTGTTCGAAGACCGTTAGGTAGCCATTGAAGCTCCATCTCTCCGGCCGTAGGGTCGGCGGCACCGACGTTATCTCCTCATTCGTCATGAATGTTCCGAGCGCTTGATACACAAACGGTGCCGCCATCACGACACACCCCAGCAGCAGTATGACGTGAACTGCGGTGTGCCGCCGGGAGTCCTTGGTTACCACTTTCGAGCTAGTCATAGTGAACCCACCGACGCTGAAGTTGAAATTGAACTGCCGTCAGTATGGCGATTGCAGCGACGATCGCGATACCAGCTGCGGCAGCGAATCCCTTATCGCCCTTGACCATGGCCTCGTAGTAGAAGAAGTACATTAGCGTGCCGTTTTCCTGAATACTCGACGTAGTAGTTGTCCCCCCGAGCATGACAAAAATAAGGTCGAAGACTTGAACCCCGGCGATGACTGTCAGGACGCTTACAAAGAAGATGACCGGCGAGATCAAGGGCAAGGTGAGGGAACGAAACCTTCGGAACGGGCCGGCACCGTCCAGTTCGGCGGCTTCGTACAACTCGCGAGGCAACCCTTGCAAGGCGGCTCCGAAGATGATCAGATTGTAGCCTAGGGTCGTCCACACTCCGACAATGCCGACTGCGACGAGCGACAGAAAACGAGTACGTAACCAGTAAGGACCATCGATTCCCACAACATCTAGGCCCTGGTTGATCAACCCGAAGTCGCCAGCGTAAAGCAGGCGCCAGACGATCCCGACCGCCACAGGCATCGTGATGACCGGCAGGAAATAAATCGCCTGGTAAAATCTGCGGAACGATAGGCCGCGCGTGTTGATTAACACCGCAAGTACTAGTGACACCGGGATGGATGCTGCGACGACGGCAGTGAAGATCACCGTATTGAGAGCAGCTCTGCCAAAGTCCGGCGTCGATACTAAATTGATGTAGTTCGCCGCACCCACCCAGGTCGTGTCGCCAAGAAGGCCCCACTCAGTGAAACTGTAATATACAGTCCGCGCGAGCGGCCATGCGAAAAAAATTGCGAAGTGGATGAAGATTGGCCCGAGGAAAATCCACGGCCAGATGCCGTCACTTCTAAGATGACCTCGCTTCGCCACCTTTGGCCGCTCGCCCCCCGCACCTTCAGTTTCGAGTGCGGAGATTCTAGCTCGAATCACCACTCTTCACTCGCGAGCACTTCATTCATTCCCTTCGCGATCGCCGCGGCAGCTTCCTCGACAGAGATCTCCCCATTCAAAGCCATCGCGATGTATTTGTTCTCAATGTCTTGCCACGTTGCGGTCTTCAGCGAGGACGGGTATGCGACAGCTCGCGGCACCTCATCCAAGAGCGCCTGCAGGTTGTACTCGGGGGCCGCGCTGAGATACGCCTTTGAAGCCTCAACGCGAGCGGGGATCCCGAGGCCCAGTTCTCCAATCATCGTCTGCGCCTCGTTAGTGGACAGGAATGCCACGAAATCTTGTGTGGCCTTCGGGCTGGGAGTAAACGCCGAGATCACTACAGCGGTATACACCGCCACAGAGTTGACCGCGAGATCTGGTCCGGGCAGTGGTGCCAAATCGTAGTCCGACGCCGATGACAACGCTTTGAGTCGGGGGGCCATCCATGGACCTGATGGGAGCATCGCAAGCTTGCCTTGCTCAAACATCTGCTCCATATTTATGTCGTCGAGTTGCGCCACCGTCGGAGCAGCACCGGCGTTAACGAGGTCGACCCAGAACTGCAATCCTTTTATAGAGCCTGGCTCATCGAATCCCGATGACTTCTTGTCGTCAGAGAGAACGAATCCACCTTCCTGAATCATTGTGTCGTAGTATGTCATCTGCCCCCAGCCGGGTGCAGCTGCTGTACCGTAGATACCTTCAGCCCCAAGTTTCTCCCCAACTTGCAGCGCGGCCGACTTGAAGTCTTCCAGCGTCCAGTTCACCGTTGGATAACTCACCCCTGCGCGGTCCAGGATGTCCTTGTTGTACCAAAGGGCGGTGGGCGTCACGATGTCGGTGGCCCCGTAGAGCTTACCGTCGACCGACAATGCATTTACCGCTCGTTGGTCCATTGCCTCTTTATCGAACCCGGGACCGATTTCAGCCAGCGCCCCTGCTGTTGCATATTGAAAGAACGGAATGGGGCTCATATAGAAAAGATCCGGCAGGGTCTTGCTTGCCGCTCCTGTCTGCATCTTCACCCAGTATTCTGGCCACGGCGCAGAAGTGACATTGATACTGACATCAGGGTGCTGTTCTGTGAACGCATCGGCGATGCTTTGCCATGAAGTTACTTGGTTCTCGTCCCAGATTTGGAATGAAAGCGACACATCGCCACTTTCCTCACTAGGTTGTCCCGAACTGCACCCAACAACGAGTGCCACAGCGGAAACCACCGCCACTAGTCCGGTGGTTCGTGCGAGTCTTTTGAACACCATTATTCTCCCTACCCGTCTGAGCTGAGTACACTCTTGAATCTTGCGAACAGGACGATCATACATGATTGGTATGAGCAGAAACAAGCACTTTCAATCATCTTTTTGCCTAAGCGAAGCTGGTATCTGCCAAAGACTTGCGTATGTGAGGCGTGCGCGATCGGTGAACCGCCCTGGGTTTGTTGGAGATTTCATACTTTGGAAACGAGGATGGAGTCATGGACAAACACGACAAGCGTGGCCGGAGATATTCGGCGGAGGAAAAAGCTGCGGCGGTTCGGATGGTGAGGACGTTGCGGGCTGAGCTGGGAACGAACCAGGGGACAGTGCAGCGGGTAGCAACCCAGTTGGGTTATGGGCCCGAGTCCGTGCGGGCCTGGGTGACCCAGGCCGACATTGATGAAGGGGTGAAGACCGGTGTGGCATCAGACGGCCTGGCAGAGATTCGAAAGCTGGAGCAGGAGAACCGGGAACTCAAACGGGCTAACGAAATCCTTCGACGGGCTGCGAGTTTCTTCGGGGCGGAGCTCGACCGCCAACACAAGA
>Ga0222672_1000607_pt1 | contig 13100 bp, 9 predicted proteins | sample AntAcemetagen799_FD_179810 | JGI IMG/M metagenome (GOLD analysis project Ga0222672, IMG submission 179810) | Saline water microbial communities from Ace Lake, Antarctica - #799 | ecosystem: Environmental > Aquatic > Non-marine Saline and Alkaline > Saline | place: Antarctica: Ace Lake | collected...
CGGCGTGGCTTAAAAGGTCTGTCACTTCCTGCGTTATCATCGCGGCGGCGTGAGCTATAAGGTCTTTCTGATCTTGATCCACCTTCACGACTCTCACGTGGCGGATAACTCTTTCTTTCTCCTCCAACTGCGTCATCACGACGTGGCTTAAAAGGCCTGTCGCCTCCTGAATTATCATCGCGGCGGCGTGAACTATAAGGTCTTTCCGATCTTGATCCACCTTCACGACTCTCACGAGGCGGATAACTCTTTCTTTCTCCTCCAGCTGCGTCATCACGACGTGGCTTATAAGGTCTGTCGCCTCCTGCGTTATCATCGCGGCGGCGTGAGCTGTATGGCCTATCACCTCTTGATGATTCATCGCGGCGTGGTGTGAATGATCTTTGTCCACCAGAATCGCCATCGCGGCGTGGTTTAAAAGGTCTGTCACTTCCTCCGGCGTCATCACGACGGCGCGAACTGTAAGGCCTGTCACTTCCCGCGGAGTCATCACGACGACGTGGTGTAAAAGGTTTTTTATCATCCCCATGCGCGTCATCGCGACGGCGGGAACTATAAGGTCTTTCGCTGCCCGAGTCGAAGCGTTTGCCGCTTTCTGCTCTGCGAAACGGAGGTTTATCTCCGGCATTCTTAAAAGGCTTCTTAGCGGCATCCTGTCCTTTTTCGAACGTATCTTTTTGGATGCGAGGCCGTTTGCCTGACTGATCTTTTTGATTCATTTCCAGTATTTTTGGGCGGCAAAGATAGTTTGAATTTACGACATAACAAGCTGTTATCATGTGTATAAAATAGCGCTGATTTTTCAAATTGTCCTGAGCTTTGTCTATACCCAACTATCGGGCATAAAAAGTATTTTTGAGCTGAAATTTGCTTTAACTGTTTTACTGTTGTAAATTAGAGGGCTAATTCAAATTCAGTTAAGTTAAAACAACCTAAACCTGTATTATGAAAGAACCTGAATTTATCACGATCGGCGCTTACACCTATTCGCGGGCACTGCTTATCAAAGTGCGGCTCGAAACTGCTGGAATTCCCTGCTTATTGGGCGAAGGCGGCGCTGCTAGCGAAGTAGTATTGCGTATCAATGAGTCGGACCTGTCCGAAGCACGCCAAATTGTTGATGAAATGGCCGAAGCATCCGGTTCAGAAAAGGAGGCTACCATAAAACTTCTGCGCAGCGTAAGGCGCATCCTTGTGCCTGTTGATTTTTCGGAGGAGAGCGAAAAAGCAGCACGCTATGCCCTGATGCTAGCTTCTTATATGAAAGCCGATATCCGGCTGATGCATGCCTGGTTTCCAGTACCTGCTGAGCATTTTGCCTGGGGAGAAATGTATGCCATGCAGTCGGATATTGAAGCCCAAATGCAAGCTGCCGAAGCCGAGGCTAACGAACAACTTGGTTTTATGCAGGATAGGCTCAAACTGCAAATCAAACAGCAAAAAATACGCGGCGTTGATGTAGATTACGACTTGCTGCGCGGCAATCCTTCTGATGCCATTTCTGCTGTAGCGCATCATTATAAGCCCGGCCTTATCGTGATGGGAACCAAAGGACGCAACCGTATTCAGCGTGGTTTTTTTGGAAGTACTACCCAGCGTGCCATCTCAAAAGGAAAAATTCCAGTGTTGGCTATTCCGGCTAATTATGCTGAAAAAGTTCTTGATAAAACGCAGCGACTGTTATATGTAACCAATTTTGACCATACAGATTTCGATAGCCTGAGCCGGCTGATGGCTTTTGTGCGACCTTTCAACACCAAGATATACTGTTTGCATATCAACAAACAGGCTAGCAATGTGGTGGACGAAACGCGGATGCGCAGTATGCGTCGTTATTTTAATGAGCAATATCAACGCTTCGATATTGAGTGTGGCTTGCTGCAAAGCGAGGATGCGCTAGAAGGTATCGAAACTTTTATTGAAACAAATAATATTGATGTGCTGGCCATTACCGCGCGCAAACAAAATCTGCTGGAGCAGCTTTTTGATCCTAGCCTGAGCCGAAAACTGTTGTACCGTTCAAGTATTCCACTTTTGATTTTTGGAGGTGTTTCCTGAATTTCACTTATTTGTTTCCGTCGAGCCGTAGCATAATCCTAAAAACTGTGCCTTCATTTAGTACCGATGATTTCACAAAAATTTTGCCTTTGTGATAATCTTTGATAATGCGCTTAGCCAGCGAAAGACCTAAGCCCCAGCCTCTTTTTTTGCTAGTATATCCAGGATTAAACACGGTTGAAAAGGAAGATTTTGACATGCCTTTTCCGGTATCAGACAGGTCGATAATCAGGTGTTTTTCTTCTGTAAATAGTTGGATATTAATCTCGCCTTTTCCATTCATGGCATCAATGGCATTTTTACATAAATTCTCTATCACCCAGCGAAATAGTGAGGCATTGAGCGGCAGGATAATGGGTTCTGATGGTGCTTCCAATTTATACGCAATTTTTCGGGAGGTGCGCAGCCGCAGATAATCAATGGTTTCTTCTAGGATTTCGGTTATATTGGCTGGCTCCAGCACCGGTGTGCTACCAATACGCGAAAAGCGTTCGGTGATGGTTTCGAGGCGCTGCACATCTTTTTCCATTTCTTCCACACCCTGAATAGGTGTGGGGTTCATCTTGAGCAACTCAATCCAGGCCATCAGCGAGGAAAGTGGTGTGCCAATTTGATGCGCGGTTTCTTTGGCCATACCAGCCCAAACCTGATTTTGCTCCGAGCGGCGTGCATAGCTGAAAAGCAGGTAAGCCATCAGTAAAAACAGGGCAATGATGGAAATTTGCAGCAAAGGGAAAAACTTCATCTGAAGCAGTAAATCCGAGCTGCGGTAAAAGATATACGTCTTGCCAATATTGGAAAATTCAATAATTATCGGGTTATTTTCGGAAGCCATATCGGCCAGCTGGGCTTGCATAAAACTGCTGTCGCCGGTTCGTTCCAAGTTCAGGTTTCCAAATTGTAGGATATTTGTTTTGCTGTTGTCGGTAATTATCACCGGAACACTCACTGCATTAAGGGCTACTTCATCAAAAAACGAACTGACCAAATCGTCGAGAACTGTTTTTAATTCTGTAAAAATCAGGGATTCCTTATAATAAACCCATAGCCGTTTTTGGGCTCCAAGTTCAATGGGAATTGGCTCGTAAATGGTGTATTCGGCCAATAATTCATCGGTCAGGCTATCGGCATTTTGCTGATGGACCGGAAGATTGGCATTCAGTTGTATATGCCGGTTTTCGTCAGCTATAATAACAGGAATGCTGGTATTATTGGAAATTATTTCAAGATAGAAACTCAGGTTTTCATCCGGATCTGGTTTCAGTAGTTTGCGGTAAGCCGAAGCAAAAAGCTCAATGCGTTTGCGTTCCTGTTCGCGCACCGCGCTAAAAAACTCCTCTGTTACACGCATCAGTCCGGCGCGGCGCTGCACCGATTCGGCCCACACACGAATTTGATTGCGCTCCTGCATGGCAAAGCGGTTCACCAATAAATTGGTGTAATATATTGATGCAGTGATAATTATCAACGCAATCACCGAAAGGATAATTTTCCAACGCTTTTTTCGGGTGTAAAGATTCACATGCAGAAGTATTGTGGCCTGAAGCCTGTATTATTCCATGCTGTTTTATGCAGTCATAAAGCTTAACGCTCAATGAAGTGTAAAAGTATAAAATTTGAGCTGATGTTGCGGGACTTAATTTTAAACCAGTTCCTTAGCTGTCCATTTGCCTCGCGAAAACTGCAGCACATCGCGGTAGTCGGCATTTTTTAAAGCAGTGATGGCCGTATCAAAATGCAATTGCAATTCGCTGGCGTGATGGGCGTCGGAGCTAATGATAACAGGGATTTCAAGCTGTTTCATCTCTTCCAGAATCCAGTTGGAGGGAAACAGGCTTTTTGATCGTTTTTTGTAGATGCCGCGGGTATTTACTTCGGCGATCACCCCTTTTTCCTTGATAAGCTGCAAGGTTTCGCGGACCAAATCTCTGTACCATTTTTCCGATTCCTGAAAATAACGGTTGCTGTTGTGCATCTTTATCTTGTCGAAATGACCAATGATATCAAAGCTTTCTTGCTCCAGCATTTGGTTGGTTTGGGTGTAAAAAGCAGCAACCGCAGCGCGGATATCCCCACCAAAAAACTGTTGAAGTCCTTCGTCAAAAATTTCCTGTCGCGGACCATCAATAAACCATAAATTCTCTGGATTATCCTTGCCTACCAGATGCACCGATCCAATGCTGTAATCTAAGCCATAAGTGGCGTAGCGCGATTGAAAATCTTCCATCAGTCCGGGAATAAAATCGATTTCCAGACTTAGGTAAAGCTTAATCTGGTCGGTGTAAAGCTGCTGCAAACGTTTTACTTCAGCTAGATATTGAGCCGTTTTCCCGGGTTTTATCGCGAAATGATTTTCAAAGGGAACAGCCGCATGATCAGACATGCCAAGGGTGTGCAAACCTTGTTCAATGGCGGCTTTCACCATTTCCTCCATTGTAGATTTTCCATCAGAAAAAAGGCTGTGCGTATGTAGATTTTGTCCGATCATACTGCTTATTTTTTATCCGTTTCAACTAGTTTGTAAACCTTGTCGCCCCTGCGAACGAGCTCATCCACAGCGATTGAACACAGCTCGCCTTTCACGGTTTTTGATACAGATTTTAGTTCCACCCGAATTTCTTTTGCTAAGCCTTCGTAAACGCCGGTGGTAGGGCCAATAATCAGAAATTGATCGCCGCTTTCGAGCTGTTGGGTCTCCATTTTTATTTCGACCACACCGATTTTAGTAAAATAATTACTTACCAAACCTACATACACTTTGCGCTGCGTGGCCTGCGAACCGTAATCTTCAGTCCATTCTCCGGTTTTGCGACCCAGATAATAGCCATCCCAAAATCCGCGGTTGTAAACGCTTGCCAGCCGCTCATTCCAGGCGGCCACTTTCTCTTGATCAAAGTTGCCCTGTTGCACCGCTTCCACGGCTTCGTGATACACTTGTGTAACCACTTTCACATATTCAGGGGAGCGGCCACGACCTTCAATTTTCAGCACTTCCACGCCGGCAGCCAGCAGTTTATCCAGAAATGGCAGGGTGTTCAAGTCCTTGGGCGACATGATGTATTCGTTGTCGATTTCCATTTCCAGCTCGCTTTCTTTGTCCTTCACATTGTATCCCCGGCGGCAGGGTTGCAGGCAGGCGCCGCGATTGGCCGAGGAGTTGAGTAAATCAAGGCTAAGGTAGCATTTGCCTGAAACAGCCATACACAAAGCGCCATGCACAAACACCTCAATGCGAATCAGCTCGCCCGAAGGACCGGTGATTTTTTCTTCTTTGATTTTTTGTGTGATGGCTTTCACTTGGTCGAGATTGAGCTCGCGGGCGGTTACCATCACATCAGCAAACTGTGCATAATAGCGCACGGCCTCGGTATTGGTAATATTAGATTGTGTAGAAATATGCACCTCAACACCTTGTTTTACAGCATACTGGATCACGGCCTGATCGGCAGCAATAATCGCTGTGATGCCATTTTCTTTTACCGAATCAATAAGTGTGCGCATTTGAGGCAGCTCTTCGTCAAAAATTACGGTATTGATGGTTACGTAAGTTTTTACTTGTTTTTCGCGGCAGGTATCGGCGATAGTTTTGAGGTCATCGAGGCTGAAGTTTTTGGACGATTTCGAGCGCATATTGAGTGCGCCAATACCAAAATAAACGGCTCCGGCACCAGCCTGAATGGCCGCCATCAGCGACTCGAACGAGCCCACCGGCGCCATAATTTCTATTGTAGGAAAAGGCGTAGATATCATGGGGCAAAAGTACGATTATGCGGGTAATAGATGAAAGCGGTGGATATTTTAACAGCCGTGAAATTTTTGTGTTGCTCGGATAGTGCTTTTGAGGTTCTTTTATTTAAATTAAGGCATGGTAGATCAGTTGGTTTTATAAGAAATACTGTTTACTTTTATCCCATTAATAAAAAGTGATGCTGCTGCTGGACTTGAGAAAAGAAGAAAAAGTTTCCCGCAGATAACGCAGATTAGCGCAGAAAAAGAATCAGCGGAAATTAGCGAGATCTGCGGGAGAAAAAAAAAGAAAAAGTTTCCCGCAGATAACGCGGATAAACGCGGAAAAAGAATCAGCGAAAATCAGCGGGAGATTAAAAGAAAAAGTTTCCCGCAGATAACGCAGATTAACGCAGAAAATGAATCAGCGGAAATCAGCGAGATCTGCGGGAGAAAAAAAAAGAAAAAGTTTCCCGCAGATAACGCAGATTAACGCAGAAAAAAAGAATCAGCGGAAATCAGCGGAATCAGATGGAGAAAAAAAAAGTTGTTTCCCGCTGATAGCGCAGATTAACGCAGAAAATAATTAGCGAACAGCTGTGGAATTAGCTGAATACAAAATGAATAACTATGACGGAAAATGATATTTCATACATAATACGTGGGGCAATATTCAATATATATAATTCACTTGGGCCAGGATTGTTAGAATCTGTATATGTTGCGGCATTGGTATTCGAATTAAAAAGAGAAGGACTCAAAGTTTTAACCGAAGTAGCAGTACCCGTTTATTACGAAAGTGAAAACTTAGATATTGGGTTTAGATTGGATTTATTGATCGAAGATAAAGTGATAATCGAAGTAAAATCAGTAGAGAATTTAGCGGAAGTACATCACAAACAGGTATTAACATATTTGAAACTGACTAAACTAAAACTTGCCATATTGGTGAATTTCAATGTGGACAACATAAAGTCGGGAATATATAGAAAAGTAAATAAATTATAAAAGTTTCCCGCAGATGGCGCAGAAAAGAATCAGCGGAAATCAGCGGGAGATTAAAAGAAAAAGTTTCCCGCAGATGACGCAGGTTAACGCAGAAAAAAAGATCAGCGGAAATCAGCGAGATCAGCGGGAGAAAAAAAATAGTAGTTTCCCGCAGATGACGCAGATTGACGCAGAAAAAGAAATCAGCGAAAATATGCGAGATCAGCGGGAGAAAAAAAAGAAAATGTTTCCTGCAGATAACTCAGATTAGCGCAGAAAATGAATCAGCGGAAATCAGCGAGATCAGCGGGAGATTAAAAGAAAAAGTTTCCCGCAGATGACGCAGATTAACGCAGAAAATGAATCAGCGAAAATCAGCGGAATCAGCGGGAGAAAAAAAGAAAATGTTTCCTGCAGATGACGCAGATTAACGCAGAAAAAATGAATCAGCGGAAATCAGCGAGATCGGCGGGAGAAAAAAAGAAAATGTTTCCCGCAGATGACGCAGATTAACGCAGAAAAAAAGAATCAGCGGAAATCAGCGAGATCAGCGGGAGATTAAAAGAAAAAGTTTCCCGCAGATGACGCAGATTGACGCAGAAAAAGAATCAGCGGAATCAGCGGGAGAAAAAAAACCAAAACTCATGACAAATCAGACAGCCTTTGATCTTCTCTTAGAAAAACTAACTGCCAGAGGCTTTCAGCCCGAAACACAAATTTCTGAAAGGCGTTTTATTGTACCCGCAAGGGATAAGTTGTTGAACACAAAATATATCATTGCCCAAAATGAAAAATTCTTCTTTTGTGCGTATGATTCTTACGGGACAAGTAGTTATACTTCCCGCACTTTCACCGGACTTTACGCTGTTATTGATTTGCCAGCTGAAACATCATGCCATATCTATAAAAAATACCAGACTGATATTTTTAGAAAACAAAAACGCAAGAGCGGAATCAAATATATCGATGAGCAACTTACAATAACTTCAGCGACAAGCTGGATGCCTTCGCGTTTATTAAACTTGAAGGATGTTAATTTATTTATCGAGCTAAATAGTCGGATTTCTCCGCTTAAACTAAGTTTTCAATTTGATGGTCTTCCTATTATTAATGCATTGAAAGACAAGACAATCATCAGTATTGAAACCGATTTCTGGCTTTACCAAGACTATGAATTGGATTCACTTCTAAATTTGGGCGGACAACTCATTGAAAATATATTAAATGCCTGTGTATAAATAAGGCTTCTTGCAAAACGCTATGTTTTACAAGAAGCCATAGTAATATTGTATTATAGCAAGCATTTTAAATACAAGCTGCCTAAAAGTAAAATAACTTACAATCCGAAGAACTCAAATGCTTCTGTGTTCTCAAACATTGCTGAGGTTTCACCAGAATAGATTTGCTCTTTGTCAACAGCCAGTTTTCTTACGCTGGCATTTTCGCTAAAATCAAGCTTATTCAAATCAACCCAAAAGGTGTTTGGTGTAAGCGCTGACTCGTAATAATAAACCAGATTCTTTTGGTCAGATACTGTTCTCCAGCGTGTTGAAGATATATTAGGCTCGTCGGGTGTTGAAATTCCAAATGGGACTGAGCAGTTACGAATTACACTAAACACTGAAGCCACGGCAACGCGGGTGTCATCATTTTTCGGGATCGCATCAATATAGTACGAAGCCCTTACAAAACGGTCAGTAGCGCGGTTTGTGCCAGGCAGTGTTATATTTCCCGGAATACTTTTCCAATAACTATTTAAGGCTAATTGTTGGTCAAAAGTTGGTGAATTCGTCATTACATTATACGATTTGTCATGATGTATCACCAACTTCCCATCAATATATTCAAAAATGGCGTTATCGCCACTTGGATCAGAAAGCGATAAATGAACAGTAGCATAAGTATCTGTTCCCGGAATAAAATCACTCACTATCGTTACTTCATCTTTTTTAAAGTAATCAACGGCTTCTTTTACATTAGCAAAATTATCTAAAGCGAATTGTCCCCACAAGGAAACCGCCATGCCTTTTTTGTTGCCCTCTGGATTAAATTTAGGATATTCCGTTTCAACAAGCCATAAAATATTGGCTACCAAACCTTTCTCATTCATGCCATCTGCTGTGGCTATATCCCAGGCGCTGGTAACTACGCTGCCGTATTTAGAAGTCCAGCCGATTGAATTAGCACCAGCTTGGCCGTTTCTTTCAATTCCGCGTGGCATAACCCACAGGTTTGCCGGAATTTCGGTTTTCCAATCCATCGAACGTGCGGTCATATAATTGCCATTAGTACCTTTATAAACAACTCTTGTGCAGGCTTTTGCTTGGTTAGTAACCGAAAACAACATAAGCGAAATGATGAGAGCTGCAAATGCTAAAAGATTTCCTTTTTTCATAATTGTATAATTTATTTTTCCTACTCATTATGGCTTTTCGGAACCGGCCTCTATTTTTTTAAAACAGAAAAAAATTTTATTTAAAATGAAATTTCATCTCTATAGATATATTGAAAAATTATTCTTGCATTGGGTAAATTAAACCGATATTATTACAAATAAGTACCAGTAATGTTCTGAAATACGTCAATTACTTTTTTAGTGTATTCTTTAGATTTTCCCATTCCTCTTTCATCGTACGGTTGGGATTTTTGTTTCTATTTTTACCAGGCTTTACGGTCTTTATCAAACCATCTTCCAGTGTTTTCCAATACATATTAAAAAAGCCTTTATACGGAATTCTGTCCGACGACATCTGCACCCGCCGCACTGCTTCATTTTCAGTGGGATTATCTCGTTTAATAATCATATTGAGCAGCTTGCTCAGCAGTTTATTGGGTTCTTCGGTACGTTTTCTAGTGAGTTCCAGGTCTAAGTTATTATATTGCATCTCAAAGAGCCCAGTAGCGCCATGGCGGTTTCCAGCGCCTTGGTAAATAATGGAATCGATAAGGCCGTCGCGAAATAACGCTCCTGCAGCATTTTTCGTCATCTCGTTCACTCTTTTAAAATACATTGGCCCCAGCTTGCCCTCAAAGCTAAAGGTATCACGCACACTTTGTTGCCATGTAAACTTTACATCAGCAACTCCTTTACCCATCAGCCTGGCTTGAGCGGTGGCAAGCACTTCGCCGCGCGTATCTTTGCTATGCCAGTCTTCAGAAATACCAGTAACAACGGCAAAAAGGCTGTCGAAGCTGATTTTCGCTTCATTGGCATCTTTGCCTACCAGCTCAGAATAGCTCAACTTTCCATTCAAGATTTTTATGGTGTCGATGCTCACGGCTTTCGCCATTTTTTTAAACAATTCCTGCGGCATTGGCGGCCTTTTATCCACGTTGTCGGGCAATCGCTTGTCGCGCACCAAGGCTATCGCTGGATTTTCAAGCAACAAAGCTTCTAAATGTGGCCGCTCTCCATTAAATATAGCCTGACTGTTAAGGCCTACCGTTTGCAGTTTTTCTAAGCTAATTTCCACCACATCATCTTGCAAATCTAATCCAGTAGCTTGCTTATGCAAACCACGAATTGGCTTTATGCTGAGGTCTTCGAGCATCAACTCGCCCTTATCACGATCAAGCGTAATAGCTGTTACGCCAAGGCGGTAAAAACTATCAGGAATCCTAAAGCTGAACGATTTAAGTGTGATTTCAGGTGCCAGCGAAATCATTAGCGACTGTTTATGGCTTAGGCTGTCGGCACGTAGGCTGATATCGCTAAGCCGCAGATCGATGCGCGGCATTTCTATCAAATTTTGGGTTTCTTTGGGGCGTTTGGAGCTAAAAAAGCCTTCGGTGATATCAAAATGAGCCAGTTGCAAACCCTCCAGCTCAGCCGGAATATTGGGCATGATTTTTTTATCTTCTGTGTTTTTTCGCTCCACTTTAACGGCAGTCCACACCACATTCGGACGCAACAAATGCAGCCGCTCAAGCTGGATTTTTTTCTGTTCAATGGCTGCTTTCAAGGCAATTCCTTCCAGGCTTATCTTTTCAATAGATACTTCTGCATAAGGTTTTTTAGCCGCATCGAGGCTGTCGGCATTGCGTGGTGAGAGTGTAACTTTATGTAGCTTAATGGTTTGGCTTAAAGGATGTAAGCTAACCCGCTTCACCTGAAAATAGTAGGTTTTGGCCACTTCCGTCTGCGCATAAGTGTCGTGCAGTTTTTGTTTGAGCCAAATCCCTGCAAGCCATAAGCTGGCCCAATAAAGCAATAATAGACTGATCAGAACTATTAGGGAAATCTTAAGAATTTTCATAAAAAAAGTCGTTTGGGTAAAAATAGAACTTTTTACTTTAGCGACAATTTTATCACCCAAAATAGTTAAGTCATTAATCCATACTTGCCGTGATTATTAGGCTGGTTTGTGCAAATCAAGGTTTACGACTCAACCTCTTGAAATGAAAAATACACACAGATAGACTTAGAAATCAGCTTTGGCAGAAATGATTTTGAGAGAGCTATATCGCTTGGCTATTCCAACTTGTAGATGTACGTGATGGAAAATTCATTTGCTTTTATCATGCTATTTTATGACTCGAACGCTAATTTATATTCATTATAAACTAAGTGGATTCTTTCAAGAATATATTGTTTTTCAATTGAAATACGCTTATTTTCGAAGCGTGTTAATCTTTTGGCGTGTTTTTATAAATAATCGCACACAATTAACACAATTCGTATTTGTTTTGCAAAACATGTAATACCTATAAACAAACAAGTAGTATGAACCAAAACAAGATATATACACAAATAGTTTTTAATCCAAATCAATTCATACACATTAATAAGTTGAAAGTGAAACCGCATTCCGAAAAAGGTATTCGCATTTCTAATGGCGCAACACTCACAATCAACAACTCCGAATACGAATTTGGACCCGATGCCTCCATCATCATTGAGCCCGGTGCTAAGCTGATTGTAAACAATACAATCCTTACAAACAGTAAGCATTGTGCCCCCGATTTCAAATTATGGAAAGGGATCGAAGTGAGAGGAAACGACGAAGAAAGCCAATTTCCGGAGTATATCGGCCAGGAATGGGTATATCACCAGGGACGCATATTCTTAGATGGTGCTACAATTTCTAATGCAGAAATCGCTGTTGCTACTTTGAAACGCGATGCGGCAGGAAATATATTCTGGCATACAGGTGGCGGTATTGTTACTGCACGTGATTCGGACTTTATCAACAACACCAATGCGCTTACTTTTATTCCTTACAAGCCTGGCAATCGCAGTTGGTTTACAGCTTGTAATTTTATTATTAATGCCGAATACCTGCCCGGTACCACATTTTATAAACATGTTGACCTAAATGAAGTGTATGACGTACGTTTTACGGCATGTGATTTCAGCCTTAGCCCACACCCTGATGTGTCTTCTTATAACCATGCCATTGCCGCCTATAATAGCTCCTTCCGCGTATTGTCAAATTGCACATCCATGACCTCGCCATGCCCTGAGGTAAACATTGAGCCAACGCAATTTACCGGATTTTACCGGGCTATTGGTGCGTATAACACTAACCTTACTGGTAACATTGGCTTTTATGTTGATAATGCAGAGTTTAATGCTAACAAAACGGGTATATATGCATCAAACACTTATGGTGCCGTAGTTACTGACAACAAATTCTTAATCGGCAGTAATCGGGCTGATTGCGAAAAGTGTAGTAAATCAAGTGCTTTGGGTATTGACCTAATGACCTCCATTAATTTCGTGATAGAAAATAACGAGTTCAGCAAACATAGCACAGCCGACCCGGGCGATTACGTAGGCATCAGGGTAACAGATTGCCCTTCAGTGGATGATGATATCTACCGCAACCAGTTCAATGGCTTGAGCGTAGGAAATATGGCTGTTGGTGTTAACAGAAGTACGTCAACGAATGATAGAACAGGAGTATCCTATCAATGCAATGAGAATGTGCTGAATGATATTGATTTTTGGGTTAAAGATTTTTCAAAGGAATCACAAATCAGAGGAAATGTTGGAGAACAGCTTTTGGCTTCAGGCAATACCCTTACTGATCCTACCTATGGTACCATTCAATTCCTGAATGACTATACGCAGGATATTAGATATTATTACTATCAGCTAAATCCTTTAGAAGAATTATCTGAATACTCTGCTTATGTATATCCTTATCCAATAACTATCTCTAATCCCTGTTTGCCGGAATATGGCAGTGGTGGAGGCGGCATTTCGCTCTCGGATGCGGAGAAAACTGCATTGGAGCTTGAATATGCAGATGGTTTAGCTGATTACAACAGCGTTGAAGCTTTGTATAACTCACTGCTCGATGACGGCAATACACAGGCCGAAATTG
>Ga0222672_1000620_pt1 | contig 12963 bp, 26 predicted proteins | sample AntAcemetagen799_FD_179810 | JGI IMG/M metagenome (GOLD analysis project Ga0222672, IMG submission 179810) | Saline water microbial communities from Ace Lake, Antarctica - #799 | ecosystem: Environmental > Aquatic > Non-marine Saline and Alkaline > Saline | place: Antarctica: Ace Lake...
ACTTGGGCACCCGTACACGAGGCCCCCAGAAGGACCCACGCTGAATAGGCAGGCCAGCGTGATGCCCACGGTTGCCTCGGGTGTCCATGTCACGGGGCACACGGCTATCTCCTTCCTGCCTTGCTGATCTCTCGCTCCACCTCGTGAGAGAGGAGCCTGGGGTAGACCTGCCGGACCTTGGTGCGCATCGCCCTGACTATCTCGTCCTTGAGGAACGTGGACGGGAGGCTGGGGCCATAGAGCGTTCTGATGGGTAAGCGCTTGGAGCCCTTCCGCTCGAATGCCGATGAGATTCCGCCTACAGTGGCGACGAATGCGCCCTTCACGACCTTGCGCTTGCCCTTGTCCACCTCTGCACTGAACTGTCGGCGATGGTTGCCCGGTATGGCCTTGGTCTTGCCCCCGTACTCAATGAGCGGGATCGGGCGGCCTGTGGCCTGTACTGCTGCGTTGAGCCGACGTCGGTTGGCCTTGAGCACCTTGAGCTGGCCATTCACCACCCTGGCTTTCAGGTTGCGCTTCTGCCTGATCGACTTGGAGGCCTGGGTCTTCGTCTGGGCGGCTGCCTTGTTCAGAGCGCGTCTGGTGGCCTCCCTCACGCCCTTCTGGCCGAGCAGGCGCAGGAAGCGGGTTGCCTCTCGCGTGTCGAAACTCATGTCTACCGTCAGGCTCATGCGTGCGGCTCAGGGTGCAGGGCCATCAAGCACGGCGATAGCGGGCAGATCGGCGACTGCTGCCTTGAGCTGAAGTGACTTCCACCTGCGCGCCTGCTCCACATAGCTGTGGATGGCAGGCGACCACACCCGCCGGATGATGTCGTCAGGTGTGGCGGCGCGCGTGATGTCGTCGCCGAATTCGTCCTGCCCGGTCACCACGGGGTCGCCGTGAAGCGCCGCGGCCCATTCGAGCAACACCGTGCCATCGCCAGCACCAGGCAGATGGAATTCGGTTGTAACAGTGTCGATCGTGTCGCCAGTGGTGGTGATCGTTACCTGCGTCATGGCTTCGACTCCTTCTCGACTGCCTTGCCGGTTGAGTCGCACAGGCCGTGCGCGACCCCGTAGGTGATATGGGCCTGCTCGAACTTGGACCACACCACTGCGAGCGGTGCCGCGCCGCGAATGCCCACCTGTTTCGCGGCTATGTCGAAAGCCTGCCGAGCCACCCCGAAATCATCAGGCGATAGCTGTGGGGCGATGGCATCCGGCAGCGGCGCTGTCTTGGCCACCGCTTTCGGGCGGGGCGCCTTTTCGCGTGGCGGTGTCTTTGGTGTTGCCATGCTCTGCTCCGGGGCTATGCGGCGGCTGATAGGCCATGGGATTCGAGAGTGTCGAGGATTGCGTTGATGGCTGTTCGCGCCTCGGCGTCCGTGGTCGCACCACCAGCGGGGTCGCTGATCTTGCTGGCTCGGTTCGCGCCCTCTAATACAATGTTCCGCTGAGTGCCGGTGCCATTCTTAACGGTGCGCAGATAGGCAATGTCAGTCTCGAAGACCGCCTCCAAATATTCGTTATTGCTGGCGTCGGTGTAGGTGTTGTACCAGCGGTGCGACTGTGCAGCAGTGCCGTTTCGCTGGGCGATGATTCCCGCAGCATCGCGATAGAGGCGAGTGTCAACGGTTGTTTGGTTTATTGCGCTGTTGCTCCACCCAAGGTAAGCACCGATAGCGACGGAGGTGCCACTGGTTGAAATCGCGAGGCGCGGATAGCCGTCCACCTTCCAGACGCCGATATATCTGCTGACAGCCACTAATTCTTGATTGACGGTTGGCGCGTTGAGATAAGCGCTATTTGTGTAAAGCGCCGCCCATTCAAAACTCGCAGAGCCTAGATTGCGAGTGTTCGTGCCATCCGGCAGAACGTGCTCGGCAACAGCGGAAAGGTCAGACGTGGGCAGGTTGGTCAACTGCGACCCATCAACGGCAGGCAACAGACTTGATCCGTCGAGCTGCACCACGTTGTTCGCGCCGGTGCCCACGTTGAGCGCGGCGGCGGTGCCGAGTGACGCAAACGCGTCGCTTGTGGAACTATCAAGCGCCGCCAGCGCCGCTGTCGTGGCGTATAAGTTGATGCCCGTGATCTGGGATGTGGTGAGGCTCAGTGCCGCTTGATGCTGCGTCACGTTGCTTTCAGCGACCAGAGCATCCTCGAACGTGCCGGAGGTGATCTTGGACGTGGCCAAGGCAGGGATGTCAGCGGCCACCAGCGCGGCGTTTACCCACGCGGCACCGTTGTATCGGGGGAAATGACCATCAGCCGGAGCGGTCAGCGTGACATCAGACAGAGCGCCGAACGCGCCCGCGCCGCCCACCAGCGACGGCAGCACCTTGCGATACGCGCTGGCGCTGTCATCCCACAGCATCAGGTAGTCGGCGGCATCATCCACCTCGGCTGCGGCACTCAGGCTGGTGATGTCCGCGCCAATGGTGCTACCGGCGATTGAGACGCCCGGCCCCGCGACCAACGAGGCGATGGTGATAGCCGTAGCCGCCACGAGCGTCTGGAGGCTGGAGGCAGAGGCGGGCATCTGCACCCGCTCATTCACGAGGAAATCCGTACCAGAGGGGCGCCGAACCTTCACCTGATAGCGAGTGTCCTTAGCGCCGGCAGTGTTCGGCCACAGATCGATCGTCGCGACGCCTGACGCATTCGTCAGGCCCACGACAGTGGTCGGCATGACCACCCCATCAGATGGGAAGTCCGCCCGAGCGCGTCCCTTGAGGTCCACGAGCTGGGCCGTCACAAGGGCGTCCGCTACAGGCGCTCCCGTCTCATCGTGAGCGGTGATGGTCAGCGCGTAGGTGGTCAGGCTCATGCTACGGAGCCTCCGGGGCGAGCCAGTCGAGCACGGACGCCTTGTCCGCGTTGCAGCTCGCTAATGACTCCCTCAACGCCACCGTGTGCTCGATCACCTCGCCGCATGACGAGCCAACGAACGAGGGCGCCACGGTCAACAGCAGCAGGTGCTTCGGCGGCGAAATCTTCACCACCTTGTGCTCGACCACTGTCTCGACGATCGGCGGCGGTATCGGGGCAGTCGCCGCGCACGACACACAGAACGGGATCAGGCAAAGGCAGGCCCAGACACTCGCGGACCTCGACTGTAGACGCATCACGGGCCTCCTGGAGCTGCCATAGCAGCTGGTCGCTACGCGCAAGGAGCGCGGTCTGGGTTTCGGCGCGGTCTGCAAGGAGTTCCTGCGACGCCGCCAGTTTCTGCTCGAGGGCGGCGATAGCCTCATCGCTCACCTTGTTGATTTCCGACACCCGCCGATGCTCCGCGACTGCCTGAGAGCGGCCAGCGTTGGCAGCCTCAATCTGGGCCACATCAGCCCGGTGCGTCTGCCACGCAAGAGCAGCCATCAGCAGCAGGCAAGCAGCGCCGGCGATCTTGGCGATCAGGCCGCCGAACATCAGAGCAGCGCCCAGCCCAGCACGACGCCGGCGCCGAAGATGCAGAGCGTTGACCACGCAGCGTCAGCCTTGTTGTCCCGGGCCCAAGTCCACCAGTCGCCCAGGGAGTCGCGGGCTCGGTCAGCGGCGTCACGTCCAGCCTGACTTGCACGATCTCGGATCTCACTCATGACTTGTCCCTCTCGATTTTCGTTTCGGCTCGCCGCAGATCGCTGACGATGCGCGTGATGTCGCCGTCGTCTCGACCTGGCGCAACATCACTGCGGCGCCGCTTGGCGATCACGCCAGTTGCTCGCTCGATGATCTGGTCAGCCCCAACGCCAGCGCCGAACGCCAGCCCTGCTAGTGCCTGCTCAGGCGTCAAAGCGGGGTCAAGCGGCACCGCAGAGACCAGCCAAGCCGGCGCACCGAGGCCAACGCCGACCCCGTAGGCCAGCAGGGTGACCAACGCGCTATTGCCAATCTGAGGCCAACGGCGGATCAAGTAGGTGGCCAACTTGAACTCTGGCCCGATGCGGGTGCGGACCTCTCCAACGATCTGCAGGCGCGAGAACAGCCAGGCCAAGGCCAGCAACACAGTCGGATGTGAGAGTAATGCGTCCATCAGACGTACTCCCCTGCCGCCCGGTGAGCGATCTGGCCGTACACGAATGACTCCTGCCGTGGATCGCGCTCGGCAATCTCGAGCAGGCGATCCGCCTGGATGGCATTGAGCGTCCAGGCCAATACACGCTCACCACCAGCGCCGCGCACAGCCAAGAAAGCGGACAGAGCACTGCGGCTCGCTGGCCCACACCCGCCATCGACGGTCAAATCGGCGTAGTCCTGCCCGCCGCGGTTGAATGCGTTCAGGGCGCGCTGCAGAAACTTGGTCGCTGTCCCGGGTCCCATGAGCACGCCGGTATCGACCAGCTCTTCGGCCACTGGCGCGCTGATGCCGAGAACCTGAGCGAATCCCGGCTGCTCGACGTACTGCTCTCGGTAGATGCGCTGCGCAACGGCTCTGGGTAGTTCGACCATCGGTCCGGCGTATCCGGATCGGCGGGCCGTGTTCTCGGTGATGCCGTAGCGAGTGGCACCACCTCGGTCGTCCGGATTATCAACAAAGCCGCCTTCGCGCTCGATCACCCCCTCGATGATCGCCGCGATCCGATCACTCATGCGCGGCCTGACCCCTGCGCTCGGTCAGGCCACTGTCGTGCCACAGTTCCAACCGGCCCACGCGCCTGTCAATATGCTCGATGCGCTCCAAGGCGCGAATAGCGGTGTCGCCGTGCTCATCGACCGAACGCTTTATCTGCTTGATCTCGACGACCACCAGCCACAGGAACCGCACGGCCATGCCGCCCAGCATCACTACCGCGGCCACCACTCCAACCCACTGCCAGATGAGGATCGTCACGAGGTGCGGGCGCTGCGATAGCCAGGCGAGAACTTCGGCCGTGCTCGATCCATCAGGCAAAACCATATCTCCAGAAACGACGAAGCCCCGCGCGGTTTCCCGGCAGGGCTTCATGTGGATCAGGGCTTTCGCCCAGATATCACTTTATAGCGTTTTGGCGGTACCGCGTCAAGGCTCGATTGCGTCGCGCCGCAGCCTCTCCAGTTCGCGGACCTCCCACGCGTCATCTGGCGGCAGGCAGACCGTCACCACCTCCCACGAGTCAGGGCATAGGAGCACGTCACGGGCGCCGCGCATGACCCTGGCCACCGCCTGACGAGCCCACGCGTGCGACCTGTCTGCCGCCTCTGCCGCCTGCCGTGCAGTCGTGCCGTAGACGAGGACTCTGCGTGCCGCCTCAATGGAGTCCGGCCGCATCCGGGTGCTGGCTACGGCCTGATCGAATACCTCGGGGCTCATCGGGCGTCACTCGTGATGGACGCGGCCGGAATCCGCTGGTCTACAACAGGGTGAGGAAACTCCAGGGCATCGATCCGCACTTCAAGGTCAGCAGTGTCGATCTCGAGCACATCGCCGCCGAATGCAACAGCGTGCTCCTCTGCCTCTGCTCGCGTGGCGTAGCAGTGGATGACGTGTGCGTGATAGGTGCCAAGGTCCTGCGACTCGGGCCAGCGATCTAGGTAGATGTCGTATGCCTCGTCACCGTGTTGAGCGTGCAGGGACAGCAGATCGCCTTGATGGCCTTCCGGGGCTACGTGGTAAACGATGGCTTCGCGAGGGTCGGTCATGTCGTTTGCTCCGTTAGTGGCGTTGCCCGCCGATGAACAAACTATATCGAACGCTATATCGGCGCGCAATAGTTTTAGCGATAGTTTGATGCCGGGCGACGAACGGTTAATCCGCCTGCAACCTCAGCGCCGCATCAACCCAACCCTCCACCCACTCGCGGACGTGCCCGATCTGGTGCCGCGTGGCCGACTGCGCCTTGCCCGTGATCCGGCAGCACTGCGCCATCCTCTCCCCAGGGTCCGCCGTGGCGCCGGGGAACGCCCCGTAAAACGTCCTCAAAAGGCTCCTCTCCGAGTGGTCCGACAGCACGCGCTCAACGGCCAGCGCCAGCAGCGAGGCAATTCGGCGATCCACAGACGTGATCGCAGCACGCGGAGACTCGTCAGGATCAACGCTCCCCCGGCGGCCCTCAGTGTGGAACGGCGAGCGTGTCGGGTAGCCGATATTCATGCCCTGCCCTGGACACCGCTCGTCGCTGGCCCACAGGGACCAGTGCACAGACTCGACCACCCCGCGTGGACGCCGATGATCGCTTGGGGCCTTGCGCGCTGCATCTGCCATTGATGACTCCAAGTCATTGACCCGCTACCGGGGTTGCTCGCTGACTAGGCCCGAGGGCGCCAGCCCCCGCAGATATGCCTCATTGGCCTCGATCACCGCCATGAGCACGTACTCCTGGCGGATAGGGCTCCAGGCCAGGTCCTCGACAGGCACGTACCGCTGCAGGTCTCTGCACCACTGGTAGCCGTCAGGGGCTGACCACTCCTGCGGTGTCGTGTTGTTGAGGCTCATGCGCTCTGCGCCTCCTGTGATGCAGCAAACGTGGGCCGGCTGGGCTTCAATTGCGCTCCGTCAGTCCTGCAATGTCGTAGCGCGTGACCGCAACAGCCAGCGCCGCCCACAGGTGCGACTTGATCCCGTACAGAGGCCCGGGGCACGCCTTATTGCCAACCGCACGCTCCTTGCCCGGGCCGAATCGGTCGATCAACGCCTGACGGATGTTTGAGTCCTTGGCGCGCAGGCTCCCGCACAAGTGGAGCTTCACTTCCTTGCGATAGACCCTGCTCGCAGAGCCGTCGTGGCCCCACGCCTCGAGGAATCGCCCGATCCAGACGCAGGTCTCGAACACGTCAGCGCCCACGGGCATCCCGTAGGAGGCGATCATTTCGACCGCCAGATAGCCTGCATCGCTACGCGCCAGTTCTCCGACGAGCTCGGCATTCGGCAGGATCAGAGCATCCGTGACCGACTCGCCGTCGAACGACAGAATTGCGCTCTGCTCAGGGCCTGGATCGACTGCAACGATCACCACGGCAATGCCTGCCCGAACTCTATGACCTCGTTCGCTGCATCCAGCAGCGCCGCCTGCGCGCCGAAACTCTCCGCAAACTCAGCCGGGGAATGGTGGTAGCCCGCAGGACCGTGCCGGTGGTGCGCCGGACACAGCGGGATCGTGTAGCTGTCCGTCGCGCGCTGTCCGGTGCCGCTCCACGGGTAGCCTTTCAGGTGGTGAATCTCAGGCTCGACCCAGCCGCGTTGCAGGCGTGCGCAGACGATGCAGCCCATGCGGGTCAGTGCCGAGAAGCGCGCCTCACGCTGCGACGGAGTGAGGTGGCCGGGGCGCTGCTTGCGCTTGCTCACGCCGCCCTCCTCGCCATCTGACGAGCCTTGATCGCCCGCAAGTGCGACTTGACCAGCTCGCGCCAGTGCTCCGGCACCGTGAGCATCGCCTCGTCCCAGGTCATGCCCTCGCGGACGACGCGCAGGACGTTGGCTGCGTGATGGCGGGGACTCATGCAGCGGCGCACTTCCGAGCACCCTGGCGCCCGGCACCGCTTGGGCTTTGGGTCGTATTTGATCCCTGAGCGCCTTGCGAGGGTCATAGGTTGCCCCGCGGGGGCTGCGCCATCGTTCTGCGGCGGCAAGCAACGCCCCGCGCCTCGAACGCCGACCGGAACACCCCGGAGAACTCGCACGCCACAAGAAATTTCATGCGTCACCCCTCTGACGCTTAGGCCACTCAGGGCACTCGGCATATTCCCACCGCTTACCGGCAAATGTGTGCTGATCCCCCTTTAGATGCGTGCACAGGTTGCCGGGCGTTAGCGCATGCGCTCTTGCCGCCTCATGCACAGACCTATAAACATCCCCGGTGTCTATGCATCGAACGACGCGATGCGGGCTATGCGCCCCGCCATTCCACGCATGCCTGACGTTATCTCCAGAGGACAGCCATTCTAGGTTGGTGGCAGAGTTGTTTGTTTTGTCCAAATCCTTGTGGTTCACAGTGGGCTTGCCATCCGGCGGGCTGCCAAGAAATGCCATCGCAACCAGCCTGTGCACGTGCACAACTTTTCTGTTGATGTTGACTCGGTAATACCCGGGCGGAGACAAATTCATCGCAAGGATTCTTCCGGCCTTCCGGCGCGTATGCGGCTTGCCATCCACAGCGCCACACGCCACAATCCTAGCTTCCGAATAAACCCGCCCTTGATCGCTCACCCAGTAACCCGGTTCGACCAATTTCCAACACTCTGAATGCCTACCCCAATCAACCATCGGTGCCACCTACCTCTGCGCTTGGAAATGGAACATGAATACCCATTTCCTGGCCCAACCATCGGTTCAGCACAGAATACACCTTATCCACTTCACTTGTAGTTAGCCGCGTGCTTGAATCTTTTTCAACCACAGCCTTCTGAATCTGTCTCCAGAGAGAGTCCTTGACCGATTGCTGCCGCCACGGGATTTGAACGCCATCCCGCATAAGGGCAAAAACCTTGCGCTGGTCCATCCCCGCATCGTTCAGCGCCCACGCAAGCTGTCGGCAAAATACTTCAATGGCCTTCCGCTGCTGATCGCTTCTTGTCCTTTCAAGGATGTGCCAAGAAAACTCCACGTGGCGGTGCTCCCGGTACAGGCGCCGGACCTGCTCGCACATCTCCTCGCAGGACAGGTCTGAGTTAACGGTTTGAGCTTTCAACGCCGCCCCTCCCGATCAGCCTGGCACTCGACGCACAGCGGATAGCCCCCGGCCCTGCGCAGCGTCGGCATCAGTTCGCCGCACTCGCATCGCTTTGGGCCAAGCCCCTGCGGTGGCCGGCGCACTTTGGCAAGCGCCTCGGCCATTTGGCGATCGATCACGTCGCCTGCCCTGTCTGCGTCATCTGCCACGCCTGATCTCCTGCGTCGTGCGGCATCGCAGGACCGGCACATCGGGCTGATGCGCGCGCCTCGCGGCTGAAAGTTGACGTAGGGCTGAACCTTTCCGCACCTGTTGCACGCCTTGTGGCCAGTTTTCATGCGCCCACCCCCCCCCCCTAAAATGGGATGTTGTCTTCGAACTCGTCCAGGCTGTCCGGCGTGCTCAGCTCTGGGCGTTCAATATTCGTGGATTGCGAATCTGACTTGCTGCTCATCAGCGTCACGTCGCGCACGAAAACCTTGAGCTTGCCCTTGCCGTCGTACACGTCTGCGCTCACCGAGCCAGTCACCGCGATGTACTGGCCCTTGACGATGTACGGGCCCACCGTGTTAACGCGGTCGCCCCACAGCGCGCAGTCGAACCAGGTGGTACGGTCCCGGCCCTCGTTAACTGCGACGCTGAAATTGAGCACGGACTTGCCGTTGCTCTCGCCTGTCCTGGTGCCGCCGACGTTGCCGGCGATGGTGATGATGTTCATGGCGCCGCGCTCCTTGAAATGATGTTATTCCACGTCGCCCCACCTTCCGCTGGGAGCGTCCGAGTCAGCCCTTTCGGAAATTCCTCAGCCGGGAACTGCTCAGGGCAGCTGTTGCAGATCTTCTTCAGAATCTATCCTCCGGAGCCTGGGCGACCGGCGGTGACCAGTTGTCTGTCAGCGGCACGAACGCCATGTGCCGCAGGCGGGCATGGACTCGGTCCGTGCCGATCTCGCCGTCGCGATTCTTCAGGGTGATGAGCTCCGCAACGCCCGTCTCGTTGCTCTGCTCGTTGTAAACCTCGTCTCGGTAGATCCCGAGGATGATGTCCGCGTCCTGCTCGATAGCGCCGCTGCCTCGGATGTCCGCCATGGTTGGGCGGCGGTTCGAACGCTGCTCCAGCCCTCGGTTGAGCTGACTCACAGCAATCACTGGAATTTGCAGCTCCTTCGAGAGCAGCTTGAGCGCACGACTGATCTGGCCAAGGCGCTCGGTCTCGTTGTCGCCGCCCCCGCCGCTCACCAGCTGCAGGTAGTCCACGACCAACATCCGCATGCCCTGGGTCGCTGAGAGGCGACGTGCACGGGCGCAAATGGCTGCGATCGTCAGCCCACCGTTGTCGTCGAACTGGATCGGCAGATCGCGGGTGGTCGCCATCGCGGCCGTCAAGCGAGGCCAGTCATCCTCGGACAGCTGCCCGCGCTTGAGCGCGTCGAGATTGACAGCCGCTCGGCGCGCCATGTCGCGCTCCATGATCTGGTCGGCGGGCATCTCCAACGACGCCACCAGCACCTGCGCGGCACCGCGATCTGGCAGGTCCGCGACCATGCTGGCCATCTGCATCGCCAAGGCCGACTTGCCCATCGACGGGCGACCCGCAATCACGATCAGGCCAGGGTTCAGGCCGTACCACCGCCGATCGAGAACTGGCAGCCCAGAACTCATCCCCAGCAGATCGCCGTTCTGACGGCGGTCCAGGTTGCGCACGAACTGCCCGAGCGCCTCCTTCGCCGAGGTCGTGCCCTGCTGACCACGATCAGAATCCAGCGCCATGATTGCGGCCTGGGCGCCGGCAACACCGACATCGGATTCGAACGCCTGGCTGGCGATCAAGTTTGCGGCCGTGATCACGGAGCGTCTGCCCGCATCGCGGCGCACGACCTCGGCATAGGCCCGGATGTTCACCACGCCAGGCACGCTCTCCAGCAGCTCGGCCAGGTAGGCGACATCGATCCCGCGGCGGTAGGCGCCCGTGTCACGCAAACGCTGACCGACCGTCAGCACGTCCGCTGGGTGATCGTCATCCAACAAATCGGCCATGGCCTGCCAGATCAGGCGGTGCGGCATGGTGTAGAAATCCGACATCCGGACAACGTCAGCGACCTCCCACCACGTCGCCGGCTGGAGGAGCAATCCGCCCAGGACGGCCTGCTCAGCCTCGATCGAGTGCGGCGGAACCCTGAGCCCGTCGGGATGGCGCTCGGACTGCGCGCTCATGCCGCTCCCCTCGACGCTGGCGACACCACGTGAGGGCACTGGCCAGCGTCGCAGTACGCATGCGAGCGAGCCGCCTCGAAGTTGTCCTCACGCAGGAGCCAGTCCAGACGGAGCCGATGCGGCTGGCCATCGCCTCGACGCTTCCGGCCACTGAGCCAATCCGATCCCGCCAGGTGCTTGAACAATCGCGCCCAGTATTCGGCGTCGGGCTCGATCCCATCGAGGCGTAGCGTGTTGGCTCGAAGCGCCAGGCTCTGGAGCGTCCCAGTCGTGATCGTCTTGGGCATGACGGCGGCCGTGCCCGCCATCGCGGTCCGGAATGCGTCGAGCACAATCGGCGCGATTTCCATGGCGTCACCGAACGCCGTTCGAAGTGGTTCCGCAGGAGGCGGCGCGGCGTGCGCATCTGCGCGCGCGTCCTCCCTCAGAAGACTAGTTTCTCTATAAACATCAGAGGGTGGACAGATCTGTCCCGGTTGTTTGGACAGATGTGTCCCGGTTGAGGGGACAGATGTGGCCCGGTTCGCGTGTGCACAGGCGCCCCTGCTGGCGTCGGCAGAAGTGACCGGCCCAACAGGGCCAGATGTGTCCCCGTTGACCGAGTCGGTCTCGTCCTCATCGACCGGGCCAGATGTGTCCGCAGAGTTCGATTCAACAGGGACACTACTGGCCCGGTTGCCTCTCGCGGCTCTGGGCGGCGGAAGCGGCTGACCCTTCTCATCAATGGCCGGAAATATCTGACGCCGCTTGGAATTTCCATCCACGACACGGATCAATTCATGGTCCACCAGTTCGGCGATCCACCTCTTGACCGTACGCTCGTGCTTGCCGAACGTTCGCGCAAACCACTGATTGGTTGCGAAGCAGAATCCGTCGCGATAGGACAGCGCCAGCAGGTGCCCATACAGCACCTTCGCATCACCACTCAGGTTAGCGTCCAGCGTGACATCCCGCGGGATAACAATCGCTCGCACGTCAGACGGCCTCCTGCAGCATTCCGGCAGGGACCGCTGCGCCCTGGAGCATCAGCGCATCGCGTGCTGCATCGTGCTCAGGGCGGATCGGCCAGGGGGGTTCGCTCGTCTGACGCAGTTGATCCATCCACGCGCACTCAGAGCACACGCCGGGTTTGGCGGACGCGTAGGCAGGCAGTAGCGGGATGCGGCACTCGCTGCACTGATCAGGACGTGGGCGGATCGGGGTAACGGTCATGCGGCGCGATCGGAGTCAGGAACGTCGGCGCGAAGGGCACCGGAAGTTCGGACCTCGATCTCGCATTGCCTATCTATCGGGGGCGTATCGCCCCATTTGTAGACGCTCTGCCGATGGATGCAGAGAGCCTCTGCGAGCTTTTGAGCCGACCCGTAGTGGGCAATGGCCTCGGAGGTTGTCATGCAATCGTCCCCTATGGGCTACAGTGAGCAGTACACCATGGGCGACCTTTGGTGCGCAATCATTGGCGACATGAAAACTATCGGCGATCGCATGTCCAGCGAGGCGCAAGCCAAATGGGGCCACCCGCGCCGCGCCGGTCGGCCCTGCGTATTTTTTCGCGCCACACGTCACCTATGGTTGACTCTGTCGAGTTTGTGTCTACTATGGGCGACAACGCAGGTCAAAAGGGCGCACTCGAAATGATCCAGAACGACGCAGTGTGGGTATCTATCCGCAGCGCTCTGCCGGAGCGCATTCCCGTCTATGGCACGGACTGCGAACTCCTCCAGGTGCCGGGCGGATTCCGCGTGATGCGCGACGACGTGGAGGCCATCGACCACACCTACACGAGCCTGGCATTGGCCATCTGCGCCGCGCACTTCCACCTGGAGCCTGTCGAATGACACACCAAGGTCCCGGACTGGCCGAAGCAATGCGCCGAGAATTTCAGGCATCTCAACACCGCACCCTAACCCAACTGCCCTGGAGGGCAAATCATGAAAGCAATCCTCATCACCACCCTGCACCGCGGCGTCTTTTACGGCCTGGTGCCCTCAGATCAGGACATGACCGCAAAGACGATGGCGCTGAAAAACGCACGCTGCGCGATCAGGTTTGGAACCACTGAGGGCGTCGCCGAGCTGGCGAGCAAAGGCCCAAACGCCGACTCGAAAATCGGGTGCGCTGCCGATATCGAGGCAATCCACGACATCACCGCCGTATGGGCTGTGACGGAAAAGGCGCAGG
>Ga0222672_1000622_pt1 | contig 12936 bp, 10 predicted proteins | sample AntAcemetagen799_FD_179810 | JGI IMG/M metagenome (GOLD analysis project Ga0222672, IMG submission 179810) | Saline water microbial communities from Ace Lake, Antarctica - #799 | ecosystem: Environmental > Aquatic > Non-marine Saline and Alkaline > Saline | place: Antarctica: Ace Lake...
ACCCAGTTCTGGGCACCGACGCCGGGCCTGACAAAGCTGCTTAAAAACGTGCGATCATAAAAATCGTTACCCGCCCGCGACGACATTAACACCGCATCGGACGTGTCTTTGAAATACTTCGGATTCACATTGATCGCTTTCGCCTGCTCCTCGTTCAGCACCTGACGACCGGGCATGAAGCGGGCAGCGATCGACACGTATTGATGCGGGGCCCGGTAATAGGGTGATGTCTGATTGGTGTAGAGGTGATCGATCGGCGACTCACCGCCACGATGCTGATACTCCATCAGCACCGGCTCCGTCCAGTCGATAAAATTGTCACTCGTCGTCTTGGCGATGCGGCGAATATTGTCAACGAACACCCGAAAGAAGCACAGGTATTTACCCTCCGCCTCTGACCAGAATGCAAGATTCTGCGAGTCGAAAAAGTATTTGTACTTCACCATTTCGTTGAGGATAACCGGCTCTTCCTGAAGCTTTTTCCAATCCTTGCCATCAGCAGAGACCCAGGCAATCAGGCCGCTCTTCATGGTGCCGCCGATTGCTTTGAATCGCTGATCGTCCGGCACACCTTCACGCGTATCGAGCATCGGACTGAAATTGTGCGTCACCGGCGCGCGCTGCGCCATGACCACATTGTTATCCTTCCTCCCGCGAACTTCGAACAAACCGATGTCGGGCTTCGTCCAGGTGATGCCATCTTTCGATTCGGCGTAGCAAGTCGTCTCCGCCTCGTTGCCATCTTTCCCCGCTTCGGGCAAGCCGCGGTAGTAGAGACGGTACAAGTCTCCATCTTTGATCACAGTCGCATAGCCACTGAAGCCACCCTCCCACGGATTATCGAAAGGCACTGCGATTCCTTCATCGTGCGGAGGATGCATGACCAGCCGCACATTCTCCTGTGATGCGATGAGCGCCCCGTCGACAAACAGCTCAAGGCGGCTTCCGATATCAGTTACCTCCTGTGCCGTTGACAGTGCAGGAGAGAGGGCGAGAGCAGAGAAAGCCAGGCAGGCGATAAACTTCATGTCGCTGGTTGTCGCAAATTCTGCCAAAAGGCGCACTCACGCGAACGTGGCGGAACTTAGAGAATCACTACTTCGATGTACGCCTCACTTTTACGAGATAGACACTCCCCTCCGCGCCACGCTCCTTTGCTTCGGGCCGATCGACATTGGCCTCCCCCACAGTCACCCACGACTCGTCGGCGCTGACCATGGTTACGCCGGAGTTACCGAGAGTGGACCCGTTCTCCGGAACAAGAATTTGCTCGGTCTCCCGCATCACGACCAACTTCTCAGGATCGACCTGCGCCATGAACAGTGGCGCTCGATGCCGCACCACGTGATCGTTGTTGGCACCGCGTCGGGTATAGACGAGAAACAGCCCGGCCTCATCGCCTTCTCCGAGCACCACCCAATGCTGCTGCGTATTGTAGCTGCCCAAATCACCCCCGTCGTCGAAGGTCCATTCCTTCACCTCGGGGAATTGCAGCCCGTCATCACTAACACTGACATAGCCCTTCAAATCATTGCGCATGGTCAGAAAATAGCGGCCCTGAAATTTCACAATCGACGGCTCGTAAAGCCCACGCTTCACATCTAATTCGAGTACATCGCCATGCTCGATGTAGGTCACCTCATCTCCGTCGAATTTGCAGCGGACCACCGTGCTCGAAAACGGCTTGTGCACTCCGGGGCCAATGTAAAATGGCAGCAATAAAGTTCCGTCGTCCTCCACCAGCCACTGCCCGCAGGCATTACGCGCAAAGTCGAATTGCTCACCTTCCGGCATTTCGATGGCACGCCACTCGGCCCAGCTTTTTTCCTCTGGATCGTAGACCGTGTAAGCAGTCTGATGAGATCGCTTCTTGTCGTTCAGCTGCTTACCTTCCTTGCTATAGCGAACCTGCGCCCCGATCGCGATCAGCTTTCCACTCGGTGCATGCCAGCCGGGAGTGACATCCGCAACGGCAATGTTCACATCTCCATCGCTTACCCAATCGAGTTCACCAAGCAGCGTCGGGCCATCCCAGGTGAGGCCCTTATCGCCACTACTCATCGTGTACAATCCTGAGTAGAAATCGGATCGCCCGAGAAACTTGAAGAGGACCATCTTCGCCAACGGTTGCTCGCCGGTCGGAATCATTGCCGCCCGGGCGTGCATCCAATAGGAACCGTCCGAGGTTCCCGGTTCGCGCTTCAGAATCGTGCTGCGTTCGATTTCAAACGGTACCCGCTTGGGTGTTTCAGCCTGCGAGTTTCTGGCCGCAGGCGCTACGGACGTTGCCAGCAGAATAAGAGTCAGCCATTTTTGCATAGCTGAAAGCATAGATTGCCACCCCGGCTTGTTCAGACATCAATCCGCCGCAATGACGCAGTCCTTTAAATTGCTCCGGGCGTGCTAACGTCACCCGCATGAAATTCCCTGCGGTATTGCTTTTCGCCTTTCTCGCTCTATCCGCCAACACCGCTACAGGAGAGGAGCCGACACGCCCCCCGTTGTTCGAAACATTCGATCTCGATCTGGGAGAAACTGTGGAATCCCGCAGCGGCAACAAGATTACGCTCGTCTCCGTCGATGAACCCAAAGGCGAGGTCTGGGGCGAAATTTCCCGACCCGAGGTCACCGTATCCGTCGACGGAGACACCACCACACTCGTCGCCGGGATGTATCGCCTCCCCGTCAAAATTCCTGCTGACGGAAGCGGAATTCAGATCGACTGCCCCGCGACGGGGAATCTCCGCAGGAGCAGCCACATCGACCACTGGGGGCTGGAAAAAGCAGTCCGTCTCCGCGTTTGGAAAGGCGATTCTCCGTGGGTCGAACCCGGCACCTTCGGCTACCCGCTCGAACAGCGTTGGTTCGCAAGCCACACGGCATTTTCCAACGAACCCGTTGCGCCGCGCCCCAATGGACAACTCTATTACCACGCCGGACTCGATCTCGGCGGATGCGAGGCCCTGACGCGGGTCGTCGCTGCTACCGACGCGACCGTAGTCTCGGTTGGAAATCGTATTCTCCCCGGTCACGAGCCAACCAATAATACGCCGATAAACCCTCGCTACGACGTCCTCTACCTGCTCGACGACCGTGGTTGGTACTATCGATACAGCCATCTCCACTCTTTCTCTCCGGACATACGCACGGGGATGAAAGTGAAGAAGGGCCAATTTCTAGGCCTCCTCGGCAAGGAAGGCGGAAGCGGCGGCTGGACCCATCTCCATTTCGAAATCAAGAACAAACAGCCGTCCGGCAAATGGGGCACCGAGGACGGCTACGCGTTCATTTGGCAAGGCTACCGCGAAATTCACGATCCACCCTTGATCGCCGTGGCCCGGCCCGGACACATTGTTTTCGAAGGCGATACCGTCACCCATGACGGGTCGCGCTCGTGGACCCGGGACGGCAAAATTTCGCAATACGCTTGGCAGTTTTCCGACGGCACGACTGCAACCGGTCCGGAGATTTTGAAAAAATATCCGAAGCACGGGAGCTATCGCGAGACCCTAGAGGTCACCAACGAGAATGGAGAAACCGATGTCAATTTCGTCCGCGTCAAGGTTTTCAAGAAGGCCGAAGATGGAGAGGCCATCGCTCCCCCGCGTCTGCACGCGACCTTTCACCCCACTCTCGGGAACAGGGCCGGAGAACCGGTCACGTTCAAAGTTCGGGCCTTCGGAACCACCCACGGAAACGAAACGTGGGATTTCGGAGACGGAAGCGGGCCTGTCACGACGAAGTCCGACGGAAACGAAGTCCAGCTCGCCCCCGACGGTTATGCCGTTGTCGAGCACGCCTATTCCAAGCCGGGAGACTATTTCGTGCATGTGCATCGCGAAGATGAAAACGGGGCCGTTGCAGAAGACCGGTTGTTCGTTCGTGTCGAAAAATAAACCACCCCGCTGTCCCCGCGCACTGTTGCCCGCGTTCTCCTCTCACGCTACCGTCCCGTGATGAAATTGGCGCGCATGCCGGACGGGAGTCCGGAAATATTCGAAACGCTGCAGGGGGAAGGGCGAAACACCGGCCGTCCCTCCGTCTTCATCCGCGCATCGCTGTGCAATCTCCACTGCAGATGGTGCGATACCGATTACACCTGGAACTGGGTGGACACTGGCTTCGAACATGAGAAGGACGCCGATCCAGGCTATGAGAAATTTCAGCGCGAAGATCAGATCGTCGATCTCGACATCGATGAGATCGCTGAGAAGGCACTGGCGTTTCCGGCGATTAGTTTTGTATTCACTGGCGGCGAACCTTTGATCCAGGAAAAGGCGTGGGTCGAGCTGATGGCCGCGATTTCCGCAAAACGGTCGGCCGCCGAGTTCGAGATCGAAACCAACGGCACACTCTTCCCCGGCGAAGCCTTTCTGGAAGGTATCGACCAGTGCAACGTCTCGCCGAAGCTGGCAAACTCGGGAGTGGCAAAAGAGCTACGCTACAAGCGGGATGTGTTGCACCAGTTTGTTGAAACAGAAAAGGCTGATTTCAAATTCGTCATCGGCAACAGCTCTGATCTGAAGGAAATTCTCAATATTGTCGACTCGGCGAAAATTCCCGCGCCCCACGTATTCTTGATGCCGAGGGCTCGGACCGTCGCGGAGCTGGAAGCGAATCATTCCGGTGTGGCTCAAATCGCACAGGAGCACGGCTTTCGCTACTCCGACCGCCTCCATCTGCGTCTCTACGGTGCACAAAGGGGCACCTGAACTACCGGGGCCACTTGATTCTGCGTATCCGATTCCTGAAAGAACCGATCAGTCCCTCTTCCGACTTGACCCGAACAGGCTCGTGCCAAATGTTCCGGTTATGGACACGGTCACGATTTTTCACTATCCCCATTGAGGCTCCTCGAAGAATGCCTTGGCGGTCGCCGAGGAACTGGGAGTCGATCACGAAGTGGTTCTCTACATCAAAGAGCCACCCGGACGGAAGAAACTCGAAGCCATAGTCGCGGGACTCGAAGATCCGGTGGAGGACCTCGTGCGCAAAGATTCGATGTTCAAGAAGCTGGAACTCGATCCCGGGGATTTCGTGGGCAATCCGGAAGCGGTCGTCGAGATCCTCCTGAAGCACAAGCAACTGCTCCAGCGCCCCGTGATTGTGAAGGGGAGGAAGGCGATCATCGGGCGACCGAAACAGAAGATCTACGACTTTCTCGCGTAAGCGATTGGGCAACGCACCTACAGAGATTTGGTATCACCCTTCGGCTTCCCGCTTCACATGCCGCAAAACGCGCAGATGGATGCAGATGGATGCAGATGGATGCAGATGGATGCAGTGGATAACTAATACCATGTAGCGAATCAGAAAGGACGAATGGCGGAGTGATTTTCCGGAACGGCAAGGCGCAACGAAGGAGTGGTGCGGGAGGCCGCCCCGCGGGAGGCCGCCCCGCGATCACCATGACAGCCGAACGAAGTGAGACAGCCTGCCGAAGGCAGCCCGAAGGGGGGCGCGAAGCGACAGCAAACGGGCAACCCCGCATTTATGGGAAAGCGCCCGGTTCACATCCAAATCGCGAAGCGCTAAAGCCAAAACTTTCAAAATTCCCATTCGTCCTTTCTGTTTCGCGCAGTGGTATAAGTCCGCGATCATCTCAGCCAAATCGACGAGACAGCGCAGCAATACCTCCGCGCTGTCGAAATTGATTCTAATTCCTCAATTGCCCGGAGGAGCCTGATCGAGAGGGAAATTCCGGAGAAAGTCGAACTTTCAGTCGCCGTATCACTTTCCGGGAGTGAAACGACCGACCAACCGCGCCCGCCCCTTTCTTCCACTCGCCGTTTCGTAGTTCATCTCGGTGAAGTTGTCGTCGAACGTCGCGATAAATCCACCGATGCCGAACAAGACAGACTTATTGTCCAAAACCCTGTAGCTACGATCAAGCAGGGGGAGCTCGTCGTTCCAGACTTGATTCTCTTCCCCGTCGACATGCTGCTGGAGCATCTGCCCATCCGGTAGAAACCGGGCCAAACGCTTTCTATAAAAATCTTCCAGATACCATTCCGTCCCGATCAATCGCTTCTCGAACTCCGTCTCATTTTTGGAAAGCTCTTGGACTATCTCCGCGCGTATGGACGCGATGATTTCCTCCCGGGAAAGCAACTCGCCGCCTTCGTCCCGGATACCGCTTTTTTCAGAATCGGGGATAACGTTGTTCAAGGCCTGATAGAGCAGACTGTTCTCGCTCAACTCGCCTCCAAGAAGTTTGAGCATCGTCATCTCGGCTCCCGTGTCCGATGGTAATTCGGCGAGAGCAGGAAAAGCGACCAAGCCGAAAAGAGTTAGCTGTCCGCTCACGCGGCGCAGCGTGATCCGCGAAGCGGTGGGATATTTCGAAACAGGAACGATATAGGTATCCGTCCCGGCAAGGACACTGTTCTCGTTCAGATTCCCGAAGAGATCGACCGCCAGCACCTTGGACTCGGCGTCATAGATTTGGACCACGAAATCGCTTTCGGCTTCCGTGGAAAAAGCCAGAGTGAGGGCCAAGTCGCTCGTCAGAGCCTCGTTGTCGATCAGGATACTGAACGCGGATTCTGTTTCCGCCACATTGGGATCGTTCCGCCAAGCCCCGTCCTCCGTTATATGCCCGTTGCGGTGGTCGAGTCCCTGCACCCAGTCCGGCCAATGTCCGGGGCGTTGTCCCGTTCCATCGAGCCAAGCGGCAGATTTCTCCGAGAAAGTGAGGGTAAAGATGTCCGGCTCGATATTCGTCTGAGCGAAGCCGCAAGTCGCGGCGAACAGCAACAGGCAAACGGCTACGAACTTGCGGAGAGGTATGGCAGTCATTTCAAGTATGTCCGATAATGACACACGAGTCCCCATAGGCGCAAGCCGCGACAACATTCGCCTATCGAGCATGAAATTTACCGGACGAAATATTCCAAGCGCCAATTTCCAGTGTTGACGGACATGATTGCGCCTGACACAACATCACTAAACAGGGTTTACTCAGTGAACTAACCCCGTTTAATTGCATTCGGAACTAATTACGCATGAACGACACTTCTCTCGACAATCAACCTTGGTATAAAGGCGTCACCCGCTACGAGTGGCTCGTTCTCATTATTGCTTCGGCGGGATGGATTTTTGATGTCTACGAAGGTCAAATTTTCAACCTGACCCGCAACGACATGCTCGGCGATATTCTCGGGCAGGACCCGGGAAGCGATGCGGTGAAAAAATACGGGGACTGGTTTCTCGGCGTCTTTCTGCTGGGAGGAACATTCGGCGGCCTGTTGTTCGGTTCGATGGCGGATAAATATGGGCGCCGCCCCATCATGATCGCGACGATCCTGATGTATTCGGTTTTCTCCGGACTGACCTTTTTTGCGACGGAACTGTGGCACGTCACAGCACTCCGCTTTCTTGTGGCCATGGGTGTCGGCGGTGAATGGGCTGTCGCTGCAGCACTGGTTGCTGAAGTCTTTCCGAAAAAGGCACGGGCTCAGGCATCGAGTATTTTCCATGCCTCGTCGGTGTGCGGCACGTGGCTGGCTGCAATCGCGGCCTACATCGTGGGCACGAACTGGGAGTATGCTTATCTGGTGGGAGTTCTACCCGCGCTTCTGATCGTATGGGTACGGGTAGCGATCAAGGAGCCGAAAAAGTGGGAGGAGGCACGTATCGCCAACAAGGGAACACAATCCTCTCAAGGAAGTTTCAAGGAACTACTGACGGTCACGCCCTGGAGAGGCCGGGCAATCGGGGCGATGCTATTGGCAGCAGTGGGCTTAGGTACTTTTTGGGCAGTCACTGTGGCGGGTCAGGACTTGGCCAGAGAGCAACTGATCTCCGAAGGTGTCGATCCCGCAGAAGCCTCGCAGAAAGCGAAGATTGCTTACGGGATCATTCAAACAATCGGCGGTGGCATCGGGCTGATTCTCTTCGGGCCGATCAGCGCCCGGATTGGTCGGAAAAAGACTTTCGTCTTTTTCAACATCTCGGCATTCATCATCACGCCCATCGTCTGTTTCGTTCCGACAAGCTACACAATGCTGCTGGTCCTTCTGCCAATCTTCGGATTTTTCACACTCGGAATGCACGCAGGATTTGCCGTCTACTTCCCGGAACTTTTCCCCAGTCGCCTGCGCGCGACAGGAACGAGTTGGGGATTCAATGGAGGTAGAATTTTAGCGGTATCAATCCTTCTGCTGTCCGGAAAAATGAAAGAAACGATGGAGCTTCCAGTCGCCATGACCTGGCTTTCGGGATTCTTCCTTCTAGGGGCCATCTTTGTCCTGTTTTTACCTGAAACAAAAGACGACGATCTGATTGCTTGATCTGATTGCTTTCCGTAAACATTTACGTTCTGTTAGGGTCTAGATTTCATGGACCCGGCAACACTGGAAAAACTCATCGTTCGGGAAATCCGCAAAGCGCGCGAGATTTCCCGACGTGATCTGGCGGACCAACTCGGGATCGCGAAGTCGACTGCCGGGCGCAGAGTCGACAGCATGATCGCACGAGGACTGCTCTGCGAAAAAGGCGTGGAGACTCGCAAAGAAGTCGGCAGGCCGCGCCGCTTCCTCGACCTTGAGGGGAACTACGGAGCATTCGCCGGCTTCGATTTCGATGCGCGCAACCTCTACGGGGTCTTGGTTGATTTTGCTCAGCAGACTGTGGAGAAATCCCGGATTGAACTTTCGTCGTCGCCGAATCGCGATGAGATCATCGGGAACATTCGCGGGTTACTGGATCAATTCAAATCAAACGAGGCCGGCCTTCCTCTTCTCGGGATCGGCGTTGGAGTGCCCGGCCACGTCGAACGCGAAACACGAACCGCGCTCGGATATCCCTACATCGAAGGTTGGAAAAATGTGGAATTACTCGATGAGCTCGACCTGATAACCGATCAACTGCACATCGAGAACAACACCCGGGCGATCGCACTGGGTGAATACTGGCTGGGCGATCGCGGACCGTCGGATCACATGGCCTGTCTGAATGTCAGGACTGGAATCTCGGCGGGAATCATTTCGGATGGCCGTCTGCTCTCCGGTCGCCACGAAATGGCGGGAGAAATTCGAGGGTGGAACGCCGTGCCGAAGCCAAAGTCTGACTTGGCGAAAGATTGGCTGGAAGAGGTAGCGACTGTCCGGGCATTCACGGACACAGGTTGGGGAAAATTTGTCACCGACTGCAAAAGTGGGAACGATGAAGCCGCTGCACGATTGGAGCGAATTTGTGTCGATCACGGTGATGCCGTTTCCCGGATCGTGCAGCTGGTCGATCCGGAAATCATCTTCCTCGCCGGGGCGTTCACCGAATTGGGCGAGCAATACCTGGAGTTGGTTCGACGCACGGTAGCCAAATCACTGGAAGGTCACTATTTTTCACCTCCAAGAATTCAGTTCGTGACGTTGGGTGAATACGCCGGCGCACTCGGCGCATCCGCCCTCGCAGCGAGTCATTACTTGCCCGATCCCGGTTGAGGATCGGTTTTTGCAGCAGACAGCCGCCAAACCGATGCAAGGATGATGCACGCACCGACGAACTGAAGGCCGGCAAGCCGTTCATCGAAAAGAAGCCATCCGCCGATCACCGTCGAGACAGGCCACAGCATTTGCAATGATGCGCCGAGCGAGACACTGAGACAGCGATAGCCTTCATTCATCGCAAGTTGTCCGTAGCTCGCGGCCACAGCAGCTGCGATGAGCAGGCCCCAGTCGATGGCGGCCAAATCAACAAGCCCCGGCCCGGCAATCACCGCCATCGGCGTGAGAATCCAGACGCATTGAGCGAGATAGATCGTCCCGATGGAAAAGTCTTCGGTCAACCGCCGCACCAACACAACGGACCACGCCGCGAGAATTGCTCCGGCCAGGGCGACAATTTCATAAAAGCCAAGAAACCCCACGCCATCGGGACTTTCGGCCCTCTGCCCTACGAGCAGGACGATTCCTACAAACGCCGCAGACATCCACATGAAGCGCCGCAAAGTCAGTCGTTCTCCCAACGCAAGAACAGCGATCAGTGATGCAAAGAGGACGTAGGTGTTGCAGATAAGCGTCGCTGTTCCTGCACCCAGTTTCGGCACGGTCCAATAATAGGCGGCAGTCCCAAGCAAACCTGTCAGTCCCCGCAACATGAGAAGCTTATTACTGAAAACTGGCGCGACCCGGGTAGGGCGACGCCCGCGAAAAAAGACGAGCACGATGAACATGCCCACCGCTGCCCGGAATAGCATCGGGGTCTCGGGCCCGACGCCGCGACCAGTCTGACTGATGTATTTCAGCAGGAGCGTATTGATGCAGAACCCAGTGACGGACAGAATCATCACGATGATGCCGCGACGTGTCGAATCAGTGGCACGCAGGTCAGTGGTGGTATCGGGCATTTTCATAGTTCAAAACAGTCTGCCGCTGGAGCGCGAACCGCCCGGGACTGAATCAATGAAAACGCTGGAGAGAGAACTGGAGAGAAACTGCGTAGTGAAAAAACAAGCCCGGGAGATCGGTATCAACGGATACGAATTAGCCAAACCGCATCGACGATGACCGCATCGACGATGACCGCATCGACGATGACCGCATCGACGATGACCGCATCGACGGTGACCGCATCGACGGTGACGCCGACGAGTCGAATGGGTTTGGGCTGGAGCTTCAGTCGCATTTCTCTATGATTAATCGATCAATAATCTATTCGAGATCATTTGGCAAACGCTGGATGGCGGGGTTGCGGCAGGATGAATCTTTACCAGCACTGAGATGTCACCGCAGACTGAATCCATGAGAAAATTTTGTATCGTTCTCCTCGTCGCGCTGGCTACCGTATCCGGAAAGGCCTCCGACAAATTCGAAGCCGGACTCGCAGCGACTGACATCACGCCGCAGGAATGGCCGGTTACCCTCCGTGGTTCGTTTTCTCCAAAAGGGGCAACGGCAGCACACGATCCACTTCGCGCTCGGTCGCTCGCGGTCCGCAATGGCGAGGGCCGAGCCGTAATGACCGTGGTCGACATTCTCTACATGGATCAGGTGACGATCGACCAGATCAAGGCGGCAGCCACGGAGAAGACAGGCTGGAAAGCGACTGAGTTCCTCATTTCAGGCACGCATACTCATTCTGCGCCGACGATTTCGGGACCAACTGACCCCGCCGAGATGGCATTTCAGAAAAGAGCATTCGACGGAATCGTCGCCTCCATTGCGCAGGCCATCGAGAACCTGGCGCCCGCTCGCATCGGGTTCGGTTCCAGCGAAGTTCCGGACGAGGTCTACAATCGTCGCTGGTATCTTGAAGAGGGGAAAATGCCGCCCAATCCATTTGGCGGGATCGATACCGTGAAAATGAATCCTCCTCGCAATCTGATCGTAAAACCAGCAGGCCCCATTGATCCGGAGGTCGCCGTGATCAACCTGCAGACAGTGAAGGGCAAGCCGATGGGACTGTTGGCAAACTATGCCCTGCACTATGTTGGCTCAATCCCGGGCAAGCAGGTTTCCGCAGACTACTTCGGCGAGTTTGCACGCATTCTCCCCTATCGCCTCGCGGGCAGCAAGCCATCGGAAGAGTTTGTCGCGATCCTGTCGAATGGCACGAGCGGGGATATTAACAACATCGATTTCCAGGGGAAACGAGCTCCACGCGCACCATTCGAACAAATCGGCGTGGTTGCCTCCAAGGTCGCAGACGCCGCCTGGCGGGCGACGCGGGATATGACGTACGAAGCCAATCCCGCCGTGGCGATGACCGAACGAAGGGTGACGCTCAACTATCGCAAACCGAGCCCGGAACTGGAAGCCGAGGCCCGGAAAATCCTCGAACTGACGGCGGAGCAGCAGAAAGACCTGCCCAGGTTAGCCGCCCACTATGCTGTGCGGACTCTGGCCGCACTTGAGAAACCCGACACGGTCGATGTTGCGATCCAGGCGCTACGCATCGGCGATCAGGCGATCGTTTCATTACCGTTTGAAGTGCTGGTCGAGATCGGGATGGATTTGAAAAAGCGCAGCCCGTTCCCCCGGACGATGATCATTGAACTGGCAAACGGGGGCTTCGGCTATTTACCGCCGCCAAATCAACATGAACTCGGCGGATACGAGACCTGGCTCGGCACCAGCAAAGTACAGAAAGACGCGTCGGTAATTCTAACCGACGCGCTCTTAGAGATGCTTGATCAAATTCACGGAGCAGAGTGACTACTCTCCTGCTCCTTTGACCGAAATTTTGTTCCCCATGAACGATTTTCCGTCAAGTAACTCGACCGCTTTCTGAGCTTCCTCAGTGCTGGCGAGATCAATCAGGTATTCGCGGGTATCGGAATCTGCGGCACCGGTCTCGGAACGGTTTTGAATCGCTCCGACTGCTTCGAAAAGATCGTCGATGTCTTGATCGGTCGCTTCGCTATTCAAGGAACCAACTCGAAGCGAGGGCGATGACACAGTTTCGATCTCGAGCGCCTTCACTTTCTTATGAGAATCTTCGGAATTACCAGTTTGCGGGCGGCCGCTGCGGCCTCCGCCTGAGCGAGGACCTCGCTCGCGTCCGCCTTCACGACGCTCGCGGCGGTCACCGCCGCCACTGCGATCACCGTCGCCGCTCCGGGGACGTCGCTCTCTCGGCTCGCGGCGTTCTCTTCCCTCGCCACCCTCGGAATCACGCCTTGGCTTTTCGGACTTAGCACCGTTAACGATAATGGTTCGGTCTTGCAGTTCAGTTCCGTGCAATTTGGCAACAGCCTCCTTGGCTGCACTCAGCTCTGTAAATTCAACGAATCCGAATCCCTTCGAGCGCCCGGATCCACCGTGAGACACAATCGAAGCGCTCTTCAAATCTCCGAATTTCCCGAATACCGCTTCAAGATCTGCGTCGGTTGTATCATAGTTTAGATTGCCAACATAAAGTCTCGGCGAATCGGGAATACCGGCTGGCTCGACGGAGCGTTTTCCTTTTTGGCCGCCGTCACGGGGGCTGTCACGG
>Ga0222672_1000631_pt1 | contig 12826 bp, 6 predicted proteins | sample AntAcemetagen799_FD_179810 | JGI IMG/M metagenome (GOLD analysis project Ga0222672, IMG submission 179810) | Saline water microbial communities from Ace Lake, Antarctica - #799 | ecosystem: Environmental > Aquatic > Non-marine Saline and Alkaline > Saline | place: Antarctica: Ace Lake | collected...
AATCAAATGCGAAAGCCTGGCTGCTAACGCAAGAACGAGAAAGCAGCCGTAAATTACTTTTCGATCATCACAACCAGCTCTGTGGCTGGAAAGATTTGCGCAATAAGCAGTATAAATGGGTAAATCAGCCATGCAACGCCTACCACGAACACGCTTTTAGCGGAATTCATCTTTTTAAACCAGCCCTTTTTGCTGTGTGTCCGCTCGAACAAGTCAGCATTATCGATCTCTACTTGAGTATGGCTCGTGAATTCACCATCGAATCAAAACCTATAAAAACAAATTATTGGTTCGATTTGGGCAAGAAAAGTCAAATTGAAGAGATCAACCGTTTTTTTCAACTGCAAGAAGCTTAAATATGTCAGAAAATAATACTTTTTTAGCCCAACTTGCGCAGTTGATTGCCACAGATTATTCCGACCAATTGCGTGACCTGACGGTATTATTTCCCAATAAACGCGCCGGACTTTTTTTTAAAAAGGCTTTGACGGAAAAGCTTAATAAAGCTGCTTGGTTGCCACGTATAAGCACTATTGAACAAGCTTTTGCGCAATGGAGCAAACGCGAAATAGCTGACAACCTGAGCGTGCAATTTGAATTGTTGGAAATTAAAGCAGCTCAACAAAATGCCGTTGATTTTAGTCTGTCCGAATATGCAGGACTTGCCAGTCAAATGGCAGAAGATTTTAATGAGATTGACCAGCAAATGGCTGATGCCACTGCCGTTTTTAATTATTTAAACGAAGCTAAAGCACTGGAAATTTGGCATCCCGACGGCTCGCCACTAACTGATAGTGAAAAACGATATCTCAGTTTTTATCGCCTACTCGAAAAAGATTACCATAGCCTGCGCAAACGACTGGAAGCAAAAGACATGGCATATATGGGGATGATTTCCAAGCAATTGGCAGAGCTTGACGAAAACAGTTTAGTCGAAAAAGCAGGTCGCGGCCAATATATTTTTGCAGGATTTAATGCCTTGACAAAAGCTGAAGAAGCCGTGATTATTAAGTTAATCAAACTAAAAAAAGCACGAATTTTTTGGGATATTGACACCTATTATTTTGAAGAAAATGAGTTTGGCAAACACGAGGCTGGCAGCTCTATCAGGAAGTTTGCCTCCCGCTTTCCGAATGCGGTAACAAATTTTAAATCAGCTGATTTACTTACTTCTGAAAAGGAAATTGTGGTTCACCCAGTTCCTGGGAATGCCACACAAGCCAAAGCGCTCGGTCAGATATTGGCAAATGGCCAAAGCGATAACAAAACTGCTGTAGTGCTGGCCGATGAAAACTTACTGATTCCTGTATTGAATGCCATACCTGAAACGGTGACGCATTTTAATGTTACGCTGGGATTTCCATTTACAAAAACAGCTGCTTATCAGTACCTTAGTGCATATTTCAATATTCACCTGAAACAACGAAAAATTCAATTTGATTTGGGTATTTATCTTAAACCATTGCTGGAAATAACTTCGCATGAGCTAAATACCTATTTTTTAAGTAAGCATGAAATTGAGCTAGTTGCTAATTGGCAGCAACAACTCCTTCAAAATAGTCAGCGCTTTGTTTCCAAAGAAGAACTGACCGAGACTTTTAAAGCCAATCCAAGGCTAAGCCTTTTATTTGAACTGCTTTTAAAGCCGATAGATTCTACTACTATTAAAGCATTGCTTTCAAATACTCTTTTACTGGCCAACACCTTGTCTGATTGGATTTTAGAAAGCAGCAAAAATCAAAAACATACCCTAGTTAACCAATTTATAACAGCCCAAAAACTTCTTCAAAAGATAGAAGAGCTTGTCTCGTCAAAACCTGATTTGCTTGGTTTTGATGATTTTGGCACACTATTTCACAAATTAGCTATTGGTTTACGCGTGCCTTTTTCCGGCGAGCCGTTACAAGGTTTGCAAATTATGGGTTTGCTCGAAACCCGAAATTTGGATTTTGAATGCTTGCATATTTTAGGTGTAAACGAAGGCACACTTCCGCAGGAAAAAAGCTACCAGTCGTTGATTCCAGCAGATATTCGTAAAGCTTTTGGTCTTTCAAATTACTCGGATAGACAGGCTGTGTATGCCTATCATTTTTTCAGATTGCTACAAAAAGCCAAAACAATACACCTGTATTATAATAACGAACCTGGCTCATTCGGAAGCGGCGAGCAAAGTCGGTTTATTCAACAAATCAGGTACGAGCTCCTTAAACTCAATCCAAAAATAAGCTTCCGAGAAGAAGCCTTAGCACTTCCATCGCCTTCTAAGCGCAAGGATATTTCCATCACTATTCCAAAAAATGAACAAGTGATGGAACAGCTTTATCAAAAAGCTAAAACAGGATTATCGCCTTCGAGCCTGGCCACCTATATTATATGTCCGCTGCAATTTTATTTGAGCAGCGTTGTTGGAATAAGGCCAAATGAATCCTTTAATGAAAGCATAAAATACAACGATCTCGGAACTGCGGTGCATAATACGCTCGAAAGCCTTTACACACCGCATATTGACAAAAATTTGACTTCTTCGGACATTGATAAGATGCTTACGATTTCAGAAAAAGTTTTAGAAAATCACTTTTTAGAAATTTATCCAAAAGGATTGGCCAACTTTGGCAATAGCCTGTTGATGAAGGAAGTAGCCAAACAATTTGTTAAAAACTTTTTGTTTTACGAAAAGAAATCACTTGCTGATAAAAACATAACTATCAGAGGTCTGGAGAAAAGACTTAGCACTGCCATTGAAGCTTCATGCATCAGCGTAAACCTAAAAGGAACCATCGACCGCATTGACGAAACAAACCAAACAATGCGACTGATCGACTACAAAACCGGAACTGTTGACGAGAAGGATTTAAAACTAAAGGCGTGGGATCAGTTGCTTTTGCCGAAAAAAAGCAAAGCTTTACAATTGGCTATTTATCAGCTTTTGATGCTTGAATCAGGACTAATTTCACCACAAAGTCAGCTGGAATGTGGTATAATCAACCTCCAAAAACCCGGCAAAGGATTATTGACGCTATCCCTACCGGAAGATGATCAGCACATCGGACTTGAAGCGAACATCAAGAATCAACTTATAACACTTTTTGAAGAACTTTACGACAAGGAAACACCTATTGTTCAGACTAATGAGACTAAATATTGTAGTTATTGCGATTTTGCGGGGATTTGCAATCGTTAGGTTGAAAGAAGACGCTGCCAAATATAATCAGCCTATTCTTCCAACAAAATAAACCGATCAAATTCAGTGGAAAAGAGCCGTTTTATAAATGGATCATAGCGATAAAACTGTCGTTCAGATTGCGTTAGGGGCAATTTATTCACCAGCTTATTATTCAGAATTTGATCGTAAGTATAAGAGGCTGTGAGCCTGCCCATAAAATCAGCGAAATCATAAATATCCTGTGTTTTGAGGCTATCGATACTGTAGTAATAGTTAACGCTAGCTGTGGGAAAGTCGTACACAAATTCACTTTCCAGTTGATCGAATAAATTTTGATCGGTGAAATAAACTTCAGCCTCCTGATTGCTTTGATTTAATTGACTAATTTCGACCCAAACTGCCATATTTACTGCGTTAAGCGGAACTGTTTTCGAGTAGGACATTCCGAAAAACATATCCTCATCTTTATAATTTTCAATAAACTCCTGTAGTTCGAGCTGAGCCACATTCACGATCCAGCCTAAACTATCTCGCTTATAAAATTGCTCAAAATCAGATTCTGCATAAACTTTTACTTCGTATTTACGTAGGGTGCTGAAGTAAGCATTTTCAAAAACATCGCGTACAATACTGTCATTCAATGCATTCAATAACAAAGTCTGACTGATTAATTCCTGATTTTTTTCAAAATCAGAAAGTCGGCTCATGCCATTTTCGTCCCTATCATAGCGTTCGTTCAACTTAAAAATCTGTTCTGGCATCAGAACCAATACGCCCCAGTCGGGTGCTTGCTCAGTAAACTGTTTGGCAAGTTCTTTTTGCGGACTGCAACTGCTTAACGATAAAGAAAGCAAAGTTCCAAAAAGAAAAATATACAACCACCGATAATTCATAGATATTCTTTTGTCGATTAGCTAAAACAAAGTACCATAACTTTAACAAAAGTAAGGCAAAATGGTTGTACAAAAAACGAAATCGACGTTAAATTGTTACTTCCTCGAACAACATTTCTCCAAAGCGACGGCCATAAGTTTCCGCACGCTGCAAATCATCATCTTTAGGACTAAATTTCACAAAAACATCTGTTTCTGTATATTTAAGTTTGAGGTTTTCGAGGTTAGTGCGTATAATTTTCATGCCTTCGCCACTCCAGCCATACGAGCCAAATCCACCGGCCAGCTTGCCTTTGTCGCGCAACGGACTCACCACAGCAAACAAGCGATAAATTGGCAATAGAATATTTTGATTGATGGTAGGACAGCCAACGATAAGTCCGCTGGCAATAGAAATTTGCATATCGATATCGCCGAGCGGAACATGCTCCACATCCATCACAACAGCTTCCAAACCTTCCACTGATTCAACGCCTTTAGCAATGGCCAGCGCTAGTTGACCTGTTTTGTGATACGCAGAAACATAAGGAATATAAATCCGCTTTTTCCCAGGCATATCAAGGGCTTCCGTAGCATATTGTTCCGAAAGATCAACATATCGCTTCCAATTTGAGCGCAAAATCGGGCCGTGTCCAGGACAGATTACTTTTATATCCAGCGGTTTGATTTTCTCAATAGCTTTGAGCATAAATTTGCTAAAAGGCTTCAAAATTACATCAAAATAATACTTGAAAGCCTCATCCCATTCACCTATCAAATCATCAAACATTTTGTCGTCGGCATAGTGCGCGCCGAAAGAATCACAGGTAAACAAAACCTGATCTTCAACAAGATAACTGTAAATAGTATCGGGCCAGTGCAAATTTGGAGCACTAATAAAACGTACAGTTTTATTGCCCAAATCCAGTTCCATGCCATCTTTTACCTGCAAGCTTTTGAATGGAACAGAAACCAAATCTTTGAGATAACGAATGGCATTTCCACTGCCAACTACGACAGCATCTGGCGCCAATTCCAACAATTTTCCTACACAACCAGAGTGATCAGGTTCAGTGTGATTCATAATAATATAGGAGATTTCGGCAGGATCAATCAAGCTGCGCAGCTTAGCTTCGTATTCTGGCCAAAACTTTTCTTTTACGGTTTCGACGACTGCTTTTTTCTCTGCATCAATAAAATAGGCATTGTAGGTAGTACCGAATTCGGTTTCCATCACCACATCGAACGTAACAATATCGTGGTCTAATACACCAATCCATTTTACACTTTCGCTAACATCAAGAATATGAGGCTCTATAATCATATTTACAGGTTTTATGCTTTTCCAGTTTTCCTGCAAAATTAACTGATTAGGTGCATTGAATCATTCTAAATAAGGCCGCTAAAGCATCACCACATAGCCTAAAACTCAAACTCCATTTGCGCTGGAGGATCAAGTGGTTTTTTAGGAGAGTTATTTGTCTTCTCTGGCTCCTGACTTTCAACTTCTTCCACTGTTTCTTCTGATTTTTCAGAAAGAACATTCTGGCTAGGTTCCTGAACTTCAGTTTCCAGAACTTCAGTTTCCGGTTCATCCTCCATTGTGTTTTCTGTTTCAGAATCCGCTTCAGGCGGTGTTAAGGGTTCTAGAAAAGTCAGTTTAACTACCTCTTTGTTAGCAAGTCGTTTTCCTTTAGCTTTAAAACTTTTAACGCCAATAAAATCGGCTACCGAAAGCTCTTCATCCTCAGGTTTTACACCTTTACTATTGGCTTCAAATTCCAGTTTCAGCATGGGATAGCCATCAAAAACAAGTTGTTTGAAAATAGATTCAGGATGATCGCCAATGCTGCTGTAACGCTTATTTAGAACGATATCGTGTTCAATCTGAAAACGTTTCACATACACTTTTTGGGTTTCGCCTTCCACATAAACAGTTGAAAGTACCTCATCCGGATTAAATTTACGCAGCAACTTTAGATCTTCATCAAAATGGGTCGAAAGCTCATATCCGCTCAGTTTAAATTCTCCATTTTCAAACAGCTGAAAAAGCTTATCATTGCTTGAAAAAGCTCCCAAGTATCTTCCGCGCTCATCCGTATTGAGTCGTTTAATGCTTTCGTCGTACCAAATATCGCGCGCTCCCAATGTGCTCACGCCCTCATCGCGCTTGGTAATTTGCTTTACAGGATGTTTGGTAAGGATATTTCCTTTAGCATTGCGGCCTTTGATAGCGAGATCAGCAAAATCAAACTCAAAAGAGGTCTTTTTTAATTTCGGCTTAGGCCTCAAAAGTACCTTGATGGTTTCGGCTTCACCATTAGGATTAGCCGTAAAATAAACCACTTTTGAATCAGGCGATCCTGCTGTCAGATCGTATTCTTTATCGCGCGTTACGCCAAGCACTGCAAAGCGCTTGATATACATAGAACCTTTTCGGCCATCGCGATACACCAAATTGTAGGTGGTGCGATCATCATTTTTGCGGAATATATCGATATAGATAATATTTTCGCCGACAAAACTTTTTGAAGTCACTTTGGTAACTATGAAAGTACCGTTTTCACGAAAGACTATGATATCATCTAGGTCGCTACAATCGCGTACAAATTCATCTTTTTTTAGCGATGTTCCGGCAAAACCTTCGATACGGTTTACATACAATTTTTCGTTGTTTGCAGCCACGGAAGCAGCTTCAATGGTATCAAAGCTGCGCAGCTCGGTTTTGCGTTCGCGTCCAACACCGTATTTCTTTTTGATCTGCCGGAAGAAATTGATGGTATAATCCACAATATGTTCAAGGTGATTATTCACTTCGTCCATCTCCTCCTCCACCAAACGAATGTGCTCGTCAGCCTTAAAGGTGTTGTATTTGGATATTCGCTTGATTTTAATTTCTGTCAAACGTGCAATATCATCGGTAGTCACAGGTTTTCTCAAGTCTTTGGCAAAAGGCTTTAAACCTGCATCGATGGCAATAATCACGTCTTCCCAGGTTTCCGACTGCTCAATATCACGGTAGATACGATTTTCAATAAAAATCTTCTCTAAGGAAGAATGGTGCCAGTCGCCTTCAAGCTCCTGAAGTCTGATTAGCAATTCCTGCCTAAGCAATTCGAGGGTGCGATTGGTATTGTATTCCAGGATTTTATGCACACTCCAAAAAGCTGGTTTTCCATCAACAATCAGGCAAGAATTAGGAGAAATTGACACTTCACATTGGGTAAAAGCATAAAGCGCATCAATAGTTTGATCGGGTGAAACACCTGGAGCCAGGTTAATCACTATTTCTACCTTTTCGGCTGTGTTATCATCAATTTTTTTGACTTTTATCTTGCCTTTATCGTTGGCACTTATAATACTTTCGATCAAGCTGCTGGTGGTTGTTCCAAAAGGTATTTCATTTATCACCAACATTTTACGATCTATCTGATTGATTTTTGCGCGCAGCCTTACTTTGCCACCACGCAAGCCCTCATTATATTTAGAGCAATCGGCCAAGCCTCCCGTTAAAAAGTCGGGCAGCAATTTAAATTCTTCATTTTTTAGGCATTTGATCGATGCATCAATCAACTCATTAAAGTTGTGGGGCAAAATTTTTGACGCCAGTCCCACCGCAATACCTTCCACACCTTGCGCCAACAAAAGCGGAAATTTTATGGGCAAAGCAACAGGTTCTTTGTTTCGTCCGTCGTAGGACAGTTTCCAGTCGGTAGTTTTAGCGTTAAAGACCACTTCACTGGCAAATTTCGAGAGTCGGGCTTCAATATATCGCGCGGCGGCGGCACTATCGCCTGTCAAGGTATTTCCCCAGTTTCCCTGTGCATCAATCAACAGTTCCTTTTGACCAAGCTGCACCAAAGCATCGCCAATAGAGGCATCGCCATGCGGATGGTATTGCATGGTATGTCCAATAATATTGGCCACTTTGTTGTAACGCCCGTCGTCCAGATTTTTCATCGAGTGCATAATGCGGCGCTGAACAGGCTTTAGGCCATCGTTGATATCCGGCACCGCACGCTCCAGAATTACATAAGAGGCATAGTCCAAAAACCAGCTTTCGTACATGCCAGAAAGCTGAACGGTGCGCTGAATTTCGCCCCCTTCTGAATTCTCTTTTTCGCCTCCCTGAGGTGATAAATCATCCAATTCGCTCATCTTTTCTTACTATCCTTTCCTACTACTCTTTTCAAATGATGCTATGTATTTTTTTGTTTTGTAGCCTGAGTTTTCCAAAGGCGTAAAATTACAGTTTCTAACAATAAAAACACTATCGCTGCCAGAATAAACCACCACCAGGCATTGGCTTGCTGCAAATCAGCAGAAAGGCTGCTATAAGTTGCCGATTGGCCAGAATTTAATGTTTTGACAAGACCAAATCCTTTATCGCTGAAAAGCGTTTTGATTTCATCCTCTGTATAAAACTGCATTAACGACTCCTTACGACTTTCGTTCCAGGCCATCAGGTTCACTAAGCTATCAGCACTATAAATTCCATAAAAACCAGGCTGTGGAAGCTGATCTGCCATATCCAGCAATAATTTTTGTCCACGACTTTCCATTCCGGGAATAAATTCAAAGTCAGAATTTAAAGCCTTTACCGTTAACACCTCCTCTGAATTTTGCGATTCAAATTTAAGCGAAACAAGTCTGTCAAGGCCAATTTCATAAGCCAGACTGCTTCTGGTATCGCCCCAAAAGGCCATTCTAACTAATAAAGGCGCAAAAAGATTGCTTGCCGTGAGCCCCGACCATTGCTCATCCAAATTAACAGCGATCAGAAAAACAGAACCCTGCCCAACTTCCTGATACGTTAAAAAAGGATTGCCATTGAGCAACTGAATCAGCACGGCAGAAGCTGGATTATTTTGCAGCTTAAAATGACGGCTAACTTTTGGAAAATCAGCATTTTCAGGCACTTTGGAAAACATATCCTCAAAAAATGGATGTGCCGTCATGATATTATTAATTCGTGTGGCTGACGTGTCAACAAGCTGACCTATTGAAACTTGCAATTCACGACTTAAGCTTTCAGTTGCTGGATTTTTTTGAAGCGGTGCCTGCAACAACAAAGCACCACCCGATTCTGCATAATCGAGCAAAGCAGCTTTAAGTCCATCGCTCAAAGCAGCTGAATAAGGCGCAATAACAAGGTTATATTGCGAAAGCGATTGCATATCAAACTGTAAAATATTACGCTGATTAAGGCTAAACAGCGTGTCTTCACTGAAAAGCAGTGACAATGATTCATTAGCGTTTTCCTCAAATAGTTCCAGCACATTGATGCGCGAAGCCACTTTGAGATTGATGTAATAAATATCGTCGAAAACAATAGGATAATCAGAAATGCTGAGTTGCGCGTTGAAATTTCCACTGCTTTCGGGAACGAAACTAAGTTGTAACAAACGCTCGTTCCAGGCGTCGATATCGGTATTGGCAACAGCCAGGGTTTTACTTTCTGATTCGAGTCGCAGTGCCAAGCCTTTTAAAGTTTCGTCGGCATGGTTTTTTATCCGCACATTGAGTGTTACTGGCATATCCACCTGAACAACAGGACTTTCGAGCCAACAGGAATCAATAAAAACATTAGACTTATTTGCTGCATTAAAAGGTAAAAGGTACAACATCAAACTGCTATCGGTTTCTGCGCTAAGACTTTGAAAAGCAGACTTTTGAAAGTCAGAAAGTAAAAACAAATTACTTTTTTGCTGGTTGAATTTAGTGGCAATACTTTTTGCTCTCTCCAAGATTTCATCAGCCTGAACCGGCGGTGCATCGGCTGAAATAAAAGAAAGCTGTTGCTTGGCTTCATCGCGGTTCATCGGGCGTTCCTGCCGAGGAGAAAAGTTGTTGGTGAGCAAAACGAAACGTTTGTCAGGACCATAGAAATCAATGATTTCAAGTGCAGATTTTCGGGCATCATCCAGAATAGCACCTTCAATTCCGGCCATTTGCATGCTCACCGAATTATCCAGATAAAGCATCACGATTTCATTTGCTGGCTGTTGGGCAAGTGTTTCATCAGGAAAATAAGGCCGAGCAAAAGCCAAAACCAAAGCTGTGATCGCGAGCATTCGCATCAATAAAACCAGCAAGTGCTTGAGTCTGTTAGTGCGGGCAGTTTCCTGTTTTAGCGTTTGCAATAACGAGGTATCACTAAAATAAACCAACTTATGCCGCCGGAAATTAAACAGATGCACCACGATAGGAATCGCCAGTGCAAAAAGTCCGTACAACATTTGTGGATTTAGAAAATTCATCGTTTAAAAACAGCTTTTTTTGAAGTGGACAAATTTACAATTAAAACCGGAAGTAGAATTGGAAATCCGCGAAGGCAAAACAAACAATTCAATAAACCATCAAAAAAAGCAATCATCGAATTGCACGAATTAAGCGAATTTCTATTCGTGCAATTAGTTTAATTCGATGAAAAAAAACACGAATGACAAGAAATAATTGAATTCAAGACCCCCCCCTATTTCCAAACAATATTTTCCGGTTTCCATTTATCTTTGGGCACATCTTCGCCTGTAGGATAACCTATCGGAATTACGTTTAAAGGAATATGGTTTTCGGGTAAGTCGAGTGCTTCTATGACCACTTTTGTTCTGTCGTCATAAGGATAAGAAGCCGTCCACACCGCACCCAAACCAATACTCTCTGCGGCAAGCAATATATTCTGTGTAGCTGCTGAGCAGTCCTGCACCCAATAGCCTTTATCTATCAAATTGCCAGCCGTTTCCATATCGCCGCACACCACAATTGCAGCTTGAGCCTGCGCCAACATTTTGGCATAGGGTAATTGCTCACCCAGCGCATCCAATATTTCACGTTTAGTAACAACATAAAAAGCCCAAGGCTGCCTATTTACAGCTGTTGGAGCTGCCATTCCAGCGCGTAGCAAGGTCTCAATCTGCGCTTTTTTAACAGCTTGATCTGTAAAATGGCGCACACTTTTTCGGTTATGAATCACCTCCAAAGTTTCGTTTTCATACCTCTTATTATAAGTAGGAACGAACGGTTCGCCATCAATATCATTCAGAGCTTCACCAACTTTGGCGATAAACCGTCCTGTTTCGTAGTAATTTCCACCGGCATAAATAAGCGGGTTTAGCAAATTCACATCTACCTTACCCTCCCCATTTAAGATTGCCTCATCAACTTTTACATCTATAACTTTTCCGATAAACTGTCTGTGCGAACCAAGCTCATGCATGGCAGTGAGCTCACACTCTATTACGATAGGAAATTCCTTTATGTAGGGCGCATTTACAAACTCAGCTCTCACAGGCGTGAGGCCGGTTTCCTTAAACTTATCCACATCTTTTCCTGAAAAACGACCTGCATAATCCACATATTTAGCCATTTCGGAGGAAGGAATATTGACGGTGAAGAATTTTGATTCCGTTACACTTCCATGAGAATAGGTCGCCGGACGCATCGAAACCGCAATACTTAGCGGATTGGAATTGGCAATACCTACCCAGGCGGCAGTCATGATATTGGGATTGCCGGCTGCATCGTACGAACCGATCACCAATGCAGGTTTGGGATAAACTTCTGCTCTAACGCCCAAAGATTTCTTTTTAAACGGAACTGTTGTGGAGTCCGAAGATAGCAGTTGAGAATTTTCGGATGTTACTTTTTTAGTCGTTTTGCGCATAGCTGAATCGTCTTTTTTAGTGGCCAAAAGAATAACCAACACCAATACGGCGGAGGCTAGAATAATGTTTAAAAATTTACTTTTTTGCATGGTTTTATACTTCTATGATTCAATGTTTTTAGCCTTTTGAAAGGATATGATATCTAGTACGCATCCTGTTGGACAGACTGAACACCAGGGCTTTGTAAAAAAAAGTGATGCCACGATAACCAGTAAGCCGAAGATGATAATTCCGATACCGACTATGCGAAAGGAAAAAAACGTGAAAGGTTCTAAATAGGCTAATTCGGGTGCAAAGCCCAACAACAAAGTGCCGGCAATAAGTGTGAGATAGATTTCTCTTGCCGTTATTCCTTTAAATCGTGTTGGTAGCTTTCTTTTTTTGAAAGGCGTAAAATGATTTGTTAGCTCCTGCATGGCGCCCATCGGACAGAGATAGTTGCAGTAAAATTTTCGCTTGCCAATAAAAGAAATAGTCAATGCCAAAATAAATACCACGCTACTTTGCCAATTCGCACGCCATGAAAAACCATCCAGCAGCCAACCGTTTAGCAGTTGAACTGAGACTGCGATATTGAGGATTAAGCCCATGATAATCAGCACCAAAAACATATATAAAATGCGGAACTTCGCTTTTCCTTTTTTATAAACCATCACAAGAGAAAGCACCATCAAAGTCAAAAATAACACATCCTTTATTGTTGTCCATAGGTTAGTTTCTGTGATAACGGAAGCATCGGATTCCATAATCGAAGATGCTGTATACCTAACGCCTGCTATCACCGCATTACTAGTATGTGTAGCTCCCGAAACAACATCAACAGGTAGTTGTATAGCATCTGACAAGCTGACGCCCTGCCACTTACCGATAAATTTATCACCATAAATGGCATGGATATAGTCACCGGTTTCATTATTTGGCAATAAAATAATTTTTACAATTGTCAAATTATCATCAACTCCTATTAGTAAAGGCACACGGCCACCGTAGCCAAATTGTTGGGAAAAATTTGATGAGAGAAGTGCTGAACCTATTTTATCGCTTTTGCTACCATAAACATCATAAGCCCCAAGTCTGTTTTCAGTAAAAACTGCGGCCTGGGGGAAAATCTCCTGAATATCTTCAAG
>Ga0222672_1000633_pt1 | contig 12807 bp, 17 predicted proteins | sample AntAcemetagen799_FD_179810 | JGI IMG/M metagenome (GOLD analysis project Ga0222672, IMG submission 179810) | Saline water microbial communities from Ace Lake, Antarctica - #799 | ecosystem: Environmental > Aquatic > Non-marine Saline and Alkaline > Saline | place: Antarctica: Ace Lake...
CTCGGGTATGTCGCCAAGCAACGCGATGCTCGCTACCAGAGACTCCAACAAGCCTGGCCGGGGCTCATTGATCATGTGAGAGCAGGAATCCGGTCCGGTTCCGATGTAACGATGGCGATTATCGCGCTGCCCGATTCTTTGCCCCCGGATATCGTGAAGCCGGTGGCCGAGTTTCGGGCCGACATTCGGCGGGGAATGGATACGGATACGGCCTTGGGCGAGCTAGCTCAGCGCTTTGCCAACCCCGTGGGGGACCGCATTTGCGAAGTCCTGCGCATGGCTCACGAGGTGGGGGGCACTGATTTGCCGGGGGTTCTCCTCCAGCTTCAACACAGTGTGCGGGCCGACATCGCGGTAAGACAGGATGCACAAGCAGCCCAGTCGTGGATTCGCTCGACGGCACTGCTGGCTCTTGCAGCGCCGTGGATTGTGTTGGTGGTTATCGGGACGAGAGAGCAAACAGTGGCGGCCTACCAAACCCTTGAGGGCACACTCATCCTGATGGTCGGTGCGCTTGTCAGTGTGGTGGCGTATCGAATGATGAGGAGTTTGGGCGAACTTCCGCCCGCCACCCGGTGGCTCGCATGAGCCCAGAAACACTGGGTGTGGGCCTCGCGCTCGGGGTTGGTCTGTGGAGCGTGGTCAGTGCGGTGTGGGCACGTGCGGGCAAAAAAACACTGGCCGAACGTATTGCCCCGTACCTGCGTGATGTGTCGTCTACCGCCAGAGAGATCACGCGGCCACTGGTAGCGGACCCCCTGGTTATTGCAGGGTATGTTCTCACTCCCACCGCGCGATCATGGGTCACCCGCGTAGACCGCGTGCTCGGGGGAAGCGAGACCCAGCGCGTGACGTTCCTCGCAGCGGGTCGACACGAGAACTTTGTGGCTTTTCGCCACCACCGCGCCCTCCGCGCGATGATCAGTGCTGGTGGGGGAAGCGTGGCCGGCGCGCTTGCGGCCGGGGTTGCCCCGTGGGGGGTGTTCGCGAGCGCGGCTCTGGGTGCGGTGGTGGGTGGCGTTGTGCCGATTGGCGTCATCGACTACCACCTGAGAAAGCGAGCGCGGGTTCGTGCTGAGCGAGTGAGCGAAGAGTTTCCGACCGTGATTGAACTCCTAGGCCTAGCCCTGGCAGCGGGGGATTCACTCCCGCGGGCGTTGACGCGCGTCTCACGTAAAGCCCACGGGGAGTTGGGGAAAGAATGGGCCAGAGTGATGACACAAGTTGATTTGGGGGCTCCCTTGGCGGAGACCTTGAGAGCTTCCGCACAGCGGGTGGCCAGTGATCGCGTGGTCGCTTTCGTCGAACACTTAGCTCAAGCCCTGGAAAGAGGAGCGCCGCTGGCGGAGGTTGTGGCAGCTCATAGTGTGGATGCGAGAGCCGATTATTCGAGAGGGCTTGTGGAAAAAGCAGGCAAAGCGGAGGTGCGGATGTTGGTGCCCATGGTTCTTCTGATCTTGCCGGTGACAGTGATTTTTGCGGTGTATCCCGGCATCGAAGCCCTGCAATTCGAGTTTTAGGGAGCTCGTGGGGCTCCAGCAAGCAGGGCCGCGCGGCCTAAACCTAGCCTGTCACCAAACCGTGCACTAGTCCCATGAGGACCTTTTGGGGAATTGCTCTGAGGCATGGGGTTTTTTGGGGACCCTTCTAAATAGCCAGCAGAGCCTTTATCTTGGCCCTGGCGTGCTTCAGAACATCGAGGGATACTTCGGCTTTTCTTGTGGCCTTGCGGGCTTTCCAGTCAAGGGACTTCAGCTGATCCGAGAGCACGGCGTTGGGAGTGCCGTCAACATCGGTCAACACTTCGAACGGGTAGCCCTTGATTCGTGTGGTCATCGGGCAACACACCATGAGACCCGACTTTCGGTTGTAGGAGGATGGACTAATAACGAGGGCTGGTCAATGCCCGGCTTGCTCGTGCTCTGCTTGGGGATCACACTCCAGCCACACGACGTCCCCTGCTTCCGGAACGTAAGCCTGGCGCGCCATCACAAGGCTTCTTTGCCGACCGGCCCGCCGAATACGATCTCCTCGTGGGTATTCTCTGGGCTAATACCGGCAACAAGTTTTTCGAGGTTGAACTCCAAGGTCTCGGCCGGCTCGATCACTATGCGCCCCCGAGTAACCGTGATTTTTACCTGCTGGTGGAGGCTGAACGCAGCGTCCTTCATGACCGCAGCGGGAAGTCGAAGAGCGGGGCTGTTCCCCCACTTACTAATGACCGCTTTCATGTGTGACCGTTCCAAAGATGACTGTGTCTACATTGTGGATACCACACACTATTGCGGTCAATTCCTCGTTCCGTTCCGACACATCAAGTCTGCCGGGAAACGTTCGATACCTTCTGGACTCTCTGCACCCCGCCCGGAACGCTTAATACGATCAGTCCCATCTTTATTCCGGTGGCTCCAACCCTTAGGGAGCCACCCAGTCCGACGGCTTGTGAAGGATTGGCGGTGTGCTCACAGTTGGCTTCTCACAGGTTCATGGTGGCACTGTGATGAGCCCTCGCTTGATCACGCGACACTTCAGGCCCCCCACAAGAGTGTTTGGTGGGATCCTCGAGAGTGGGTCTGTGGAGAGACTCCGCGGCCATCGGGAACGACTGGCTAGCGTTGCGCCATGAGGACAGACCGCATCATCCACACCACCATCGATTCTTCCAGAGCCGGCGAGCGTGGTGACGTTCCCGGCTGGCCTGTTATTGGATTGGGCGTATGACAGCTTTTCTGCCAACTGCGGGTTTCTAACGATGCGGTTTCGCCTACCCCCGCGATTGCGGTTGCGGACACTCTGGTGAACACAAAAAGGTCTTGTTACACCGCATATAAATTGCTAATATTATTACAGTAAATACGACTCTATTACGGAATTTAATCAGTTTTACACCGCATACAACTTGTAAGGAATAGGCATGATTAGCACGAAGACGCGTATTGCGCGATCGCTGGGTATTTCGAAGAAAAAGACAGTGTTTCTTCGTCCCGATTTTGAATCGTTCGGCACCTCAACCCGGGTAACTCGAGCCCTGCAAGAGTTGATTACTGAGGGGCGCATTATTCGTGTGGGGCGGGGAATATACGTCAAGGCACGACCAAGCAGTGTCACCGGGAACCCGGTTCCTGTTGAGACCCTCGAGACTGTCGCTTACAAGGCCTTAGCTGCCCTAGGTGTCGATGCGCAACTGGGATCGGCAGCCAAGGCCTATGTCGGCGGTCTCACCCAGGATGTCCCTATGGAGATTTCTATCGATGTCGGGTCCAGTCGAGTCTCGAGGCGCATTCAACTCGGAGGCCGTGAGGTGAGTTTTGAGAGGAATCGACGCCCGGCAGCGTGATCTGATTCAGGACGTTGTCAACGAAGGACTCAGTCCCTATCCCGTTTCAGCGCTGGAGAAAGACCTGCACCTCAGTTTTATTTTGGAACGGCTTAGCTCAAGCCAGCCAGAGCTTCCAGGACTCGTTCTTTGCGGAGGCACGAGCCTAGTCAAGGGCCACAAGCTCATTACCCGAATGTCGGAAGACATGGATTTCAAAGTCTCGGTCAACTCCGATGTCAGTAAGAACAAAAGGTCATTATTTCTGTCTGGTCTCAAGAGGCAGATCACGTCACTTCTGGCTGATGATGGGTTCGTGGTGGAGAACATTTCCGCGCACGATCAAAATAGCTTTTTCAGCATCGAACTGGGATATTCCCCCGCGTTTCCTATTGAGGCGGCCCTGAGGCCTCATATTCTTTTGGAATTCACTGCGGAATCCCCGTTCTTGCACCCAGAAGTCTGCCACACCACCTCATTGCTGGGCCTCGCTGTCCCAGAGGACCTGCCCACTGTTTCTTTCCCTTGCCTCCAGATCGAAGAGACCATCGCTGAAAAGTCGGTTGCCTTCCTTCGGAGGTACCGAAGCAGCGGATCCCAATCGGGACAGCCTAGGGACCGGAGACTTGTTCGCCACGTTTACGACATCGGCTCGATTTGGGGGAATGGGATTGAATTTTCCACCGTCGAAGCCGCCTTTATCAATGCAATGGAGCGAGATGCGCGCAAGTACGGGCTTCAGGACCGTGAGTTCGGAGCAAATCCGAGGATGGAATTAGCCGACGTTGCGCACAGCTTGGACACCTCTGCCCTCCAGGTTGATTATGAGAATTTCGTGAAGTCTTTGGTGGCGGGGTCCGCGCTCGGTTTCGACCAAGCCTTCGAGCGATTCCAATCCTTGGTCCGGAGATTGTTGCGGTGACGGGGCTCTCTAGGTTCTCGTCTCAGGCCTGGGGATAACTTGCTCGAGCTCACCCGAGTAAACGGTACTTTTCCGCTACCAAGGACGGGAAGGCCACATCATGAACCCCCCACTGCAACCGCCATCTTCTGAACGAGGTGATGTCCCTGGTTGCCCTGTCCTCGCATTAGGCACATGACAGTTGTTCTTGTGACCCAGGGTTTCTCACGGCAGAGCCTCTGGCCTGCCAACTCCTCCAGGCCCAGTTGGACGGTTCCCCCGCGGAATGGGCCACGCCAATCTCACCCAAAAGTGCATCAGTCCCGTTCCCTGTCCGTCCGGGTTTGCCGGCGTTGCAGCTCGGGTTCTCGAGAATTATTATGTGCTACAATGTAGAACATGGGAGATGATAGCGTGGGAATCAGAGAACTAAAACAAAACGCCTCCGCTGTGGTAGCCAAGGTGAAAGCCGGAGAAACAGTGGTCGTCACAGAACGAGGAGTCCCTGTTGCCCGGTTGATTCCTGCTGGGGAACTAAACCTTCATGAAATGGTGCAGGCAGGGCTTATCGTGGCACCGAAGTATTCGCTGGCGAAGATGCTGAGGGTGGTGCCAGAAGGTAAGCCCACCACCACTCTGAGTGACGTCCTTGGTGGCATGCGAGATTCGGAACGTTCGTGAGCTACTACCTTGATACTTCCGCTGCCGTCAAGTTGGTGAAACGGGAGTTAGAGAGTGACGCTCTCGTTGCTTTTCTTCAGGGGCTCACCCAAACCCCCTCTGGGGGAACCCTGGTGGCGGGAGATATTCTTCGCACCGAACTTGTTGCCGCTGTCTTGAGGGCCGGGATGCCCCTCAGCGCCGCGATGGCGGTCCTCGACAGTGTCTACCTGGTGCGCCTCACGGGATCTCTGTGTGAAGCAGCCGGCAGTCTGGCGGGAGAATTTGGTCTTCGGAGCCTCGATGCTCTTCACCTTGCCGTAGCGGTCTCGATGAGAAACTCAATACACGGTGTAATTACCTATGACCAAAGATTTGCCGAGGCCGCATCGAAACTGGGATTCGTTGTAGAAACGCCGTGAGTGCCTGTGGATAAGGAAAAACCTCCTTTCTTGGGCTAAGTCAGAATCCTTTTATGAACGCACTCAGGACGACGAAAATTGACAGCTCTCCCGAACGCGGTGACGTCCCTGGATGGGTGCTCATCACTCTCATGACCGCCGGCCTGGTCGTCGTCATATGGTCAGCGGCGGGGCCGGCCCTTTCGGGTGTATTCGAACAGGCCATCACACGGGTAACAGGTTTTTGACCGTGGGGGACCGGGGTAATGCTCCTGCAGAGTTCGTGCTGGTGAGCGCCCTCCTGGTCAGCCTCGTCTTGGGCCTCCTCCAGGTTCTCTTTATGGGCTATGTCCGCCATTCCCTGACTGCCGCTGCCGTCGAGGGTGCCCGTCAAGCAAGTCTGGTCGATGTATCCGCAGGGGAGGCACTCGCGCTCACCCGTGAACTTATCGGTCAGTCACTGTCTTCTGACTATGGAGAAAATATCGTTCTTCGCGCCTCCCAGACGTTGGGGGTTCCGACCTCCGAAATCATTATCACTGCGCCCATTCCCGTCTTGGGTTTGTGGAGTAGTGGGGGAACATTTGAGGTCACGGCCCATGCGCCTCGGGAATTGGTACCGTAGCGAGCTCGAGAGCGGCCGGGCCTCTCTCGAGTTTCTGGTGTTGGCTATCTTTCTGGTGCTTCCCACGATGTATTTGGGGCTCAGCCTCTCCTCTTTGCAAGGGGCATCCCTTGCCACCGAATCAGCAGCGCGTAACGCCGTTCGAGTTTTTGTTCAAGAAACCGCTCAAGAAAGGGCTGCCCAACGGGCGCTGACAGCGGTTACAGTGGCACTGGCCAACCACGGTTTCACCCAGATCGCACTCCTCGAGCGAGAATGCTCTCTCACTCCCTGCCTGAGCCCAGGAAGTGTGGTCACTATCCGAGTTGGGGTGGAAGCGCCACTTTTTTCCACTGATCTCCTGCCTGGGCCCGCGGGGGCTCCCACCCGGTTCGTGGTCTCAGAAGCCACGGGGTCGGTATCGAGCTATGGGGGTGAGGGATGAAAGAAAGAGGAAGCATGATGCCTCTCTTCGGTGGAGCCGCGATACTTTCCTTGGTCATAATTTTTGCCGTTACTGCGGCGACGTCACTTTTGATCGAACGGCAACGACTCTTTGCGCTTGCCGATAGCGCAGCCATTGTGGGCGCAGAAAGTTTTGATCCCACTCTCGTCACCAAGGGCGCCCAAGGAATCGACGCTCCACTCACCACCGCATTGGTGAGACAAGCGGTCGGAGTTTTCCTCAATCGGAGCGATCTTTCCCACCTCGATTCCGTGGTGCTGGAATCTGCCACCACACCCGATGGGCGGCACTCCCAGGTAGTGCTCTCCTCACTTTGGCGCCCACCGGTGGTGTCGGAATTCTTCCCCGCATCGCTGCGGATAAGTGTGCGGGCACAATCCCAAGTCTTTATCCGTTAGCTCTCTCGGTTTCGGTGGAGCTTCATCTGCGACTATCAAACCCATGACAGTCAACGGAGCATCCATACTTATTGTCGGCGCAACAGGTGGCGTAGGGAGCGAACTTGCTCGGGCACTGAGTTCTCGTGGCGCGAAGCTGACACTCGGCTCGCGGCACCAAGACAGGTTGGGCGCGCTCGGCGTTCCGGGGGCTAGTGCCCTGGGAGATATCACTCAATCGGGAGTCCCAGAGAGCTATGTCCAGTCTGCTCTTGACGCGTATGGGCAGCTCGACGGAGTTATTTTTGCTGCTGGCGCTGTCGCTTTTGGGCCCATTAGCGAGTACTCTGACGAGGTTTTGGACGCACTGTGGCGGGTTAACACACGTGCCTGGATGAGCACACTTCGCTCAGCAACGCCCGCTCTGGCTGCCTCCCATGAACAAGGCGGTTCACCCTTTGCGGTGAGCCTCAGCGGCGTCGTTGCCGAATCTCCCACCGCGGGCATGGCGCCCTATTCTGCGGTGAAGTCCGCTCTTCACGCCTATGGTGTCGCGGCAGGGCGAGAGTTGCGCCGCCAAGGTATTCGCCTCATTGACGCGCGACCAGGTCACACTGAGACGGCGCTGTCGAAGCATCCCCTTGCGGGGACTGCTCCTGCCTTTCCTGCTGGCTTGAGCCCCCGTGCAGTTGCCACCAGAATCGTCGAGGCCATCGAGGGGGACGAAAAAGACTTGCCGAGCTCAAGTTTTGCTGGCCTCAGCTAGTCTGAGGGGGTTATGAGCGAACTGGAAGTCCCCGCGAGAATCGTCGCTCTTGCGTCCATGTTCAGCACCATCGAAGCGGTACTGGACCCTGGTTCACTGAAAACTGAAATTGCCAGATTGTCTACTTTGGCCGTAGAGCCAGATTTATGGGACGACATCGCTCGCGCTCAGACCATCACCAGTGCTTTGAGTCATCGTCAAAGCGAGCTCAGTCGGATAGACGATGTTCGAGCCAGGCTGGATGATCTTGACGTGCTCATTGGTATGGCTAATGAAGAAGGTGGTGACGCTCTGGCGCAGGAAGTTTTGGATGAAGTGGACCAGCTTGAAAAGCTCTTGGGCGCCATGGAAATTCAGACTCTCCTCGATGGGGAGTTCGACGCTTCTCCTGCAATCGTGACAATCCGTTCGGGCGCCGGGGGCGTTGACGCGGCAGATTTTGCCGAAATGTTGTTGCGAATGTACCTCCGGTGGTCGGAATCTCATGGATTTTCTGTCTCTGTCCTTGACACGAGTTATGCCGAAGAGGCAGGAATCAAAAGCGCGACGATTCAAATTGATGGGCCCTATGCGTTTGGCACCCTCAGCGTGGAGGCGGGAACTCATCGTCTTGTCAGAATGAGCCCGTTTAATTCAGCAGGCAAGCGACAGACCTCCTTTGCGGCGGTTGAAGTGGTGCCTCTGATGGAAGAGGCCACCGAGATCGATATCCCCGAATCAGAGATGCGTGTTGACGTGTTTCGCTCGTCTGGGCCCGGTGGACAATCCGTGAACACGACGGACTCAGCTGTCAGAATTACCCACCTTCCCTCAGGCGTTGTGGTGAGTTGCCAGAACGAGAAAAGTCAGATTCAAAACAAGGCGGCTGCCTTGCGGGTGCTCAAAAGTCGCTTGCTTCTGATTGCTAAAGAGGCGGAAGCGGCAAAGAAGAAGGAAATTGCGGGAGTAATCACGGCGAGCTGGGGTGATCAGATGCGCAGCTATGTGTTGGCTCCCTATCAAATGGTCAAAGACCTTCGATCCGAGTATGAGGTCAACAACCCGAGCGCGGTCTTTGACGGCGATATTGACGGGTTTTTGCAGGCGGGCATTCGCTGGCGCAAAAGCTCTCAAAGGGTGTCGTAGAAGGGTTAATTCACCGCGAGAATCTAAGCTTATGAGGCCATGATTCTCTTTGATGATGTCTCCAAAATGTATCGGGGTGCGCCCAAGCCGGCCCTCAACAATGTCAGTATCAATATTGGTGCTGGCGCTTTTGTCTTTCTTGTGGGGGCTTCAGGGTCGGGTAAATCAAGTTTGTTGCGGCTCATTCTGAAAGAAGAGCGCCCCAGTAGCGGAGAGATCCATGTGCTGGGGCAGGATTTGCGTCGCATTCCCAGTCGCAAAGTTCCCCTTTTTCGTCGCAGCCTGGGTGTTGTTTTTCAAGACTTTCGGCTTTTGCCCCAAAAAACGGTTTTTGATAATGTCGCCTACACACTCAGGGTTATTGGAAAAAGTTCTGGCTTCATTCATGAGGCTGTTCCCGACATGTTGCAGACGGTCGGGTTGGCTCAAAAAGCGAAGAACTACCCTCATGAGCTCTCTGGCGGGGAACAGCAGAGAGTGGCCATCGCTAGGGCGGCAGTGAATAAGCCCGCTATCTTGCTGGCGGATGAACCAACGGGGAACCTTGACCCCGCGACGAGCGCGGGAATTATGAACGTCCTCTCTCGGATTAACGCTTCGGGCACGACGGTAATCATGGCCACCCACGATTCTGGGATAGTCGACCAGATGCAACGCCGAGTCATCGAGATCGCGGGCGGGCGCATTGTTCGCGACGAGAACGAGGGCGGATACGAGACCAGCGCAATTCCCCTGGGTGAGCTAGATACCGCGCCCATTACGATTATTACTGATCACTCAGAGGGCATCTCAGCACCGACTCCCCTGAAGCTGAAAAATGTCGCAAATCCCGATGATGTTGCGGCGGCCTTCCCCTGGGAGCTTCGGGCGTGAGACTAGGTTTCGTTCTCCGAGAAGTTATTGCGGGTCTTTCGAGAAATCTTTCTATGGTGGTTTCTATTGTCCTGGTGACCTTTATTTCGTTAACCTTTGTCGGCACCGCAATTTTGTTGCAGGCTCAAATCAACCAGATGAAAAGCTACTGGTTTGACAGAGCTCAGGTAGCGGTCTATATGTGCACAGATTTTTCTACGCTGGGGGGCTGTGACTTGCAAGCAGCGAGTGCCGACCAGAAGATTGCGATTGAGCAACGCCTGCAGTCCGCCACTCTTGCGCCGTATATCGACCGATACTATTTCGAGGATCGCGACCAGGCTTATGCGAACTTCCAAGACCAGTTCGCCGATAGCGCGGTTGTTGATCTCGTCTCACCGGAGCTTCTGCCCGAAACGTTCTGGATAAACCTGGTCGACCCGGAGCAAAGTGATCTCATCTTCGAGGCGATTTCCGGGCTTCCCGGCGTCGAAAGTGTTATCGACCAACGCAGTTACCTGGATGAAATTTTTGCCCTCCTCAACGCCGGAAGCCTGACCGCCGTCGCGGTTGCGTCACTGATGTTGGTCGCAGCAGCACTCTTGATTGCGACCACCATACGGCTCAGTGCTTTTTCCAGAAGGAGAGAGCTAGCAATCATGCGACTCGTTGGTGCATCGAACCGCTTTATCCAAACGCCGTTTGTCCTGGAAGGCATTGTCGCGGCTGCTATTGGAGCAGCCGTTGCTTCTTTGGCGCTGTGGAGCATCGTTCGCATTTTTGTGCAGGGTTATCTCACAGACGCTCTTCCCGGCACGGTATTTATCGGGCCCTCGGACGCCTTTGCCACCATGCCTTTGTTATTCGCAACGGGCATCGGGCTCGCCATTGTCGCGTCCTATGTCTCCATTACCCGCTACCTTCGGGTCTAACACCTGGGGAATAGGGTTCGCCTGGACGCTAGACTGTGGCGCTGGCTGCGCGGGTAGCCGCGTACCCGGGTGTCTCGGTTGGAAGGTGGTGAAACCATGCCCAAGGAAAGTGGCGAAAAAGTCGTAGCCACGAACCGCAAAGCGCGGTATGACTACCACATTGAGGACACGCTAGAAGCAGGGATTGTGTTGACCGGGACCGAAGTGAAGTCCCTCCGGGCTGGTCGAGCGTCGCTGGTTGACGCCTATGCGAACATCGATGGTAACGAGGCATGGCTTGAAGGGGTCCATATTCCGGAATACACGGAGGCGACATGGACGAATCATCCCCCGAGGCGCAAAAGAAAGCTTCTGCTGCATAAGGCCGAGATTGCAAAGCTTGCACACCGCATCTCCGCCGGTGGCTACACCTTGGTTCCCATCAGGCTCTATTTCCTTAACGGTCGGGCCAAAGTCGAGCTGGCCGTTGCCAAGGGAAAAAAGGAGTATGACAAGCGGCATGCGTTGCGCAAAAAGCAAGATGATCGCGAGGCTCAGCGCGCTATGTCGAGCAGGAGAACACTTGGGGACTGAGCGCCCGGGGCTTAAGACTAGGTCATGATTCTTTAGGTTTTTATCCCGGAAGGAAGGCCCCTGCAGCGGTGGATTTGAGTACTCTGATGAAGCCAGGGACAATGTTGCCGCCGCCAAAATGATCGACGGACCACCCGAAGCCAAAAATCAAGACGACAAGGAGCCTCGTTCCTAATTCTTCTCTAAGAATTCCAAGTTGGGCGAACGGTCTGGGAGAAAAAATTTCGGGAAATCTGAGGACAATCAGGGTGCAAATGGTGGCACCAATGTGTATCCATCTTCCCCAGTCAAGGCCAAGAGCGAAAAGTGGAACTAGGCCCAAAGTCGCGATAAACAACCCCATTGTCGCCGTAATGCTTCCGACAAGCTTTTGACCACGAAAATATAGAAAAGGGACTGTGGACATCCCGGCAGCGAGTGCGAAAAGAACGAGAGTCTCCGGTGAGCTAGCATGCAGAGAAACCGAGCTATACGCATCTTCGGCGCTTCGTCCAAGCCAAGAAATAGCTCCGGAGCAAAGGGAATGTGCTGCACCGCGACTGGTGAGCTCCGAACAAACTTCATCCCGCTGGACAAGGGTACCCGAGAAGTTCGCGACCAATAGTAAGGAAATCAGGGAAAGAATTGCTATTCCTGAGATGAAAAAAATCCTCTTATCAAGCGAGAGCTGTGCCTCCTGAGCCATCAATAGGAAAGCGACAATCGTCAGTGGGATGGTGAAGGCGATTAGTTCATGGGCGAGAATGAGGATAGGGGGTAACGCAGTAAATGTACACGTCCACACCCACTGCGCTGGCGAAGATCGGGCAGTCAAGTTTTTTGAGCCAAGCATGACTGCCAGGACGGCAAAAATCGCCAGCTCCTTCCGGGCGCCCCCTTGGAAATCCCATAGGTCAAAGGCCAAAAAGGCAGGGCTCAACAGCAAAGCCAAGCGACCGAAGTTGGCTTGCGACATGGTCCATATTCGAAGCGTCAACAGGCAGACACATAGCCAAAGCACGGCAAGAAAGACTCCGGTGGTGAGCGTGTCTGAGACCCCCGTGATGTCTGCAAGAAACATAATCACTTCGCCCGAAAGTCCTCGCCGGATAAACCCACCAGCGTAGTTAATGAGCCAGTCTCCCGTTATCCAATCATTCCCTCCCCGCTGGTGGAGTCGCAGAAGTCTTGCCGCCCCGACAAGCGCGATGCCCCAGAGAAAGTACTGACCCAGCCGCAACAACCCCTGATCGGGAGAACTTTTTATCATCTGCTAACGGTACCTAGTGTCTGTGATGAATTTTTACGGGCAGGTTTTGACACCATGGCTTGAAGCACAACAGCTCTCCAGCAACCGTGGGGGCTGCCAGAAAGCTGCGTTCAAGCGGCGCTTACCGTAGACTCGCCTTGTGCCAGGAGCACATGAGAGTTACCAATTCAACAGCGCACCAATTGCTTCCGCCTTCGGGTTGGGGACCCACGGGGATGATCGGTTTCGACATTGCTTGAGTGTCCATAGGGAAGCGGGCCGAGAATGCAGAGTTATCTCGTAAACGCCCTCTGCAAACTATAGGTGCCAATACAAAGCGCACCGACTTCGCTCTCGCTGCTTAAGTAGCGGACAAGTCCGTCAGACTGAGTTTGCCTCTGGCTCAGATCCTGGCGTCGATTAAGAGGCTTGCTGATGACCTGTGTGTCAGGGGTCATCGGGACATTTTCTGACACTGGGCCTGTCGTTCTAGGTGCTTGTGACAAAGGACGGGGCCGAGCAGAACGTTTTCACAAGATACGCCCGTAGAAGACTATGGTTCGAAGTAGTGGACCCGGGTTCGATTCCCGGCATCTCCACGATTGG
>Ga0222672_1000648_pt1 | contig 12578 bp, 9 predicted proteins | sample AntAcemetagen799_FD_179810 | JGI IMG/M metagenome (GOLD analysis project Ga0222672, IMG submission 179810) | Saline water microbial communities from Ace Lake, Antarctica - #799 | ecosystem: Environmental > Aquatic > Non-marine Saline and Alkaline > Saline | place: Antarctica: Ace Lake | collected...
TGATCAGAGTCTCTTCTGCGGGCGCAACCTCAGCAAGCTTGGCAAGGAGTCGCCCGATGGCGCGGTCAGTGTTGTCGATCGTGCCCGAGTAGATGGCGCCCTTGTCTTTTACTTTCCCGTATTCACTCACGATGCCATCCGGTGCCGCGATCGGAGCGTGCGGCTCGTGAAACCAGACATTGAGAAAAAACGGAGCTTCGGGGTCACGATGCTCGTCGAGCCAGGTCATTGCCTCATCGGCCACAAGTTGGCACGAGTAGCCTTCCAAAGGCCCGACTGGCTCGCCATTGCGGATGAAATTGTCGGGATTGTGATGGCTCGGCGAAGCGTTGTTCCACGTCGCGAACCAATAGTCGAAACCGTGCTGATCCGGCGTCGGCTTATCCCGCGTTTCCGTCGGCAGGCCCAGATGCCATTTCCCGATATGAGCCGTTTCGTAGCCCTGACTCTTGAGAACCTCGGCCAGCGTCACTTCGCGTTCCAGCAAATGCGAGTTCTGCGTTTCATCATTGATCCAGGTGTAAACTCCCGCCCGGATATGATGGCGGCCCGTCAGAAGCGACGCCCGTGAGGGCGAACAGACAGCCGCTCCCGAGTAGAAATCCGAGAACCGGGTCCCGCTGGCGGCGAGCTTGTCGAGATGTGGCGTCTTCACCGGTCCACCGTAACAACCGATATCCTGATATCCGAGATCGTCTGCCAGAAGAACAACGACATTGGGCCGCTCTGCAGCCAAAAGTGAGCCCGCGAGAAAGAAAAGGGAGATAAATCGGATCATCAGGGAATCTTGCGGTGTTCACCGCCGACTGTCACCTCTCGCGAACGCGCCTTTCCACCGAATTCATCAGGGTTGAACGGTCCACCTGACACTATTGAAACCAAATGCTTTGAAGCAATACCTCAGTAAGCTATAAAGAAAAAAGGTCCGCCCGGAGGCGAAGCTCTTCAGTCAATTCGATTTGCTTTACCTGAGATCGCAAGAGATTCTACGAGCCTCTGAGCCTTTTCTGCGCCTTTTTGATCTTTGCCTTTATCTTCTTTGCTTTCTGTGAATTCCCGTCACGTCTGAGTTTCTTTAGCTTTTTTTTGAGCTTTTTGACTTGTCTGTTCAACCTCGACGTCCGCACAGCACTATCAGCGATTTCTGCCGGGGCAGGCTCCCCCCACTCACGGTTCGTTCCGCCGGCGACAACTCCACTGTTGGGGCGAAACGGCGATGCGTCGTCGAAGACGAGACGAACAAGTCTTACGGTGCTCTCAAACAGGCTCGTATTAAAGGCCCGGACTTCGAGAAAACCAGTTGTCTCAATTCCTCCATTAATGCGAGAATCCGAAAACGTGATTGGAACTATGGCGACCTTGTCCTGCGGAGTACTCTGAAAACCAGTGAAAGGTCCAGTAAGGTCAACGCTGTAAGATGTAACAAAGCCAAAGGTGGTATTCTGACGACGTCCTCCTACGATGGCGAGATTATAAATGCTACTGAACTCAACAAACAGATTCCACAGGATGAAGCCATCGGTAGCACTTTGATTAACTGGTCCATATCTTATTTGCAGACTTTCAAGATCGTCGGTCCCATCTCCCGTGATATCCGGATTAAGGCTATTCAACGCAGAGGAGATTCCTAAGTTCGTGACTTCGTTGCCTTCCGGCAGCGTAATCTGCACAACAGCGGCGGACGCGGTTCCTGCAGCCAATGTACCGCCTGCAGCGGCTGCCCCCGACATCCATTTCCATCGTGAGTGATTTGCAGTGGACTGGAAACGGTCCAATTTTGACGACTTCAATGCGGATTTCATGAGTATGGAGAGAAAGAGGCTGCCTACATTTCAGACAGTGTATAAAAACATCCAATTGAGTCCAAGGTCAACAGGAAAAGGAGAAGAGGGCCGGTTCCTCTGGAATCAAATATTAAGAGTTTTTGATCTCCATCTAGATACAACTGCTGAATTGCCGCTAGCTTTTCTCACCAAAATTCGAGAGGAGCGTATCCAGCGGATCTCCAGTTTCTACTGGATCGAGCTTTTTTCCATCCTTCTCTAAATCTGAACTGAGGTTCTTTAGCTCGCTCTCGTTCAGCTGAATTTCCATCTCCGCATCGAGTGTTTGCATGTTGCCTTTTCTCCAGATGAAATAGCCCGCTATGAACCCGGTTAGAGCAAAGACACCGGCACACACTGCGTAGTAGAGCCATCCATACTCGCCCATCGGCAATGACAGGGGCAACAAACTCTCTTCGACAGCGGGTGGGAATGTCATCATGCCGAAGGTTGGGCGTCAGTTAATCGACTCGGCGACGGCTTGCGGGGCCAGGATCATTTCGACCCGCCGGGATTTCCAATCGCTGTAACGGCGATCCTGGCCGGCACTCTGGACATTGATTCTGTTCTGAGGAACCCCGCGCTCTAACAGTCGCTGACGAACAGAGTCAGCACGTCGAGCACTGAGCGACTCCATATAGTTGGAAGAACCTTCGGAGCCGGCAAAGCCGATCACGGTTAGCCCCAGTTTCTTGTCGGATTGTTTCAGCGTTCTCGCACATTGATCGATCTTCCGAACGGCTTCGTCAGAAAGTCCATCACTCGACTCGTCGAAATACACGGCGAGATCATCGCTCTCGCCTTCCGATTCAGGCTCTTCCTCTTGCGACTTCTCCACAGATTCTGTTGGAGGCACGACGGGTTTGTGGTGACTGCCGGCATCTTCGATTTCATCCAGCGAAGCGCCGGGATTTTGGGACTCACCAGCAAGTGACTGCTTAATAGCAGCCTCAAGGCCAATCGCCGTACTCGATTCCGAGCCCTTTTCCTCTGCCGAACTAGCTTCCTCGGATTTTCGTAATTCCAACTCGACGGCCCTCAGCTTGTCTTTCAGAAGAGAAATTTCGTTGTCGCGCGAAGCCCTCTGCATCATGATCGTGCTGATCTGGCTTTGTAGTTCCCTAATGGAATCCCCACGTTTGGCGACTTTTGATCGCAACCGTTCGAGCTCTGTTAGGCTTTCCTCTTTCTGTTGTGCATAGCGATTGAGATGCCCCTGCTGCGAGCGGATTTCCTCAGTCAATCTTGTAATCTCAGCGGCGTTGGCGTTGTTGATCACATCTGCTTCGGTATGATCGGTCTGCCGGGCATTCAGCTTTTTCTTGAGTCCATCGATTTGCTGCTCGCTCTCGGCAACCGCAGCCTCCCGGGCAGTTAACTGACTCCTGACAGTGGCAAGATCATTCTCAAATTCATCCAACTGTCCGAGCTTCGCCTCAAGTTGTTGAGAAAGCTCCAGTGTCTTTGTGTCACTGCTTTTCAGAGTTTCTTCCAATTCTATGATAGAGGCTTTGGAATTTTCCTTCTCAGCTAGAGCAGATTCGAGTTCAACATTGAGGCGCTCCAAATCGCGAGTTATCCCCTCCGAACGATCCTCCTTCTCGGCAGCATTTTGCTCAAACTCTGCAAGTCGGGCGATGTGTTGCTGAGCTTCGTCGCTACTGCTGCTAAGTTCGCGATCCCGTTCTTCGAGAAGCCCTTCGAGTTCCCGGATCTTCTCAGCTCTTTCTGAAACGAGAGATTCATTGTATTCGAGCGATCCGATTTTCTCAGCTAACCCGGTCTCCAGATCAGAAATTCGCGCGGCCCGTTGCGCAGAGTCGGTCATGGTCGCCTCGAACGCCTGCTCACGTGCGGCCAGCTTCCCTTCCATCTCGCCGATTACATCACTTCTCTCATCGGCAAGTGACTGCTTCTCAGCCAACTCACCCTGAGTGCTCTCTAACTCTTGTTCGCGCTCTGCAAGCAGAGCTTCGAGCTCCTGCACTTTCTCGGCCCGCTCCGCAGCGAGTGTCTCGCTCTCCTCCACCAGGCCGCTCTTGTCGCCTAATTCGTTCTCCAATTCCGCTACCCGGCGATCACGCACTTCGATCGAGGTGGTCTGATCATTCAATTCCCGCTCCAGCTCAGCAATCCGGCGATCCCGCTCTTCGGCACCTGCGTCGAGAGAGGCAATGCTCTCGTCGCGAAGTCGAATCGTTTCCTCAAAGCTCTTCAGTTTCTCTTCCCGCTCAGAAGCTGCCCTTTCCAGGTCTTCGACTCTCTGTGTTGTGCGCTCAAGTTCCTTCAGTGTCTCATCCTTCTCTTCTGAAAGACGACGAACATCCTCTTCCAACTTAGAGATGGAGGAATCTGATTGATCAAGCTGATCCGTTAGCTGTGAAATTCGCTGATTTGCCGCTTCGAGGGCGTTCTCCGTGGTGGCAATCTTCTTATGCGAAGCTGCGAACTCGGCCTCCCGCCGCTCCAGTTCTGCCTCAAGCTGCCAGGTTCGCGCTGCGCTGTATTTTGCTGATTTAGCCTCGTCATCCCAACGGGCGCGCGCGGCATTCATCTGATCGTGATGCTCTCCTAAGAGGATCTCAAGATCGACGATCCGACGGGATTGCTCTTCGGAGAAGGCAGCTTTCGAGGAAAACGCTGACGCTGTCTTGAGAGTCTCCTCGTTGAGTGCTTCCAACTCGCCTTCGTGCTCAGCGAGCTTGTTTTTCAACTGCCTGACGAGATCGCGTTTCTCGCGGACTTCTGCCGAGAGATCATTCACTTCGGCACTACGATCCTCAATGATTGCCTCGAGTTCCTCCATCTCAGCGCGAGTGCGCTCGTAGTCGCCAAGCTTCTCGTTGAGCGCCAACCGCACATCGCTGAGTTCGTGTCGATTGTCGGCAAGGTCCTGAGATAGCGTGTCACGCTCTTCCTCGACCTCCTCAAGCTCATCGAGGCGGCCTTCAAGAAGCTCGATCTCGTCGAGGCGCTCGTTGAGAGCCGATCGAACATCGTACATCTCGTGGAAAGCATCGTTGAGATCGACTTTGAGAAGCTCGTGACGACGCTCCATCGGGACAAGTTGATCGAGACGATGTTGGGCAGTCTCGAGTTCCTCTGTGCGCTCCGAAAGTTCAGCGCTCACACCATCCAATTTGCCACTGACAGATTCGAGTTCCGTCGACAACTCTTTGATTCGATTATCCAGCTCTTCCGTGTCTTTGGCAGATTCGAGCTCAGAGGAAAGCCGGGTGTTTTCTGACTGAAGCGAACCTAAATCGCCGCGGAACCCAAACAGCTCCCGACTACGGTGTGCTGCAATCGCAGCAAGCTGTGCAGCGCGCCGGGAAGCAGCACTGTTGTCGGCCGACTCCGATTCCAATTTCGATTCCAGTTCTGAGATGCGGCCGTTTGCAGCGATAAGATCCCTGGATGAATCCGGTGCCTCAATGAGCTTGGCTTCGAGGGATTCAACGAGGTCGACCTGCTGACGGTAGCCCGCCCGGACATCGTGCAACTCATCATGCGTGTCGATGAGATCCTGCTCCAGGTCACGGATACGACTTTGCAGATCTGTGACTTTAGCGTCATCTGCCTCAGAGGAAGTAGAGGCATCACTTTTCTCTCCTGAAGGATTCGAAAACTGCACCGCCTGCGGCATACTGCTGACCTTTGTCTTCAGTTCAGCGATCGCGCTCTCCTTTTCTGCGACGGTCGCTTCGAGCGCAGCTATGCGCTCCTGTGTTTCTTTGTCATCAGCAGGATCTGAAATACTGATCTTGCCATCCTTGGAAAGCGCCTGAACCAGTTCCTCAATCCGCGCGTCCTTTTTCGCGATCACCGTCTCGTTCTCCGCGAGGCGCAGTTCCCAGGAATCGCGATCGTCCTGCCACCGGGAACGAAGCTTCTTGAAAAGATCCCGCTGAGATGACACCAGGGCGCTCCACTGGCTGGCGAGATTCAAGTTTTCCTCGACTGCAAAAGACAGCCTCGAGGAAAACCGGCCCCAAATACACTTGGCGAAAAGGAGCCCAATGACAAAGAACACGATCGCAGCAACCCCTACGGGCAGCCAGTTTTTGAAGAGAAACAACGAGATGTCGTGCATTGGTCGGTAGTGGCGGTCGGAGAAATAAAAATTCAGTCGCTGTCAGCCAAAATCTCCGCTTTGACACGGGAGATCTCGTCACTGCTGCGTTCGTAGTCGGCTAGAGCGTCGCGGTTCTCGGTCTCGACACGCTCTGTGAACTTACGTGTATTTCGCCAAATAATCCAGCCTACGAAAGCGCCCAGCAGGAGACAGACAAAACCAGACGCGGCGATCGTGATGCCCCAGTCGCGGAGGTAGTGTTCAAGTGAAGTGGAGATGGCTGGCATGTTGATTCTCGATCGGCTATTCCGTTGATGAAGCCTCTTCTTCCGGAGGTGCGACGGAAACCTCGACGCGGCGAGCTTTCCAGCGTTCGCTGCGAGATACATTCGAAACATCTTCGCCGACGCTGTCAGTCTTCATTATTTCCTCGGCAAAGCCGAGCTTCACGAGTTCCTGCAACACGGCGTTGGCACGCCTCAAGCTCAGCTCCCGGTTGTATTCGGCATTTCCCACATTATCTGCGAATCCGGTGACCTGGAGCGATACAATGGCACCAGTCGCTTCAATAACCTCAGCTACTTTTTCGATTTTTGTGCGTTCACGTCCTTCAATCTCATCGCTGTTGCTGCCGAAATAGACAGGTAGAGCCTTCAATGTTTCGCCAAGCTTCACGCGCGCTTCCGGTTGCAGGGTCGGCTTCGGGAATGGCGGTTGTTCGTGCGCGAGCAGATTTTCCACCCGGTAATCCTGCGGGAAGGTATTGACGGCCACATTCCCAAGAATGCTCTTGTCTTCGAGTGACACTGTTTGGCCTTCCATGCGCAACACCTTGCCCTCGAGGGAAAACGTCGCATTCTCGGTCCGGGCCAACGCTTCGGAGAAAAACTCCGTCAACTGCCCGACCCAATCGGCCGATGTCGAAGGCGAAGTCTCGAGTAGATTCTTCACGAGGATCTCCGACTCCGCCTCTTCGAGTGACTTCTCCAACGCGGCGACAAATTCATCGTTCGGAACGATGCCATCAATTTTCAGCAATCCCCCTTCGTAAGTCGCCAACAACCGAACTTCGGGCCCGGCTTCACCACCAGACTCGATCAAGACGTCGGCCAGAATATCCAGCGAAGGCTGCTTTGCTTTTAACGGCCGAAAGGCTGCCAGGAGTCGCTTTTTAGATTCATCACTGGCGACATTTCCCGCAAGCCGGACTTGATCGTGAGCAAACTCAACCGTCATCTCACCAACAAACTCTGCAATCAAAACCGGTGCGATCGGCTCAATATGATCCTCCCAAATCGCGGGAGCATATTCTTCGCCGACCTCAATTTTGTCGCTCACCTTTGTCGAATTATCGGCCGGGCTAAACAGAGTGATGAGGTCCACCTTACCCTGTTCAGTTGCGAGCATTCCGCTCAAGGTGATACCGAATCGATTTCGGGTCACCTTAAGCACAGTCGGGCGACGGAATGAAATGGGTTCTGCTACTTTGATTTCGTCGACTACAGATTCGACCCCGATCGTTCCAGCCAATTCCATGATCGATTCTTTGAGCCCGTCGTTCGCAACCTCGCCTTCGAGTGTCAGCGTGCCGTCTTCCAGGATCACGCGAACCTCATCAGAATGAGTAATCAAATTCGTCGCAATAGCGGCAAACTCAGCTGTGGAGGTGAATGGCAAGCGCCGGGGATCAAGCTCGACAGCATTGTCGACGGACTCGATATTCTTCAATGCATGAATCCTTGCCCCGAGAAGCATGCGCGCAGGATCTTCGTCGATAGCGAGTTTTCCTTTCAGGAAAACGATCGCAGAGCCCCCCTTCCTAACGACTTTCAGCTGCGGCGGCATCGAGGGACGGATCGACAGTTCGGAGGACTCGACGTCCGGCAGATAAGCAGTCGGAACGGAGCGCTCGAGAACAGCGAGCACCTCGGCTTTCTCGACTTCTGTGTCAACCTCGCCCGTCACGATGGCATCGAGATGATCGAACTCCACGCCCACCCCGTCGAATCCGGCAGCCTGCAGCGCCGCAGTGGCCCGCTCTCCTAACTCTGTCTCGACACTTGCCTGATAGCCATACTTCGAAACCACCGTGAAGACGGCGACCGCGAAAACGAACAATATGGCAATTAATAGAAACCTCATCAGGCGGTTACAATCAATGGTCGACAGTATTCAGTTTTTGCAAAACTCTCAACCCGCATCTCTCAAAATTCCAAATTAGGGGAACCTTCTACTGAATTCCCTTGGTGAATTGAAGGTTTTTCACAAATTTTTGCTGTAGATCCCTTCGGCGCTGCATGCGGATGCTCAGCAGAAGGGTCCGATGAATGCTGCGAAACCACTCGCCGGATCGTGATCGGCGTTTCTCTCATCTAAAAGCCAGCAAAAAAAGGCGGCGCGGGAATCAATCCCACGCCGCCATCCTTTGTGAAAAATTGTAGCGATCCGATCTTACAGATTTTTTAGCTGTTTTTTGACCTTCTTGAGTTTTGCCTTCAGCTTAGACTTCTTGGATCTTGTCGATGCGTTTTTAATCTTCTTCTTCAGCTTTTTGATTTGCTTCTTCAGACTCGACTTCTGCGCAGCAGCAGCCGCAGCGGTTGCGGGATCGTCTCCGTCGATCCCGACGACCTCAATCTCGTAAGTGGCATTTACGTTGGGATTTCCGTCAACATGTACATAAACCTTCTCTCCGCCGCTCGAGTCAATATCGTAAGATTCAGGTCCCCCAATATTCCCGGACTCGCTTTGAACTTGATTTTTGTCCAAAATCTCCCAATGGAGGGTGTCGGCCCCATCGATGCTCACCCGTCTGATAGTGACTCGCATCATCTGGAAATTGAATTCATTCTCGAAGCAGAAATAATCATCAGCAGCACCATCGGCATCTAGAATCCCGGCTGAAACAATCACGCCAGTGTTGTTGGTCGTGTAGGGCACAGGAACGTCCTGACCGGTAAAAGTGTCGTTAGGCTCCACTTCCGCCACATTTTGCGCTCGCAGGTCAACAGGGCCGAAGCCAAGAAGGATGAGACCGGTGACGGCCAGAGTTAGGATAGTTTTTTTCATAGGAATTGGATGGTGTTGTTTGATTTGAAATGAACCGACTCCGCTTTTCTGGAGGATGCTATATCGACAAGATAACATAACAAGCTAGTTCAGTGCCAATGTCAACGAACCACAAAACGCAATCGTGTCTTTTTGATATTAAACGAGTTATGCCCGGAGGAAGGAATCAGAGGGGACCAAGATCGGGGAGAGAATTCCAATTATAAATAGAGCCTGTCCCAGAAGCAGTATTATTTGAGCGATCTATTTTTTGATTGTCTCGCGAGCGGACCGGATCTGACAAGATGGAAGCGTTCATCCGTCAAATCGACTCGGTGACGTGAAATGAACCGGGTTTTCGCGACCGCCGTCCACAGGCTTCCCGAAGTGACCCGCATGAGCGTTCACCTCAACCCGCTCCCACTTCGTATCGCCTCGTCAGCCCTTCGCGCATCCCAAGTTCGTTCTCGAGACGGTCGGCGAGTTCTGCGACATTGCGCGGACATAGCCCGCTGCGTATTGTGAGTTCTTCGAGAAGCCTCTCGTTCGCCTCGCTGTGCAGACCTCGGTCTCCCCATACACTTGTTACCCCGAGTTGCTGCTCGACGACCAGTCGATCCATTGCCGGTGCGATGTGATGGGTGTCGCTGCTCTGTTCTTTTTCCAGCCGGTAGTCGGCGATGTAGCCTTCCCGGGTTTCACCCAGCCAGAGTTTGTTTCCAAATTCCACTTCGGCATTACTTTCCCCCCGCTTGATCACCTCGACGTCGGGATCGTAGAGGCTCAGTATTTTGTCTTTGTTAGGGAACTTCCGTCCTCCGATAATCCGCTCGTGCGCTTGGTTGATGGCGGCGGGAAGATGCGCGAGGACTCCTTCGATCCGCTCTTTGATCTGGCGGATTTGCCCTTCTCCCAACTCGGTTTCGGAGGCTCTCCGCTCGAGGATTCCGAGATGCCTGCGAGCGTGGTTGCCGATACGCTTCGTGAGTTTCTTCATCGCCCGGAGCACGGCCTTGCGATGTTTGCGTCCGTCTTTGGTGCGGAACTTCGCGCTCATCTGCATGCACAGCGTGTTCATGTCGCTGAGGAAGGCGAGGGGCTCCTGCGGCATGCGGTGAACCAGTCCGGCCCGGCGGATCAGGACGGTGGCTTTCATCAGGGTCCGGGTGATATCGCGCAGCAGGACCCAGTCGACTGGATAGTGGATCGGTGCTTTCAGACAGGTGCTGTCGAAAAAGAGGTCGTCGAAGCGGATGTCTTCAGCCAGCCCGAGGTCGACGGGGTGGTCGAGGCCGGTCCCGGCAAGCAGCGCGGTGAGACGGGTATTGACAGCCTGGAGGTTGGGCGCGTCCAGCCAGTGTGCGTAGCGGTCGCTGGTACTTTTCGCGAAGGCTTTAACGCCTTCGACGCGGCCGATCTGCAGAAACCACTGGAGGAGGGTGCTGTCGGCAATGCGGACGCAGAACTCGCGGTGCTCCATACCGAGGAGATGCCGGGCGATGTTGCTGCGCAGGGCGAGAATAGACTGTCGACTGAACCGATCGATCTGCTTCGCGCTGGACTTTTCCGGATCGATGCCTCGCTGTTCCATGGACAGATGGATGAAGTCTATCTCAAGTCCGGAGGTGGTCAGGACTTCGTCGATACGCTCGAAGAGATCGCGCTGCAAAAAATAGTCTTTCGAGGCAAATACGACAGGAAGCTCTGGACGCAGCTGTGGTTGATAGGCTATTGGTTTAACGATTCGATGGTGTTGAAGTTTGATTTGAGAACCAACTTATAGACCACGAATTTCGGGCATGAGGGGCAATTTTGCCTCTCATGCTCATCTAAAAACAAAGCTCCGCTCAAGTGCTTACTGAACTCGGGCGATTGGGACAGGCTCTATGTACCCAGGGAATCGCCGCTTGAGAGACTTCGACCGCCTGTTCAACAACGATCCCGAGAAACGTCGCCAGGGGACCTAGGATGATGACGATCAGAAACAGTATCGTGCAAATCGAGGCAACCACACTTCGACCTCTGAAGAGCCTCTTCAACCATTTATAGACTGGTTGCAGCATGGCAGAGGCGATAGCCGCCAGCAAGAGTGCCTCAAGAAACGGCCGGATCATGGCGCCGAATATTGCTGGAATTCCAAGGATCAGGGCCAAAATGCCCCGAAATTTCAATCAATGCATCGCACTATCATTCATCAGCCTGTAGCCGTTCGCTAGTTTCTGCCCGGCCCTCTATAAACCCCTACCCCGCCCGTAAATCAAAACTGGGAGCGGGCATTCAAGCGAGATCGCTTTCCCAGTAAAAAAATCTGAGGTGAATAACGCGAATTAGGTGAAAGAAAACTGCAAACAAATCTTCTCCACGACTATCAAGTGGCGAACCATGCCGATTTTCAGACCCACCCTGGCCCTTCTATGCGGAATACTCCTGGAGGCGAACAGCGCCGCAGAGGAGTTTCCAGATTCCGTGCCGGCATTCCTTGAAACTCACTGCTACGAATGCCACGACGATCTCACCGCCGAAGGCGGCCTGAATCTGCTCGATCTGGAGTTCGATCCGGCGGATCCCCACAACCTTGCCATCTGGGCTAAGGTTCATGACCGCGCCGGGTCGGGGGAAATGCCTCCAGAAGACGAACCACCCCCGGAAGCGAAGGTGCTGGCAGGATTCATCGATGCATCGGCAAAGACTCTGGAGAGTGTGTGGCGCAAACGCTATACCGAGCTCGGTCGCACGGGCGGTCGCCGCCTCAATCCGACAGAATACGAGAACACTCTTCGCGATTTGTTGTCTGCCTCATGGCAGGAACTGAAGGACATGCTCCCTCCCGATCCGTCAGTCGATGGATTCGACAATGTCGCGGCGGCGCAGGAATTGTCATATGTGCAAATGGCTCGCTACCTCGAAGCAGCTGAGGTCGCTATCGATGCTGCAATGCAATTGCGTCCCCATCACAAACCGGAAGTGGTGCGCACATGGTTCTCACAGGAAGGGCGCTATCTCGGGAAAGGTGAATTTGAGGGACTTGGAACCGGTGACGTTCGCCCGGTTGGCGAATGGACAGTATTCTTCCGTCAACCCAACAGCGCGCAGGACACCTACCATATCAAAAACACGTCTCCCCGGGTTCCCGGTTGGTACAAATTCAGGGTTCGCTGCTGCGCTGTCCATTACGACAACGGGGAACTCTCGGACCCGGAGCGCGGCCACGTTGCGTTAATCAACACTTCGGCAAAGCGGATTCTCGGTGAGTTCGATCTTCCGGAAGGACCGGAGGGCGGCGTGGTCGAGTTTGTCGCCTGGCAACATCAGGACGAAAATCTGGATTTCTTCTGTGCTTCGCTGGACGACTTCGATTTTCCCAACAAGAAAAAGAACCCGATGGGACCATTGGAGAAGGATGGAATCGGAATCGATTGGTTTGAGATCGAAGGTCCGTTCGCGAACCCTGATTGTGTCGAAGGAGAATGGCCACCGGAGAGCTATCGCCGGCTTTTTGGTAATCTTCCTACCGAACCATGGACAAAGGAGAGCGGCCTGAAGCCGCCGCAGGCACTGAATCGACCCGATTTAACCGCAAACAAATTCGGCCTGCGGGAGACATTTCAATTGCCTCCGGAAATGATGATGGT
>Ga0222672_1000656_pt1 | contig 12451 bp, 4 predicted proteins | sample AntAcemetagen799_FD_179810 | JGI IMG/M metagenome (GOLD analysis project Ga0222672, IMG submission 179810) | Saline water microbial communities from Ace Lake, Antarctica - #799 | ecosystem: Environmental > Aquatic > Non-marine Saline and Alkaline > Saline | place: Antarctica: Ace Lake | collected...
GCCAAGCATATTACGAGCCGGATCATCAGATTTTACGGCATCGTTGGTGCCCATCAAAATAAAGCGACTGTTATTGTTTTCAGCCACTTCGAGGATTTTAGCATGCACCTTGCCTTTTTTAACGATAGGTGACACCTTCACAGTAGTAGCCCGACTCACATCAGCAGCTAACGCTTCCATCTTTCGATTGATGTCTTCGGCAATTTGCTGTTTTTGTTCATTGGAAAACAGGCTGTTCAAAAAATCTTTCTCCTCCTGCACATAAAGCAGCACAATATCGTACTGCAGCAGCCGCGCCAGGTTGTATGATTGCTGCAAAGCTACAAGCGATTGCTCATTGAAATCGACCGGCACCAGCAGTGTGTATTGTTTATCCGACATGATAAATATTGTTTATTACCTTTGCAAAATTATCCTTTTCATTGAATTAACCAAGAAAAACACTTATGAATCGAATTCCCGAATCGCAACTCGTGCTTGCGAAAGATGGCAGCGTTTATCATTTGAGGTTGCAACCACATCAACTTGCTGATGATATTATTTTAGTGGGCGATCCCAACCGTGTGGCCTTGGTTTCTTCGTTTTTTGATAAGATAGAACATCAGGTGAGCAACCGTGAACTAACTACGCATACAGGCATTTACAAAGGCAAACGCATCTCGGCTGTGTCAACGGGAATGGGCACCGATAACATCGATATTGTGATCAATGAATTGGATGCGCTGGCCAATATCGATTTAAAAAACAGAACAGTAAACAAAGAATTAAAAAGTTTGAACCTGATTAGGCTGGGAACTTCCGGTGCTTTGCAGGCCGATATTCCGGTAGGCGATAGTTTTGTTGCGGGACAATATGCGCTGGGACTGGATGGCCTGATACATTTTTATGGTGGCGCTGATAGCGTTATCGAACAAGATTTCACCAAGGCTTTTATTGCAGAGACCCGCTGGCCGGAAAATTTTCCAACACCCTATATCGTGAAAGCTTCTGAAACGCTGCTGAAGAAACTCGGCGACGGATGCTATCACGGAACCACAGCCACCTCACCTGGATTTTATGCGCCACAAGGCCGCTCCCTGCGCTTGAAACTTGCTAAGCAAGACATGAATCACCAGATCGAAAACTTTGCCTACAAGCAAAACCGTATCACCAATTTCGAGATGGAATCGTCAGCATTATATGGCCTGAGCCGGCTGATGGGACACCACGCCCTAACCATCTGCGTGATTATCGCCAACCGTGTTACCGAAAAATTCTCGGATAACTACCAACCTTATATCAAAAAGCTGATACATCAAACCCTGGATCGACTGGCAGAGTAAGGCTTTGGTTTTCTTTGAAGTTTTACAAATTTCTAATCTGACAAAGTCGGAAATACATTTCATCACAATACTAATTAATTTAAACGCAGTATAAACAGCGTTTAAATGGTGTTTATATACTACATGAAGAGGAAAGAACAAAGGAAAAGGTAGCCTGACACAATTTCTGAGCACTCCCGCACTTTTCTGAATAGACTCCTAGGTCATTTTGGAAAATTAGCAGACCGAAGAGAGAAACGGACAAACCGAAGGAACAATCGCACAGACCGAAGAGAGAAACGAACAGACCGAAGAGAGAAACGGACAGACCGAAGGGAGAAACGAACAGACCGAAGGGAGAAACGAACAGACCGAAGGGAAAATCGCACAGACCGAAGGGAGAAACGAACAGACCGAAGGGAGAAACGAACAGACCGAAGGAAGAAACGGACAGACCGAAGGGAGAAACGAACAGACCGAAGAGAGAAACGAACAGACCGAAGAGAGAAACGGACAGACCCAAGAGAGAAACGAACAGACCGAAGGGAGAAATGTTAAGGAAATGTTAAAATTCTTCAGGAGAAACAAAAAAACATTGAAAACATTCACTAATTGCACTACCTGACCTTGCAGTGGTTATTTAGAAATAGTCTAAATTTATATTTAGATTAATCCTTTATCATTATTTCATTACATTTACAGCCTTAATCAACCGTAACCTGTCGTAGTAAAGCAACTTTGCATTGTGATTTTATGGGGAGAATCACAAGTAATACTGGAATAGCTATGAAAAGTTTTTTACACCAAGACCCAGCTGAAGGCAAGTTTCAAAAGCGTTTTAGCTATATTCGCTTGAAGAAGGCTTTGAATATTCTTGCTTCTTTTCTATTCCAAAATCATCCACAACAAGTCCATTCCGGACTGAAAAAACTCTTTTCAGCTCACTATATAATTTCAGCTCTTTCGCAGCACCTTACTTCCTTAAGGACGATGTCTGCAATAGTTACCCCAATCTTATTTTATACTTGCCCCATCCATTAAACACCATAAAATCATGAATATCAAGCTTATCAGCATTTTAGCCTTTAGCCTGCTTTTTACAGGCCTGTTTTGCAATGCACAGCAACAAAGCTTTGCCAACCTCCACCCCGATTCCGTAATGCATCAAAACCCGCGCATGGCGCAGATGATGTTTGAGCCGGGAGAGGTTTTAGTTCGCTTTGCAGATGAGGTTCAAATCAACATCAACAAAGCAAATGGATTTGTCAAAACCAGTGTCGCTTCCATTGACGCACTTTTTGAAACCTATCAGGTAAGCGAAGCTGAACAATTGTTTCCAGGAGCAGTGCAAAAATCAGAAAAAAAGTTTATCACTACCTTTAGCGGAGAGGTAATTGAGGTGCCAAATTTGCATAATATCTATAAGTTAAAATTCGATAGTGAGCAACAAAATGTTGATGAAATAATATCCGAATTAAGCACTAATAAAGAAATTATTTATGCCGAACCAAACTCACATTATATGGCAATTGGGAATGATGTACAGGATGCCGCAGATCAAATACCAGCTTTGAATCAAGAAGACGCATTAAATGCTGGAAATAAGAACTATAATAAATCAGCCATTTCAGTCAACGACCCCTTTTACAATCAACAAGGCTATATTTCAGCTATAAAGGCTGATTCTGCCTGGAGTGTTACCACGGGTGATTCTACTGAAATAATTGCAATTCTTGATACAGGTATTGATTGGTTGCATCCAGACTTAATGAATAAAATCTGGGTTAATGAAAATGAGCAGGAAAACTATCAAGATAGCGACGGAAATGGGTTTGCTGATGATATAAGAGGGTGGGATTTTATTAATAATCGCAACAACCCGATGGACGATAACGGACATGGAACGCATGTAGCCGGAATTGCAGGTGCTGAAACAAATAACGGCATAGGCATTGCAGGAATTAGTTGGAAGGCACGCCTTATGCCCGTAAAAGTTTTCAGCAGTAATGGATATGGTGATGCAGGAACTATTTCACAGGGAATAATTTATGCCGCCGCCAATGGCGCTACTATTATCAATATGAGCTTTGGAGGCTACCATCGTTCGTTTACAATGGAAAACGCCCTATTAAATGCCTACCTTACAGCAGACCTTGTAGCTGGTTCAGGAAATGATGGACTGAGCATTTATGATAGAAAAGATGATACGCCTGCAGTATTCTATCCTGCTGCCTTACCTATTGTATTGGGTGTGCAGGCTAATGCAAGTTTCTCAAATTTTGACCCAGATGGTCCCATATTTTCAACTACACTGGATGGTTTAAACTATGAACTCATAGCACCGGGGAGTGCAATAAGCACCTATTTGAATGGGTCGTATCGCAACCTCTCTGGCACTTCAATGGCTACACCAATAGTAGCGGGAGCTATAGCACTATACAAAGCAGCACATCCCGAGAAAAATAAAGAAGAGCTTTGGGGTGACCTAATACATTTTTCACATGACATTATCGATATTTATGAATCAATAACCAATGAATCAAAATTCCCGGTTCTGGATATAAAGGCGGTTCAAATTTCAGATACTTTGGCAGGCAACAATGGTGATGGCTTTTATAATGCCGGTGAAACAATATTGATAAATGCAATGATCCGAAACACTTTTGGCTATGCTGATAGTGTTTATATCAAATTGCAATATAATGAATATGAAAACCCTGATGATGTTACTTTTATTTCTGATAGTGCTTATCTGGGTAGCATAAGCACCTACGCCTCCAAAAGTAATTATAGCAATCCCTTTCAGGTTCTTATTAACCCACTCATTAGCAATGACAAACTGGTTACATTGGATTTATTAATGAAAAACAAGGGTGATACGATTGAGTATATACAACAAATACAATTTAGGGTATATAATGGAACCTATATTTCCGGGTTTATTACAGAAGATATCACCCTGACTCCGGATAAATTATGGATATTTAATAGAAGCACTAGAATAGAAAATGGCGTTACAATGACTGTCAGACCCGGTACGCATGTTGAAATTAATGCAGGCGTAGACAGCAGAGGTATGATTATTTGTGAAGGCACGCAGGATAGCCTTATCTATTTAAAAGGTGGATTTGGTGGAAATGCAAGCTATAAGTTTTGTGATATGAACCTTAAAGGAGGTAGTGTTGTAGGTACAAACATAGATAATTGCACTATATATAATCTCTCAGAAATAAACTGTGATACAGTTAATATGTCAAATATTTCCGATGGTGAAAGTGTCAAAATTTATAATATCCATCGTTTATCTAAATCAAGGTTTTCTAATATACGATTTTATGGTTCAGCTTTTTATGGCGATATTATTCAGTGTACATTTGAAAATATAGTTGAATTTTTTCCAAGCGGATCAATGATAAATTCCGTTTTCGATAACTTAATAAATGGCTATGTTTATGTTTATCCTACAAGACCAGACTTATGGAGTAATTATTTCATGAAACGTATAGAATACCAAGATAATCCAATGATTACGGGTAATTCGTTATTATCCCTAGGGCATATGATGTACTTTTTTCAATCATACGGCGGTTTATCAAGTGTGAATTTGCCTGATAATTATTGGGGTACTGAAAATACTGAAAAGATAGAAGAAAAGTTTTATGACTTTTGGGAAGATGCGGGTAGTCCATTCTTAATTTATGAACCCCGACTCGTCACACCTTCGCCTGAAGCTCCAAGCCATGTTTGGAAAATACTAGTCGATGGTATTGATGCGCAAGATGGCGTTATTGAACCTCTTGGAGTTGGAACTCATAAGTTCGAGGTGTATTTTAATAGGCCAATGGATATATCTTATGATGCCCTCGTAACATTTGGCGTAAGATTTCCTTTTACACAGCATACTGTTAATGATAGTGTTAGCTGGTCAGCAGATAGCACTATTTTTACCACCTACAAAACTTTTGAAATTTATACCGGTGATGGAATCAATCGCATAAGAGTTGCCGATGCAAGAGATACCGATGGATGGGATATACCAGTTGAAGACAACCGCTTCGAAATCCTTGTTGACGCTGCCGGCAGCGCTTCCATAGATTTCACCGCAACACCCGGCATTGGCAAAGTTGCGCTTGAATGGCATGAACCAGATGATTTGCCTACACTTTTAGGATATAATATGTATCGCTTTCATCATATTACAGATACGACTTTTAGTGATACTACACTGGTCAACACAAATCTTGTAAATGATACCCTTTTCACAGATTTTAGTGTGAATCCATTGCAGAAGTACTACTATATGTATAAGATAGTGCGGACAGACTTCACGGAGTCAGATTTTTCAAAAGTGGTGAATGCCACTGTTTTAACCGCCTCACCTGGAGATGCCAATGGTGACCAAAGTGTGAATGTATTGGATATAACCTCTATTGTTGGCTATATACTCAATCAAAACCCACAGCCATTTCTTTCAGAAGCCGCCGATGTTAATGGAGATGGCTTTATAAATCTGCTAGATATTATAGGTGTGGTTAATATCATCATGGGCGACAGCAAACAGCCCCTTTTCAGTGAGCCTGCTTATGCCTACCTCGAACCTGAAACCATTCGCTTTAAAAGTGATGGAACGCTTAGTGGTTTTCAGTTTCAACTGATAGGGCCGCAAATAGATCAGCTTGAGCTCAGGTCGTTACTTCCAGGTTTTGAATATATCAAGTATCTGCATGGCGATACTTTAACAGGCGTGATTTTCAGTCTTGATAACAAACTCATTCCAGAAGGTGAAGTTAACTTGTTTGATATCAAACATCACCCTGGCACATTGGCCTGGGGTCAACTATTCGCCGGCAACAGCAAAGGAGACTATGTTCCTGTTTATAAGGACGCGACCAGCCTGCCAGAGGATTACAGATACAGCTTTGTGCTGTATCCCAATCCGAGTGAGGGGATTGTCAATTTAAAAATGAATCTTCCAGAACGCGCTAATATTCAAATTAACATTTTTAATATTCTTGGCCAAATCGTCTATAACGACAACATCAAAGATGTAGTGCAAGGACAGAGCATCCAAAGTATTTATCTAAACAAGCGCGGTATATTTAAAGGAATTCACTTTATTTCAATAAGTTATGGCGCAAAAGATAAACAAACACCTACTTACCGAAAAGTTGAAAAACTGATTATTAAATAGCTGAAACTGTGGAAAATAACGCAAGGACTCCCTTTTCCATAGCCACAAGTATTGTCAATGGCAATCTCACTGTAAAAGTGCAGGAAATAATAATCATTGCCGGTATCTTTCTCAATCAAATTAGGCAACAAAAACCTCAGTAGTTAGCAGAATGCTAAGAAGAAGTCTAAAAATAGGGTTCGCAATATTGTTCAGCTGCTATATGATTCCCATGGTTCATTCGCAGCATATTTTGCAGTTAGATTCGGTGCAAGGCTTTCCGACATCGTTGGTAAGTGTTGGTATTTCGATTCAAAATGCAACCCCTATTACTTCTTTTCAATTGGATATTCCATTTCCGGAAAGCCTTAGCATAGATCCTAACAGTGTAGTTTTGAATAGCAGCAGAGCCATAGACCATCTTGTGTCAGCAGCAATAATTTCAAATAACACATTGCGCGTCATTTGCTTTTCTTTAAACAACACTCCTTTTGTCGGAAACGCGGGTGAGGTAGCTAGTTTTGAGCTTTTGTTGCCCAACCAGCCAATGGAAGCAATTCTTCCAATTGAGAATGCGCTATTAGTAAACCTAAGCGGCCAAAATGTATTGAATGAAACCAGATCAGGAGCAATCAAAGCCATGGGCGTTCTTGAGGTTGAGATCAATACAGCAACTGATAGTATTTGTTTGGGAACTCAAATCTCTTTAGAGGCACTGGTTACTGGTGGAGGCTGGAATCCGATAATCAGCTGGAGTTCTATCCCAAATGGCTTTAATGAAATGGGTGAAACAGTGAATGATCAGCCCTTGTTTTCAACGAAATACCTGGTTCAAGTAAATGACGGATTTCAGTTAGCTGCAGATAGCACGTCTGTATTTGTTGCAAGTCCACCAGAGGTTGATGCTGGAGCTGATCAGGTAATTTGTTTTGGAGAGCATGTTTTGTTGGCTGCCAATGCAATTGGAGCTGATAGCATTCATTGGTTTGGCGGAAATGGATTATTTGATGATCCTTTTAGCGTGATAACAAGCTATACGCCATCTGCGGCTGACTTACAACAAGGTAGCTTTTGGCTGGGCATCGAAGCAATAGGAAGCGTTTATTGTAATACAGCTACCGACAGCTTGATGATACTATTGAATGTGCCACCAGAAGCAGAAGCCGGAGTCAATTGCATAGTGCAAATCGGTGCAACTTACCAAAATACAGACGCTTCGGTTCTGCATAGTGATTCTTTGTTTTGGTTAAGTATTGGAGATGGTGATTTTAATGACCACCTTTTATTACACCCTACTTATTCGCCTGGCGGAAGGGACATATTGAATGGCCAGACTGTCTTACATTTTCATGCAATTGGCAATCCGCCATGTGAAGAGGCTACTGATAGTTTGTTTTTACTGTTTTTAAGATCAGGAGATAACACCATGCAATTACCCCAAATGTCAGCAAATACTTATGACACGGTGACTATTGCTTTATCTGTAGAGAACCGAACCAGCTTCAGCAGTTTCTCAGCTAACATTCTGCTGGCAGATGGCCTAAGCTGGTTAGAAGGTGCTGAACAATTGACAGAGCGCGCCCTTGATCATCAAATAACAGCACAATACGCTGGTCAACAACTTAATATAAATGTCGAGTCTCCCGGTAATCATGAATTTAGCGGAAATAATGGTCCTGTTTTGCAACTGCAAGTTGTAACAGGAAGCACCCCAGGATCCTTTATCATTGACATTATAAGCGCCAGCCTGATAAACCTGACCGGAGTTGATGTGCTAACAGATGTAATAAATGGCGAACTGACTTTATTGCTTGTTGGCAATCAAAATATAGAAAACATTGATAACTCCTTTAAAGTAAGCTATCAAAAAGCACAAAAACTGATAGATATTAAGCTGCCTGAGGCTTGTGAGCTTCAAATAGCCGCTTATAGTATTACTGGCAAGCTCTTACACTCATCACAACAGTATCTTTCTGAAGGAAACCATCAAATCCCGCTTTCAGAATTAACTAAACCTTGCATTATTCAGATAAATATAATTCGTCAAAACCAAACAAGAATTCAAAAAACATTAAAAATATGGTAACGAAAAACCGATCAATTTGTGATAATTGCTTTAGCAGTATGACAAAAAAACTGACCCTGATATCATTGATGTTTTTATTGATCGCCAGCGCAAGCGCTCAAAACATTATGCAAATTAATGACGCTAGTATTGCAGCAGGCGGCCAGGTAGAAATTGCCATCAGCATTTCCAATGCCGATGTTTTTGTAGGCTTTCAGCTGGATATTCCATTGCCTTCTGCAGTAAGTTATGTCAACAACTCTGCGGTACTGGCCAGTGAAAGAAGCAATGGTCATTCACTCAGCGCAACTTTAATGACTGGAAATATCCTAAGAATCATTGCTTTTTCGCTTAATAATACCCCTTTTAATGGTAATTCGGGAGCTGTTGCCCGTTTTAAGTTAAATGCAGGAAATATTCCTGGGAGCTACACTTTGGCGGTTCAAAACGCTTTAATTGCAAGTACTAGTGCCAATATCATGACGGGAAGCATCAATGGCACACTGACTATTCAGGCTCCCAATATTCAGGTGAGTCCGGCGAGTCAGGACTTTGGGAGCATTCCATTAGGCGGCTTTAGTGATAGAAATTTTACCATTCAGAATACCGGCAACCAAACATTAAATGTAAGCAGTATCACTTTTAACAGTCCCTATTTTATAAACCAAAGCGCCAGTAGCTTTAATCTTCCAGCAGGGCAAAGTCAAACCATTACGGTTAGGTTTAATTCCACTGTAAAAGGAACATACTCAAAAACCATGGGTGTTGCGTCTAATGATCCTGATCAACCTATAACCAACATTAACCTCACCGCCATAGCGTTTGCTGTTAATGAGCTACATACAGGAAGCATGGTAGCCCCTTCCGGAACACAAGCTGACTTAGCATTTACCATTAATAATATGGAAGATTTTGTTGGATTTCAGTTTGACCTCAGTCTCCCATCGCCTTTAAGCTATGTGGCCGGTTCTGTCAGCCTGACTGCAAGTCGCATTACAGATCACCAAGCCAGCGTAAATATGATCAACAGCTCCACCTTGAGGGTTATTGGTTTTTCGCCGTCAAATACACCATTTTTAGGAGATGACGGTTCTATTGTTCAGCTTAGTTTTGAAGTAGATGGAACAGGAGGATGGTATCCACTTAATATTAATAGTGTGATCATTGGCGATTTGAATGGAGATAATGTGGTTTCGGCCTCCACAAATGGATCACTAACAATAACCGCCCCGGATATACACGCCAACAGCAGTTTATCTTTTGGTGATGTAGCTGTGAATGAAATTGGTAACTCGGAAATCACTATTTACAATTACGGACAAGAAGCACTGATTATAAACGCCATCAACTTCACAAATCCTGTTTTTTCAAACTTAACAAGTCTGCCTATTACTATTCAAAGCTATGAAAACACACAACTGCAGCTAAAATATGATCCTACCCAAACCGGCCAAAGTACAGGAACAATGCGTATCTATTCTAATGATCCTGACGAAAACCCATTTAGCGTAAGTTTATCCGCCAATGCATATAGCCCTAATTATCTAACAGTACAAGATCTTACAGCTAGTCCGGGAACTCAGGCTACGCTTGCAATTAGTGCTGAGAACTATGAGGATTTTGTGGGTTTTCAATTTGATCTCACGCTTCCCGAAAAGGCTACCTATGTGCCAGGAAGTGCACTGCTGGCGGCAGATCGCAAACAGGATCACACATTATCTGTTAGTCAGTTGGAAAACGGATCGCTTCGCTTTTTGTGTTTCTCAATGAATCAATTGGCGTTTATAGGCAACGAAGGAACTTTGGTGCAGCTGGCTGTTGCCATTGACGAAACGATGGACGAAGGTAACTATCAAATAAGCATGGCGAATGCTTTTCTTGGTAACAACGCATCTTCTAATATTTTATATGCTGCGAATAATGGCACATTGGAAATAGTCGCTCAACAACAACTTGCAATAGCGGTATTGCTTGAAGGCCCTTTTGATGGCACTGACGCTATGAATGCCTCCTTAAATAATACTGGACTTTTACCCCTTATGCAACCTTATAACATTGCCCCATGGAATTATTCAGGTATTGAACAGGCCGTTTCATTGGGTGCAGATATTGTTGACTGGATACTGGTTGAGCTCCGTGATGCCGTTGCCCCTGAAAACGCCACCTCAGCGACAATAGTAGAAGGCTGGCCAAAAGCAATGTTCCTCAAAAATGATGGCAGCATTGTCGATCTTAATGGCAATACGCCTTCAATTGCCAGCCCTTCTGCAAACAATAACCTTTACCTCGTCATCCGACACCGCAACCACCTCGATGTAATGAGCAGTGCGCCATTGGTTCTCGTGGGTAACACCTACAGCTATGACTTCACAGATGACATCTCAAAAGCTTACGGAGGTGTAGCCGGTTACAAAGCCATTGGCAATGGAAAATATGGCATGGTGGCTGGGGATATTGATGCCGATGGAGCTGTCTTTACCTCCGACTTCAACCTCTGGGCTATCAACTTCGGGAATACCACCATCTACCTGCCCGCCGATGTGGACATGGACGGACAGGTGTTCACTTCTGACTTTAATAAATGGGCTATAAACTTCGGCACTAATAATCCAAACAGAGAAAATCAATTTATTTACAAAAGTCAGGTGCCAAAATGACACTTCAATTAACTCAAAAATAAAAATCCATGAAAAAATTCAAACTTTTAATTTTAACGCTATCTTTGAATGGTATATCCTTTTCAGAATCGCAAATAATCTGAATGTTTGCTAATTGATAAATAAAAATGTGATCTTAACCTATAATACTTTACAAATGAAAAAAAAATACGGTTTATTAATCCTTTTCGGATTTATATTTCTCTTTAGCAAAGCACAAGAACCTCAGCTTTCATTTAGATATGCTAATCCAAAAATTGAACATCTTGATGGGAGCGGAAGCTATTTGATCTTTGATGTTCAAGTAAAAGCTGATCAGTCAGGATATTATTTTTATTCAGGTGGATTGGCAATGGAATATAATGAAAACGCTTTTGATGTATCAGAAATATATGTTACTAAAGGCCCACTACTGGAAGGCACTTTTCAACAAGGGCCAACTCAAGCCCCTAAATATAATGCGCCATCATCTACATTACTTTCAGGAAGGATTAATGTACCTATTACCCTACCGACTAACAATATTAATCCAAATCCAGCTGTACCATCATCAAGATTTAATGAAGTACCTACAGAATGGATATCACTTGTAAACATTTGGATTAAGATTGATAATCAATCTGAGATGGCAGGGATTTATTTCTATGAAACCTTGATGAATGGACAGCAATTCCATACCGGAAACCCAAATGCTGTTGCCTTTCAATCACCAAACATCTATGAAAGTCCAACTTTAGAATATTTAAACCTTAGTAGAATTTATACAACATTTAGTGGCTGGACCCAATATGGCGGGACAACTAACTGGTCTGAATCCGTCAACACCACCATCTTTGATGGCAATGCAACTATTACTCAAACCAATAACACCGCTGCATTGGCTAAAAACCTCAATATTATGGATGGAGCGAACCTCACTATTGAAGCCAATAAATGGCTCACGGTTGCTGGCACACTCAATTCTCAGGCTACGGAGGCTCTCATCATAAACGATGGTGGTTCTCTGATTCACAATTCATCCCTAGTGAATGCAACACTAAAACGTAACATTACAGGAGGTAGTCTTAACCCAACAACACACCGCTATCATCTGGTTTCTGTGCCAATGGCCACCAATAGCGTATTTAATGCTGGCGACATATTCATGGACATTCATCTGTGGGAATTAAATGCATTAAGTCAGGACTGGTCAAAAATATCAGACGTCAACTATCCTATCAACAATCAGGAGGGCTATCTCATTTGGTACGACCAGCCA
>Ga0222672_1000658_pt1 | contig 12434 bp, 8 predicted proteins | sample AntAcemetagen799_FD_179810 | JGI IMG/M metagenome (GOLD analysis project Ga0222672, IMG submission 179810) | Saline water microbial communities from Ace Lake, Antarctica - #799 | ecosystem: Environmental > Aquatic > Non-marine Saline and Alkaline > Saline | place: Antarctica: Ace Lake | collected...
TTTTGTCAGGTTTCTTGAAATTGCCAACACCGCCGACCTCTTATCGGAAACGCTGATGGACAGTAAAGACGCGCTAAATTTTATTGAGTTTGAGAACGTGGGCGAACTTAAAGGCCTTAAATACCTGAAAGATTTGTTGCTGGCCACCCGCAAAAACCGTAAAATCTCTTTCACCTACAAGCGTTTTGATGCCGGCGACGAAAGCAATTATCAGCTGATGCCTTATCTGCTCAAAGAATACCAATCCAGGTGGTATATTATAGGAATTTCTGAGCAAAGACAGAGCTTTCGCACTTTTGGTATCGACAGAATTACATCGCTCAAAGTGAGCGACGAAACCTTTGTCCGCGATCCGAAATCGACTCCCCAAAAGCTGTTTAAAAACACCATCGGTCTCACCTATTCCGAAAATAATGAAGAAGAGGTGGTGCTTTCGTTTACGCCTTTTCAGGGCAACTATATAAAAACTTTGCCCTGGCACCGAACCCAACAAATTGTTACTGACAATGAACAGGAACTACGCATAAAACTTGATATTGTTATTAACTTTGAGTTTACCCAAAAAGTGCTGATGCACGGTGAAACTGTTACTGTAATCCAACCCGAATGGTTTGCTAAAGAAATTCAGCAAAGGCTTAAAAACACGCTAAAGAAATACAATTAACTCTTCTGTCGCGCCTAACCTCTAGCGTGATTTTCAGGTAGCTCGCACAACGCTCGACAATGTTGTTCATAATCATGTTTTAAGTTATTACTCTTTGTATAACCTTATTTCAGGACAAGATACAACTAGCAGCAATAACAACTCGTAAATCTAAAAAATATACAATTAAAAAAATACCGTTTCACACTCGTGGACGAAGGCACTTTCTGGATTAGAAGACCATACAATATCGACACCACCGATGAATTCTTTCAAAGATTAGGATTTTGATTTCCTTAAAAAGGAGGTTTTGCAAAAATAATTATTATATTTGTTAACTAACTTTTAACAAATACCAGCTATGCAAAAATTAAACAACGATGCTGTAATATCTAATGCATTGCTTGATCATTACATTGATAATAATGTCGGTTATTCAGAAATTTGCAAGAGCTGTCGCTTACATGCAGCAAAAAAAATTAGTAATTTCGAGAATGGTCCAGTGCCCTTTTTTCATGTCGGCGAAAACTTCAAGAATCAAAAAATTAGACCGCTTTTTCTTGGTATTGTTGCTTATGGATGGGAAGGAGAGTTAGGTTCAATTTTTTTTAATGCATCTAAGGAGATTCGTTTAAAAAACAAGTCAAATGTCATTTATGCGATTGAAGATAGAATTGATGATTTGTTTTTTAGTAAACGTAAATATCATAATAATGAGAAGAGAATGATCTTTTTCTCGTATTTAAAGGATGCGGTTGAACTTGTTTTTGGCGATAATGCTTATTCAAAAATTGCACTTACAAATTTATTAAAATGTAACAACAATGATGTAAGAAGTAGTGGATATCCTCAGAAATGTTTTGATTATTGCATTAGAAATAAATTTACAGGTAATCTCATGAGAGACGTTGAGATTATTAATCCTACACATGTTATTCTAATGTCAAAAAATCATAATCGTTTCTATCGATACATTAGACTTATTGAAGAAAAAAGAATTAAATCATTAACTATTGCTCACCCCTCATCAAATAAGTCTGGAACCAAAAAGCAATGGTCTGATACCATAAGAGAATTTCTTAGCTAAAGTATATAGAATTAGTTTTTCTTAATTTATAGCTGCTTTATTTTTAAACGACAGCACCTTATCAATAATCAAAGTCCCCTCCCTGATCAACGTAGTTTCATAACTATGAAGGTTTATTCATAACTATGAAGGTTTATTCATAACTCTTTAAGCAATTCATGGCCTTGTCATTAATAAAAATAGAAACGATTTTTAGACTTCATACAAAACACGCCCTCCGACACCTTTTGGCGTAGCCGACTGCTAATTTTGTGGCAACAATAAATATTTTGTAAACCATAAATCAATAATTAGCATGAAAACATCATTTAAAAATTACCTTGGGCTAGCAACTTTACTATTTGTTTTGGCATTCGGCGCAGCTTGCAGTGCTATTGACGACGACACTACCACCGTTCTCGTAAAGTACAATGAAGCTATTTCAGTTTACCATGAAGACATTGCGCTTGCAAAAACCGTGTTTGACGCCAGCACCATGACAGGATTAAATATGTATCAGGGTGCATGGGATAAGGCCTATGAAGAACATAAACTCGATTCCCTGCTCAACTGGTTTTACGAAAAACATGGCGAAAAGGAATACAACAAGCTGATGCTAAAGGTGGATGATAACTTTGACAGAAAGATAAATAAATAACTCCTATAAGATGTCAACACCACACCTAGCCCGCCGAAATTTCTTGAAAAGCCTTTCAGCATTTGGCTTCACGGCTTTTTTACCCCTTAATCTTCTACCGAAAACAGCCGCAAAGCCCAAGATTCATTTTATAAGCATTGGCGATTTGAGCTCGCATATATTGACTTACCTCTCCGAAACCAGGCCGAATTCGCAAGCGGCTAATCTAAACGAGGTTTACAGCTGCATAACCGACGGCCAATTTGAGGAATATGATCAACACAAAAACATTCATCAGCTTGATTACGAAAACTTTAACCGAGCTAATCTATTACAGCATAAAAGTCGGTGTTTGCTGCTGACAGACCTCAACGACGCACAAGCTGTTTCCATTGCTGCCGACATTTGCAAAACCCAGCGCCTTTCCGGCCAAAAATGCACCCTTATCGCTTTTCTGCCCTTTTTATTTGAAGGAACCACAAGCCGACAAAAAGCCGAAAACCGATTAATCAGCCTAACACAGCAAGCAGCCTGCCACGCCATCGACCTTGAAAAATTGAGACAAGAATATGGGGACTTGCCTTATAATGAAGCTTTTCAGAGGTTTAATGAAAAGGTTGAGCGGGTTTTGGAGGAAGTGATTTTAGAAAACTTTAATATTCCATTTCTGATTTGTTAGATGCACTATACTATTAAGGGTATGCTAACACCTAATTTGTATATGCCATTATATTCTTTTAATGGGACTAAGGTATTTTTAAATTCTTCTTTGTCAATATTTTGAAACCCTGTTTCGATATCGGGATAGATGATGAGGCAATCAATATTTCTATCTGATTCGAAACCCAGTTCTTCAGAAACTTTCTTTAGGCGTGCATAACCACTTACCTGCCTTATATTTTCATGATCGCGTTTCCATTTCCAACTAGGGATGTATTTGGCATCAATAACCATTTTAACATCTGTTGAATTTAGAATAAAGTCTAACTCATTTCCATAGGTTGAAAAATGATAACTCACATCGCTCTGAAAGGCATCTTTTAGTAATGAAAGCACGTGTAATTCAAATAGCAAAGGCATATCAATCCAAAAAGGTGGTGTTGGAATTTTAGTGGAATTAATGCTGCTAATATTGTAAGCAAATCGTCTTAAAATCATTTTTGCTAATCGAATTCCTTCATTGTATTCCTTAAATAAGGTATTCGATTTCAATTGTTTGATATCAGACACTTCAATTTTTGAAGATACGTTTTCAAATGCAGGCGCAATGTAGCTTATCATTTCGGAAACTGCACTTGCACCCTTCATAAGGGGTGAAGACATCATATAATGCTTAACATACTCAAGTGCCTTTTTCAAGAGCCTGTTTTCCAAATTATCAACTCCAAATTCATCGTAAGAGCAAATATTCTGTAAAACGTTTCCTTTGGACAAATGTAAATTCATGGTGTTTTTAATAAGCAATTTTCCCTTTATTCTCCCATTGAGCTTATTGGTAGTTTTATAATAGGATTTTTTAAGCCCTTTTTTGACGATTTTCTTTGCAGTATTTAGAAAGTCAATGATAATGAAAGGAGTAAGCATGTCTTGTTTCTGGTCAATCTCAATTTGAGGATCATCCCATTTTACAATAACCAAATCTCCTATTAGTTTAGCTGTTTCCTGATGTTTTAAACAGCCAAAAAGCATTTTTAAATAATCAACCTCCCTGATTTCTTCACGATCCTTATTAAAGTTTAATTTTGGATGAACTTGTGTGTGCTTAATCTTTTTTTCAATCCAATCAACACCGATGAAATAGCCTGTGCTAATCTTATAAATACCCGCTTCCTTCCAAACGGAATAACATAGTTGCTTTTCTCTCCTTTTAGGGAAAGAATACTCATACGCTTCCTTTAAAAGCAAATCACATTCTTCTAGAATCTTTATTTTGTGCTCAGCATTTATCATGTTGTTTATAGCGTTATTTCCGAGGCAAGAGCATTGATAAGATCTCTTGTTTCTTCTTTGAAGATACCATCTTTCTGGTATTCTTTAAGGATAGGTATTACCTCATATTTCATTCTCATTGGCAAATTTTCCTCTGACCCCATAAAATAGCTATGGCCAATTTGTATATCTTCTTTGGTATTCCGAAAATCGGAAGATAATTTTTCGTTAGAAAAAAGTTCCTCAACCCGTCTGAAATATTCTTTACCCTTTTCTGTTTCTATCACTTCAGATTGCGGCAACAAACTCTCAAAAGCAAAGCGACGGCGAATAGCATAATCAATATGTCCCACACTTCGATCAGCCGTATTCATAGTTCCAATAATGTATAGGTTTTCAGGAATTACGATTGAAGTATCTCCGTCCAGCGCATACATGCTATTTACAGCTTCTCCTCTGTATTCTAGTGCATAGATTAATTCGCCTAAAACGGAAGGTAAATTGGCACGGTTTATTTCATCGATAATTAGCACATATTTTAACTGTTCAGGAACTGACTTATGTTCAATTGTGTCTTTTTTAAGCTCCGTTTTATACTTCTCCTGAAATTTGCTTAGAACTTTAAAAAAGTAAGATGCGTGGTGTGTTGCGAGACCTGAAATTCCAGGGACGACTTTCATTTCTTGACGACTTGATACATTGTTTAACTGTGCGAGAACCAAATCTTTAAATTTCATACGCTGACTAACATGCCATTCCCCTGAGTATCGAAAAGCATCCTCTTGAACAGTTGTAATAGAAACTGAATCGGTGATTTTATATTTAGCATTTGTATCTATCTCATCCTGAATATACTCGGCAAATGACAATATCAATTGCTCAATTCTATTTTCTTTGGAATACTCTACAGTACCTTTTTTGCTTGCTAAAAAATTCTTATTTGCCTTATCTGCTAATTCTGCTATTACTTTATTCTCGGTAATATACTCGATTTGGCCATTGATGTTTTTAGCGGTAATCCCTCTTACAAAATCTTCATAAGTGTATGAGGGGTGAAACTGAATTAATTTAAATTGTTCATTATTAGTAAGTCTCTCTTTTTGATCCCTTTTATCTGCGTTTACTTCCCCAAAAATAATAAATTCCGCAAGATCTTTGGCTGTATATGTTTTTCCAGTGCCAGGAGGGCCTTGTAGTATGATTTGTTTTTTATCAGACAAAACCATTAATAATTCTTTCATCATTTTTTTACTATTTAAAGACCTATTCCAATTGTTAATAAACTTCCAAGTTGGTGTCTTTTTATCTTTTGCTATTTGTAAAGTTCCTTGAGGCTGAGGAAACAATGCGTCTCCATTATAAAATTCTAAGACTTCAACATGCCTATAATTATCATGCAAATATTTGGTCTTAAGTGCTGTATTTAAAAAATTAGTTCCGATTACACGGCATAATGCAATTGGCGTTTGCCCATCTTTTACACAAACTACATCTCCATTTTGAATTGTGTCCTTAAAATCTATACATTGTGGACTATCCCATTCGCCAGTTCCTATTACGGGTGGGTTCTCTTTTAATAATAGTGAAGAATCAATGCGAATACCACCTCTACCCTGTGGTAAAGACATTTGCAAGTGCCAGTATTTCATTTTATAAGTTTTTATTTGTTCATGAATCTTTATATTTTCTCAACAATTTTCATACCTTTCATCAATTTTGGTATTAAAATTTCACAGCTTTCTTTTAGACATTGAATTTGCAAGTTTAATAGCATATCAAAACCTAGTTCTATTTTTTTCTGTTTCTAACCAACCCCAACCCCTCATTCAAATCCAGCAGTCTGGTTGTATTGTCATTACAGCCAACAAACTTAAAGAACTTTCACTTCAAAACCTAGTGTTTTCAAATTCTTATCCACCGGAAACCAGCATCTTTTGAAAAGCCTACATAGCGAGTATATTGGGTTTAAAGGTTTGATAACTTTAGAAGAATAGTATTAGTTACCGTGTTTTCTCCTTGTGAATACTATTGAAACTGATTTAAAACTGCCATTATTTTATGTTTTTTTTAATTGTGAAATAACAAATACAATTATTATTCATCAAAATCTTCTACTTCATCCGCGTCTTTAACACCTTCTGGAATAGAAAAATGTTTATCGATACCCCATCTTCCGATAATCCAGTCAATAAGTGTTACTCTTCGAGCCTTGCAGCTATCAACTGTCCAGGTTTCAAATTCAGCTATTTTTCGCTCTTGTCTTATGTCGGAGTTTGCATAGCAATAACCAGCTCCTGAAACTCCTTTTTTTCTTCCAAAGTCAAAGTTCAAATAGTGAGCATTATTCGTGGTCAATACGATATTCGAAATATCATGCAAGTACGCTTTTATATCAGGTTCTGTCCAGTTTTTTTTCCAAAGCGACTTATTATCTGGATTTTGCGGAAGAATATGCTCAAATGTTGCATCAGTTAAATCACTCCATAACAATTTTGGTTTAGCTCCTTTTCCTTCTGATTTAAGCAACCATAACTCGTATTCATACAAAGTATATCTTAATAATCTTCGCCAGTGATACCAGTCATAAAATCCGTTTTTAAGTTTTTCACGGAAACTATTTTCATTCGAATACCAGTTAATCGTACCAAGAATCCATTCAGTCGCCTTATCAACTGAACATTTGTTTGAAAATATTTCTTCAGCCCAGCGATAAAACATAGATTGGCCTGTGTTGCTTCCTTTTCTTTCCCAAAGAAATACGCGGTAAGAATATAGCTCCACAGCCTGAAGTAGTCTTATATAACTTTCAGCTTCTATTTCTCCGGCGAAAACCTTTTTACGCGCGGCAACCATCAAGGGCAGATAGTTTGCAATATTGCCTGCATTTCTAATTTTCGTTAACCAAATATATTCTTCTTCTATTTCGCTGGTTTCTAAGGGCCGGATAATTGCAGCATAATGCCTTGAGATTTCGGCTAATCCAGTCGTAAAGCTTAAAATAAAACTCTGTGTTTCCTGCTTTGACTTAAAATCGAAGTTGCGTAAAGGAATTACATTATTTGCCTTAAAACCACTATATCCACTCCAACTTTTAGGTGTGTGTGAGTGATATAAGATCCAGGCGATTCGTAAACATTGATCTTCATTTCCGTTACATTTGGCAATATTAACATAAACTTCTTTCCATGCTTTGTTTATTGTACTTGTGTGGTCTTCCTTCTCATTTGGCAAACTAAGATTTCTGTAAACCCAGTACATTAAGTAGTTTTTCAGGAGTTCTAAGGCAGAAAGGTCTTTACCTCTTGAGTTCATCAACTCGAAGGTCATGCCAATTTCACTTTCAACCTCTATGGGGTAAAACGAGAAATTCAGTTTCCTGATTAAAGCATCAAATAAGTCTTTTAAATAACTAACGCCCGTGAGCCCTCGTGCCTTATATTGTTCTGTAAGGTGGTTTTTCAAATAACTAAATGCATCGAGCAATCTTCTTTGATGAACTGTAGATGCCTGAACATTAGCGCTGCCTTTGGATATTAAGTCGAAGTAAAAATCTTCTGTGTCATTGTTCAATTTCAATTTACTTTTCGCCCCTGAAAAAAGATATATTGGAATATCTGCCTTATATTGGTCTTCTCCAACTTTAATCAATTCTGCCAAAATTATAGACAAATACAAACTACATGTTGTTAAGCGTTGCTGTCCATCTACAATATCAACAACTTCTAATTTTTTAGTACCATAGTTTATTGTCGGACTTTCAATAGGCTGATAGATAACAATCGTTCCAGTATAATGACTGCTAATTTTATCATCAATCAGCGCATCAATATCCTGGACAAAATCTTTCCATTGTTCTTTTTCCCAGGCATATCCTCTTTGATAATCCGGTATCTGAAACATTTTACCCTCCAAAAGGCTTGAAAGTGATTGCTTTATCATAGCGTTTTTTCACAAATCTAAATTACTACTATGACAAAACCTGTCGTACTGTTTTTTTATGCCAGCATTTCAACAAGTATAAGGGGCTGCTGAAAAAATCATAGCTAAATAATATTGAGGTCTCGTCAAGGTTTTTTAACGAGACCGTAATATAAATGCAAGAGTTAGGCATTGTTGGCTCGAAAAACCGTGCATTAAACATTTAATTGTATCATATAATAAATTGATATTAAGTGGTTTGATAGTTTTTCGGCAGGCTCTATTTAAACGCCATTTCAACTTCCCATCAACTAATCTCCTTAAGCAAGGCCACCATAGCCAAGCTGTCGAGCTTGCAATAGTCAAGCAAATTACTGCGTTTTGCTTCAATACTGGCGCAATCAGTATCTTCGTATAGGCTCATATAGGTGAGGCTGGCCGTTCCTCCATCCTGAATCCCCAGCTGGGCATAAGAAAGCTCAGACACAAGTGCCGGCAGCACTGCTTTTATGGAATAAGAACCCTTCATGGCGGGCATATTCAGGTGCAACTGCTTAAAAGGGACCATCAGGTCCACTATGCGCGTAAGGAGGCCCAGCAAAGCTTTTTCAAAGGCAGGAAAATCTCTGGCCAGCTCTCTAATGCGCGACGACTCAAAAGCCTTATTATACACGATAATACTGCCGATAGTGCCCAACTGCTCAAGCATAGTATTGATAAACTCAGGGCGAGGATCAATGGGTGGTGTTCCCAGAAAGGCTTTGTGAATAAGCGCTTCGCCGGGATTATTCACGATGTGCAGCGAATATTGAAAAGGGATTTGCTGGTAAGGCTTTGACGCATCATACAACGGAATAGGAGGTTGTATGCTTTCAAAGTCGATAAAATAATACGGATAGTTTAGTTGACTTACAAAAGCTTCAAGCGCAGGTTTATTGTAATTGATTTCATTGTTGAGTACAGCTTTTAGAATAATCCATTCCTTTGCCGTGAAGCGGATGCTATCGGGGATAGTTTCAAGACTATTCACGCCTGCCTGACGCAGTTTTTCAATCTTGGCTTTGCTAACTGATTTTACGCCAGTGAAAATATCCGGTTTTTCATCCTGATGACAATAGCCATAAAAATCGCAGGGAAAAGGATGTGTGCATTGGTGACCAATTTCAATATCAGGCACTTCGTTGTGAAGAAGCATTTTCTGCATAGCCAGCAGATTATTTTGGACATCAGCCTGCATTTCCTTGGCTTTGGCCGTAAGCTTAACGGTTGTAAACAACTGGTTCACATCAATATCGCCCCTGCGGATATAGGTATTATTGAGGTGCATCAAGCTAATTTCGGTTAAATCAAGACCGGAAGCCCGAATAACATAGTATTGAAAGGCTGTATCCGTCAGGTGATATTCCTTTAGCCGTGTTGACGCCTTCACCTCGAAAGCCTCCCAGCCGCCATCGCGAAACACAAGGATATCCATATAGCACAGGGTTTTTCCATCGCTAAAAGCCGCTTCGTAAATCACCTGCTGTCCCGAAACAATCAGTTGCTGCGTATAGTCAAGCGCTTCGCTCACCTCATGCGGATTTCCTCTGCTGGCATCTATCCCGCCAGGAAACACCTGCTGAGCCAAGCTCCCAACACCATGGCCAATATTAAAGATGTGCTGCTGATTTTCAGAAACCACATCTTTAAGTTCCGGCTTATTGAAATGCAGGTAAAGACTCTTGTGGCATTGTGTGCCCCTAACGAAAGAAGATTTTGAAAGACGGGCCATTTTTAAGCTTTCGGACAAAGTTACGCATAAGGGAACGACAAAATGTGGCGGTGTGTAGTTTTATGTAAGCTAAGTAAGTTCAATGTCTCCAGTGAGCCTGTCTGCCGAGCCAGGCAGACGCCGCGAACCAATCCCAAAAATCCCACTATCCCAAACCGACACTCAACTTCCCACCAATTTATCACCGCCATCAACCTTCACCTCGATAAAATCCGTGTAATCTGCGTAATCCGTGGACAGAAGAAAGCTGCGTTAATAGATGACAGCGTGTAATGTAAGCTAAGCAAGTTCTATTCTCCCTAGTGAGCAACGCGATCCAATCTTTTAAAATCCGTCTCATAATCTATCCCTCACTTTGCTCATCAACAATTTGCCACCGCCACCAATTACCACCTCTATAAATTCCGTGTAATCCGCGTAATCCGCTTTAGTCCCGAGAGGTTTATCGATTCGGGATAGACAAAAGAAAACTGCGTCAAAAGGCGAAATTGTAAAATTTGAGGTAATATTCGGCCATGCATCTCATCCCAATAACTCCTATTATCAGCGCCCTAACCTAAGTCATTAACAATTTTAACATTTCCTTAACATTTCAACCTATGTCGTTAACGGAAGAACCTATGTCGTTAACGGAAGAACCTATGTCGTAAACGGAAGAACCTATGTTGTGAACGGAACAACCTATGTCGTTAATGGAACAACCTATGTTGTTAACGGAAGAACCTATGTCGTTAACGGAAGAACCTATGTTGTTAACGAAACAACCTATGTCGTAAACGGAACAGCCTATGTCGTAAACGGAAGAACCTATGTCGTTAACGGAAGAACCTATGTCGTGAACACAACAACCTATGTTGTGAACGGAAGAACCTATGTCGTGAATAGTGAGCCTGTCTGCCGAGGCAGACAAAGCGAACGAATCTTTTAAAATCCCTCACACCTAATCCATTACTTCACTCTTCACCAATTTGCCACCGCCACCAATTACCACCTCTATAAATTCCGTGTAATCCGCGTAATCTGCTTTCGTCCCGAGAGGTTTATCGATTCGGGATGGACAAAAGAAAGCTGCGTCAAAATGACCTCTGGCCTTATTTTTTCACTTTTCACCCATACTTTTTCATTTTCAGCAGTTACTTCTTTGCTTTCAACTGTAACTTTTTCATTTTTGACGCTCTAAAACAAAATTTCAGTGCATTAAAACAGAAATTTGACACTCCAAAACAAAAGTTTGAAGCATCAAAACAAAAGTTTAGCCTTTAAAAACAGTAATTCTACACGCCAAAACAAAAATTCAGTACTTCAAAACAGAAATCCAACACACCAAAACAAAAGTTTGATGCTCCAAAACAAATGTTTGACGCATCAAAACAAAAGCTCGGTGCTTCAAAACAAAAAGTTCAGTGCTTCAAAATAGAAACCAAACTGAAATCACAAACTTTGTTCAAAAGTCAGGATTAACAGCCACCATATGGTTTTAGTGATCAACAATAACTATGTTTGTATCCAATGTTTAATCAAATATCACAAACCAAATCCAAACCCAATACGAAATAGCGGATTTGTATAAGGTGTGTCGAGTGTTTCGTTGAGGTTATATAAAATCATAATGCTGGCAAAGCCGCGTGAAGAGAAGTACTGCCGGTATCCTCCGCCAATAAAGACGCTGTGAATAATCTTGCGTTCACGACCGGTTATATCGAAATTAGAAGGGTCATAAAATACTTGTTCATAGCTAAGTATTTCATTTTCTGCATGGGCAAATAATCCCCTGAAAATTTCGTAAGAAGTGTAAAATCCGCCTCCATAGTTATTGGTAGAAAATTTTAACCCGCCTTGGTTATAACTGTAAAAGTTGTAGGTGAGCCGCGTGCCAAATTCCCAGGCGTTGGTGATGCGGTAACCTACCTGTGGCGATATCAGTATATTGGAGCCGTAGTTTGAAAAGCCCAAGCCTAAATCACCACCAAAAACCCAGCGGCTAGCAAATTGCGGTTGTTCGCCAAGAAAGTTTTGCTGTGCGTTAGCTACTGTTCCAAAGGCGGTTAAGGCGAATATCAGAACGAGGGTTTTTAGGTAGTTTTTCATGTTATTGTAATTATGTAGCGAAGATAACGAATAATATTAATGAATGTTAAAACGATTATTTCTGTTAGTTAAGCTAAAAACTCAAGAGTCAATACCGCGCAAATCTTTATAAAGCTGCATCGCATACAAATCTGTCATGCCTGATATAAAGTCAATTACCGATTGCAATTTGCTGTAAACGGTATCGTTTTTTGCTGTAAACTGTTCCGGTAACAGTGATTTTAATTTGTGGTGATAAGCCTTTTCAGGAGATAGCACAGCCTGACTAAATTCCTGCATCAGTGTACCCAAAACATGAAAACCGGTGAGTTCAATTTTTACGACGGCAGGATGGTTGTAAATTTGTTTAACGGAAACTTTTCGGCAAATATTCAAGGCTTGC
>Ga0222672_1000660_pt1 | contig 12378 bp, 11 predicted proteins | sample AntAcemetagen799_FD_179810 | JGI IMG/M metagenome (GOLD analysis project Ga0222672, IMG submission 179810) | Saline water microbial communities from Ace Lake, Antarctica - #799 | ecosystem: Environmental > Aquatic > Non-marine Saline and Alkaline > Saline | place: Antarctica: Ace Lake...
CCAGATCGGTGAGAATGTAGCCATCCCGTATCAGAGGACCCGCGCTTTCTCGATGCTGTCTCGGAGCAATCTGACGAAAGGGTCGCGCCACGGCGGAAACAGGACGTCCGAGCGCGCCTCCATTCCGCCGCCAAAGAACGCGCCGGACAGATGGAGAAGAAGCCCGCCTCTTTTCCGTTCCGGCATCGCCTCATGACTAAGCCCTGCTTGCACGCTCCACGCCCGGCTCGGGCGGGACCGTGCCCGCCATCCGAAACAAGGCGGTGGTGCCTACCGCGATTGCGCCGACGATCGAAAACGCCATCTGCCAGCCTTCGGAGGGCATGAGGTGCTTCGCGATCCCATACGTTGCAGCGTAACCGGCAACCGCAGCCGGTCCCGCGAAGAGGGCCGCGACGATGAGACGAACCCAGAGCGGGCGGGCGAAAGCGAAGATCAATTGCCCGATGATGGCGACAGCGCCTGCGGCGAGTACACCGCGACAGCGCCTGCGGCGAGTACACCGATGGCGAGACCGCCGACAGAACACTAGCTGCGAACGTCGCTGGCTCAGAGACCAAACGCACAAGCGATACGCGGACTTTCGTTCATCGTGCGGCGAATGACCGGAACGAGCCCAAAATACCAAATGCTGCATGGAACGCCGTGGTCCGAAATGCGCCAAAAGCCTCCGTCCGGTATTATCTAAATGCAAGGTTCCGGTGACGGATTGGATAGGTCCATGACTGAAATGGTTGCCGTAAGAAGCACGCGTGCCTTACATCTTTAATCTACCGTTGGATTACGACGCATTTCGTCCAACAATAGATGCTTCGTTGTTAATCATACGTTTGCGGTTGGCTAAGCCATCGAAACGCACAATCTTTCTTGATCATTTTGGACAGGTCCACATTTGAATACCCCGGCCGCATGGTGTGGTCCCCAGTGGGTTCAGGTTCTGTGGCCATAAACGACAGCGGAAACGCTTGGTAAACGTGGGCCAACCTGTGGTGCGCGAGCGGATCAGCGGTCGAACAGTGCCGGCCTTGACCCCGCACCTCTGGATGACCTGCCAAAAAGAACGGGGTTTTATCGATGTCGGCCTCGTGGATGATTTAAACGGTTCGCATTAGTGGAATTTCATGACACCCGACATTCCGGCCCTGAGCATATGGGCGCAAGCGCACATAGAGTGGCAGTATTTTAGCATTCAGCTTAACCGTTCCGGCGGTCTTTCAGGCGGCGTTTTGGTGCAGGAATTGCGAAATCCAGTACAGTACAGCGCTGGATGAATTGGGTAGCTGAATGGCCAAGCCTGCCGCGAAACTCTCAAATGCGGGACGGTTGAGCTCGCTGACCCCAACAAGCACCGGTATGCCTCCTTCCAGAGCCGAAACTATCACCGGATGAAACCCCCGTCCCTTGGCCTCTTGCTTACCAAACCGGTTGAGGATCAGGACGTCGGGGGTGGCGGCACCCATCCCGGCCTTTACGGTCATGGATACCGCCTCAATCGCCGCCGCGTCGAGGCGGCATCCGGTTGAACCCGCCCCGAGATTCTGGCTAATATGGATCCGCGAGCCAGTCGCGAGGTCAATGAGGTCCATGTCGCAGGCGTGGCGCGCCGGTTGGTTGCAGGGATTTAGCAGCACGCCGGAGAGGCGGAACCCCTGTGTGCGTAGATCGCGCGCCACGCGGCGCATCGTATCTTCTGCGTCGCGAGGCTTTTTGGCATGAATAAATGCGATGTGCATCACAATTTCCTTTGGCAAGAGCTTGCCGCCGGACACGGCCCCGGCGGCAGGTTGATTACTCAGACGATTGGCCGCGGCTTTAGCGACATCTCAAGGAAATTGTCTTTGTAGGCGCTTTCACCCACTTTGCGCAGCACGCCCCGGCCAAGTTTATATCGGTAGTTGCCTGTCACCGGGTCTGGAACGGCATGGCAAACCGAGTTGGCCATGGAGCCCGGATAGTTGAACGCCGCTTTGGCAACCCCGGGGCGGATTTCATCAGAGACAATCGCGACGGCTACGAATTGGCCCGTAGTTGTCTTGATATGGCCGTGCTCCATCAGCTTGGTAAAGCTTAGATCATCATCCTTGACGCCTATGGGTTCGCCGGACTGCACATAGACCGTATCATTGAAGCCTTCGACAAGATCACCCGACTCGATACCCTCCGGGGCCGCGTCATCGGGATGGATCACGATATGCGGCCACGGCCAGCGTTTCGCCAGATAGGGTTTGCGCAGATCGTCGAAGCCCGATTGCCATGTTTCATTCACACGGCCATTGGTTATCCAGATCTCGCCCTTGTCGGCGCGTGGCTTGATTGCTTCGTAAAAATCCGACCAGCTGTCATTTTCCCAAGGGGTCTTGAGGATGTTGGCTTTGCCGGTATGGGTCCCAAAGGCATAGAGCCATTTCTGGTCCTTGGTGTCGCCTTCGACCTCGCCCCAGTCGTTTGCCGGGTCGTGCAGGCGTCCGGTACCGATCATCTTGCCGTTTACATAGCGGATCGGTGTCTGGATACCGGTAGTGCCAAGCTCGCGCAGCTTTTCGTGGCCCTTCTTGCCTTCTTTCTTGGCCTCTTTCACCAGCACGTTGTAGCTCAGGACGCCGTTGCGTGAAAACCGCGCCGCCTCCTCGAACACATCGTTGCTTTCGGTCCAGTCGAAGCCTTTGAAGCCCATTTTCTGTGCGAATTGCGCAATGGCCCACCAATCCGGTTTTGCTTCGCCCGGCGCGTCGTTGAACTTGGCATAGAGCCGCAAGCGGCGTTCGGCGTTGCAGCGCGTGAAATCGACCTCCCCCCAGCCAGCCGCAGGAAGCACAATATCGGCGTATTGCGTATTGAGCGGCTCGACCGGGTAGATGTTGCTGTCCACCAGCATCATGCCACCTGAATCGACGCGTGCCTTAAACACCTCTATCAGGTGGTCGCGGTCAACCGAGCGCGGTTGATTGGCGTTACGTACAGTGAGGTCGGCAACCCGGCTCGCAAGTTCCTGACTGGCCAACATGGCCGGGAACCAAGTTACACCCATGGTCCACATGAACCGAACCTTACCGTCCATCACCCAACGGTCAACGTTGAGCGGCTTTTTACGGCGCCCGGGATGTTTTTCGGGGCTTAGATACCCTTTGCCGGGGCCAGCGCCCATACCGCCACGTTGGTGGCCACCGCCACGGCTGATCACCTGACCGGGCCGGTTGCCCGCGCCACAGATCAGACCGAGTGTCGAGAGAGACGCCGTGTTCATGTAATTGTTGGACCAGTAATTGCCCTTTTCCAGCATGAACGACGTCTTGGGGCGCGATCCGTCCTCCTGCGGTTTGGCGATCATCTCAGCGCAGCGCATGATGTCTTCGGCCGGAAGTCCGGTGATGCGTGCGGCCTCTTCGAGCTCGGCAGCGGGCTCATTGGCGATGAACTCTTGGAAATCCTCCCAATCCGATTGCCAGCGGCCCCATGTAGTGCGCCATTGCCAGCCGGTGTTGCGGGTGCCGCGACCGTAGCCTGACTCAAGCTCCCACTTGTTGTTGATCCATGTGTCGATAAAGGTCTGATCCTGCCAACCATTGTCGATGATGATCTTGGCCAACGCCAGGTGCAGCGCCGTATCGGTGCCGGGGATGATCGGCAACCACAGGCCACCGTTCTTGATTCCGTATTCCACGCCCATGGTGCGGTGCGGGGTCACAAAGATCATCTTCTTGTTCGGATTCGCGCCACCCATCATCCATTCGGTAAAAAGGACGGTCTTGGTTTCATAAGGGTCGACGCCTGACAGGAACGCTACATCGCATCGACCCCAATCGTCGTAAGTTGCAGCAAAGGAGTTGATACCGGCATCGTCCAACCCCGTGGCGTCCGGTCCACGCATCGGCTTGTCGTGCCAGGCATGCACAGGCGTGGCGATGGCACGGTCCACCAGTTTGCGGATGGTGTAGGTATTTTCAAAATACTCGTAGGAGAAGGTTTTCATGCCCCACGCATGTTCGCCATACTTTGAGAGCACATATTTTGAGACCTCCGCCATGACATCTGTCACCAGATCCCAACTGACTGGAGTCAGCACACCGCCGATACGCACCATCGGAGATTTCAGCCGGTCTTTGGTGGGCGTGTCGGGATTGTAGAGCTTTTGCGCCAACGTCCCGCCGCGCACGCTGTAATTGCCGCCTGGGTTTACGACTTCGGCGTCGGCATCAGCAACGATGACAAAATTATGTGGCCTGCCTTCGTGCATGCCAACATTGTGTTGGCTGCGCGCGACCCATGGCGCGCCAAAGGTCGGAAAATCCACGCCGAACACGTTCTGGTCGGCCTGTGTGCCGCCTTCCCGGCCCACAGGCCAGCGGTAGACCTTGTACGAACATGCAACGATGCAATAGCTGCACGCGGTGGTCAGAACCTCCGCATCCGGTGGCGGGAGAGGGACGAATTCGCGGTTTCGAATGGTTGTCTCAGTCATTTTTTAATCCTCTCTCACGCGCCGGTCGGGTTTTGGCTGTAGCCATAAAACAGCCCCATGACCCCGGTTGCGACAATGTCGTCGCCGTCGATCTCAAGTACGATCTGCGGCAGGCTTTCGACCGCATGGCCAGATACGATCATGCCGTGTTTGGTCAGGTCGAAGGTGGTCAGGTGCAGCGGGCAAGGCCCCAGTACCGAGTGCGGGCGCTTGAAGTCCTCGGCACTCATATATCCTCCTTGGTGCGGGCAGATCGTGTTGAACGCTACAATATTGCGCGCCTCGCCAACGCCGCCCCCAGCTTCTTCATCGAGCATGACAAGAACATTCTCGATGTCGTCGTTAGGATAGGTAAAACTGGTGGCCACCCCTGGCTCAAGCTCTGAGACGCGGCCCACGAGAGTGCGAACATAGGACGAGGAAACAAGCTCTTGTGCCTGCGCGCCTGTGCCGTAGGTCGCCATCACCGTGATGGACGCTCCACCAAGGATCAGGAAATTGCGACGGCTGATGCTGTTGCACGGGGCTTTTCCCGTGTTTGTTTTTACAGCTTGTTTCATTTCGAGAACTCCGACCATGTTGCGGTTTCAGGCAATTCGGGAGGATCTGCCAAAAACGGCTCGTCCATCGAGAGCGCTTCGAGGAAGACAACCAAATCCGCCTGTTCATCATCGCTCAGGTTCAGGGGCTGTAGGCCTGCGGTCTGCCCCTCACCACCACCCGCATTGTAGAATGCGACAACGTCTTGCAGTGTCGCAAACGCACCGTTGTGCATGTAAGGCTCTGTCCAACGCAATTCTCGTAATGACGGGGTGCGGAACTTGCTCTTGTCGCCAGGCCGCTTGGTCACGTGATAAAGACCCAAGTCGTCATCGCCGGAGCGATAGACATCCTCGGGGACACCTTTTTGATAGAGTTCCCAACGCAGAGTGACTTGATAAAGCGGATCTTCTTCAAACTCTGCCGCCGCCGCGACCCCAATATTATAGAATCTCTGATCAGAAACCAGCGCGCCGTTGTGGCAGGAAATGCAGCCCGCACTTCCAGTAAAGAGATCCATACCGCGCTGCGCCGCATCGCTCATCGCCGTTATGTCGCCAGCTAGATGGCGATCGAACGGCACCTGTGCGGCATCGGTGACGATGGTGCGTTGATAGGCGGCAATGGCGTCCCAGGCATTGGCCAAATGCGGCCAGCTAGTACCAAAGACCTCCTCGAAGTCACTGACATACTCAGGAACGAAGCGCAGCCGCATCTCCATCATAGAGCCGTCACCGTTCCCGGCTACGGCACCGCCTGCTGCGGCTTTGGCTTGTGATTCTAGCGAGGTCGCGCTGCCCTCCCAGAACAGCTTATTATAATAGGCGGAATTCAAAATCGTCTGGCTGTTGCGCCAGTGTTTTGTCCCGGGATATCCAAAGCTGATAGGCCCTCCAGTACCCCAGCCTAGATCGGGCAGGTGGCATGCCGAACATGGCATCGACCCATTGCCCGAAAGCCGCCCATCCCAGAAGAGCTTCTCGCCCAATGCCACCTTTTCCGGTGACATCAGATTATCATCTGGGATCGGCGGGGGGGCGAGGGTTGCCAGCGGAGGGAAGCTGTCTTGCGCCAAAGCAAAGGTTGCGATCGCAAAGACCGAAGCTCCCATCAGGATTGCTGGAAATTTTTTCATTTCACCGTCTCCTCAATTCTTGCCAACGTCGCGCAGCGCATAGTCAGGCAGGTCCGGCTCGGTCACGGTCGGTTCATCGCCTGTCAGGCTTTCGAGAAACGCCACCAGATCGGCTTGTTCAGTTTTTGAGAGATCAAGTGGCACCATACGGTCATTGCCTGCGATGTAAAATGCGACGACTTCAGCGAGCGACACAAAGACGCCAGAGTGCATGTATGGCGCCGTCTGACCCACATCCCAAAGCGAAGGCGTTGTGAATTTGCCGACATCAATGTCGTCCTTGGTGACGATGTAATTTCCCACATCCTGTCGCAAATTCATGTAGTTGGGCGTGCCCATGGAGGCATAGAAGCGCAAGAGAGTTATCTGACGATTGGCCGCGTCTGCAGCTTTCTCAGGATCAAGGCCTAGGAGATCGGGGTGATCCGGTACACCTGTCGCGTGCAAGTTACCGTCCGACAACATCGCGCCGGAATGGCATGCGCTACACTCCGCCTTGCCCTCAAAAAGGGCCAGCCCCCGTACTGCGCTATCGGAAAGCGCGCTTTCGTCTCCGCGCAGATACGCGTCAAACGGCGCATTTTCGGTGCGGATGGTCTTAAGAAATTCTCCGATCGCGCCATACATGCGACCACCATACGGCTCAGCGCTATAGGCGGCTTCGAACATCTCCATATATTCTGGCACCTGCTTGAGGCGCTCCTGTGCCAGTCGGCTGTCCATGTGCATCGTGTGCGACTCAGTAAGCATGTCACGCACCACCGTGCCTAGATCTGAACCATCCAAGCGCCCGTCCCACATGAAGAAGTTTCGGCTTGCGACATTGAAAAGGCCCGGCGCGTTGCGGAAATAGAGCAGATCACCATAGGCATCCGAAAGCGCCTTACCGTCCCCCCATCCGGTTTCAGGGCTGTGACACGAAGCGCAAGACAGCGCGGTATTGCCCGACATGCGGGGATCAAAAAACAGCATTTTGCCCAGATCCGCGCGCGCCTGGTTGATTTCTTGCGGCTCTGGCAGCGGTGCGAGCTCCTGCGCATCTGCACGGGATACAGCGAAGGCGACCACCATTGCAGACATGCCGACGACAAGCGCCGTTGACCTTAATAGCCTGATTGATCCTGTCATCTGATCCTCCGTTCTTGATCATTCCACGCAGATTGGTTCACTACTGTGTTCCGTCTGCGGCATAGGTGGCAAGGTAGGCGATCACGTTGGCGATCTCCTCATCGTTGCGCAGACCTGCAAAAGACATTCTGCTTTCTGGCACAGCCGTTCTTGGGTTGGCCAGATAAGCGGCGAGGGTTGGCTCGTTCCAGACGATTCCGCCATCTAGCAAGGCATCTCCGCCATCTAGCAAGGCATCGGAGTAACGAAAGCCTTCGACCAGGCCAGCTGGCTGGCCGACTATCCCATTCAAAGTTGGCCCTATACGGTTCTTGGCGTTCTCGCCTACCTGATCGCAGGATTTACATTTGTTAAAGGTCTTCTCTCCAGCCTCCACATCCTGCGCCCAAGATCCGCTTGGCGCAGCAATTCCAGCCAAAAAGGCGAGAACTACGGCTGAAATTGATGGATGGTTCAAAGTATTGCTCCCAACAAAGACCAGTGGATGAAATCAGCAGTTTAAATAAACTGCATGTGGGCTATTTTCACTTAGCGTATCAGTATCCGATCGGGCATGTGTGACAGCGAGCGTTGCGAAATATTGTGATTTGTGACACAATGTGACGTAACTGGGATCAGCTTTTGTCGAGATGTTTGCGCAAAAGCTGCGCCAATGCTTTTGGATCGATTGGCTTACTAATGATTGCAGGCTCGGGCTTTTCGATTGGAACAAGGCGCGGCGCAAAGCCGGTCAGAAAAATGATCGGAAGCGCAGGACGGGACACGCGCAAACGCACAGCAAGATCAACACCGTTCAATTCGGGCATGACCACATCGGTAATGACCGCATCAAAGCGGTCCGGCCTCATTTCGAAGCTGCGCAGCGCCGCTAGGGCCGACGTGAAGGCCTCAACCCGATAGCCATAGCGCATCAGACTGCGCCGCAATGTGGCGGCAATCTCGGATTCGTCATCAACGATCAGCAATCGTTCCGTTCCGTAAGGCGAGGTTTCGGCTTCGTCTGCTTCCTCACTATCGGACGCCAGGCACCCCGGCAAATGGACAGTAAAGCAAGCCCCTTGGCCCGCGACACTCTCAACTTCAATCGTTCCCCCCATGTCGGTTACCAACCCGTGCACAACCGCGAGGCCAAGCCCGGTGCCTTTTCCAAGCGGCTTCGTGGTGAAGAAGGCATCAAAGACCCTGCGGCGAACATCTTCCGTCATGCCCGGACCATCATCCTGCACCCTAAGGCTGACCCAATACGGCGGGTTGATCGCCAATTCTTGAACGTGTTTGGCATCGACGTCGATGACGATCTTTACCGTTCCGGGTTCGCCACCAATAGCTTCTGCCGCATTGCCGCACAGGTTCATGATGACCTGATGCAACTGTGTTGGGTCTGCCGCCACCCAGACCGGCTCACCGCCTGTGTCGAAAACGAACTGCGTCGTCGGAGACGTGGCGGCCCGGATCAGTCTAAGCGCCTGACGGACGATTTCGGCGACATCGGTGGGAACGGGGTTGCCAGATTTGCGGCGCGCGAACCCCAGCAACTGCTGCACAAGCATCTGGGCGCGCCGAGCGCCAATCTCAATCTGCTCGATTTCGTGCAACAGATCGCTGTCAGGCGGGGCATCGAGTGCGGCAAGGTGGGCGGCACCTAGGATTGACGTCAAAACACTATTGAAATCATGCGCGATCCCACCAGCCAACAGACCTACCGCCTCAATTTTTTGGGCACGGGCCATCTGTTCGCGGAACTTGAGACGTTCTGTAATGTCCTCACCAATTCCAAGATAACTATGCGCCGACCCATCCTCCGCGCGCAACGGAAGGATGGTGGTTTCAACCCAGTAGCTGTCACCGTCCTTCTTGCGATTGTGCAGCACACCACGCCATGCATTGCCTTCGGCTAGCAGCGTCTGCATGCGCTTGTATTCGCTGTCTTCGGTATCGCCTGACTGCAAGAATTTTGGTGTTTGGCCTACAACTTCTTCGCGCGACCAGCCTGAAAGTTCTTCAAAGTGGCGATTCACGTATTCGAGATTGCCATCAGTGTCGGTAATCATGATCGTCGCTGGGCTTTGTTCCACTACCTGTGCGAGTCGCTGTTCGCGCCGCTCAAGCCGACTTCGCGCTTCCAATTCGTCGGATAATTGCATCATGGCGGTCTGCATTTGCCGCATCATGGACCAGAACGCAAAAGCCAGCGCCAACGAAGCCGCCACTAGAAGCGCCATAGACAGAAATCCAATTGCAATCAGGTCATCGCCGCGCTCGACTGAGGTGATCAACCGCTCGGAATGCTGTTTCCGGTTTGACTGCCAGATCGTCTCTAGGGCTTCGAATGCAGAGAGTGCTGCTGCGTCATCAATTCGTACCAAGCCATCCGTTCGCTCGGCGGGCCAGCCACTCGCAGCGGCCAGCTCAGCATTCGGAAGCTGGTTTCTGTAGGCGTTAACCGTCGCGATAATCGTGACAAGTGCGTCGCGCTCTTCAACTGAGATCGGCAGTGAAAGGTAGTCGGCAGTGGCCACATCAAACTGCGCCAACTGCTCCAACAATAGCTGACGATACAGATCGTCCTGCCTCAGTACGTAATTCTTGAACGTGTGTATAATCCCGCCGTAGCCCATATGTCCACGAATGGCACTGATCAAAGCGCCTTTGCGATCGGCTTCGCTGGAAAATTTTGACCAGCCATCCGCAATGTCGTGGAATTGCTTGCGGGTCTGGGATCCCAAATAGAGGCCCGTTGTGACAATCGTGAGTAGTAGTAAGGCTGCACCAATTGTTGTCCAGCGTGGTTTCAGACGTGGGGAAGTTTGGTCTGCGCCTAACATCTCGCTCCCTTGCAATAAAGCACCAATACATCCAATAATGACGGAAATTCAGATATTTGAAAGCGACATGTCAGAATCCATTCTTATCGTTGACGACGATCATCAAATTACAGAGTTCCTTGAAAGGTTCTTTTCAAAGCACGGCTACAAGGCCGTTTCGGCTGGTTCCGCAACACAGATGGGCCTGCTTATGGAACATCGCACGTTTAACCTCGTCATCCTTGATATCGGCCTGCCTGACATCGACGGCTTTCAGGTGATTCGGGAGTTGCGACGGGTTTCGACGATCCCCATCGTGCTTTTGACTGTGCGCGACGAGGTCTACGACAAGATTATCGGTCTGGAGATTGGCGCCGACGATTATGTCGCTAAACCGTTTGAGCCGCGCGAACTACTGGCGCGGATACGATCTGTCTTGCGGCGATCATCTGACCGACACCAAACCGGCGACATTGTATCTGTTCAGCACGCCACATTCACCAGTTTCCAGCTGGATGCAGAGGCCCGGACATTGACTGCTCCGTCTGGACAACCCGTCCCTTTGACTTCGACCGAGTATACGCTTCTGGTCGCGCTGGTGCAAAGAACCGGAGAGGTCGTGCGCAGGGATCAATTGATGGATCTGCTTTATAGTGGGTCGGTTCATGTGACCGAACGCGCAATAGACGCGCATATCGCACGTCTACGTCGAAAGCTCTGCACGGCAGGCGGCAGTTCGACTCTTATCAAAACCGTACATGGCGCTGGCTATGCGCTAGCAGCAAAAGTCGAGGTAAGCGCGCCCTGAGGTATGGTTTCGTTTTCCGTATTTGGCAGTATTTATCCGTCCACGAGAGAACAGCCAGCAAATTGGGCCTGTTTTGTGGCTCAGGTCAGGTGCTGGATAGATTATTGAAGGTTATGAAGGCGATGGTCTGCGGCCATTCGGTTTGGTGTTAGAGTGTTTTGTGATTAGCTAGAGCGGAATCAATTTAATCAAGATCATATCCTGCTGCGGCGAAGAAGTTTGTGCATTGCTGTGGCGTGAAGGTTTTGATGATATTCGCGATTGCGTCCCAGAGGTCATCGACGTTGCGTGCAGCGGCTTTTCTTAAGCCCGCCTTGAGTTTGGAGAATGCCATCTCGATCGGATTGAAGTCCGGTGAGTACGGCGGCAGGTAAAGCAAGTTTGCGCCGGCCGCTTTGATGGCCTGGCGGATGCCGACGACCTTGTGGGCCGGCAGGTTGTCCATCACGACGACATCACTGGGGTTCAGTTCGGGCACCAGAACCTGTTCTACATAAGCCAGGAAAGCGGCGCCGTGCATGGCGCCGTCGAGCAGCATGGGTGCTGCGATGCCGCCCAGCCTGAGACCGGCGGTGAAGGTCGTCGTCTTCCAGTGACCGTGCGGCACCGCCGCCCGGCAGCGTTCACCCTTGGCGGCCCAGCCCCGACGCCTCGCCATCTTCGTATTGGCCCCGGTCTCGTCGATGAAGATCAATCGTTCGGGATCAAGCTCCGTCTGGCCGTCGAACCAGACCTGCCGCCGGGCGAGGACATCCGGGCGCTGTTGTTCCGAGGCATGCGCTGTCTTTTTTTATGCGTCAGCCCGCGTTTGGAGAAGAAATACCACACCGTCGCCGCGCAGGTTCGGACACCGCGTTCCGTCAACAGCTTGTCGGCAATCTCGTGCCGTGCGATGTCTTTCTCATTCTCGACCAGTTCAAGAATGCAGGCTTCATGGGCATCCAGCTTCGAACCCGTCGGTTGGCCCTGGCGGGCAGGGTCCAGTCGCCCCTGGTATTTTTCCCATTGCTCACGGCGACACGCGACGTCAGGCCGGTCCTGCTCGCTGGCGAATACGGTTTTTTTTGAAGCTGATGCCTGCCTTTTTGAAGAAACGGGACAGCATGCCAGGGTCAACCCTGACGCCACGCTCATCCAGCAAACCCTGGCAAAGCATTAGTAGAGTGCTGTCTGGCTTGGCTTCAATTGCGGCAAAAAGCCAAGCCCGCTCGGGGGCCACCATCGAAGGACGATGCCCACCTGTACCGACCGGATGACGACGATCATCCCGTGTCACCCCTTGCAGCCATTTGATCGCCGATGATTCACTAACACCAAACCGAATGGCCGCAGATCGACGGCTGACCCCTTCCAAAAGAACCGCGTCAATAACGCGATCTCGTAAATCCTGTGAATATGCTCGTGCCATAAAGGCTGGCCTCCTTGCCCAGCCTTTATCTTGAAGCACAATTTCAAAGAAAAGGGAATCCCCCTTTCGAATCATCCTATTCACAACTCACTCTAG
>Ga0222672_1000665_pt1 | contig 12262 bp, 22 predicted proteins | sample AntAcemetagen799_FD_179810 | JGI IMG/M metagenome (GOLD analysis project Ga0222672, IMG submission 179810) | Saline water microbial communities from Ace Lake, Antarctica - #799 | ecosystem: Environmental > Aquatic > Non-marine Saline and Alkaline > Saline | place: Antarctica: Ace Lake...
CAGCAGGTCCCCTTTCTCCACCGGCACTGAGTTTGGCAGATCATAGAACCCTTGCAACAGCGGGTTATCTGCCGGAGTATCCACCACCATATTACGAACTTGCTGCGGCACGTCGCGCAACGTGATCGCTGGCGGGACCACCCCCAACTTAATCCCCTCTCGTAGCAATGCGATCTGCTGTTCGATTCTCTCCGGTAGTCCGCGTAACAACGAAACTTGACCTTCGAGGTCGGCGATTGATCGGTTTGACAGACTCTTGAGCGTGCTCGCCGAACTTTGCTGCACTCCTCCTCGTTGATTAATTTTCTGCACCTGCGTCGGGAATTGGCGCAGTCCGACTTGCTCCTGCGCCTGTCTTAAGAACAGGTCGTAATTCAAACGGGCCTCTTCCCCCAACTGAGTCGGATCAATCGAATCAATAGCGACCAACCGCGAACGCCGCCGCGCATCTTGGCGCCTTAATCCTGCCGGCGAATCATCGTCCCAACGTCCTTTAAAACCTTCATAACCATTTGAGGTCGCTGATGTCGGATTTTCATCCAAATAAGCTGCAAAATCAATCTCCAACAACGCCGCCAATCGCTCCGCTTCGGTCGCCACCCCCTTGTGCTCCAAGACCGGCAAGTAACGCGAATCTTCCAGTTCCACGGCTTGGGCGATTCCCGCACCGAGCACAGCCGCTACGACGATCGAGGTATTCAGTAAGCGCTTAATCATCCCCCATCCCTACTGCTCTTTAGCTCCGTGGCAATATACTCGGCAAGTTTTACAGCCCCCGACGCGCAAACGCCGCCGAAACCGCGACATACTTCTCCGCCCATCTCTTCAACCCCAGCTGCTCCTTATCCGTAAGCTCCCGAAGCACCTTTCCCGGCGTGCCCACCACCATGGACCCCGGCGGAATGACCGTCCTCGGCGTCACCACCGTGCCGGCCGCGATCAAGCTCCGGGCTCCGATCACGGCTCCATCCAGAATCGTCGCATTCATCCCAATCAAACATTCGTCCTCGACCGTGCACGCATGAATGATCGCCGCATGCCCCACGGTCACCCAATCGCCGATGATTGCATCGAGATCATCCGCCAAGTGGATCACGCAGTTATCCTGAATGTTCGATCCTTCCCCCACCCGAATACGGGCAATATCGCCGCGTAATACCGCCCCGTAGAACACACTTGATTTCGCCCCCAGCACCACATCACCCACCACCGTGGCCGTCGGCGCGACCCAATTCGCCGCCGCCGTATCCGGTGTGCAGCTCAAGTGCTTCTCCAGTCGTTCTTCAATCGTCATCATGCAAATCGTTCTCGCGCCTTTCCCACCCCATCGCAAGCTCTGCCCAACCGAAGTCTGAGTCTTTTTACCGAAGGAAACGAAGAAAACTAAGCCATCGCATGCACCCGCTCTTCGAAAAATCCGATCACCTTTCCTCTACGGCAATCGCTGCGGCCGTTGAAGTTCATCGGGATAAGGGTCCCGGCCTCAACGAATCGATTTACGAGTGGTGCTTACTTCAAGAATTCCACCTAAGGAAAATTCCAACCATCACTCAAAAACAGGTAGAGATCTCCTGTAAAGGCTTCACCAAAGAAGAGCCGGTCAGGTTCGATGTTCTCCTCGACGACAGCTTACTCATCGAAGCAAAGGCGGTTGAACGCATCCTACCCGTGCCCAAAGCTCAATTACTCTCCTACATGAAGCTCCTCAACATCCCCCATCGGTCTATTGATCAACTTCAATGTTCCCAAGCTGACAGATGGAATTTCTAGGTTAATCTTGCCGGGAGCAAACCGTTAGCTTCCTTCGTTCGCGTCATTCCCTCTTGCCCCTCAGCTTTGTTTTCTTCGTTTCCTTCTGTAAAACCTACTCTACCTCTCCCCTTCGTTTTCTCCGTTACTTTCTGTAAAAACGACGCCCTCCTAGCCAACCGCCCCTCATGGACACTCTCATCATCATCGCTCGCGCCGTGCTCGGCGTCGCGGCTTTCATCGGCATCGCCTACGCGTTCAGTTCCAACCGCAAAGCGGTCGATTGGAAACTCGTCCGCACCGGACTGCTCCTCCAACTCGTCATCGCCGTCGTGGTCATCAAGGTCGGCCCCGTCCGCACCGTCTTCGAGTTTATCAGTAGCTTCTTCGTCAAGGTTGGGCCTTTGAAGATGGAATGGGACACCCTTAGAAAGCCTGCGTCGGGGTGAAATACCCTGAACTACAGAGGAGAGAAAAGCCGCGCCGGGTCTGTTGGGCGGGGTTTTGGGTGTTGGGACACTGACTAGGGAGAAAGCCCGGTTTTTGCAGAGGTTTGGGACACATTTCCTAGATTGCTTAAACTGGTCTCGAGGCGGGGTAAAGATCTGCTTAAGCGCATCAGAAAAGCCGACCTTGGTCCGACTCCTGTTTCTGGCGCTGTTTCGCTTTGGTTTTCTTGGCGCGGAGTGTCTCGTTGATTTCTTCGCGTTCCTGGGCGATCAATTCGGGGAGGGATCGGTGGGCTTTGAAGGTGTCTGTGAGTGCCATTTTGATGATGGATCCGGCGCTTTGGCTCTGGATTCGAAGCTCCTCGGCGTGGATTCCCACGTAGGACCGCACTACGCGGCGGAAGAAGGGCCAGAAATCGCGAACGCGGTCTGCGTGCTGTGCAGCGCTCATATCGACCAGAACGGCCGTTATGTGGGGCGCTAGACGGGCTCCGTCGAGCAGCCAGCCCCTTTGGAAGAGGTCGAGAAGCATGCCTTTGAGTTCGACCAGGCATTGGCCGGCGCGTCGTTCGCGATCGATTTTGATTTTTGGGAGAATCAGGTGCTTTTCGATTTGTGTGCGGCACCAGGATTCGAAGGCGATTAGGCGCTCTGCTTCGGTTGCTTCTTTGAGATTCCACCAGGCTTGATCCTTTTGACGATCAGAGCGGATTGCCTCGCGACGTTGCGGGCTTTCGTGGGCGTCGAGGTGCGCGCCGAGGATGTCCATGGTGTCTAGTTGACGCGGTGGCGTTGGTGGAACGCGCGTTCGTAGAGCATGGAGCGGGCGGTCATGTCGCGGGCTTGGCTCCGGAAGGTGTCGATGCAGTGGCTGATTTCTTCGACGGAGCAGTGGTCGAACAGACGATAGCCAGGGGATCCGGGAAAGGAAACGATGCGGGGGGCGGCTGAGCTGGCGACTTTGCGAACCTTGCGGTCGTTGAAGCCGGAGCCGAGTTGTTCGGCGATTTCGGCCGCAGTCTGCCATGCGGTGTTTTCACTGAGAATGGCCAACACTTTCTCGACGTCGTGGATGGACGCAACGGGCGCGGGATCGGGCGAACGGGTGAAATCCAATGCCAAGGAGTTGTCGGGCAGGCGTCTCAAAAGGGACTGTTTTGGTCGAATGGGAGCGGGTCGGAAACGGGGGTAGTTCGTCGGGGTTTGGCTGGTTCTTGGCTGGCCGTCTTTTGGCCTGCTTTACGTTGTCCGACGCGGTGGGCGGTTTGGGAACGCCAGCCTTTGCCGGATCTGGGGTGGTTATGCGCGGCTCCTAGCTTGTGTTCGACGGTGTGGGTGAGCGCGGCGAGGATGAGGCCGAGATCAGGGTCGGGCATTTGGTGCAGTTCGAGCTCGGGTATTCCGTCTTCGCGGACGCGTTTGCGTTGGAGGTTGTGGTAGACGCCACCGAGGTATTTCTCGCGGGCGGAATCGTCGATCTGGAGTAGATCGAGAAGGGGTTTGCTGGCGTGGAGGGCGCGGAGGATGGATTGATCATCGAGATCCAATTGGGCGTCGAGATTGGCGGGATCTGAATAGGATTTGCAGAGCGCGAGGAAGCGGTCGACGTGATCGTTGTTCATACCTCGGGAGGATAGCGGGTGGCCGTATCGATCGACGGCACCGGCGCGGATTTTGAGCGATACTCTCCACTCTTCTCGATTGAGCTTTTTGGCCCCACCTGCGGCTTGGCGCGCTTTCCAGGCTTTGCCGAATTCGATCAGGGTCATGGTGACTTGTTTGGAGGTCATTGCAGGGCGCGGAGCGAGTTGTAGATTTGGTCGCGGTCGATCTCAGTCGCGAAGTCGTAGAGGCCGCTGGGGAGAGTCAGGAGGCACCATTGGTTGGTGGTGAGGCTTTTGATTTCGATGGCGTGGCGGATGGCGTGGGGGCGGAAGGCGTGGCCGTCGCGACGTAGGATCTCGGCGCGGAGTTTGACCCATTCGGGATCTATGTCGGCGGCGTTCATGATTTCCACCGGTAAAGGGTCCCGGTCATCGGTAAACTGTGGTTAGCGAAGAACCATAGCATCATGTCTGCGATGCCCCTGAATCCCTCACTCGTCGCGAGTTGCGCGACTTCATCATAGCTCAGCGTTCGCCCCGAAACGAAAACATAGATTTCTCGGATGGTGATCTCGTGGATCTCGGTGCAGACGACTTCTCGGATGGTGATCTCGTGGATCTCGGTGCAGACGACTTCTCGGAGTTTTGTTTGCTTCGATCTATACGGGACTCCTGACCACGTTCGGAGATCCATGATATCCCCTACCGCCACCACCCGCGTGCGCGGGAGTCGGATGGTAGAATGTTTATCCCCATTGATGATCATCGGAACGAAGCGAGACTGGAAGGTAAAGACGTGGCGGCGTTGCATGTTCAGGGGGCTTGTTCTAGTTCGATGGGGGGCGGTGCGGGGATGTTGAGGGTGCCGGTGGTGGTGCAGCCGGAGAGCGCGATCGCGCCGACGATCAGGGCGACGATGAAGAGAGTCGTGATGACTCCGACGGCAACGCCGTCTTGACGACCGGCGTGGTAGGCGCTGGTGGGATTGTAGGGTGTTTTCATGATATCAAAGGAGGAAGGGGTGATGGACGGTTTGGAGTTCGGTGGCGGAGAGTGTTACCCATTGCTGATTTTGGGGCTCCCATTCGGCCCATTGGCCGTCGATTAACCAGCTGACGATGGCGTGGACGTTGCCGCTGTCTTGGACATAGGCGATCCATGCGATGGCGACGCTTTCTGCGGTGATTTCGGAGCGGATTTGGGCGGCGGCATCAAGGCAGTCGATGGCCGCGAGAACGGTGCGCATCGAGAAGTGCTCGCATTGATTTCCGCGCTTGCGCCATTGGGTTTTGTTCAGCGCGAAAAGCAGCTGTCGAACGTAGGGGGCAAAGACTTCATCGACCCATGCGCGAGTCACGCTGTGGTAGTCGAGATTAGTCAACGGTGGGAGGCTGTAGATTACGTTGGGATATCGCTTGATTAGAGCGCCCCTGAGTTCGGTGATTGTTACGGTGCGGAGGCTCATTAGGCGTTGGCGAGGTCGAGGTTGATTTGGTGGTATTGGTCGGAGTTATCGCCGCGTTGGTAGATGCGAATGTAACTGCGGGATGTCGCGACGCGGAGGCTGTCGGAAATGGCTTCCATGGCGCGTAGCCAGCGTCTGTCTTTGATGTCGAGTCGGCGCAGACCGAGCACGCGGGCGGTGTCGATTTTGCCGGTCTTATCGACCTGAAATGCGTCGTTGATCAGTGTGCGAATTTCGTCGCGCGATCCGCTCGACCATTCCGTGATGCAGGCATCGATTAACTCTTTGGCGGCTTGGAGGCGTTCGTCGAATGCGAGGGTCTCGCTGATGGCGCGTTGGACTTTGAAGCGACCGTCAAAACTGACCAGGGTAAGGTTGCCTTTGCGGCCTCCTATTTTGGCTCCGTATTTCTCGGCGGAGAGTTCAGAAAATGCGTGAATGTCGTCGTGGGTGGTGTTTCGGAAATTGGCGAGTTTAGCATTCAGATCGAGGGCGCGGACAACGATCTCCTGGACAAGCTCATCGCGCTGCATGTCGACGTCTTTGATTTGAGTGATCGGCACGAGACGGCCTTGGGAATCGGCTTTGTAGCCCTCGGGGATTGGTGCGGTATTCATGACATGATGGCGTCGTCGCCGGGTTGGGTTGAGGGGGCTGGATTGAGAGGCGGAGTGAGGGCGGAGAATGCGTTGGCGTGCTCGGTGAGTTTTTCGGCCCATCGGGTGTGAGTGTCGCGATAAGAGAATCGTGATCTTGTCAGGTCATCATCTCCTCGAATCTGTTGGCAGAACTTCGCCCGGCTATCGGCCTGCTGGGCTATGTTGTGGTGGTAAGAGGCGATGGCTTTGAGATCGTCGATGGTCATGGGGTTTGAGTCAGGATTAGGCCGAGGGTGTAGACGCACAGGGCGGCTCCTGAGAGGAGGCAGGCGACGGCGGCGAGGATGGCGGTTGAGGGGGCGATGGAGAGCGACCGTTTGGTGAGGTCGTCGACGCTGCGATTGAGGGATTTCATACGTCCTCCTTTTCGCTGATTTCGATCAGGACGGCGCAGATGATGAGGCTGCCGGTGATGCAGCAGATCGTCATCCACCAGACGTCGCCTAAATAGCGGTTGAAAACCCAACCAAGAACCCACGTAAGTAGCCCGCAGAGGATCATGAAGGCGTAGATGAGGGCGCGTTTCATGAGCTGGCCTCCCGTTCGCTGTTGTTGGAGCCGACGGGGACGTCGGCGCTCCCAGGGAGGGGCTCTTTTAAGAGGGCGTAAAAGGCGTCGCCGATGGGGGTGCCGTAACCCCAGTCACCGGGTGCACCAAATGCCTGGTCGATGCTCTTGCCTTCGACGATGCGAGCGAGGACGCGGAGCAGCTCGCTCGCATCGAAAAATTCTGCGGGGACGGCGGCTGTCTCGGCGGAGGTGGCGAGCTTTGCGGCCTCGGCGCGGATGGCTTGGCCGAGTTGGGTTGAGGCGGGGGTGCTCATGCTTCACCTCCTTCGTCGGCTAGGGGGTTGATCATGAGGCTGTCGGCGGCTTCGAGGTGCGCGAAGTCGATGCCGGTGACTCCGTCATCGGTGGCGTGGCGACGGGCGCGCTGCAGTTGCTTGTAGAGGATGCGGAGGCGGCCGGGTTGGCGGCTCCAATACTTCATGAGATCGAGGGCTTTCTGGCCTCCGGCGATTTGCATCTTCGCTTGGATGGCGCGCAGATCGGCCATGGGGGCGTATTCGGGTAATTCGAGGATCGTATCCAGCCCGCCAAGCCTACCGACGAATTGCTCGAAGTAGCGTTGATTTACGCCGTTGCGGAGCTTGTCGGTGAACGTTGGCACCCAATACATGATGATGGTGCACCCGGTGTCGTCCTGGAGCTCTTGGAGGTAGTTCAGCACGTGCTGATTGGCTCCATTCTTTTCGTTGTAGAGCTTCTGGATGTTATCGACGAAGATCGTCGAATCGCGGCGGACGCATTGGGCGATGCGCACTCTGCGTTCTTGGGCCGGGGCACTTACGGAGACGCCGTAGGGCTGGCCTAGTTTTACTTGGAATTGCGAGATCGTGCCGTTGGAGGGGGATTCAATGTGGACGGTTTTCCCGTGGTTGTGAAGCAGGGCGTAGCGTTTACCCATGCGGCTTTTGCCGGTGCCAGTATCGCCGACGACCGCGCCGAATTTGCAGACTTCAGTGGGCTCGCGTTTGATGTCGAGATAGTCGGAAAGTTGTTTCCACGTGGGCGTATCAACAAACGGCATTTCACCGGCTTCTGCGTTGAAGGTGGCCCATTCGCGAAGGGCTTTGGTGATCTCGCGAACGCCGTCGATGGAGCCGTTAATCTTGCCAGTTTTCTTGTCGCGGCGAAAATACTTACCACCGAGCAGCTGGTAGAAATAGTTATCGGATTTATCGATCTGGAGTTCGGTGCGGACACAATGGGCCAAAAGGACGTGACTGCCGTTGAACTCTTGGAGATTGAGCTGATGGAGAAAGATACAGTCTTCGAGGACTTCTTCGGGGTATCCGGCGGAGAGGATGCGGGCCTCGAATTGGCTGACGTCTTTGCGGATCGAGAGCCGGGAATCCTGCTCTTTTACGGCGAGTTCCTGGCTCGCTTTGGGGTGAGGCTTGCCGTTGGCGGGGGCGGGTGATTTGGGTGAGGGCATGTTTACTTGAGCTTTGATGGTTTTTTGTGAACTAGGGCCGGTCAGCGTTGGCGCGCTGGCTGGTCCGTCTTTTTAGTGATACTGACTAAAGGGTGGCGGTTTCGCGTTTTTGCCGGAGGCGGCGGGCGCGGTCGGCGGCGCTGCGGTTTTGTTTTTGGGTGGTGGTTTTGCGGCTGCGTTTCTGCGGGCCGGTTTCGGGCTCGGCTGGCGGGACGAAGTCACCGGCGTGGGCGGTCTTCATCACGGCGGCGTTGTGTTCGGCTTGTTCGGCGTCGCGGCGCATTTGGGCGCGGCCGGCGCGGATGGATGGGCCGAGGAGTTCATTGGTTGTCTTCATGGTCTGGCCATACGCGCGGGCCATGCCGTGGGCTTCGCCGTGCGTAGGCACGAGGCGGCGGTTGACCCAGCCGACGTAGGCTCCTTTGGCATCGCAGAGGTGCATCTTCTGGCGATCGATCATGGAGACGAAGGTGGCGAACTTGGACCCGGCGGGGAGTCGGCAGGGCGCGCCGTCGGTGGCGTAGCAGAGTCCTTCGTAGTGATGATCGCCGGGGCCGACTTCCATGTCGGAAAAGTGAAACTCTCCGTCGTGGCCGATCTTGCGTTCGACGGCGTGATCCATGCCGACGAGCATGGGGATGACGTGGGCGGGAAGTTTGGTGAGTTGGGAGCGCCGAGCATCGAACACTTGGCGGGGGCTCATGCGCTCGGATTTAGTGAGTCGGTGATCGGTTTCGAGGGCGCTTTCTAGGGGGGCGCGGAGAGCGGGGGGCATTTCGGCGATTTGCGTCTGGGGTTGCCAGGGTTGATCGGGATGGAGGCGATAGAGTGCGGTTCGGAACCCGAGGGCATCCCACCCTTCCAGCTCGTGGTCGTGGCGGCGGTTCATCTCTTCTTGGATACGGTCGGCGATCTCGATGCCTTGCCAGAGCGGGGTCGCGGGCATGCGGAGCATTTCGCGAAGTTCGGGGGGTAGCGTGGCGGCGGCGGCGATGAGGGCGGCGCTGGATTTGTCGCGGCCGTGGAGATCGTCGACGGCATCGGTGCGAGAGTTGGAGCCGGTCTGGGCGGGCATGAGGCGACGATCGCTCATTTCGTTGTGCACTAGGTTGCCGAGGGATTCGAGACCGGCCTTGAATTTGAAGTTGCCGCGTGACGCGCCGCCGTAGAGTCCGGGGGCGAGTGCGCCGTCGCCAATCGTGCCGCGTTTGACCTCCAGGGCTCCACCAGAGGCGTCGTGCAGAATCTTGCTGACGCGCTCGGAGATACTGGCGGTGCCGTGCTCCATCATGAGCCAGCAGCATTCGCTATTGTAACCAAGGTTGCCCAAAACGTGGGCGAGGAGGAAGAGCAGCTCCTTTTCCTTGAGGCGTTCGAACTTGCCCGAACGGTCGTTGAGGATCTCGGGTTTCATGCCGCGAGCGACTTGGCAGCCGGAGAGCATCTCGACGCAGTGAAATTCAAGGAGGCGACGGAGGCCGGTTTGACCAGGCACGAGGACTTTGTGATCGTGCCACATGTCGTCGAAGACGAAGCGGGATCCGAATGCGAGACCGACGCGGGTGGTGAATACGCTGGGCAGGAAGGCATCGGCGGAGCGCACGCCGTTGCGAGCGACTTTGACCATGAGTTTGGTGGGGCGGTATTCGATCGACTTCATGAGATTGGTGTAGGAGGTGCCGGCGGGCATGTCGGGAGTCCATGGGGTGCCTCCGAAGCCGGGGGGGATGATACCTCGATCCCATTCCCGCTTGATGGAGCGATGGGCAGCGCGGGCCTTGCCGCGAAAGTCGGTGACGCGTTGGTGCCAATGATCGACGAAGGCATCGGAGAGTTTATCGGGGGCGATGTTGGGGCGGAGATTTTTGTCGCGGAGCTCAAACCAATCGCGATCGGTGCGGATCCATTGCTCGTAGTAGATTTTGCGAAGGGCACCTTCGGAGAGTTTCCGGCCGTTGTGGCTGCGTTGAGCTTCGGCGAGGATGGCCGCGCGGCGACGGAGGGCGGCATCGACGCGTTGGCAGTAAGCCAGACGGGCGTCGATGTGGTTGCGCTCAGGAACGGTGAGGGCACCATAACGCGGGTCGGCGATCATGGATGTGACGGAGAGAGCTGCGGAATCGGCGACCATGACTAAAGTTTAGAGTGTTGCTTTGAGGGCTGCGGTGAGATCGACCAGAAGGCCATGGAGGCGGCGGCGTGATTCTTCGGGGGCGGCGTGGAAGGGTTTATCTAGGAGCACTTCTTCCAGGGTGATGTTGAGGGCATCGGTTTTCTCGCGGGCTCGTTCGGTGAGTATTTCGGCGGGGGTGCGGGTATCGACGGTGCGTTCGCCGCCGAGGTTGCCGCCTTTGGGGCGGACTTTGCCGCGAGTGATCCCGAGCTCGAACATGAACTCGGATTGCGTGGCGCCATCGGTGATTTTGTGGACGGCGCGTTTGAGGGTTTCGCGCTCGATTTCGGTCATGGCGGCAGGCGGTTGATCTAGGAGCGCGGCGAGATCGGTGTTGTCTTTGGCGAGGCGTTTGCGGGCGGCTTTGGCCATATCCATCCAGCGATACGCCGTGGTTCGAGTCACTCCGGCTTCGGTGAGCCTGTCATCCCAACTTGTCCCATCGTGGGATAAGTCGCTGCGACGGCCTCTTCCTTTATGCGATTGGTGAAGATCGATTAGCTCCATCCCGGCCAACACCTGCGCTGCGGTGGACGCGGCGAGGTGAAGTCCTGCGAGACCGTGATATCGGCGGACGCGCTGCCAGCTAGCGGCAATGGGATCAAGCTCGCTGGTCTCAATGATGGCCGGTGCATCGGAGAGGATCTCGACGTCGATGGCGGGGGGTCTGGAGCGGGATTTGAGAGCGGTTTTAGGCATACTTAAAGAGGGCTTAGGCGGTGGGTTTGAGGGCAATGGGGCTCCATGAGCTGGGAAAGTGGGCGCATAGTTTTTGCAGATCGCTGAGGGATGGGGGGCCGAGTTGGCTGCGAACGAGGGAGGCGAAGGCTATTCCGTTGACCCATAGGATTGATTGGTAGAGGTGAGTGCCTTCGGGGGTGGCACCTACGTCGCGGATGATGCAACCGGGTTCGGCGGGGATGTCTTTGGGGAGGTAGATCATGGGGTGGCGGTTTCGAATGTTTGGAGGTGTTTTTCGAGGATACGAAATAGGTCCGGGAGTCGCGTGCTCGGATTGAGAACACTCTGCGAGGACGCAGCTCCGAGGGTGCGATAAATGACTTGTCGCTCCGCTTCCGGAGGGAGAGAGACGAGCCGCTGAATAAGTGCGTCGTGCGCGTCTACGGTTTTGCGCGCCTTAGCTACTGAGCGCTCGATCTTTTGTTGGATACTGCGGGGTTTCACGGGTGGGATTTGAGGCTGGCTTGGAGTTCGATGATGAGTTGGCGGCGGGTGGCGGCGGGTAGGTCGCGGAGGAAGCGCATTTTGAAATCGACGGGGCCGGTGAGCTTGGTGAGCACGTATTGCTTGTAGCACTCGATCGGGATGCGCACGGCGCGGCGGGAAACGGAGGCGCTGCGGATGTCGAGGCCGGTGAGGGCTCCACGATCGATTTCATTGAGGAGGTGCTGCATCGTGCAGCCGATCCGCTCCCTTATCTCCGACAACATGACCGTCGACCGGCCGGGGAAATCCAGGCTGGTGAAGAAGTCGAGTTGAGGGTAGGCGGTGGGCATTTTGTTTTTTGGAAAAGCTGAGATGCTGAAAACTGAAAATCTGAAATCTTAGGCGGTGATGGGCGCGGTGATGGCTTGCCCGTTGGGTGCGGTGGTGGTGGCATCGCTGGATGAGTGATGCTGACCGGATCGATGCGTTGGATAAGCGGGTGCAGGCGCAGGCGGTCTTGCTGGCGACGCTGAGGACCGAGATGGAGTGGGTGCAGCGCCGCCTGGAAAGTCTGAAGGATGTGAAGGAGGATTTGGGGTGGCAGCAGCTTGAGATTGCCGCGATTCACGAGCGACTGCGGACTCTAGATCGTAGTCTAAATGCGCCTTAGCCATCACAGCAGCCCGACCGGCATCCATGGCGCGGCCGAGCGCACTGCGCCGTTTCTCGGAATCGGCCGGTTCGTATTCGGCGATGATTAAGCAGACCGCGCGATCGAGGGCGGCGGCCGCGAAAGAGATATCGACGAGGGCGCGGTGGAGGACTTCGGACTCAGTCATGATTGGGGCTTCCGGTTTGAGCGCGCTCGAAAGTTGAGGTGCAGTTGGGCGCACTCACGTTCGGCGGTAGCGAGGTTACCGGCGCAGAGGTGAAAGTGCTGAGCGATCGCGGGGTCGTTGGTGGTCGATGCGAGGGCGCGATAGAGTTCGATGCGGTG
>Ga0222672_1000672_pt1 | contig 12143 bp, 11 predicted proteins | sample AntAcemetagen799_FD_179810 | JGI IMG/M metagenome (GOLD analysis project Ga0222672, IMG submission 179810) | Saline water microbial communities from Ace Lake, Antarctica - #799 | ecosystem: Environmental > Aquatic > Non-marine Saline and Alkaline > Saline | place: Antarctica: Ace Lake...
CTCGATAAACAGTTTTTGCTGTTGATGCTTGAGTTGGTACACGAAAACAGCATTCAACAGCAGACCAAAATTTTTAACCAGAAAGACCTTGGTTGAAATTAATGTACTTTTGTCTGTCAGGAAAAAAACACCATGAACGAGAATTTAGATGCTTACGGCGAAGGCCTGTCAAATGTAGAAAAGGAGCTTGAAAAGGTATTGCGCCCAGATGCCTTCAGCAGCTTTGCCGGCCAGGAACAGGTAGTCGAAAACCTGCGGATCTTTGTGCAGGCAGCCTCTCAGCGTGCCGAAGCACTCGATCACGTGCTGCTGCATGGCCCTCCGGGGCTTGGAAAAACAACTTTGTCGCACATCATCGCCAACGAGCTGGGCGTAAATATCCGCATCACTTCCGGACCCGTGCTCGATAAGCCGGGCGATTTGGCCGGCTTGCTTACCAATCTGGAAGAAAATGACGTGCTTTTTATCGACGAAATACATCGCTTAAGTGCTGTGGTTGAAGAGTATCTGTATTCAGCCATGGAAGATTATCGCATCGATATTATGATAGAAACCGGGCCCAATGCCCGCAGCGTGCAGATTGCCATCAATCCGTTTACGCTTATTGGCGCAACTACCCGTTCGGGCTTGCTTACAGCACCTTTGCGTTCGCGCTTTGGAATCAATTTGCGCCTTTCCTATTATGATGCCCAAACCCTCACCGGAATTATTCAGCGCTCGGCTTCCATTATCCGCGTGCCTATCGCTGAAGAAGCTGCCATAGAAATTGCCCGCCGAAGCCGTGGCACCCCACGTATAGCAAACCTGCTGCTGCGCCGCGTCCGCGATTTTGCACAAATTAAAGGCAATGGTAAAATCGATATCGAAATTGCCCGCTTTGGCCTTGCCGCGCTTCATGTGGACGAGCATGGTTTGGACGAGATGGACAACCGGATTTTATCAACAATTATTGACAAGTTTAAGGGCGGTCCTGTTGGTCTAAACACCATTGCAACGGCAGTTGGCGAAGAAGGTGGCACCATCGAGGAAGTATATGAGCCTTTTTTGATAATGGAAGGTTATTTGATGCGTACGCCGCGTGGCCGCGAAGCCACCGAAAAAGCCTACAAACACTTAGGGCGCACAAAAACACCACAGCAGGGAAATCTTTTTAATGAGTAGTCAGTCAACTTTTTCTGCTTTCGAATTGAGTCGGTTAATCAAACAATATGCGCTGGAACTTGGCTTTGATGAAGTCGGTATTTCTATAGCGAAACGTCTTGATGAAGATGCTGAATGGGTAGAAAACTGGCTTGAAAAAGGGTTTCAGGGCGAGATGTCATACTTGGAACGCAACAAAGAAAAGCGTTACGATCCACACCTGTTAGTGGAAGGCACGCAGAGTATTGTGAGTGTGTTGTACAACTACTTTCCAGAGGAGCAACTTGCCACGAACGACAACTACAAAATTTCCAAATACGCTTACGGACAGGATTACCATACGGTGATTCGGGAAAAGCTTTACAAATTGTTGGCTTTTGTTGAGTCGCACACCGGAAAGCTGGAATTAGCAAGGGCTTTCACCGATTCGGCGCCCATTCTTGATCGTGCTTGGGCACAAAAAAGTAATTTGGGATTTATCGGAAAAAATACCTGTCTTATCCATCCGCGCAAGGGATCTTATTTTTTTATCGGACACCTGTTTTTACCGTTGCAATTAGAAGAGGAAACCGAAGAAATCACCGAATATTGCGGCAGTTGCAGACGTTGCATCGATGCCTGTCCCACGGGAGCCTTGGTAGCACCGCATCAGCTCGATGCCAACAAATGTATTTCGTATCTCACTATTGAGCATCGCGGAGAAATTCCAAAAGACATAAAACTAAATTTTAAGGATTGGATGTTTGGCTGCGATATTTGTCAGGATGTTTGTCCGTGGAATCGCTTTGCAAAACCGCATAAAGAGCCTCTTTTTAAACTTAGTGACTCACTGAAAAATATGCGTAAAACCGATTGGGAGCAGTTGGATAAAGCCAAATTTAACGAACTTTTTAAGGGTTCTGCTGTTAAAAGAACAAAGTATGACGGACTTAAACGTAATATTGACTTCTTAAAAAACGAATAATATGGCACTTACACCTACTAAATCTATCCCTCTGGGATTTTCGGCTCCTGACTTCAAACTTACTGATCAGATTTCAGGCAAAACCTTGACATATAATGATATAAAAGGCAAAAAGGGAACATTGGTGATGTTTATCTGCAACCACTGTCCGTATGTAAAACATATAATTCAGGAATTGGTTGCCATTGGCAAAGAATTTATGCCAAAAGGCATTGGCATGGTGGCTATTAACGCCAATGATGCGGTGAATTATCCGGAAGATTCTCCAGAAAAGATGAAAGTTTTTGCAGCCGAAAACGATTTCCTATTTCCTTATTTATACGATGAAATCCAGGAAGTGGCCAAAGCTTACGATGCCGCTTGCACACCTGATTTTGACCTTTTTGATGCCGAGAACCGCTGTGTTTATCGCGGACAGCTTGACAACAGCCGCCCGGGAAATGAAGTTCCGGTAAGCGGAAAAGATTTACGTGCCGCCTTAAACTTGGTTTTAGAAGGTAAAAAAGTACCCGAAAATCAAATTCCCTCCACGGGTTGCAATATCAAGTGGAAATAAAATCGTTTAGCCTTAAAAATTCACGAATTTTTCCTATCTCTGATAGCGTCAAAGAAACACTATTCTAAAAATTTATGAATAGTTCAGGTTAGAATTTATAGAATAGCGCAAGCTGCAAAACATCATTAAAAGCACCGAATTTTTTGCCGTAGCGTTTCACATTTCCTGAGGCTTCTAATGTGCGTATTGAATTGATAGAGTTGATGGTACGCAAACCCGCAGACCATTGATCTGAAATTAGATAGCGCACACCAAACAAGCTATTCAGCGTAATTTTTCGCCACACATCTTGCACGTTTTCTTGATAATCGACCTCTTCATAAGAATTGGTCAAAAAGGCGGCGGTTAATCCGGCCTCAAGCCTTAGCTTACCTAAGTCATATTGATAAATCAGCGGCAATTCTATATAATTGAGCCGCAGCAGATAAGGCAAATTTCCAGCCTCTTCGGCTTTGGCATTGGAGCGCGCACCTTTTTGAGTGAAATACAACTCCATTTGCAAGCCATAATTGCTATTCATCTGTGCGCGCACAAAAGCACCCACACTAAACCCCGCTTTGCTAAAACCAGAATAGTTGTCGCCCGCCACTTGGCTGCTATTTCCGCCGATTAATATTCCGCCTGAAAAGGGCTGAGAAAGAGCATTTCCGGTAGCAAAAAACCCTAATAGTGCTATCAATAAAAATGTAAAAAAAGCTTTCATCTGGATTGTATTTGTCGTGCTAATCACTTGCGAAAATACTAAAACTATTTTGGAGAAAAGCACTGCTAATATATTCGACTAACTTTTTTATACAGAAAAATAATACAAAAATGACCTGAAATTAACCTATTTATGTCCAAAAAATTATACTTTTAAGGCGAATTATTTGGTTAAAAAAAGGAAGCATGAATCCATCAAATTACAAAATTTTATTGGTTGATGATGAGGACGATGTACTTGAATTTTTGAGTTATAACCTGCGTAAAGAGGGCTTCAAGGTGATCACGGCCAGCAATGGCACTGATGCCGTGGTGAAAGCCATTGAAGAACTTCCGCACCTGATTATCTTGGATGTGATGATGCCGGAAATGGATGGCATAGCCACCTGCGAAAAAATTAAAGAGATTTCGGCACTCAAAAACAGTCTGATTATTTTCCTTACGGCCCGTGGCGAAGATTATTCTCAAATTGCCGGATTTGATGCCGGTGCCGATGATTATGTTACCAAACCGATAAAACCAAAGCTACTTATCAGCCGCGTTAAAGCTCTACTTCGCAGGGTTCAGGACAATGATAATGGAATTGCAACAGTGGCGATAAAGGATTTTATTATCGATTCAGAACGCTATCTGGTTATTAACAAAGGCGTTGAAATTGTGTTGCCGAAAAAAGAGTTTGAGCTATTGCGACTTTTTGCATCCCGACCTAATAAAGTGTTTACACGCGAAGAAATTTTCGCTAAAATCTGGGGCGATGATGTGATTGTTGGCGACCGCACCATAGACGTGCATGTGCGAAAAATCAGGGAGAAAATTGGCATAGAGAACATTCGGACGGTGAAAGGTGTAGGCTATAAATTTGAAGTATAAAAACGATGGCCCGTTATAACGAAACGCGTGTAATTGCTTTAAGACTAGCCCTGGGGCTGAGTGTTTTTGTGGCAATTTTAGGGCTAATTGGCTGGTATTTTACGCCGATATTGCAGTGGTGGCAGCTGCTTTTGGCTGTGAGCGCTTTTTTTGTTTTTAGTTATTTTCTGGTTCAAATCACCATTGATGCTTACGTTTATAGCAAAATCAAGTTGATTTATAAAACCATTGGTGTGATAAAAAACAAGCCCAGCAAAGGTGTTCCAAAAGCCAAAAGCCACGAATCGCTCGAAGGCGTAAATCAGGCTATGATTGCCTGGACTAAACGACAAAAAAATGAGATTGAAGCCTTGAAAAAGCTGGCGGCCTATCGGCGAGAGTTTTTGGGGAATATTTCGCACGAGCTAAAAACACCCATTTTTAATATTCAAGGTTATGTGCTAACGCTGCTGGATGGCGGGCTTGAGGACGAAAATATCAATCGCAATTATTTGAAGCGTACCGAAAAAAGCATCAATAGAATGATTGCTATTGTTGAAGACTTGGAAGAGATTTCAAAGCTGGAAGCCGGTGAACTAAAGCTTAACCTAGAGCATTTTAACCTGACAGAACTGATTCAGGATGTGATTGAGTTTTTGGAAATGAAGACCAAACAATATCATGCGCATATTACTATTGAGCAGCAATCTGAAAAGCCCGCCTTTGTGATGGCCGATAAAAAACGTATCCGTCAGGTGCTGATTAATCTGATTGAAAATGCGGTAAAATATGGCGATAAAGACGAAAATAAAGTGCTGATCCGGCTTTTCGATATGGACGAGAAGTTTCTGGTGGAAATTAAAGACAATGGCCCAGGAATCAGCAAAGAAAACCTGCCGCGTATCTTTGAGCGGTTTTATCGGGTTGACAACAGCCGCTCGCGCGAAAAAGGAGGCACTGGCCTCGGTCTGGCCATCGTGAAACATATTGTGGAAGCCCACGAACAAAGCATTACAGCACGCAGCAAATTGAGAGAAGGCACTACTTTTGCTTTTACACTGGGGAAGAAGTGAATGAAATTAGTGAAAATGCACTAATTCTCTGCGAATTTGATTGAAACGAAACCAACTTCAACCCTTATAACACCTAATCCTAATACCGAATCAACTTCCCACCAATCAATTGCGTGGCTGTTTTTAGTTGGTAGAAATAAATTCCCGCCGGACATTGCTGGCCGTTATTTATTGTACCGTTCCATTCCAACGTACTGCTCCCTGCTGGCATAAGTCCTTGTTGAACAAACACTTGCTTTCCACTTATATCAGAAATATGCAAACTGTATTCAGTCTGTTGCGGTGCGAATAGTTTAAATTTTGCTTTGTCAGTAAAAGGATTTGGATGCACCAAAAGTGATGTAGAAGCAAAATCTTCTGCCATGCCAACAGGCTCCAAAACCTCCAGTGCAATCACAAAAACAAAATTTCCTGCCAGCCCGGCATCCAATTCTAAATGCGCATAATGCATGCCGATTTCTAGATTCTCTGTGTCAATATTCAATACAAGTGCTGCACTTTCGCCTTCGGCCAAGACCAGTGTATCCGTTTCCAGGCTCAGCCAATCAGTGGCTTCTTCCAGACTAAATAACAAATCCAGGTCAAAGCTTCCGCTGTTTTCAAAAACAATGGAATCCATCGCCGTTTCAAACAGGCGCACAGTTGTATGCAGGCTGTCGTTGATTGATGCATTCAGCTGAATATTTCCAAGCAAAAGGTTGATGGCGTTGTAAATATTCAACCTGCCGCCCGATACGGTAATTCCATCTAGGCTTTCGAGCGGATCGGTACCATTGAGCAGGTATTCCTTGATAAACAAGGCATAAACGCCCGGATTTTCGTGATAGGCTTCCATAAAAGCTGTATCGGCCGCCGCAAACAACAAGCCCACAGCTCCTGCCACATGCGGCGTAGCCATGCTGGTTCCGGTAGCGTAGCCATAATTTGTAGGGGCAGGACGTGTGGAATAAATCGTTGTGCCGGGTGCGCCCAAGTCAATCGAAAGCAGGCCGTAACCCGCACTGTTATATTTTACGTCTTGGTTGGTTGTATTGGTCACAGTAATCAGCCACGGACTTTCAAAAGCTGTCGGAATATCGCCTTGCTCGTCCACATTCACGCTACGGTTTGCAGTAGCTCCGGCACTCAAAACTCCGATGGCACCAAGGCTGTCGTACATAGCGCCCCAAATCGGATAGCTGTCGGGATTGCCGAAATCAACGCCAAAAGAAGCGTTCGTAGCTACCACAAAAGCACCTGAATCGCCCTGGCTTGCATTGTAGGTGTAGCGTAATTCATACACATAGGAATAGGCTTTTACAACCGTTGATTCAATACTTGAAGACCCGGAAATTGGCATCACTTTCACGTTCCAGTTTACGCCTGTTACGCCCAAATCATTGTTTCCAATAGCACCAATTGTACCCGAAACGTGGGTTCCATGCGAATCATTGGAAACATTTCCGCTATTGTTGTAGGCATTCCAGCCGTCGTAATCGTCCACATAGCCGTTGTTGTCGTCGTCAATGCCATTGCCTGGAATTTCGTGTCGGTTTTTGAAAAAGTTAAGGTCTTCGTGCTGCAAGTACGCACCGCCATCAATCACCGCAACAACAATGGTATCGCCGGTTGCAGTTAATCCGCCTGTAGTATAATCCCAGGCACGCAGCGCGTCAATATCAGCGCCTTCAATGCCGCTTCCTGAGCCATCGTTGTGAAATCCCCATTGATTTTCAAAAAACGGGTCATCGGGTGTTGTTTCTGTGGCTTCACGCAATGCCACTTCATGGTTAGCCTGCGCCAATGCGATGCTGTTATGCTGTTTCAAACTGGTGATATGCTGCGCCGCCGAGCGCTGATTTTCATCGAAAGAGAGCAAATAAATACCCAGCCTGCGCGAAAGCTGTTCTTTGACTTGCAAATCGTTAGTTTCCAGGAAATCCTGAACAGATTCAAGGCTTTGATGGGCTTTCAACTGTATCATCACTTCGCCAGCAATGGCCTTTCCTTGTTGAGCCGTAGCCGAAAAAAATGTTGAAAACAATAAAACGAGGGCAACTATAAAAATTCGCATTTGGACAGGTTTAAATGAGTAATAAACACCTTTTTTATGGCATTGTTTTTTACGAAAGTAAGTGTTTCCGAAAAAACAAGCCAATTAAGGCTAATATTTTATCAGAATTTCAAGAGATGAAAACAATTTTTGACCACAAGATGTTCAGCCAATCCTAAAAACTAACACAGTATTTACACGAAACGTTCGCCTTTTTCTACTTTGATGTCATTCACAAACTGACGAATCATTTGCTCGTCTTCTTTTTTACAAATCAGCAGGGCGTTGTCGTCTTCTACAACGATATAATCCTTCAAGCCTTGTAAAACCACCAATTTATTTTTTGGAACGTTTATAATGCAATCTTCTGTATCATAAGTCATTACATTATTTCCAACTATGGCGTTATTCTTTTCGTCTTTGCTGCGTATTTCGTATAAAGAACCCCAGGTTCCGAGGTCGCTCCAACCAAAATCAACCGACATAACATACACATTATCGGCTTTTTCCATCACGCCGTAATCAATACTAATATTGCGGCACACAGAATAAGTCTGACGGATAAATTCCTGTTCGTCGGGTGTGCTGTATTTTCCTTTTCCTTCTTTGAAAAGCTCGTTCACTTCTGATAGATGGCGATCAAATGCAGTATTGATACTTTTTAGAGACCAGATAAAAATGCCTGCGTTCCAGAGAAAGTCACCGCTTTCGAGGAAACTCTGTGCGATGCTTAGGCTGGGTTTTTCTGTAAAAGTCTTTACTTTTTTCAGTTTAGGCATTTCTGGCAAAACACTTTCTTCCAAAAACTGGATATAGCCGTAGCCGGTATCGGGGCGGCTGGGCTCAATGCCGAGGGTGATCAGCCAGTCGTTTTTCTCGGCAGCTATCATGGCTTCGTTCACATTTTCGGCAAAAACGTCTTCCTGTAAAATAATATGATCTGATGGCGCTACAACAATTGTTGCATTGGCGTCGCGTTCCATGATTACGTGGTTGGCGTAGGCTATACAGGGTGCGGTATTGCGACGTGCCGGTTCGCAAAGAATTTGTTCGGGAGCTATGCCAGGCAACTGTTCCTGAACTTGCTCACGGTATATTTCGTTGGTTACGATATAAATATTCTCGGCCGGACAAAGACGCGTGAAGCGGTTAAAAGTCATCTGCAATAAAGTTTTGCCAATGCCTAAAATGTCGAGAAATTGTTTGGGGCGGGAGGTTTTACTCATGGGCCAAAAGCGTGCACCAATGCCACCTGCCATGATGACACAATAACGATTTTTTTGTTGTTCCATCAATTCTGGATTTATTTTTAGGGGCAAAAGCTGTGTTTTTTGAAAGCTTTGCTCCGGTTATTAATCATAAGTCGTACAAAAATAAGGCTATTTTCCAATCTTTCAAATAACAAGCAGTTAATAAACATACTTCCACCTCAAACACTTGCTAAAACAAGTAGTTCAGCCCGATGTATAAACCGCTTTTTCCATCCTGATCGTTCAGTGCAAGGCCGTAATCAGCTGAAAGAATGAAGTTTTCATTCATGGCTAGCTTTAATCCTATGCCTACAGTCCAATGGGGTTTTTCGGCATCTGCGCTGTAAAAATCTGTCACATTATAATCGAGAAATTCTTCGGGCAGTCGCTCAAAAAGTGCTGCAACATCAATCTTTCCGGTTACTTGTCCCACATCGGTAAAGCCATTCACGGCGAGGTAAAAATTCTGGTTAAACAGCTTTCGCTGAATAATTTTCCAACGCAGCTCGATATTGGCATAGGCCATTCCATCGCCGACCACACGATTACGCATAATTCCGCGCAGGCTTCGCTGACCACCCAGGCCTTCTGAATAAGCACCCATGAGCCGGTTGGTTACTATCAGCGGCTGTGCATAAAATGGCACGCGACCGCCAATACTAGTTTGCCAACCCAGCCTTCCGGCAAAAACAAGTTTGTTGGGGATCAGACTAAAATACTGCCTGTGCGTAAGGCTGATACGCGAAAATCCTTCTTGTAGATTAGATAATTGCTTCGGCACTACATACAACATTAAAGCTGTCCAGATGCCACGCGTGGGATTGGGTTCAAAGTCGCGCGTATCATAAATTAGGCCGCCTTTCAGTGCAAAAAACCTTCCGCCTGTGGCTTCATTTGCCGGAATAATATTCCATTGCTGATAAAGTTCATACAACCCCGGAACATCCTCAACAGAAGGCAGTTGGTCGGCCTCATCCTTGCCTTTATTGAGCCTGTCGATATCTACTGATCCAACTTTAAAATTGTAAAACTCAAAGCCGGTAGCCCATTTCAAAGGCGAATCAAAAAGCGAACCACTCAAATCAGTGTGAAGCCGTAGCATATCACGTTTGTGTTTATAAAACATGCGTGAGCGGTACTGGTTGTTGCCATCTTCAACCCAGTCAGCATTATAAACCGCTTCGTAGCCATTAAAACCAAAAAAGTCGATGGCTTGCTCGGGCATATAGCTCAAGTCAAAACTCAGGCGAACGCCTTTGATCAATTGGTCGCTGTCGTAAGCAAAACGCAGCAAACCACTGCCTTTGGTGTAGCGTGAAGCTTCAATATAAAAGCTGTGATCGTAGTTGGGATAGCGGCTACCGTCGCCGTAATGAAAAAGATTGACCAAACCGCCATACTGAAAACCTAGGTCAGTATTGAAAGAAACAGCAGGCAAAATTCCGAAGTTCCAGCCGTCTTTTATCAGGGTGTTTTTCTTTATTAAGGTACTATCTTCTTGGGCTTTTAAACCTGCCGAAAACAGCAATAGCAGCAAAACAAGACTTTTTATAGGAATGCGCATCGGTGAAATTTGTCGTTAAAAATACAATTTTTCTTCCATGGCCAGGCGCGTTTTATTGAAATTCTGCCAAACGCGCTTTTGCTGCAATGCTGTCTTTTTCAAGCTGAAGGCGCAGCGCTTCCAGGTTTTCAAATTTGTGCTCATCGCGTATGCGGTCGATAAAGCTGATGATGATTTCTTCGTCATAAATCTCTTTATCAAAGTCAAAAATATTGACTTCCACGGTGAGCTCGCTGTCAGAAACCGTTGGCCGAAAACCAATATTTCCCATGCCATCATAAAGCATTCCGGCATACTCAACCTGACAGGCGTACACGCCGCCCGCCGTGATGAGCTTGTATTGGTTTGGCGTTTCGATATTGGCTGTTGGAAAACCAATTTTGCGCCCAATTTGATTGCCGTGTACCACTTTTCCGCTTATTGCATAATAGTATCCCAAGAGCTGATTAGCTTTGGCTACATTACCCATTTCCAATGCTTTACGTATTTTTGTTGAGCTCACTGCGATATTTTCCACATCCTTCGCAGCAATGCGTTCTACCTTAAACTGGAATTTTTGCCCGAGGTCGTACAGTAGTTTAAAATCGCCAATGCGGTTTTTGCCAAAGTGATGATCGTAGCCCACAACCAATTTATAAGGCTTGATGGGTTCTACAATAATATCCCTGATAAAAGCCTCGGAGCTGATGCGAGAAAAGGCTTTGGTAAACTCAATAATAATCAGGTTATCGATGCCAAGGGACTCAAGACGTTCAATTTTTCGCTTTTGTGTGCTGATAAATTTCAGGTTTGAGCTGTCAATATGTAGCACCAGCCGCGGATGAGGGTAAAAGGTAATGACTACCGTTTCGCCATTGACTTCGCGTGCATTAGCAATCATTTTATTCAAAATGGCCTGATGCCCCAAATGCACGCCGTCAAATGTTCCAATGGTTACAATGGCATTATTTACCGGCACAAAATCTTTTATATCGTGGTATATTTTCACAATCTAAACAAGCTTGTTATCAATAAGATATTTTGCAATTTGAACCGCATTGGTTGCTGCGCCTTTGCGCAGATTGTCCGACACGATCCACAAATTTAAACCAAAAGTAATACTGTTGTCGCGCCGTATTCTTCCCACAAAAACAGCGTCTTTGTCGGCAGCAAAAAGCGGCATAGGATAAATACTTTGCTTTGGATCGTCCTGCACTACAATTCCGGGCGCTTGCTCCAGCAGTTGGCGCACATTTTCCAGACAGAAATCCTGCTTAAACTCAATATTTACTGCCATAGAGTGGCCGCCCGTAACCGGAACGCGCACCACCGTTGAAGTGATGGCCATCTCTGGTGCATCCAATATTTTTCGGGTCTCAAAAAGTAGCTTTTCTTCTTCGGCAGTATCGCCATTGGCATTGAAATCGCCGCCCTGCGGAATCACGTTCTTGTATATAGGATGTGGATAAGCTGGGTTGATTACTGCTTTTTGATTCTGCTCGTCTTCAAGTTGCTGCACACCTTTCATGCCGCTGCCACTCACCGATTGGTAGGTGGAAATCACCAAGCGCTTGATCCCAAAAGCCCGGTGCAAAGGCGCTAAAGCCATTACCATTTGTATGGTAGAGCAATTGGGATTGGCAATAATGCGGTGATTGGCTTTTATGGCTGTGGCATTTATTTCTGGAACCACCAGCGGAATAGCTTCTTCACGGCGCCAGGCCGAGCTATTGTCGATAACAAAGCTGCCTTGGGCTGCGAACTGCGGCGCCACCTCGCGTGAAAGCGCAGAACCAGCACTCATCAAAACGATATCTGGCTTTGCTTCCAGGGCTTCGTGCATGCTAACAATGGTGTGTTGCTTGCCAAAGCAAGTAAGTGTTTTGCCAAGAGAACGCTCAGAAGCCACCAAAATAAATGCATCAGCCCGAAGATTTTGTTCTTCAAGCAGCTGCAACATTTTTTTACCAACGAGGCCGGTAGCTCCTATCAGGGCGATTTTCATGCAAGCAAATCAATTAATTATTTTAATTT
>Ga0222672_1000674_pt1 | contig 12118 bp, 19 predicted proteins | sample AntAcemetagen799_FD_179810 | JGI IMG/M metagenome (GOLD analysis project Ga0222672, IMG submission 179810) | Saline water microbial communities from Ace Lake, Antarctica - #799 | ecosystem: Environmental > Aquatic > Non-marine Saline and Alkaline > Saline | place: Antarctica: Ace Lake...
GCGTTCAATCACTTAAGTATTAATTCGTTGTCTATAGTATAGACCACAAAACACAATGATTACGTTTGAAGACCCAACGAGAACCAATCTCCAACTCAATGGACGACCCATCTGGAGTATGAGGTTTGATACGACCGCGCCTATCACGGCGAGAGATGTATAGGAATACATTAGAGACAATGAGGAGGACGGCGAAAACCCCTTTGATGAATTCAAATTCATGATTAATCTAAACTTCTCACAGCAAGGGTGGAGAACCCACTCGTAGTGGATTACGACCGACGATTTACAGAACGACGCCAGTCTTTGGTAGGGATACGAAGACGACATCGATGACGATCAATTGAGGACACTTGGAAGCTTTGAATTGTTGCTCATTCGTAAGCCGAACTAACCAACATTCATTATGTCAATACAGACGGATTCGTGAGCGATAAAGTAATAGCCTTATTTAAAAAAGACTTTTGGAAACAATTTATTTAAATAACACACTTTCTTCAAAATGAGAACCCATAGTGAATTAGGGAATCCATTCCACTTTGATTACGGTTGCCTCGCTGAATGCTCTTTGGTTGCGGTCTATATTGTTCTTGGGACTACACGGGAGCCTGTTGTAGATCATCTTCGTATATATAGCGGACATTCGGCTTCTTCCTGCGTTTTACCACTATAATCTATTCTTCAGGTTCGCTATCACTCTCTTCGACTATTTTCCTTTTTTTCCGTTTCGGTTTCTTGGGGTAGTCATTTGGGGTCGTTGGGCGGACGTAGGTATTCTCTTCGTCGCTCTCCTCGGCGACTGTTTGTTTCACCTTTTTCTTCGGTTGTTTCCGTGGTTTGCCCTCACTCTCTAAAACAGGCTCAGGTGATGGTTCAGGTGGATCAGGTGTCTCTTCAGGTGTCTCTTCAGGCGTCGGTTTTTGTTCCATTAGAGCCTTCTTCGCCTCCCTCTACTCTGCCTACTATCGCCGTCTCTTTTCCCTCGCCAGACGCAACACTTCCAACTGCTTTTCGCTCATTTTCCGCTTTGGCTTCTTGGTTTCCATTTACTATAGCTTTTTGTTTTTTGACGAGCCACATGAACTTATCGCTTAGAATCGAAAAGCGTTGGGCTTGTTCAATTACTTGTTTCTTGTATTGGTGTTTCTCCCTATCCAATAGGCGTATTTCTTCCTGTAGCGACTTGACTTGTTGGGCGAGATTGTTGTTTCTTGTCAACCACCAGCACATTTCCTCTTTCTATAGACTTCTATTCTTGATATTGTTTATCTAACTCGTTTTTCATCTCCAACAGATCGTATTTGTAATCGCTGTCGAGTCGCTCTTTCACTGGGTTGCCGAAGCATAGCTGGGGCATCTTCATCAGTTCGGGATCATCGGGGTTGAACTGAGACACAACTTGTTCCATATAGCGGTCGACATCAACCTGACTCTTGATCACTGGGGGCTTCTTGATCGTAAGCCGTCCTGCGTAGTAGTCCATTTACTATATCCGTATATAATAACATATTATACTAAACGAATGTCATTTCTTGGTTCAGGATTTGTAGGCAATGATGACGCATCTTTTTATCAACCCGAACCGACGGGGGTCAATGCCTCACGTTGGTCGAGGTTTCCCGCCATTCAGGAAGTCGATATGGATGGTAATGATATATTTAATGTGAATAACCTAACTATCAATGGAGAAGTGGATTTGGAGAACTTGGTGCTGACCGACTTAACCGTTGAGAATAATGTGTCGGTTGGGAGAGACTTGACAGCGATACAAGGAGAAATCGTAGGATTCACTGGAATCACATTTGGAACAAGTGCGTTTGGTGCGAATCCACGTATCAATACGAACGGACAAGGAAGCGGTTAGGGAATTATGTATATAAAGGACTCCACGGATGAAGAGGGAAAGTTACGAGTTGGTGAGAATAGTGCCGAATCTGGGGTTGAATTGTTTACGGCGGGAGATGGCAAGATTGGATAGGTTCGTATTAGGAACAATACTAACAACGAAATCAAAGCGGAACTGAATGCGGCAAACACAGCGGTTCCGTGGTAGTTCTATGGGAATCTTACCGTTCAAGGCGAAACAGAAGTGGAATCACTCACGGCAACTGGGAATTTTACCGTTCAAGGCGTAACAGACGTGAAATCACTCACGGCAACTGGGAATCTTACCGTTCAAGGCGATACAGAAGTTAACTCACTCACGGCAACTGGGAATTTTACCGTTCAAGGCGAAACAGAAGTGAAATCACTCACGGCAACTGGGAATCTTACCGTTCAAGGCGATACAGAAGTTGACTCACTCACGGCAACTGGGAATCTTACAGCATTCCAACCGATTTCGCTTGTAGACCCGTCCGAGCCGTATAAGTTTAGTTTAGAATACAGTTCATTTAATCTTGTTCGCAGTATGGTGTTCACAAGCACGGACAGTGGAGGTCTATCACAGGAATATATAAGACTCTCAGATACAATACCAGGACTCATTCAGTTGAAAACGCTGACAGAAGTAGAGGACACTCTTACTGCTAAACAGGGCGTGTATTCATTAGCATCAGGAGGCGGTTTGTATGTGGGGGAAGGTTCTTTGGCAACGCAGAAAAACGCAGGATTGGAGTATGATACGGTTTCGGAAACGGGGAGTTTAGTGATTAAACCTGGAGGAGGAACCATCACCGCCTTGGAATTTAACGCATCCCTCTTAACAGCGAGGAAACCATTTACAACTGCGGAGAACATCACGCAGACGGCAGGTGAAACCACGCTAAAATCCACCATTGTGGATAATTTACGGATCAATACGATTGGAGCTTTGGAGCTGTATGACGGTGGGACACCATCGAATAGAATTGACAGCAGGTTCGCTTCCGTTCAAGCGGGAATTCCACAAGCAATCGTGAGGTCGTCGTAGTCGGCAACTGGAACCATTCTACAGAGCTGGAAGACACCTACGGAGGATTAGCAGAATTTCAGTTTCGGAATAAGTCTTAGAGCAGTGTGCACTAGTCGCAGTCTAATATTAGGAGGCAGTGGTGCCACACAAACGCTCACGATTAACTTATACCAACCCCTCGCATTTGGAGGAGAAACCGCTAACTTTGAGCAGAATATATTCGCGGAACACCGCATCGCATTATACCGTATAGGTTAGGGTTGGAATGTGATTATACGACTGATTGATAGGGACGGCAACCCATCGCCCGATAAATTTATGTATTTGGATGCATCATCGGGTTCAATCGTGGGTCGCAATTTGGTTCAATCGCAGATATTCGCAGTGCCTCAGCCATATCACCTCATTCACCTGTGGTCTACAGGTAGGTCATCAAGTCGTGGCGGGACGGGTGACCCTGTCTACGTAGTGGAATTCAGGTAAATCTTTTTAGAAAAAAGATTAATCAAAAACCTTAGTCATTTTGGTCAAGCTTTTTTAAAAGCTTACCGTATCCACTCTCCCCGCTTGATCCGTTTCTTTTTGATGATTGGTTCATATCCAATGGACTTGTAATATTCAGCTAATCGTTGATGTAGATGTTTCCACACCAACGGTGAAATGCTTTCCTCAATCAATTCCCTCTTTATTTTATTCATTGACATCTCTGTAATTGAATTGCATTCAATCCGATGCGTGGATTGAATGGAACCAAACATACCTTCGGTTCGAATCATAGGAAGCACGGTCTCTGCCATCTTGATGTATTATTGGTTCACATTTTAATTTCACCATTGGAACTGACACAGGTGGACAGAGTATCCCATATCCTTTTATGGGGAGGTAATGTATAATTGAGAACAGCAAAATTAAATGGTTTTCGTGCGTGAATGCCGTTGATGACAGATTTAAATTGATTTGTATCCATACCCGCTGGTGTGTGGTCGATTGCCACTACATCCAGGTCATTCTTGGAGATGGGATAGATGACAATGTGGGAACAATTAATGGCACGTTGATTGCGATTGAGAGCAGTATAATACTGGGTGAGAATCATAACGGAAACGTGGTAGTGTCTTGAAATCTAAACAAAGAGTTTATCCATAATAGCCATCTTGTGTCGGTTGCTGATACCGTCGCATACCAGGTCATCAAAGACTAAGAGAATGCGGTTTGGGTGATCACCGTCGCCCACGGCTCTTGTGTGTTCACACTCTATTTGTTCCAAATATGTTTCCACTGCCTACCCATCATATTCATTGAACACTTGTGGTGAATCGCCTTGGTGGTCTTTAATTTTATTCCAAGCAGAGTTGCTGTCAACCGTGCCACTGAAGATTACTATTTGATCGAAGTATCCTTTGTAATATTTCTTTAGCATAGAGTAGACAAACGAAGACTTACCTGAACCCGATTGTCCCAACACGATCATGCGAAAAGGGGGAGCAGGTAAGTCTGGATACTTTTTATGTAATCTATCCCATCTATTATCGGGAATGTCTTGAGCCTGTGGTATGCCACTTATTTTGATTTCCATTACTATAGAAGCTTTTAAAAAAAGCTTGACCAAAATGACTAAGGAGACGCAATATGTATACACCAGTTATTTTTGGTCATTTCTAAAAAGCTTCACGCCATTGTGGGAAGCGGTGCACGTCGCTGGGCGGCACCGATTGGTTCATCAAGACGGTTATATTCGATTGAGAGTTCAATGTGAACATACGATGTGGGTGAAAGACCGATTATGTCTCCTTCATCGTCGCGCAACACAAAGGAGAGCGTCTGTAGTCCACTGATCTATTCACTGATGACACGGTCGTTGCTACTGGAGAAAGAAATCACACCTCCATACGTGCTTGTGATGGGAACTACGACACCAATATCATACCTGTCTTGATTGACGCTGGTCAATACGTCTCCGTCTGCCAAGTTGGAGTGAATGCTGACCATGGAGGTTCGGGCAATGGAAATGTTGTTGGTTCCCTCCACTGTCGATACTCCAGTTGCCCCCTGTGCGAACCCACATTTTGTCCAACCACGGGGTGTGGCATCATAGTTGATCGAGAAGGCAACGAGGGAGTTGCTGATTTGAAGAATGGCTCCAAACTCTAAACTGAATAGCACATCATATCCACTGCGACCCCCTGAGTTCAACAGTGCTTTCAAATAGTCGGCAAACGCGTCCCCGTCTTGGAACACATAGCTGGAGTCAATGGTGATGGTGAATGCGGTGTCCGTTCCACCCACGTCATGAACCAGTGCTAATACATTGTTTTGGTTTGCCCCATATTCGGCACCCTTGAATGGTTTCATACTGTTCGAGAAGATGATGGTATTGAATGCGATACTCTTGATATTCTAAATTGTATTTGGCAACTACACAGTGAAGTCATCATTGGTTTCTCCCACGGACTGTTTAAAGAAGGAGTTGACCACTAACTTATTCGGTTGGAGTATGTTGGACATTCTTTATTATAATATTACTTTTTAATAAAAAGTAAAATCAAAAATCACTGGTGTATACATATTGCGTCTCCTTAGTCATTTTGGTCAAGCTTTTTAATTAACATAAAGCTTCACATAGACCCTCCTGCGGGATCACTTGTTTCACCTCTCGCTCCAGCGGGTCTCTCTGGAGCGTCCATTTCACCACGAAGCCGTCGTGCTAAATCAGCCTTCGGCTTTCCTCGCATTTGTCTCTTTATCCTACCGAAGAATGGTGATTGGGTGAGTTGTCGTAATTGGTTGGTAAGTTGTCTCAATTGCGACATATTCTCTTCTACCTCTCTCTGTGTAAGACCCTTTCCAGTGAGCTGTTGTTCCACCTAATCCATTCTTCCTTGAATGGCTTGTATTTCTTGATTGAGTTTCTCATTCGTCAGTTCATTACGTACGTGTTCCTGAACTGCTCCCGAAGCCTCTTCTACGAGTGATGGTTCGGCACCAATTGAGGTGCGAAGTGTGTCGGCGAGAGCACCCGATGCCCGACCCACGGATTCGTCTTGATCCAACTAAGCCATCGTTTCTAATTGACTGGCGACATCCAGCTGACGTCGTGGAATACCCGCACCACCCATGGACATCTCAGCCTACATTTCTGCCTGGGGCTGACTCATTTCGACGGCATTTGGAGACTGGAATGAAAGACTGGGGAGACCCGTGGGGATCGATGAGCGGACAAGAGAGTTCACATCATTGGTTGCCATTGCTGACGGATTGCTGATTCCGCCTCCTACCGACTACAGAGCCTCTTGTTCCGTGAGTCCCCTCACATCATTTCTAAGACCCCTCGCCTTTTTCAATATTTCATTACGTTGTATCATTTGAAGCGTTGCGTCATTCGCCGACATTTGCCTTGTCAGGAGCTGTTGAACAAGCCCGATGCGACGCAAGTAGCGTTCTTTCGAAGAGAAGTATGCCTACACTTTTAATCCAAATGTGTCTTTGGGTTGGACGATCAGGTCACTGGGGCGGATTGTGAGAGCCGAGGGAGGAGGCGTGATGAACCCCACATACGAGGCAGTGGGATTGCGTTTAAGAGCTTGGGGTAGAGGACGAACAGGGAACGTATCGGCAGGTGTGTTTTCACGGATGAATATCTTTCCTTTCTAAGCAGGTTCAATCTGTCGGTCATAGACTGGTAGATTGCGGGTGAATCGGGGAATCATTGTTTACTATAATATAAGCTTTTTAAAAAAGCTTGACCAAAATGACTAAGGTTTTTGATTAATCTTTTTTCTAAAAAGATTTTTAGTTCACAGAAGCACCGAGGTTGACTCTGGTGTAGTTCCATCCCCGCATCGACTTGGGAGGCACTTGGGAGCGGAAGGCGAGAGGGTTGCCAAATAGTTTCTCATTGATTTCCGATTGTAGTTTCAAGTTGGCCTTGGTGGGTGGGAAGGTGGTTGCTGGTTTCGTCGCATAGGTTGGAGCAGAACGGAGCATTAAATCCATCTTCTTTTGTGCTTGGGAACGCAGGTTGCTGTCGACTCGCTTCAGTTCGGCTTCGATGTCTTTCGTGCTTCGTCCTTGGGGGGCGAGTTGTAGTTCCAAACCGAGAGCCTGGAGTTCAGCCTGTTTCATCTGGATCGTCTGTTGAATGGATTCATGCGGGGCGAGGCGGTCAGGGAGGTCTTCTGTGGCGACTGGTTCTGGTTCAAAGTCGCCCAGTCCCAGACCCCCACCCCCACTGGGTGCGTCGCCCAAGTCTCTTGGTTCTTCTACTTCAAAGTTTGCCATATTTAATATAAGCTTTTATAAAAAGCTTGACCAAAATGACTAAGGAGACGCAATATGTATACACCAGTGCTTTTTGGTCAAGCTTTTTTTAAAATCTTCTATATTAAAGATGGCATTCGCAGGAGGAAGCACAACTGGCGGATTCACAGGATCCACACAAGGCACCACAACTGGTGGATTTGGTGGTGGAGGAATCGTGAAAGGATTTGCTGAACAAGCAAGAGAGGTTCAAAAGAAGAAGTAGAAAGAGTTGAAAGACAGAACAGATGCCATTCTTGAAACCATTAAGAAGAAAGAGGCGGTTGATGATAGTATCACGCCTCTGGATGATGACACGAAACAATTTGCCGACGACTTCTTAGACCGAATAGGAGCAGGGGATATGGATGACCCCGCCATGGATGCGATTTCTAAATTGATTGCCGATTCGGTTCTATTGGATTAGTTAGATGCTTTGAATGATATGTAGGATTAGGATTTCATTGCCACCTCTCTTCGAAAATACGGAATCAATCCATTGGATGAGGGCGATGTCCAAGATGGGACAAGTATAGAGGAATATAAAAAACAAATTGGAGATGAGATTCAAGTCGAGTTCAACAACCTCTTTGACGGGATCGGGAAAGTATTGAATGGACTGAATATTGATAGCGGGGGAGCCTTGGACGATTTAGAAGCATACACCGATGTGATACGGGCGATTGTAGATGATGACCCACGCTACTTAATCCTTGCGGTGGAAGAGAAACTTGGCTTAGAATTCGATGAAAACGGGGATTTGGATGTTTCCGCAACGCTTCGAGACAACCTAAGTCCCATTCTGGGTCGGTATATGTCGAACAATGTGTTCCGTCCATTGATACGGAAGATAGGCACACGACTCTCGACCACCTTTGGATTAGAGTTAGAAGAGGGTATTTTGGCGGCGGAAATAGCTGACACGGAAGCATTGGCAACCGCAACTCGTGCTTTGACATCTTCCTTTGCGGAGGTGATGGGGGAAGGCGTTGGAACGGAGGCACTGGGGTCAATTGTCGCATCAAGCACAGAAGGCTTCGCACCGTTGTTTATAGCCGTAGGCGTCTTGGAATCAGTGGGAGCCATTGGCGAACTAACGGCGACTTTAATGAGTAAATTAAATACGAATCATCGAGCCTATACAGAGGGCAATCATCGATGGTTCGGCGACGGTAGCGACTGGTTGGCGTATACGGGCGCGATTTATTCAGCGATGAAAGGCATTGCGGATGCTACGATGGAAATTCGAGACTACCAAGACTGGAAGGCGGGAACAACCACATATCAGCAATATTTGGAAGACAAATTGTCCCACGACTTGATCCACTCGGCATTTTAGGAAGCCATGGAACACATAGCAAAAGGCGAGGAGATGACGCTGGATAAGACAATGAAGATGGCAAGAGAAACCCCCGCACAGGGAGGCGTAGCCAAAGACAAGTGGGAGCAGTTGTTGGTGAATATAACTCCTGAAAAGGGTGAAGATGTGAGTGACTATATCGGTTCTTTCTTTGGTGGAAAACGGGCGGCGGCGAAACTGTTGGATGGGACAGCACCACGAACCCAATCGAAGAAAACCGAGGAATATGTGGCAGAAGCGACGGAACTCTTGAAGTTTATGAAAGATGTGTTAGACGGAACCGTCGACTTGGATTATACATTTGATACGGTAGAAGACTCCAATACATTAAATATGGATACATATATGTAGCGTGAATACGAAGGTGTCAGTTTAGACCAATATAATATGTTGAGCGATATGGTACAAGACATCGATGATGAAATAGTAGCCATCAGGGAACTGTAGAATGATACTCGTGCTCTGGTTGACAAGTATTCATCGGCAATGTAGCGAAAGCGGGATTGGGGGTTCTATTTGCCTGGGTCTGGGGGGAACGCCGCGGAAGAAGAGGACAACCAACTCTTGCGGGACACTCGAGACGAACTGAAACTGTTTGAAGATGCCGAAGAGAACCTCTTACAAGGACGGGCGGATATAAAGGTGGACGAACAGAACCAATTTAAATTATTGGAAGCGATGGAGATTTCCCCCTTCTATGATGAGGCGAGAATGCTAAATGAATATAACCGAGTTGTTCCACAGGCAAGTGTTGGAACCCAAATCGACAATTTGCGGTGGTAGTGGGTCGCCCAATTAGTCGACCAGGGATAGACCCAAGATCGAGCGAGACGCTTGGTGGGGGCGGGACAATATGCGGGGAGTGGAGCAAATGATGATATGGTTCTCTCTCATTTCAATATGAGTCGAGATGATTTAACTGTGAAACCATTTGATACATGGCTAAGTGAATATATGGATGGACTTCGTCAGCGATTCAATTTGGACAAAAAAAGCTTTTAAAAAAAGCTTGACCAAAAATAAACTATACATATAGTATACCACACAATATGGTTCAACCGATAGGATAGAGCCCATTTTAGCAGATCCCAATCGCAGAACGCTTACCAGCGGAACTCACTCCGTCGAAACAATTAGAAGCCAACTCAGTCGTTGAGAGGCGGGAAAACTCGGTTCGCTACTTCCCCACCAGTTCGCAGGATTATATCATCGGTGCTGGTGCCACCCAGCGAGTCGTATCAATCCCAATGTCTTCCAGTGGCTACTTGGATCCCCAGACTGCCGTTTTATCCAGTGAGGTGCTGGTGAGTGGCACTTCCGCCTCCGCTGGCGACCTCGGTGTGATTGAGAACGGTGGATTACTGCCACTCATTGAGGAGGCAACCCTGTTCATCGGGGGACAGATGGTGGAGCGAGTTCGCCAACCTGGAGTGGTCTATAACGCCCTTGCCCTCGCCACCGAGACGCAAGGACACCACGATCACGCAGGAACATTCAAGGGAGAGTGGGTCTATGGCAAATACAGTGAGGGATAGGACAACGCCGAATTCACCGGCGCCGCCACCAACTGTCTGACTTAGAAAATCACCAACAAGGCCACCGCCGCCAAACTATACAGTGAATACGGTTCCTCCACCGAAGCCTTCACTGGAGCCAACGGTTCGGGTGCGTCCACCGCCAACGATAAGGCTTACCGTGGGTCAGCCAATGGCAACCTCGTATATTACACACCCCTCGCCTCTTTGTTTGGATTTTTCCGCCTCGCAAAATACCAGCCCCTTCGAAACATGGGGAACATCGTGGTATAGCTCCGCCTCCACAGCGACCTGCGGACGTGCCTCGTGAATCTTCAGTCGGCCGCCCTCGCTTCCCAGGCACTCCCTGCTGACACCAAGATTGAACTGAAGAATATGGTTCTATCCACGGACATCGTCTATCCCGCCGCCGCCCTGGTGTCTTCGATGGACACGATGCTACAGAGCGATGCGACTGGAATTATCCAGAAGATTGATACTTACAGCACCCAAGACCAGAATTTCACGGGTCAAACCGAGGTGAATGAGAAGTCGATCAATTTCCAAATCGGTAGTCGTTATTTGAAAGCAGTTTACTTTGTATTCAGGAGTTAGAACGACCTGGTTTCTCCCTGTAATTTCTCATAGTCTGCTTTCCCGTCGATGGGATACAGGCGTCATCGTCTGTTCATCAATGGCGTCTCCGTGCCAGAGGGACAGCCCACTGATAATCCCACTGAGTGTTTCGTGGAGACAAACAAGGCACTGAATATGCTGGGCGACGTGGACGCAAGTGGTCTAATCCCATTCGCCCACTACGTCAGCGATGTGTCGAGGACAGGAGCAGCTGGCAACACAGAGGATGTTGCCTACGTGGGGCGGTTTGTATGCGGTGTCAACTTAGACCAAATGCTTCAGTCTGGCATGGCACTCCAGGGCATTAACACCCTCGCTGGGCAATCCGTGATCCGTCTCGAATTGTCCAACCGAGGCACACGCAACCCTCTTGGACGGGAATACACATCAAACCAGTGTATCGCAACTGGCATCTTCTCCCACTCCACCATTCTGTAGGTGCGAATGTCAGCTGTCGAGGTGTCGTCTCAGTAAGCTGAAGCTTTTTAAAAAAGCTTGACCAAAATGACTAAGGAGACGCAATGAGATTTAAAAGCGTTCTATATAGTAAACAATGCGATTCGGAAAGAAACTCGGCAGATTTTTTGGTGGCGTAGGAAAGAAGTTGGGACGAGCCTACAATTAGGTTCGTTCCTTTGGAAAGAAAGCAATGAAGACCGCCGATGACCTCGGTGTGGGCGACATTGTGCGTGATACTGGACGAGAACTGGGGGCAACCGCAAGAGCTACGGCTGCACAACAAGGTGTCCCCGTCTCGCAGATTGAAAGTGCGGTGCGTTCGGGTTAGACTGCTTAGGGTCGTCGAGGAATGTTGAGACAGGGTGTATAGGCGGGAGCCAATCGATTAACGGGTCGCCTCCGTTCCATGCGTCAGTAAGCTTTTAAAAAAAATACGTGAAAGTCTATACCAAAGATGAGTGAATTAGACATAGTTGGAATGGGTCTTGGTGGATCAAGTATCCTTGCCTTAATTCTGTGGTTTACTTACAAAGCCATCACCAAGAACTGTAGTTCTCACGTATAGCTTGGTGAGTCTTCTTTTTCACTTGATTTCAAAGACATCAAAGACATCGTGGAAAGCGTGAATACTCCTGAAGAGCGAGAGAAGATAAAAAAAGAGGTTCAATTAGAAATGAAAGCGACGCTACATAAAGTGAAGTCTCGACTGACGAATAAACTCACAGAGGTGCGAGAGAAGGCGACTGAAGAGGTTTAATCGCGAGACGCATAGTCCTGCTATTGGATTCTTAGAGTGTTGCTCATATCCTTTGCCACCTTCATTGCTTTCTAAACGGCTTTGCTGTCGACTTCTTTCTATACATATAGTTTTCTTATCTGGTTCATAGTCAATCCGTAAGTTCGTTGTATGAATTTACTGAATTGGGAATCCATCATCGGTTGTCGCTTGTGTTCAATCAA
>Ga0222672_1000675_pt1 | contig 12117 bp, 9 predicted proteins | sample AntAcemetagen799_FD_179810 | JGI IMG/M metagenome (GOLD analysis project Ga0222672, IMG submission 179810) | Saline water microbial communities from Ace Lake, Antarctica - #799 | ecosystem: Environmental > Aquatic > Non-marine Saline and Alkaline > Saline | place: Antarctica: Ace Lake | collected...
CTGATAGACATTGTTGTTGATCATTACTTTTCTACTATTGAGGACATTGCTACAAAAATAGATCAGCTAGAAGAGGCATTATTTCAAGATTTAAATGAGCAAATTTTAGATAGCATTCAACACATTAGAAAAGAATTGTTGTTTTTGAAGAAAGCTGTTTTTCCGCTTCGGGAAGCGTTGAACAGTATTATAAAATCTGACAGCCAGGTGATTGACAAGCAACAGCTCAAATACCTCAACGATGTGCACGATCATATTTTGCAGATCTACGAAACCATCGAAAACTATCGCGAGCTAAATGCCGGCCTTAAGGACATGTACCTTTCTGAGCTGAGTCATAAGATGAATAAAGTGATGCAGGTGCTCACCATTATCGCTACCATATTTATTCCACTCACTTTTATTGCCGGAATTTACGGGATGAATTTTGAGTTTATGCCTGAGCTTTCCTACAAATACAGTTATCCCATCGCCTGGGGCATCATGCTTCTAATTGCTGGCTGGATGCTGCTGATGTTTAGAAAAAACAAATGGCTTTAGTAATTAATTTGGTGGAACAAAAAACCAAAACTAAAGATACAAACGGATTAGCTATTTTAGCCAAAATATTAAAACAAAAACTATGTCAACAGCAGTATGGGCAATACTTATATTATTTAGTGTTTATTTGGTTTACAGCACTTACCGTCGCTATCAAAGCATGAAAAACTATGATCCGGCCAATGAAAGCGAAAAATTAATTCAGCTTACTGACGCTAATTTTGAAAAAGAAATTTCAAATGGTGTTGTTTTGGTAGATTTTTGGGCGGCCTGGTGCGGCCCTTGCAAAATGATTGCGCCTGTGGTGAGTGAGTTAGCAGAACAGTTTGAAGGAAAAGCTAAAATTGCCAAACTAAATGTTGACGAGCAAAAACAAACTGCACTTAAATATGGTGTAAGAAGTATTCCTACCTTAATAATTTTTAAAAATGGGGAACCAGTTGACCGTTTGGTTGGATTAAAATCAAAATCAAATTTGGCAAAAGCTATAGAGAAGCATCTTGCTTAATCTATAATACCAAGTTCACGTTTTACTTTTTTAGAAACACCTTCCAGCACAAGCGTGTAGGAACGATCGATCCAGCTGCGGACACGATTAAAATCGACGGCTTCATCCATTTTGACACTTATCCAATGCGTTTTATTGAAATGATAAGCCTCTTTGGTTTCAGCATACTTTTCCAGTCTTTCAAAAACCTCTTCAGGACTTGCTTTGATGGTGATACGCGATGGACCGCTGAGATTGGCTACTAAAAACATTTTTCCGGCCACCTTAAACACCAAGACATCATCGCCAAAAGGCATGCTTTCAGATACATAATCCTTTTCGATGCAATAATTTCTAATGTCTTCGATATTCATTTAAAAAATAGAATTTAGAAACCCGCTTTAACTATTAAAACGGGTTTCTGTGTTTCTTAGCAATTAAAAACTTCTTTGATTTGCTCTACCATATCCAGTTTTTCCCAGGCAAAGAAATCCACGGTTTTAAAGTAATGTACTTTTCCGTCAATCGTTTCTTCGCGGGTTTTTGAATCCTTATAAAACACCTCAATTTCCTTGCTGAACTGGTCTCTGCCAAAGTGGCCATAAGCAGCGGTTTCGCTGAAAACCGGATTCTTAAGTCCAAAGCGTTTTACAATGGCAAAAGGCCGCATATCAAACAGTTTCCTCACTTTTGTTGCGATCTGTTCGTCAGTTAGCTTAACGCCATTTTCGTCTTTTACTTTGACTGTATCTCTGGTTGTGATATAAAATCCAACAGGTTCAGCAACGCCGATGGCATAAGCCACCTGCACAAGCACCTCATCGGCAACGCCAGCAGCAACAAGGTTTTTGGCGATATGTCGGGTAGCATAAGCTGCTGAGCGATCTACTTTAGAAGCATCTTTGCCCGAGAAAGCACCGCCGCCATGCGCACCACGACCACCATAAGTATCCACAATAATTTTGCGTCCGGTTAGTCCGCTATCGCCATGCGGCCCACCAATTACAAACTTACCTGTAGGATTTACAAAAAGTTTAAGGTCGTCTTTAAATAAGTTTTTAACGCGTGCAGGAAGTTTTTTCTTTACCCTTGGAAGCAAGATATTGCGTACATCCTCTTCAATTTGTTGCAACATCACCTTTTCCGTGTCAAAATCATCATGTTGTGTAGAAACCACAATGGTATCGATACGCAAAGGTTTCCAATCGTTGGTATAATCAACAGTGACCTGAGATTTTGAATCGGGGCGCAGGTATTTCATTTTTTTTCCTTCGCGACGTATGGCAGCCAATTCTTGCAGCAAGATATGCGATAAATCAATCGTCAGCGGCATATAATCGTCAGTTTCCTTACAAGCAAAACCAAACATCATTCCCTGATCTCCAGCGCCCTGATCTTCCGCTTTAGTGCGAACCACGCCTTGGTTAATATCTGGGGATTGCTCGTGAATGGCGGATAAAACGCCACAGGATTTTGAATCAAATTGATATTCGGCTTTATTGTAGCCAATTTTATCAATAACCTGACGCACCGTATGTTGCACATCAACGTAGGCATTTGTTTTTACTTCGCCGGCCACAACAACCAAACCTGTAGTAACCATGGTTTCGCAAGCCACTTTTGAGTCGGCATCGTAACGCAGGATTTCGTCCAATATAGCATCAGAAATTTGATCAGAAACTTTATCCGGGTGGCCTTCGGAAACAGATTCAGAGGTGAATAAGTATCCCATTATTCGTAAATTTTATAATAATGTAACTACACGCGTGGAAAAGTGATTGGCAGGCTAAAAGTTGCTTTAGCATTTTTTTCTGTGGTTGCAATCAATCAAATCTTTCCACAACAGCGCAGACAAATCATTCTGATTTGCGCTGCAAAATTAGCTATTTTTTTGAAGAAAAAAAATTTAAGCTTTTAAGGCTCTATAATCAAGTGGGTTCAATATCGAAAGCACACATTTGACTGAAATGGAAAGAGTAAGCAAGCTGTTCGCTCTTGTAATTGTAGCATTTGTATGGGCATACAAAGCGGGTATCTTCTTGAACGAAATCTGCCCTATCAAAATAAAAAACATGGCAGGGAAAGATCTGAATTTTGATGGTTGTAGCCCGCTCAAATTCCGAAGTGGTTTGACAGGAAACTACCAAGCAACTGATAGATATTGGGTTTGCCACTAATCATACCATTTAACCGTTAAAAGAATACAAACATGTCAGTAGAAATGAAACCTTGCCCAAAATGCAGCTCGCCTTAAGGCTATTCGCTTGGAAATGAAATTTATGCCTGCCCGGAATGTGGCAATGAATGGAATCCAAATGAAAAACCAGAAGAGGACGGCCTAAAAGTGCTTGACGCAAATGGAAATGAGCTAAAGAATGGAGACGCCGTGATAATTGTAAAAAGCCTGCCAGTAAAGGGTGCTCCCAAACCCATTAAAGCTGGAACGAAGGTGAAAAATATTCGTTTGACGGATGGCGATCACAATATCGACTGCAAAATTGATGGCTTTGGCTCTATGGCTTTGAAATCAGAATTTGTAAGAAAAGCTTAGCCGGAGTTGATGGAGAAAAAAGCCTATCGCCATTGGGTGTAAAATAGAGCTTGTATGTTGGTTCCAGCAATAATCGGCCTGTTTGCGGCTCTTTCCCATATATTTAGTAATTTAGTCAACTCAAACAGCATCAATCACATTAGCTAATGAATAAAGAAAATACTCATCCAGAAGAACAACCCAATAATCCGCTTCATGGCGTGAAATTGATAACGATATTAGAAGTGCTGGTGGAAAAGCTTGGTTGGGAAAAGCTAGCAATGAAAATCAATATCAATTGTTTTAAGAATGATCCATCGGTTAAATCCAGCCTCAAGTTTTTAAGAAAAACACCCTGGGCACGCGATAAAGTTGAACAGCTTTACCTTGATTTCTTGAAGAAAAACAAGATATAAACTGTATTAAAACGTATTTTAGCTGAGTCAATAATCAAAAATCAAAAGCGTACTTCAAATCAAAAAGACATGAGAATTTCTTTAATTATTCTTTTCCTTTCATTTTATCAAATTGTTTTCAGCCAATATGACACTTGTCCGAAAACCGAAAAAACACAAACCACAGACACCTTGTATTCAATAGTAGTAAATGATGAATACAGGTGGTTAGAAGATATTCATGCTGAAAAAACAGTTGAATGGATTGAGGAACAAAACTCATTTTCAAGGAAAACATTAAGAAAAGCAGCGCTAAAATTTGATTCCTATAATGCAATTGATAAATATTCGTATGTGAAATATGATAATCCAATAAAAGATGGGGAATACTATTTTACTTATGCGTATTATAATAATGTGAGTGTGCCAGCTTTATTCTATCAGAGTAGTTTAAAAGCAGAACCCAAGGTTTTGGTTGACCCGAACTTTATTTCTACAGCCGACAAAATCTCACTCAAAAACTACAAGGTTTCCAAAGACTCCAAACTATTGGCATACCAATTTAGTAGAAATGGAAGTGATTGGGGCGAAATTAAAGTAATTGGCATCAAAATAGCCTCAAATAAGAAAGATCATTTGTTCAATGTAAAATTTTCAGGTATTGCCTGGAAAGATGATGGTTTCTACTACTCTAAATATCCAACGGCAGATTTAGATAAAACCATTGGACAAGAAATTTATTATCACAAAATTGGGACGGAACAAACTGAGGATGAGCTGGTTTTTAAAAGGGCAAATAATCCTGAAGCAACATTTACTTGTCAGACAACAGAAGACGAAAGGTTTCTGATAATAAAAGAAGTGGACGAAAAGAAATCAAGAATAAATCTTTTTTATATTGACTTTACTGACCCCACTGCCTATGTTAAGCCTTTGATTACAAGATTAAAACTAAATGATAACATTTCTATTTTAGGCAATAAAGGTGATACCTTGATAGCCAGCACTTTTAAGGGTGTAAATAATGGGATGCTGATAAAAATTGACACGAAAAACCCAAGAGTTTGGCATTCTTTTGTTCCGGAATATGCTTCCGCACTATTGTTGGAAACAATTGTATTGCAAGATAAAATCATTAATATTTATCAGTCAAACAGGAAGCAACAAATTCTGTTTTTCAATTATCAAGGCGAAGTTTTACATGCCATTCAAATGCCTTTTGGCTTTTCTGTGGGTGGATTTAATGGACAGAAAACAGATAAAGAAATACTGTTTTCTTATGAGGGATACACACAACCCAAAGTGGTATATGTGCTTGATGTAGAGACTTTTGAAATGAAACCTTTGCGCTCTACCGTGGTAAATTTTGATTATACTCAATTTGAGACAAAAGAACTTGAATATGAATCATTTGACGGCACAAAAGTTCCGTTATTTATGATTTATCAAAAAGGGATAGAACTTACTGCCGAAAATCCAACTTTACTGAATGCTTATGGTGGATTTGGCAGTGTTGTGACACCTAATTTCTCTCCCGGAATTGTCCACTTTTTAAAAGAAGGTGGCATATTTGCTTTTGCTAATATCAGAGGTGGAGCCGACAAGGGTAAGGAATGGGTTTTGCAAGGGAAAGGAGAGAATAAACAAAATTCATTCAACGATTTTATTGCTGCCGCAGAGTTTCTAATTGAGAATAAATACTCCAGCCCGGATAAGCTTGCAATTACCGGAGGCTCAAATGGTGGACTGGTTGTGGGTGTAGCTATGACGCAACGTCCGGAATTGTTTAAAGTGGCTGTTCCTGTTGTTGCACCTTTTGATATGTTAAGACTAGAAAAATTTACAATTGGGCATTTTCATGCAGATGAATATGGGAACACTGCTGATTCATCAGGGTTTTTCAATTTGCTTTCGTACAGTCCGTTACACAATATTGACAATGACATCAATTATCCGGCAACAATGATTATGACATCAGAAAATGATGACAGGGTGCCGCCCTTGCATTCTTATAAATTTGCTGCAAAACTTCAAAATAGAGTAGGACAGGAAAATCAAGTTATATTAAGAGTTGAAGAAGATGCCGGACACTATGGCGCCACAAGCAGTTTTAAAAAGCGACTTAAAGAGGAAGCAGATATGTATGATTTTATTTTATTTCACTTACTAAATAACTAACCACAACCAAAAAAAAAGTATTAAACTGCTTCACTTTCAAGCCTTAATCAAAAATTTAATATATATAACAATTATGATAATTGACGTACACACACACATTAACAACTACCACGAAGAAAGAGTAGTTTCACTTGAAAATAGCCTTAAATTACTTACTGACAATATGTTAGAAAACAAGGTTGATTATTCTTTGGTGCTAACATCCTATAAAGTTAACAAAAATAGGCCAAGCACCAAGCAAGTGGTAGAAGCCATCGAAGGGATAAACAACCTGGGAGTGGTTTCAGGCATTAGTTTTCTAAATTACGACTACAAGGATATAAAGGAAATTAGCGAATACCTGGACAATGGTCTGATAAAAGGATTGAAATTTTATCCAGGCTACGAGCCATTTTATCCCAATGACAGCCGGCTTAAAGTGTGGTACGAAATGGCCATAGCCTTTGATGTGCCCGTAATGTTTCATTCTGGCGACACCTATACGCCAACCGGGAAAGTAAAGTATTCGCATCCGCTACATATTGATGATGTGGCCGTTGATTTTCCTGATTTAAAAATCGTGATTTGTCATGTCGGCAATCCCTGGATTAAAGACTGCATGGAGCTTGTTTATAAAAATCAAAACGTTTATGCCGACATTTCGGGCTTGGTGCTAGGCGATTTCTCTGAGCAGTTTGAGCGCTATGTGAAAAATGAAATTGAAGATATGATTATTTATGCTGGCGATCCTAATTATCTATTGTATGGAACCGATTGGCCCATATCTAATATGAAATCTTATTTGAAGTTTATGGATCAGCTTGAAATTGGCGACGATAAAAAGGAACTCATTTTATGGAAGAATGCTGCGGACTTGTTCAAAATTGATGTTGAGAAGTTTAAAGCGTAGTTTGGCCGCTATAGTTTTAAAATAGCTCACTAATTTTTAATTTACGCTGGCTTGGGTGTTTAAGAAATAGTTCTATTTTTACCTCAGTAAAAATACCTCAATTATGTTAACTGAATTGACAAGTAAATTTAGGGCAATTCTTAACAAATTTTCTAACGGAATTTAGATGTTTAGTCTGAAGTTGCCTCTCGGCTAAACCAGAAATGAAAGGTATCGACACAATATTTAATCGTAACAGATAATCTTGAAAGAAACGGAATAAAATAGTAAAATAACAGCCATGGAAAACGTGAAATTCTACTCACAAAGGGCAATTTCTATTACAACTTTTTTCGGCGGACCTTTAGCCGCCGGAATACTATTGAGACAGAACTTTTTAAATATAGGAAAAGAAAAGCAAGCTATAAATGCCCTATTCCTTGGTATTATTGCGACATTCTTTATTTTTTTTAGTATTTTCGTGTTGCCAGATTATATAAATGAGAAAATCCCTGATGCTATTATTCCTGCTATTTATACATTGATCATATACTGGATAGTCGAAAAAACACAAGGGCAAGTTTTAAAAAATCATAAAGAAAACAATGGGGAATTTTATTCCTCATGGAAAGCTGCTAAAATTGGAGCTATTTCCATGTTAGCAATTTTATTTTCCGTTTTTTCAGTTGCATTTATTTCCGGTGATTTGTCGGAAAATAAAAACAGCTTTGACACCGAATCCTACACTGAAAGAATTAACACTTTCTTTGAAAATGAAGATGTTTCAATAAAAGTTCTTCAATCATTCAATACTGATGATATTGACTATTTAATAAAAGAAGTAAACATAAGTATTGTGCTCTGGAAAGAGAATAAAACAATCATTGGGGAGATAATTACAATTGAAAATTTACCAATTGACTTATCAATTCAAATGGAGAAGCTAAAAGAATACAGTGAACTGAGGATTGAACATTTTGAGTTGATTTTAAAATCTTTAAATGAGGACACTGATAAATATTCTAGTCAGATTAAAGATATTGGACTGAAAATTGAAAAAGTAATTAGGGAGTTCGAATAAAAACTGGTTGAAATAATAAATATCGCATTTTTACCAAAAAGTGCCAATATTGAAAATTATAGCAAATAATGAATTTTGCAATAAATTTATAGATTGAAGCGTTGAAACATCTAACGACACATTTGAAATGAGACCATTTATACAAAAAATAAACTGATTATGAAAAACATTCTCAAAATTAACCTCTTTATTATTGTGTTATTTATCAGTTCGAATTCATTCTCTCAGGAAAATGAAAAAGAAATTGATAAAGTGTTATCTCCCTATTTCCTTGTCAAAAGTGATGATCCAAATACTGATCAGCTCCCATTAAAAAAAACATCAGCACATGTAAACATTGTTGGGGTGATTGCAGATGTTACTATAAATCAAGTTTATAAAAATGAAGGAAAGAATACTTTAGAAGCAATTTATACTTTCCCAGCATCTAGCAATTCTGCTGTTTATGCAATGGAAATGACAATTGGGGATCGAAAAATTATTGCAAAGATTGAAGAAAAGCAAAAAGCACGTAAGGATTATGAAGCGGCAAAACAAGAAGGAAAAAGGGCTTCGCTTCTCGAACAACAACGTCCAAATGTATTTCAAATGAACGTTGCTAATATTATGCCTGGGGATGACATTATGGTTAGTCTAAAATACACCGAATTTATAGTTCCAACTAAAGGAATTTATCAATTGACGTATCCTACTGTTGTAGGTCCTCGCTATTCAAATAAGACTGAAGGTGCAACTGTAAATAATAATTTTGTTAACACCCCATATCAAAGGCAAGGTGAAGAATCGTTTTATGATTTTGATATTGACGTTAATCTTTCAACTGGATTGCCCATCCAAGATATAAGCTGTAATACGCATAAAATAGACATTAAGTTTTCAACAACCAGTAATGCAATAATTAAACTTGTAGAGTCTGAGAACAAGGGGGGCAATCGCGACTTTGTACTGCAATACCAACTTTCAGGTGATAATATCACTTCCGGCTTAATGTTATATGAACACGAGGATGAAAACTTTTTCCTAATGATGATTCAACCCCCAAAACAGATTCTAAAAACTGACATTCCTCCGCGTGAATATATTTTTATTAATGATGTGTCTGGATCAATGAAAGGATATCCAATGGACATCTCAAAAAAAATCATGCGAAATCTTGTTAGTAATTTGCGTCCAGAAGATAGATTTAACGTTTTAGTTTTTGCAGGCACTTCTGGATGGATGTCAGATGAATCAATACCAGCTAATGCAGGAAATATTGAGAGAGCTGTTAGCTTTATTGATAATCAGGAAGGTGGCGGAGGAACAGAGATATTAAATGCGCTAAGGAAAGCTTTAAGTTTTCCCCGTTCTTTTGAAGAAATGTCACGTTCTTTTGTTATTGTTACTGATGGATATGTAAATGTTGAAAAAGAAGTGTTCGATCTGATTAGATATAATAATGATAAGGCTAATACTTTTGTATTTGGAATTGGGAGTTCTGTAAATAGGTATATACTTGAAGGAATGGCACATGTGGGAATGGGTGAGCCATTTATTGTTTTAGATAAAAGTGAGACAAATGCTAAAGCTGAGAGATTTAGGGAATATATTTCTAATCCAGTTCTTACACAAATAAAATTGAATTTCTCAAATTTTGAAGTATATGATGTTGAGCCTATTACAATTCCTGATGTATTTGGGGAGAGACCTATTATCATTTATGGCAAATACAAAGGGAAAGCAGAAGGGATAGCAAAATTAAAAGGTTTTACAGGAAGAAAAAAATGGAGTACTAAGATTGAGATTTCAAATTTTAAACCAGACGCTAAAAATGCTGCCCTACGCTATTTATGGGCAAGAAAATCTATCCAGCTACTTGATGATTATGGTTCATTATATGGAAGTAACAGTGAAGAAAAGGTTACAGAGCTAGGATTGAAATATAATTTGCTTACTAATTACACCTCTTTTATTGCTATTGAAGAATTGCCAATTGGTAATGGCGAGTTTAAGACGGTTAAACAAGCGTTACCATTACCACTTAATGTGTCAAATTCCGCTGTAGGTTTTGAATTTGAATTGGAAGAAGATATTGATATTGCTACAATCAGTTTTTATGATCAGATAGAAATCATCACGCATCTTCCAAAAGATCAAAAAGATAAGCTACAAAATTACATTGAGGAAATGTTAATGTCGAAACTAGATGATTGTTTCATAAATGATAGAAATATTGAAAGCATAGTAGTTACTATTGGGGCAGAAGGAATTGTTGAAAATATTAAACTGAATGGCACTATCGTTAAGAATGAATTAAAAACATGCGTTGAAGAAATCATTCGAAAATGGAGTTTTAAGAATTTCACCTTAAATACAGAGGTAACCTTTGAGATTCGATTCTAAGTAAGAAAGTATATTTAGTAATACTAAAATGAACGTATATCAAAATAAAACTAAGGTATTATTCAACTTTGTCGTTTGTTTCTTGTTTGTCTGTTTGACATCCTTTAGCGACAATAAAAAACAAGTGATTGATCAACACAATCCGATAGAGACCGAAGCTATAACCTTTATTTTGGGAGCTGATGCTGATTTAAAAAATCCTTTTTATCTTAAAGCAGAACTATACTATCGTCACAATGAAAAGAATAAAACTGAAAAGGTTATTTTGAGCTGTCATTCTTTAGCTGAAGTTCAGGAGTATCTTACCGAAAATGCCAGCGATAGGCCTTGGGGGCTAATCAACTTGGTTTCCCACGGTAACCACTATTTAGGTTTGAGTGTCAAAATAACGCCTGATGGCAAACGGGCAAGCGTAGAAAGATTAGAGGAAAGTTTAGAAAAAGGAATTTTCAAGAGGTTTTCGAAAAATGTGATTGATGATGAAACAATTATTGCTTTGCACGGCTGTGGTTTAGGAAATAACGTGGAATTAGTAAACGCAATAAAGGCAGTCTTTTCTAATAAAGTAACATCGGCTAAAGTGAAAACTAGTACGAATTTTGAATATTACGTTTCTGATGAAAATAATCAACAAGCAATTACTAAGTATTTAGCTGATTTTTGGATAACTAGTTATAAGATGGGCTATAAGCCAAGCAATAATATTATTGAAAAAAGATTTTCGGCTGAATATCCAGATAGTGATGTTAACTGGAAAGAGGCTTTGTTAAAAGAACAAGGCTCTGTAGCTGGAGATGTATTTCATTATACATTTGAAGTTCCAGTAAAATGGGTATTTAGATATGATTGTAATGATTCTATTCCGAAATTGGAAAATGAAAACTTAAAGCTTCAATGGGTTTCACAAAATCCAAGCATTATGGAAGATTTGCGAAAAATAGACATTTCTCCCGAGAAATTTAACTGGTGGATGCGCAGCATTTATGTAAAGAATGATGATGGCTCAAAAACACCGGCGCTATGGGTAAAAGGTTATTGCACAATGCTTTGTGTGTTAAAGCTTTTACCTCAAGACAGTGAAAATGTACAAATCGCAAAACACTAACATTGCATATTCTTTATAGCCTTTTAAACAATCACAACAAAGCTATTAAATTTAAATGAAATCATCGAGGACTGGAAGATTAGTTTTTCAGATACCTTCGAAAGCATAAGCTACCCATTAACCAAATCCTGCCGTGAAATTCTAATCACTCCCTTCTATTTTTAGTTGGTGGGGCATTTATTTTCGATTCTTCTCAAACTTATACAACTGCTAAACAATAAAATTCAGGAAAAGTTCGGTTGGATTTATGTGAAAATCATTTTACCTTTGATCCACTGAAAAAAATTGTACGCATGTTACTGGAGTTGATAAATAAAAAAAAAGCGTTTGTTTTTAATCCGTTTTCGTTCGGAAATATCTATGCGTCTGCCTACAAATCTCTTAATAAAGAGGTATGTCGAATAGACATTGCGAAAATAACAAGTACCTGTTATTTAAACCCGCTTTTTTAACATTAAAAAGCTATGAAATACTCAATCAGCATCGACCACGAATTACGAATAATTAGATATGCACATGATGGAATTATTCACCATGAAGACATTGGGGAA
>Ga0222672_1000677_pt1 | contig 12108 bp, 10 predicted proteins | sample AntAcemetagen799_FD_179810 | JGI IMG/M metagenome (GOLD analysis project Ga0222672, IMG submission 179810) | Saline water microbial communities from Ace Lake, Antarctica - #799 | ecosystem: Environmental > Aquatic > Non-marine Saline and Alkaline > Saline | place: Antarctica: Ace Lake...
AAAATGGGGTTGTTTCGGGCTGGGCATGAGGCGCTCCATTCTAAGCCACCATGCCACTCTCTCCCAAATAATGGCCAGAATTAGGGGGTCAAATCACCGTACGACTAGTCATCTGGTTCGCTATAAAAGTGCACCCCAATCAGACAATGAAGTGCAAGGCGCACATCACCGAGCATGTGCGCTTCATAGCCCATCCTTCGTTGAACACGACTCTTTACATCAGCCAATGTCTCAATTCCCACCATGTCGTCGACCGAGGCAGCAATCTCTTCCGCCTTCTCGATGTTGCCCACAGCATTGTTCGACTCGCTACTGGCAGCCGATCCCGTGGGGGCGGGCACCATACCTTGAGAGCGAGTTTGATCGGAGTAGGTCCTGCACAGCGTAAAGTCTTCGATATCTTCGTGGATCTGCCATTCTTTCGGTAAGGCTCTGAAGATTGGGTCGTGGGCCAACGTTGTAAGAATTGCCACTCTTGGCACTCGAAGAGGCTGAAAGACGTGTTGTAGCACCAGAGAACACGCAGCGGCAACATCAACAAGATCAACGGGAGAGTCCCACACCTTTCGATACAGGCGATTCGAGACCCCGCCAGTCGGTATTGTGGTCCACCCGAAAAGACTCAGGGTCGCTGAATACCAGGACTCCTTGTGCTCGAGAACCAGATAGTTCGACATGAGTGAAACCTCAACCTGCCCGTCGGTTGTATGCACCCCCAGCCACGGACCACCCTGGGGCCACGAGTCCTCGTTTTCCTCGTAAATCGTGACGCTAAAGTCACGATTCGTTCCCAGGCCTCGAGCGATCAGAAAAGTCAGGAGGCCATCAAGGGCTGTTTCTGCATAAAGTTCCGAATCGCTGGGCCGGAGTTTTCGTTCGTAGTCGGGAAATCTGTATAAGCGCTCTGGGATTTCCTTACCGCTGCGAAGGATATCTTCGGCCTCAAGAAGGCCACCCGATCCGAGGGCATCCCCGATCGGTGGCGAGAGAGCAAACGGCACACCGTCGCCAATTCTTGCGACGACCTCAGTGAAAAAGTTTCTTCCATACAGATCTGTCATCTTCACTCCCGTCAATCATCCCTTTATTACGAAGTCCCCTGCGGCCGCGGGCCCCTTATGCCTGCCACTGCCACCACGCTCACTTCTGCTTGCCCGCTTCCCCCGTGAGCAATCGAGCGATATCCGCCACGGAGTTAGCCAGTGGAGTGGTGAGTGGCTCCGGAGCTTTACGGTCGAGCCCAATCTCCAAACACCTCGCGTAGTACTCAAGAATCTGTTCCACCGTTCCGGTGAACTTATCCAGCACGGAAGGACCAAATCGCTCCAGGTCGGTAACAATCGAACGGGCGTTATGAACCTTGTCTGCGAGTGACACCAAGAGAACCTTGCTGTCCGCATCGGCCAGGTGCGTGAGATAGGCCTGTTTACGCTCCCAGTAGTCCTGTTTTTTCTTGAGCTCTGCATCAACCGCATCGCTACAACCCAGAACAACATCCGCGACATGTTTGCCAAACCGTGCTTGAATATCGGCGGCACGAGGGAGACCGCCAGCATCCTCGACAGCGTCGTGAAGCAGCCCTGCAATAGCTAGATCTTCATCACCGCCGGCCTCCAGAACCAGGCTCGCCACGCCAAGCAAGTGGGCGACATAGGGAACGGAGGTTCCTTTTCTGACCTGTGGGGCATGAATTGCCATGGCGTAGCCAACGGCCTGTTGGAACCGATCAGAAAAAACGGTGGCCTGCTCGGGCATTTAATACCAACATTTTCTCTAAAGTGACAAAACCTGAGGCATATCTTCTCGACTCAAACCTGAGTTTTTGACGGGTTTGAGTTCCCATAATGTTAGCGTTTCACGTGCACCGCGATCAATGGGGACACTACCCGCTTGATTCGCTGTGGCTTCCGGGAGATTTGTCACACGTTCTCGCTATTTTCAGAGAAGCGGCAACAGACCGAACTCCCCGTCGAATGAGTGGAAAGCAGACAAAAACGTGACACACAAGAAACCGATCTCCCAGTCTGACCGCGCATGAAGTACGACGGCACACGAGCCCTCCAACTGCTGCGCGAGGGCAGCGCTGATGAATCAGCGCGTTTCAGGCCCGGACAAGAAGATGCCATTAGCCACGTTGTCAACGGCCAGGGCAGATTACTGGTCGTGCAAAAAACGGGCTGGGGCAAGAGTTTCGTGTACTTCATTGCGACAAAACTCCTTCGAGAAGCGGGGGCGGGTCCCGCCCTCTTGGTTTCCCCGCTCCTCGCGCTCATGCGCAACCAGATTGCCGCGGCCCAGCGGATGGGTGTGCGAGCCGTCACCATCAATTCAGACAATCAGGATGATTGGGCGGCGGTTGAAAGACAGGTGGCGAATGATGAAGTCGACATCCTCTTGATTTCTCCCGAACGCCTTGCAAACGAGCGCTTTCGGGAAGAAGTGTTATCTAGCGTGGGCGCGCGTATCTCGCTACTTGTCGTCGATGAAGCACACTGCATATCTGACTGGGGGCACGACTTTCGTCCCCATTACCGGCTGGTGGAACGAATCGCACGAACGTTACCTGCCAACCTCCGACTGCTGGCCACAACGGCCACGGCGAATTCGCGCGTCCTCGATGACCTGGACCAGGTTTTGGGTCCAAACCTCGATGTATCCGTAGGCGAGCTATCACGCGAATCCCTGACGCTCCAGACCATTCGGATGCCCCACCAGACCGACCGACTCGCCTGGCTGGCTGATCGGCTTGGCCAACTTGATGGTCATGGAATCATTTACACCCTGACCGTTCGGGACGCCTACCAGGTCGCCGACTGGTTGAAATCTCGTGGCTTTGCAGTGGAGGCTTACACCGGTGATTCCGGTGATCTGCGTGAATCTTTGGAGGAGGCTCTTCTCACCAACCAAGTGAAGGCCTTAGTCGCCACAACGGCCCTCGGAATGGGTTATGACAAACCAGATTTAGCGTTTGTGATTCACTACCAAACTCCGGGATCCGTGGTCGCCTACTACCAGCAGGTTGGTCGCGCCGGTCGCGCCCTGGATGCGGCCTACGGCGTTCTCTTGAGCGGGCCCGAAGAAAACGACATCAATAAATGGTTCATTACGAGCGCTTTCCCCACGGTCGAAGAAGTCGCGGAGATCATCAATGCGCTTGAGGACGAAGCGGATGGCCTATCCCTGTATGAACTTCTCGCCAAGGTCAACATCAGTATGGGTCGGGTGCAAAAGACGCTCCAACTGCTCTCACTGGAATCGCCTGCCCCGATAGTGAAACAAGACTCAAAATGGCAGCTTACGGTGTCCAAACTGAGCAGCGAATTCTGGGAGCGAGCGGAGCGACTGACCGGGCTGCGTCGCGAGGAACAACAACAAATGCAGGACTATGTCGACTTGCCCTTTGGCCAGCACATGGCCTTCCTTGTGGACGCCCTCGATGGAGACACCGGGCATGTGAGTCAGCCAAAACTTCCGGAACTCGTGACGACGGCACAAGTAGGAACAATCATGGCCGCTGAGGAATTCCTTGACCGCACTAACGTCCCCATCAAGCCGAGAAAACGGTGGCCCATCGGCGGTTGGGGAGATTCCGTCCTCAAAGGCGGAATTGCCGAACAACACCAAGCCGAAGAGGGCAGGGCACTCTGCCATTGGGGCGATTCAGGGTGGGGCTCTCTAGTTCAGGACGGTAAATATGGTCTGGACAAATTCTCAGACGACCTCGTTAGCGCCTGTGTGCGGATGATTCGAGAGTGGAAGCCAAATCCTGCTCCTACCTGGGTGACCGCTGTCCCCTCGCTGAACCGTCCTCTGCTGGTTCCTGATTTCGCCCAACGTGTTGCCCTGGAACTCGGGTTGCCCTTTCACCCCGTGCTCGCCCAAACCCGGCAACGGCCCGAGCAAAAGACCATGGAAAATGGTTTCTTTCAGGCAGCCAACCTCTACGGCACCGTTGCCATCAACTCAGAGAGCGTTCCTGGAGGTCCGGTACTCTTGGTAGATGACCTGGTCGATTCCGGATGGACGATGTCCGTGACGGCCTGGCTCCTTCGATCAAGCGGTTGCGGTCCCGTGTGGCCGGTCGCACTCGCATCGGCGGGACCTGGATAGTGAATCAGAGTCTTTCGGAGAACGCTAAAGCGACTTTGCTCCTCACAGCCCCCTTGATTTCGGGCCGAGAAGCTCACCCCCACGACCTGCTCACCCCTGGTGAGTTCAACTACCTCGCTCGCCATCTCGAACACCTAGGCGTAGAACTTTCGGACCTTATTTCTGGCCAGGCCAGCGCTCTCATCCGGGCGTGTAGCGATGTGGTGGCTGGTGAGAGACTCGAACAACTTCTTGAACGGTCTTTCCTCTTGGGTCCCGTGGTCGAGTCGTGGCAGGCGCGCTCCATTTGGGTGACCAGCCGGGCTGACGCGCAGTACCCCGAGGCCCTTCGCGTCAAACTTGGTGAGAGAGCACCCGGACTGCTCTATGGGTGTGGTGATCAGAACCTCCTGGATACAGGTGGTCTTGCCGTTGTGGGTTCCAGGAATGCTGACCCCGAGGCGATGTCGTTTGCGGGGAGCATAGGGGCGCAAGCCGCTAGCTCGGGAATCACCATTGTGTCTGGCGGCGCTAGAGGAATTGATCAAATGGCGATGCTCTCCGCCACAACGGCGGGGGGCAATGTCGTCGGTGTTCTCGCTGATGGGCTGGATAGCGCAACCATCAATCGCGATAACCGACCATCCCTGATGGAGGGAAATCTGTGCCTCATTTCGCCGTATGACCCCAAAGCCGGATTCAACGTGGGGCATGCAATGCAGCGCAATAAAGTGATTTACGCCCTCGCGCAGGCAGGACTCGTGGTGAGCACCGATTTAGGTAAAGGGGGCACCTGGTCAGGGGCGAAAGAGCAGTTAGACCGGTTCCATTTCGGTCCCGTCTATGTCAGAGACGTTCAGGGAACATCAAGCGGCCTAGACGCACTTCAGACCAAAGGGGCACTTGTGTGGCCAAACCCTCACAATCAGGACGAATTCCGAGAGCTGTTTCAACGACCAACACAACCTCAACTCTCCCCACAGGACTCCAGCCTCACGCTCTTCTGATCTCGAAATCCCTTTTACAACGCACCAGTTTCTCTCGGGCCAGTGCGAAAAACCCCGGCCCATGCCAGACGGGTTCGGGCTCACACAGTGGGATCCGCTCCGACGCTTAGACCTTCCCCGCGTGCCGGACATTGGCCTGCGGGCAACGATAGCGAGACTGACTAGGGCTGAAAATCATCATGCATCACAACCCTGCTGAGCTCAATTGGCCCACTCCCGGGCTTCCAGAAATGCAGGCGTTTACTCTGGGGCACTCCCTCTTCCACATAGGCCCTGAGACACACCGCGCCATCGGCGCGAATGTGTGGCGCGGCATCACGCTGGTCAGCGGTTCGTAGTGGGTGAACTTCCACGATTCCTTCGGCAGCATTTCTTCCCGTGGCTAAGTGAACAATCAGCTTGAACGTTCGTCGCAATTGAGAATCTTTGAGCTCTGTCAAGGACTCCCCAAACTCCGGGCCAATGAGCCAAAGGGCATCATCCAAGACAAATGTTTCCCGCTCTTGCGGGGTATAGAGGGAAATCCATACCCGCCTGGCTTCTTCTCGCACCCAATCCTCTGTCGTTGAAAAACGCGAGCGACGATGATTGGGGCCAGAGAGCGAAGGTGCAGCAGATCGCTCACTGCGCGATCGTTTCCGGAAATCACTCAGGTCAGATCGTGCTGCTCGCAACTCCGCTTGAACCCGAGCAAGCTGGACTTCAAAATACGAACGCTCGTTCTGCACGGTGGCGAACAGTTCTTCGGCTCTCTCGCCTCCCAACGCTTTCAGTCTCAGAAGCGCCCGGTCTCGTTCTCCCCTGGCACTGTGGAGTTGGTTTTCACTCTCCCGCAAAGCACCTTTAGGGCTTGGCGGGGAGGGTACGTTCTGGGTAACTGAGTCCGAACTATCCTGAGAAGGCAGCGTGATCGCTGGAACCAACCCCGGACCAGGGCGAGGCGTGGGAATTGGCTCGGCCACGGGTTCGGGTTGGGGGACAACAATGGGTAACGAGGCATCATGCTCGACCTCTTCGATGACGTCGTCTTCCTCAACACGATCCCGCCCCTCGACCAGCCACGGCCCTGCACCGAAATCAGGTGGTGTGATGACGTCTTCGTCATCATCGATATCGTCCATCCGAACGGCAAGAGCCCCGTGATCATCCCGATAAAGACGAATAGAGATGACCTCACCGGCAGCCAGCAACAGGTCAACACGATCTCTGCGGTTGGGAGAGAGTTGTTCCCGTCGAACGGTGACGGTGTGTCCTGGGTGAACCCTGATCACACCTCTTTGTCTTTCTACCTCGGAGACAAACCCCAGTGTCACAGCACCTAACGGGAAGGACTGGGGGAAATCTGCAGAGGCGAAGTGATCCTTGGGAAGTAAAAACCGTCGATTGTCGGGGTCAAAACTTCCCTTGAGTTCTTGACCCTCGGCACACAGCCACGACAGGGGAATCCCAGGGCAGGTGAGTTCGCCGGCAAGTGTGGCGAACTCCCCCGTTCCTTGAATGGTCACAAATGCCCGGTCATCACCGACAAACCCCGTCACGACACCGGTCACGAGACGCTGCGCAGAGGTGGTGTGGTCAAAGACGCCCGCATCGTGAGCCAACGACAACGCGTCAGAGATTAATCGCCGCGTGGGAACGGCTGGGTTTTGATTCGGATGAACCACACGATGATCAGTGGGTTTAAGCGGGTTATCTGGGGTGTATCCCGCGGGATACACCCTGGCAGCGCCAGAGAACACATCTTCGTTCTCACGTAGATGAGAACTCATCGCCCGACTCGCCTCCGCATTGGTGACCAGGGCGAGGTTTGCCACCCCCTCAAGCTGATCAGCCAGCTGGTCCATATCGAACCGGGGAAAACGGGCACCATTGGGTGTGGTCACCACAACCCACGGAATGAGGGAATTACCGTCGGCAATTGATTCGACCAGTGACTTCGCTTCCTGGGGCACAGAGATGAGGCGCCAGCTGGGCGAAAGGTTCTCACGTGGTTGGTTATTACTCACCATTCCAGTCTAGGAACAACGTGTGACGTATACCTCAGCGCTGTCTTTGCCTGCGGAAGGGCCTTCCGACATGAGGAAGTGTCAGTCCTTGTCAATATGCTGATGAAAGTAGGGGTCAACACCACTCAAACCCTGTGTAGCGGATTAGGCCCCTCGCTCTCACAAGGAGACACACAATGACACTCCCCCTGAACGTCAGCTACAGCAGCGACTATTTGAATTGGAAGCTTGGGTCAGGAAACGGATCCCACCCCACCAACCCCATCCGAGCCCTCAACGCACTGAACCTGCTGAAGGAGTCACTCGGCGACGCGGTGAAAACCCTCACCCCTGTGGCCCATCACCAAACCCGCGAAGATATCGAAAGCGTTCACGACACCGGCTATGTGGCCTCCGTCATCGATGAGGGCCGATCTGGCGAATGGGGCGGAGTAAGCCGAGAAAATGCTGACACAGCGCAGGTGATGTTTGAGGGCACGAGAATTCTTGCCCACGGAATAGTTTCCGGTGACATCGAGATTGGTTTTAACCCCCAAGGGGCCAAACACCACGCCCATTTCGATAGAGCGTCCGGCTTTTGCGTCTTCAACGACATGGCGTGGGCGGCGAAATACTTCCAGTCTCATGGTCTCAAACCGTTGTATTTGGATTGGGACGCTCACGCCGGTGACGGCGTCCAGGGGCTCCTTCTGGATACAGACATCCCGACCATGAGTATCCACAACGGCAGCATTTTTCCCGGCGACCCTCAGATGTCTGATCCTTCACGTGCGGGCGTCACCCACACTCGACACTTGCCTGACCGCCACGCCTACAATTGGGCGCTCGCGACTCGGGCAGGAGATGACGAACTCATTCGCAGCGTCAACGAAGCGCTCGAGATTGGGGCGGACTATGAGCCTGATGTCATCCTGCTGGCTACCGGTGCCGATGGTCACCTCACAGACCCACTCGGGGCGTTGGGGTTTGACTACCCCGGCTACCGCGCTGTCGCAGAGGCTGTAGCCCGCTTCGCAAAGACACACGCGAAGTCACGTGTTCTGATCGGCGGCGCTGGCGGGTATCAGCCCGATGACCACACCCCCAAGGTATGGACCACCGTTGTGGAGACGATGTATCGAGCCCTCGCAGACGAGAAAGCGTTCAATCACCGCGGATAGGATTCGCGATATCGGGTCCTGAAAACCGTAGGCGGACGACAGAGGCGGAACTTCAAGGCTAGGTAAACACCGCGAGACAGGAAGTGGGCAACAAAAGTGGCGAAGTCTTTGATCGAAAACCTTGTTTCAGTAGACCGAAACATCACCACATCTCCGGTTCTTGTGCTCGCGCCACACGCGGGTCGCACAATTCCCGCAGAACATCGACATGCTTTCTCGATTTCCTCTGCCGGTCTTGAACATGAACATGACCTCATGGTGGATCACCACACCGACTTACTCGCTACCCTCGTGAGAGAAAAAACTGGCGCAACATCAGTGATCAACACGTTGTCGCGCTTCGTGGTCGATGTCGAGAGGTTTCCCGATGATCGCGAGGAGATGAATGCAGTCGGAATGGGCGTTCTCTACACCCACGGAAGCCAACGCCAGGTCCTCCGGGACAGCGCTCAGATCGACAAAACTGCACTCCTGGGCTTTTTTGACGACTACTCGAGCATGATCGCGAATCTTGTCCACGAAATACTCCTCCACCACAACCACTGTCTCATTCTGGACCTCCACTCCTTTCCCAGTTCCCCACTTCCTTACGAACTCCACAAGGAAGAATCCCGACCAGAACTCTGTCTCGGCCACCAAGAACCTCACACGCCGCAAACATTCCTCACAAGGCTGCGCCAGGAGCTTACGGACTGGGAAATATCTGACAACGAACCGTTCCACGGGGCATACGTGCCATTGTCGTTTTTTGGCACTGATCCGCGGGTTCACTCCGTGATGCTCGAAATTCGCCGTGACACCTATCTCACAGAGCCTGCTGGAGAGCTCATTTCCAACAAGCTTGAAAATGTTGCTCTCGCGATTTCTCTCGCCGTGGCTTCGCGCTAAAACGTGAAAGAGATGTCTAAGTCGCGAGGGACCTCGTCCTCCGCGGAAGAGAAAGTGCGCTCAAGCACCGTGGAATAGCGCGAGGAGGATGTCGTTATCGCTCCAATCGTGGACATCGGGAAATCTGGCCGAGTTTCGTGCCACGAACGTCTCGCGTTCCTCGGCGCTCAAGCGCTCGTGCTTTATTGGCTTGGCTCGAATATCCGCACGCTGCTGCCCTAGGTCAAGAGGGTCATCGTGCATTCGGTAGTAGGTGCGATCTCCCTTGGGCAAAGGGTTGAGAAGCGCCAAAGCATTCTCCGACGGTGCGATTTGCCCCGAGAGGTAAAACAGGGCGTTAGGTTTCAGCGCCGAAATCGCTCGTAGGGGGGTAATGCACTCGTGGAGAGCCTGCGTGATTGACCACCCTGGGGCAAGCCGTTTCATGAAACCTCTGTGAAAGCGTCCTGTTGGTGCCTTCCAGCCAGAACGCTGAAGAATCTCCGCTAGGTCGGGCGGGTAGACAGCTCCTTGCCCCAATCCCACATTCAGCAAGGCTGCCCCATCTTTGTCAGATTCAACATTGATATGGGGGCCACGCTCATCGTTGGGTTCCTCCGGAGAGGGTTGGAAAAAGATGTTGACGCTCGCGCTGAGAGCGTGGGAAATGTGTTCCTGCGCCAACAGTTCGCCATAGGCCAATTCCAAAGCATCCGCCAACGGCAGCCAATGCGAGCCCACGTGAGAGTCGCTGGCTAAGGCCGCGCGTGCCTTTTGGGGAATTTCTGGTCCCCTGAGGGCCCTGGCCCCGATGGGCTGTGGGTTGATCCAGCCCAGCGGGATGGCCCTTACACGCGCGATATCTCGGTCAGGCGCAACAATTCCCACTCGACCGTGGTGATCGCGCGACGTGGGGACGAATTTCGCGTCTAGCTCGCGGGAATCCCAGCCCCGCCCGCTTTGATACCCCTCGAAAGTAAATAGTTGCCAACCCACTTTTGTGAAGCTGCTGCTCAATTTCGTTCCCACTTGGGACCCCCTGCCTTCCATGCTAGGACCCACCAATGACAATTACTCTTTTCTGCCGCTGCCGCAGAAGTCGAACCAGAACGGTAATGAAAATGCCACGGTTCCTGGATTGTGGGCACGGCAATCCGAGATGCGCTGAACCAAGGATTTCATCCACACTCAACATGACGATTTCTTGCCTTAAGCTAAAGGGAAGAGATGTGCTCCCTATCAGGAGGTACAACGTGGGTGACGATGGCGCTTACCGCGATGGGCTCTTCCTTTTCACCTTTCAGGTCAGTACTCGCGAATCACAAATTCCCAGTTTCGGGTGCGTTGCTGATTCGCCCGAGTCAGCACTCCAGATAGCGCATGATGCAGGGCACACCAGCGCCCTCCTGGTGGACCAGCGCAGTCTGCAGGGAACAGAGAAAATCAGCAATGCGATGGTCGAGGCGCTCGCAAACCCTCTCATTGGGCCAACCTGGGCACCCCTCACGCTCGAAATGAACAGGCTTCATCGAGGGATGCACCCGGGAACACGAAATCGGGATGCCCAGGCTAAAGCGGGACGCTTCTGGCAATTTGACGTCCTTGACGACCCAGGGGCGAAGGACCCTGACGCCAAGCTATATGCCCAGGCCATGACGGAAGCAGATGGAAGCCTTCATCTTGAAGTGGGTCCAACCACAGCCCTGAATTCCGGGGATCACGCTGTGGCGATAATGGAGTTCTTGGGGTGGCGTGTGCCCCAGGAAGACCTTCCGAACTATTGGTGCGTGTTGGAGCCGGGCTGGAATCACGTCTGGGCAACATCGCTGGCACTGCAAACTCTCGTCCTCGTCGGGGGAATGACCGACGGGGCTGTCTTTGCGATTGAAGGTATGAATTCGCAAACCATAAATGCGTCAGATCATTTCGAGAACGTCACAGTCGAGCGTGATGGTCTAACGTATCGAGGTTTCCGGTTACGGTCAGTTCTGCAATTGGTGTCAGAGGAAGAAACGAAACGTCTCGTTAGTCACTTATATGCCGGAGAAACCCTGCCCACTTTTCCGGGTTTCGACAACGCCTCCCCGGAGAAAGCCAGAGAACTCCGGAGCCTGTGGGAAACGCATGACACGCTCGTCGAACGTGGCGGCGTCACCTATCGATCTGTTCCTTTTCGGCTGTGGCAGCAAGAACCGCTGTTGAGCCATCTTCGCGGTGGAAGCGACTACGGCTACGACAGTTGCAACTTTTTTGTGAAAGACCCTGGGGTCACACCAGAACGGATTGGACGAATTGTTTTTCTTACCCCCTTAGCGTCCGGGGAGTGGGCGGAAAACCCACCAAGCTTTAGAGTTCGCATTTTTCCTGGTTACCAACACCCTGAATCGGTTGGTGGGTGGATTAAGTCCATCGCCCAGTGGGATCGCTCAACTTTTGACGGGCATGCGGGCAGCCACGCAAACCGCGCTCTCGTTCCGCTCGATTTATATACAACCGAGGGAAGTGGGCCGTTTCCGGAGCTGGGTCCCCTTCGATGACGCGCAATACCCGAAATGCGACAAACCGCTGGTCGGACGGCACGGACAGTTTCGAGCCCATCACACCGGCCTCACAGCTCAAGGAGAAAGATGCTCTGGAGCGAAACCAGTCACACCGAATTGACCTACCGAGATTTAGCATGGGCTCTTAACGAACGCGCTCATCTTTCCACCTCGACTCTGGTTCGGCGCGATTACTTAGACAGACGCATTCAATTGTTGAGGGAAGCGCTATTTCTCACAGAAGATTCAAGAAGGAAACCTCATGACCACCCCCACGAGGGGTGTCACGCAACTGTTCTCGGCTACGAAGGGTCGGACTACTCCTTCATCGAGGGACTGATGCAGGTTTAGGAGACAGTTTTAGTCACGCGGCCACAGCGGCCGGTGTTGCCATCATGGTCTCGAATTCAATCGGCGTCAAACGCCCTAGTGCGGCTTG
>Ga0222672_1000685_pt1 | contig 12029 bp, 10 predicted proteins | sample AntAcemetagen799_FD_179810 | JGI IMG/M metagenome (GOLD analysis project Ga0222672, IMG submission 179810) | Saline water microbial communities from Ace Lake, Antarctica - #799 | ecosystem: Environmental > Aquatic > Non-marine Saline and Alkaline > Saline | place: Antarctica: Ace Lake...
GATCTGCCTGATGGCGGCGCCTGCCATTTCGCCAACACCATTTACAAAGTCCGCGAAGAGAACCCTGACACAGTCATCGAGGTTCTAGTGCCTGACTTCATTGGGAAAAATGACTCTCTCTGGGTCGTGATGGAAGCGGCACCGCAGATTTTCAATCACAACCTGGAGACCGTGGCGCGCCTGACACCTCAAGTCAGGTCGAATGCCGAATACAAGCGCTCGCTTGAAGTTCTTCGCAATGCCCGGCACATGGCTAAGGAAATGGGCAATCGTTGCGCGACCAAGAGCGGGATTATGCTCGGCCTTGGAGAGCGTGAAGACGAGATTTTTCAAGCCATGGATGATCTTCGCGAACACGAGGTCACGGTGCTGACAATGGGGCAGTATCTGCGACCGTCAGCCAAACATCTGCCTGTGGTGGAATACATCGAGCCGGACGCTTTCGACCGCTATAAAGAGATTGCGCTGGAAAAAGGTTTCCGTCATGTGGCATCAGGCCCACTGGTGCGGAGTTCTTATCATGCCTCCGATTTTAAGCCCGAGCTGGATCCTGAAGCGTAGAGATGGGTGTAGAAAGTGTCGGATTGGACACAGAGGTTGTGATAATTCCGGTCGTTTTTCCCTTTCGACTACGTTGGAGTGTGCTAATCTCCCTACGGAAACATCTAGACGAACAGCCTCCAGCTCCTTTTTGCAATGCCTCTCCCTGCTGAGCGATGAAACCTGCCACCTTCCTGTTCAGAACTTTCCTGCTAGCCGTTTTCACGCTCTCTCTTCTCGCTGGTGCGATCTGCACCGATTACTATCTTCGTCACGAAACGACGCGGAAAGCCAAGCGTTTCCTGGCCGAACGCACGATCGAGCTCGAAACGCGTAGTGCCATAGTCGCCGCAAGGAAAGGAGATCTGGAAGTCCTCAAGAATCTCGAAATTGCCGGGATCGACCCGGGATTGCCCGATGGAAAAGGGCGCACACCGCTCCTCGCTGCGGTCAAATCACAGCAGAACGAGTCGATCGATTTCCTCATGGAACGTGCGTCGGTGTTGGAGCATTTGGACGTGGCCACCGATCCCGAACGTGAAAATGCGTTGGTGATTGCACTCCGCGAGCGCAACTTCGATCTCGCCGAGCGCCTCGTAACTGCCGGTGCCAGCCCCAATGTTGATAAAGAAGCGGGCATGCCCTTTCTGATCGATGCCATCGAATCCAGTGACGCTGAAATGCTGGAATTCCTCTTCGCCAAAAACGTCGATGTCGAATACAAGGGCACCGAGTCGACCACTGCTCTGGCGCTGGCAGCGCATAGCGATGATCTGGCATTGATGAGGCGCCTAATCGCTGCCGGAGCAAGCCCGGACGTAAGAGGTATCTCAGGAAAACCTTTATTGATCGAAGCTGTCAAAGATGGCAACCGGGAAGAATTCGACTTTCTCATTTCAAAAGAGGTAGAGGTGAACACAACGACGGGAGAGACCGTTGGTGCTGAGATGACCGCCCTCAGTTTTGCGGTTGATCGGGGTGATACGGAGATGCAGGAGATTCTTCTTGAAAAAGGAGCTGATACCGATGTTTACAGCACCGTGGGCACACCGCTGATCTACTCAGTCGTCGAGGCGGGAAACCACAAAACAACGAAAAGACTCCTCCTGAACGATGCCGGCATCAATTTAACAACTTCCAATGGCGATACGCCGCTTCGCGCCGCCGTTGGCAACGAAGATCTTGAAATGGTCGATTTACTGCTCGCGAGCGGTGCCGACCCCTCGCTAGTGGGTGGGAATCTCGATCCGCCTCTCTTAGTTGCTGTCGGTCACGGGAATATTGCCGTTGCTCACCAGCTTATCGCCGCCGGAGCGCAGCTCGACACCGGCGCTCTCTTGGCCCGGTCCTATGAGACTCGTGATGATCCTCTCATGAATCTGTTGCTCAATGCCGGGGCCGATCCTGAGTCAAAATTTCCCGGAACCGATGAGCGCGTATTCGACATGGCGGTTCACGACGGGGCTACTGGCGCCGTCCGCACATTGCTTGCATCAGGAGCCGAGATCGGCGACAACCTTTGGGCAGCCTTGCTCACTGGACAGGATGACCTGATCCGACTCATTCTGGAGGCCGGTGCTGATCCGCGTGAGGCAGGCCCCGGTGGTGAAGATCCACTCAGTTACTCGCTCACACGGAAGAAATTCAAGGCGGCCCGGCTCCTGCTCGACGGTGGTGCTAATCCCAACGCGCCCTATGATGATAACGACACATGGCTGACCAAGTCCATCCGTGAAGGGAATACAGACATGGCGCTCGCCTTGGTCGAAGGCGGAGCCACGGTCGAAGGTGTAAAGGTCGGCGACGGACACTCGTTGCTCGGCTGGGCCATTGCTCACGAAATGAAAGATGTGGTCTTCGCTCTGCTCGCAGCCGGTGCCGATCCAAATGAGCAGGAGCGCTATCCCGCGCGCAGCGAATTCAGCGAGAAGTTCGAGAGCACGACCTTCAAGTATCACCTTAAAGTTGATCGGCGCATTACGCCGATCATGATGGCTGCTGCGCAGAGAAATCACGACATTGCGCAAGCCCTGATGGACGGAGGGGCGAATGGCAGGGCATATACACCCAAGTATCTTATGGGAGCGATCATCGGGTCGTGGTACAAGGATTCAAAAATGCAGCAAATCTGTCTGCTCGGCAAAGTCCCTAAAGTTCAACCACGCAAGCTGGTCATCGATCTTTCCTCACAGCGGGCCACGCTCTATAAGAATGGGGTTGCGACTTATTCAACCCGCTGTTCCACAGGAAAATCCGGCTATCGGACACCTGCAGGGGAGTACGTGATCAGTGATCGACACAAGACCCACACGTCGTCGCTCTACCATTCGAGCATGCCTTATTTTCAGCGATTTAGTTACAGCGCCTTTGGGATCCACCAGGGCTACGTTCCCAATTATCCTGCTTCTCACGGATGCATTCGGCTTCCATGGGACGGAGCGAAGCATCTCTTCAGCCAGCTTGAAGTCGGTGATCTCGCCATCATTCAGCAATAGGATCCGGAAGTTACTCTTAAACTTTCACGCTGAGGCTCTTTCGTAAGCGTCTGCCGCTCGCAGGATATCAACCTCACCCATCGGCTTGCCAAGCAGCTGCAACCCAACGGGAAGGGCCTTGCCATCTGTATCCACGGAGCCACAGGGGACCGAGATGCCGCAGATGCCGGCTAGATTTGCGGAAATCGTGTAAATGTCGGCGAGATACATCGAAAGTGGATCACTTAACTTCTCGCCGATTTTGAACGCAGGGGTAGGAGTAACGGGCGAGGCAATAACGTCAACGGCCTTGAACGCCTCTTGAAAGTCATTCCGAATCAATGTGCGCACCTTCTGCGCCCGCAGATAGTAGGCATCGTAGTAGCCTGAGCTGAGGACGTAGGTCCCGAGAATGATGCGGCGTTTCACCTCGTCACCAAAGCCTTCCGCTCGGGACTTTGTGTAAACACCGAGCAAATCGTCTGCATCCGCTGAGCGGTGGCCGTAGCGGACGCCATCGAAGCGAGCGAGGTTGGCCGATGCCTCCGCCGTGGCGATGACGTAGTAAGTGGCCACAGCATGTTCCGTGTTGGGCAGCGAAATCTCCACCGCTTCTGCCCCGAGATCACTCAAGGTCTTGATCGCCTGCTCTACCTTGGCTTTCACTGCGGGATCAAGCCCTTCGGCAAAATACTCCTTTGGAAGTCCGATCTTGAGCCCGGCAATATTCTGTCCGAGCGCTGCGGTGTAGTCAGGAACAGCATCAGAAAGACACGTTGAATCCCGATCACAGCTTCCTGCCATGGTATTGAGGAGCAGGGCGGTGTCCGCAACGGTCTTCGTCATGGGGCCCGCCTGATCCAGGGAAGAGGCGAATGCCGTTAGGCCGAAACGCGAAACGCGGCCGTAGCTAGGCTTCATTCCCACGACGCCGCAAAGCGCTGCCGGCTGGCGGATAGAGCCTCCGGTATCCGTTCCGATCGAGGCGACAGCAGTATGCGCCGCCACAACGGCAGCGGAGCCGCCCGAAGAACCTCCTGGAATGCGCTCCAGATCGTGAGGATTTCGGCAAAGTTTGATCCCTGAATTCTCGTTCGACGATCCCATGGCGAACTCGTCCATGTTCGTCCGTCCGAAAGGAATCGCCCCGGCCTCTCGCAGTTTGCGAACGACAGTGGCATCGTAAGGAGACGTGTATTTCCCTTCGAGAATCTTTGAAGCACAGGAACAAGGCTGTCCCTCGACATTGATCAAATCTTTGATCGCGATCGGGACACCACCAAGGGGTAGGGAAAGATCGCAGTTCTCCGCATCGGCCAGGGCCAGATCCAGATCGTAGGACAAGTAGCCTCCGATATCGGCATCTTTCGAGTCGATGGCTTCAGCAATGGAGCGCAGAGCGTCCGCAGGAGTCAAATCTCCTGAAGAATAGGCACTCCGAAGTTCGGAAATAGTGAGGTCGGCGGCGTTCAAAAGAGCGGGGCAGGGTTATTCAATCACCTTGGGCATCTTGATCTGATCAAATGCGGTATCCGGAGCGTTTGCGAGGACCTTCTCGCGGTCAATGCTGGTTCCAGTTACCACATCCTCACGGACGACATCAAAAACGGCTGCCGCATGCGCGGTCGGCTCGATTCCTTCGACGTCGATTTGATTGAGCTGTTCGACGTAACTCAGGATGTCGTCCATCTGCTTCTGATAGCGCTCCGCCTCCTCATCGGTGAGGTCAATCCGGGCGAGCTTGGCAACATCGAGGACGTTCATAGCACCTGCGGGGAGTCGGCCCACTTTTCGTGAAACTCACGGTAAATACCGGGATCGATCTCCGAAGGCTTGATTTCGCTGCGACCTCCCCAGAAAACGTTCGTGTAATCGACGGGAATGCCCACCGACTCGAGGTGAGCGTCGATGGCGGCTTTGTGCTCCAACACCCGGGTCTTATCCGTTCCATGAATCACGCCCATGACATTAACACCGCCGAATCTTGGGCCTCCCTCACGCCAATAGCAATGCGTCATGATGTGGTGACGTCCGACCTCAGAGCCGCCCTCCTGCTGGTGACCTTCGGGGACTTTCCAGTGAAACAAAGCGTTGAACCGGGTCACTCTCTTCCCTGTAGTACTCGCTTTGACGTGTTCCAGGAATGTCGAAAAACGGCCGATGACCTTTTTACGGTCAAGGATTTCCGCTATTCTGATAAACTCCTCACGGCTGAGCCCAATCTTCTCAGCCCGCGGTCCCCATGGATCTTCGCAAATTTCTTCAGGAGTCAGCTCTTCCTTAATGGCGAGGAGCACTTTCCACTCTTCCGGCTCCAGTTCGACCGTCGTCGTGGTAGTCATCACGGCAGGTTCGTCCGACTTTGCGCCGGGCTCCATCGACTTGCGGCGGACGTGGCCAACTCCAAGCGCGAAGATGCCATTTGCTGGCATCAACACAAATTCGTGTGCTCCGGTGAGTTTCCGGAGAACTTCGGCATGCTCCTCAAGAGATTCACCCTGCGGCACCTTCAGCGTCGTCCACAATTTGTAATCACTTCCCGAGATGTCACGGTCCGTCGAACGCGTCACGACGTGGCCGCTGAAAGGATCTTCGCGAAACATCCAATCGAACGTCGCGTCCAGCTTGTCGTTATCCACCTTCCACGCACACAGCGCCCCGTGAGCGAGCTTGGTCGCAAGAAGTGTCTGCCGAACGCGCCGGATCACCCCGGCTTCGAGCATGGCACGGATCCTTGTGATGACCGTATTAAGATCCACACCTGATTTTTCCGCGATTGCCTGAAAAGGTTCACTGCTGAATCCGCTGACGAGGTCTTCGGAGACAGCGAGGATCTGCGTGTTAATCGGATCGTCGTGTTCGACAGGAATTTTGGATACCGTTTCGGAACTCATAAAGTCGGGCAATCTAGCAAGGCGAAGCGCTCGGGCAAGTTTGAGTTGGCAAAAGCTGGCTTTCCCCGCACCTTGCCTGCGATGGATTACTACATCATTGATCTGGCCTTTCAAGGCAGGGCGGGAGCGATCGCCGCTTTTCTCGTCTCGGGCGACGAAGGCCACTTCTTAATTGAGTGCGGCCCTGAATCCACATTTAAGGCACTTGAGGCCGGGTTGGCCGACCACGGAGTGACGCCATCGGAGCTGAAAGGCGTCTTCGTGACCCATATCCACCTCGATCACGCCGGAGCGGCGGGAAAATTGGCCGCGCAGGGCGTCCCCATCTTTGTTCATCCCAAAGGTACTCGGCATCTCGTCGATCCCGAACGCCTCGTTGAGAGTGCTAAAATGGTCTACGGCGAGAAGTTTGAGCCGCTTTGGGGCGGCATGACACCGGCTCAGGCGGATTTGGTGCACCCGGTCGAAGACGGCGAACGCGTCGAGGTCGCGGGATTGACCATCGAGGCCATCGAAACGCCGGGGCATGCCTTTCATCATCACTCCTTTGCCATTGGCGATACCTGTTTCGCCGGAGACGCCGCCGGAGCTGCCATCGGAAACAGCGGGTTTCTCTCCGTCACCTCCGCGCCGCCGCAGTTTCACCTCGAGCATACCCTCGCAAGCATCGACAAGCTCGCTGAACGGCATTTCTCCACCCTGTACCTGACCCATTTCGGCGCCATCGAGGATCCAGACGAGCATCTCGACGCCTACCGCGAGGCGGTCGAGCTGAATGTAGAGTTCGTCAGGATGCGGCTGGAAGAGAAAATGGAGTCAGAGGCATTGCAAGTTGCCTACGAGGCCTTCAACCTGGAGCAGGCCTTTCGCTTCTCCATGCCGCCCGCCAATTGGGAAACACTCCAGTCCGTCAACGGCACAGGGATGTGCGCAGACGGAATTCGACTCTATTGGGAAAAACGATTTGCTGCTGAATCTTGAATTGCACTCACTCCAGTTTTTCCATAATCTTCTATTATCTGCCACTCCATGAAACGACTGCCTTTTCTCATCGCGATCTGTTCGGTCGGATTTTCTAGTCCGCTTGCCGTTCAGGCACAGGATGAAGATCCACCCACGCCCGAAACCCTATCCGGTCGCACACTCGACATGGCCAATCTGGCGAGGCTCCCATATCGCCAGCTCATCAAGATTGCCCAGAGCGACACGCGCAATAAGCAGGAGGCCGAGAGCTACAAGCTCCGCATTAAAAGCCGCAACGCTGCGGTGAAGTCGAATGACATCGAGTTGTTTCTCGACATGAAAGACGCTCCTCTCGTTCTCATTGTCGACAACGACAGTTTCGTCGAGATCCCCAACCGGAAGGATCTGCTGGACGCAAACCCTGACCTCGTTGCCAACCAGCCCCGCGGATCACTCAATATTTTCGTCGATCTGGAGGTGCCCAAAGTAGCGCCACCCAAAATCGTCGATGGAAAGGTCAGTTATCAGGAACTCTTCCGCCCTCTCGTCGAAATCCAGAAAGAGATGCGAAAAGTCGATCCCACCTTCGGGCTTACCGGCCAACAGCAGTTTGTCCTGGAAGTTGAGACCGGCGAAGAACCCGTCAAAATCACGCGTGAACTGGGTGCCCGCACCTTTCGCCCCAACCCCTCTGGGAAAGTATACATGATCATGGAGTCGTATCTCTACGAGGAAAACCCGCAGGTCGAGATCCCCAACGACGCCAAGATGAACGTGCTACCCGCCTCGCCCGAAGAGATTGACGAGATCCGGTCACGGTAGGGGATAGATGATCGGGACACGCTCATTCCTCCAGGCTTCTCAAAATCTCCCGGAAGCGTTCACCATCCTTCTTGGACAGGCAGCGGATGTTCGTGGGCTTCTGTCCCCGCGTTTCAATCATAACCGAATCCCAGAAAATTCCGGATCGATAGTCGAATCCGGCCACCTTGTTCCACGGGACTTCAGACTCGTTGACCCAGAGTCTACAGAAGCCGGGAGTTGCGACGACGACCTTTTCCTCATTGCAGCGAATGGATTCGCACAGGAATCGACTCCGGATCAACAGAGTCGGTAAAAACTTCGCCCGGATCTCGAATTCCCCGGTTCCGATTCGCCCGTCCGATCCCGGGAATTGAAAGCCACACCACCGGCAGACCTTGGCCTCCTGCGTGCACAGAGTGCAGCTGGCCGCATCGCGGATACTGGAAAGTATCTACGAAGCGGATTTCAGCGAACGAAGCGTCGGCTATCGTAAAGGGAAACCCGGAGCGCATCAGTGCAGTTATCAACTGAGTCGGGAACTTCACGATGGAACCTACCGCTGGATAGTGGAAGCAGACATCCGGAGCTTCCTCGACGAAGTCGATCATGACTGGCTGATCCGAATGATCGAGCAACGCGTCGATGATCGGGCCTTCACCGGCCTGATCCGCAAATGGCTGAAAGCCGGAATACTGGAGCCTGACGAAACTACCCCTTGGGACCCTGAAGAGGGAACCTCGCCGGGAGGAATCATCTCGCCCCTGCTGGCAAACATCTATCTGCACTTCGCGCTTGATCTCTGGATCGAGAAGAAACTGAGTCGCGAGTACCGCGGTAAAGTCCTCTTCATGCGCTACGCCGACGACATCATCGTGGGCTTCGAGTGGGAAAGTGACGCGGAGGATTGCCTCCGGTAGCGGACGGCATCGCGAAGTTCTCGCTCCGCCTCGCGGAAGAGAAAAGCTCGCCGGTGAAAATCAATCGGTGGGAGCCGGACGACAGCGGGAGGTTCACCTTCCTCGGGTTCGACTTCTACTGGTCGCGAACGCGGAAGAACCCCCGCCACAAAATCGTAAAGCGGAAAACCAACAAGAAGAAGTATCGAGCCTCGTTGAGGGCGTTGAAAGACTGGATCAGGAAATCGCGGTCATGGCCGTTGAAAATGATCCTGAGTAGTCTGCGGCGCAAGTTACGGGGCGATTGGAACTACTACTGTGTAATGGGGAACTCGCTGATGACGTGGAAGTATTATCGCGAAGCGAGGAAGCTGCTGTTCAAATGGTTGAACCGGCGGAGTCAGCGGAACAGTTATACGTGGGCGCAATTTGGAAGGCATTTGGGAACGGGATGGAATATCCCGCGCCCCCGCATAGTGGAAAGCCCGACAAAGAACGCTCAGGGAGAGCTCGCGCTTGCGTGAGAATCAACGAATGGATACAAAGGTATGACAGTAATGAAACAATCAAAGAGACTCCGGTTAACTGCGCGTGAACTTGAGGAGCCCGGTGTGGGAAAACCGCACGCCGGGATTTGCGAGGGGGCGTCGAGCAATCGGCGTTCCTACCTTCATGGTAACCCGCAATCACCGCTTCGTTTTCCCTTTTTTCTTTGGCGCCCCGGGTGTTCGCTTCTCGCCTGATTTATCCCACTTTTCGGGGCGGCTCTTCGGCCTCCCTCCGACGCGCTTGGTGCCCGCAATTCGCTTGATCCGCGACTTGACGCTGAAGACGAAGGGCAGGCCTTCCATCGGGTATTCTTTCCGGATCTGATTTTCGAGGAATCTCTCGTAGGTGCGCGTCATCAGGTTGGCGTAGTTCACGAACAGCATGTATTCGGGCACCGGGATGGGGCGCGGCTTATCTTCCCGCCTCTGGGTGGCATAGAGGAGTTTGAGGCGCTTGCTGTGCCGGACGGGCGGGGGATTTCTCTCGATGGATAAATGCAGCAACTTGTTGAGGACGGCGGTCGGAATAGGTTCGATCGAGGATTCGACGACATTGTCGACCGCCTCGAAAATCTTGGTGATGTATTCGCGGTTCTTTGCTGAGATCGCGACTTTCGGCGCGTAGGGGAGGAAGAAGAGGTCGTCGCCGAGCTCTTCGCGAAACTGGTCGATGCGATTCTGGAACCGTGCGTCGGGATGGTAGAGATCGAATTTGTTCAGCAGGACAATGCAAGGCTTGTTTTCGTCGATCACCATCTTGGCAATGCGCCGGTCCTGGGTGGTGACTCCGCTGGAGGCGTCGATCACGAGGAGGCATAGGTCGGCGCGGCGAATCGATTTCTCTGACCGCATCACGGAAAAGACTTCGACGGAGGTGTCGCGCCGGTTGCGCTTACGGATCCCGGCGGTGTCGATGAGCAGATAAGGCCGGTGATTCCGGCGATAGGGGACGTCGACGGCATCGCGCGTCGTTCCCGCGACATCGGAGACAATGCTGCGCTCGTCGTTCAAAATTGCGTTGATGAGAGAGGACTTTCCGACGTTGGGACGTCCCACGATAGCGATTTTAACCGGATCGATTTTGGTTTCTCCCCCGGCGCTCTCTTTTTCAAATCCGAGAGTGGTAAGTTCATCGAAGATGGTGGCTTCGAGCTCTGAAAAATTCCGGCCGTGGGCGGCAGAGATACTGTGTCGCTGGTCGAATCCGAGGCGCGAGAATTCGGCGGCATCATTGTCGGTCTTTTCCGTATCGACCTTGTTCGCCAGCATGATCACCCTCGTTGAACTCTTGCGCAGCACGTTGGCGAGTTCGCTATCGATCGGGTGGATGCCGTCCCGGGCATCAACGACGAAGAGGATGAGATTCGCCGAGTGGATCGCGATGTCGGCCTCGGCTCGCACTTGATCGGCGAACCCGTCGTCGAGGATGGAACCAATACCGCCGGTGTCGACGAGCTCGTAAGGGATGCGGGCCTTGTCCACCTCAGTGGAAATGCGATCACGCGTCACGCCCGGCTGATCGTGAACGATGGCAATACGGCGATGCGCGAGTCGATTGAAAATAGCGGACTTTCCAACGTTGGGGCGACCGACGATTGCGACGAGAGGTTTGCGATTACGGGACATCGGTAGGGGGTGTTGTTGTGTTGAAAGCGCGCAATTGCCGGATTCCTTCCGAGAGGTAACGCCATCCGGACAGGAGTGTGAACACTGCAGCTAACCATACGAGGATTTCCAATACCACGTGGCGGCCATCAACGGTCCAAAAGTCGAGCAAAACCCAGCAGACGCAACTCAACTGTAGAAATGTGCAGATTTTACTCGAAATGAGAGGTCCCATCTCCACCTTGCCGACTTTGGATCGAATGTAGAGAACTCCGAACACGATCAGGAGATCGCGCGAGATCACGAGCACGCCGAACCAGATGGGAAGCGACGTGTTCCATTGAGCGAAGCTGAGCGTGAGGATGGCGCTGAGGACGAGTAGTTTGTCCGCTACCGGATCCAAAAACCGTCCCATCGCTGTGCTTTGATTGAAATGTCGCGCTACCCAGCCATCCAGCGCATCGCTAAGGGCGGCGATTCCGAACACCGCCAGCGCCCAGAACCGCAACTCCGCGTCCTCAGCCCCGCTAACGCTGTAGGCAATGGCAAAGTACACGAAAACCGGGATCAACAGGATCCGGGTGATCGTGATGGAAGTGGCGACATTCATCGGTGGCAGAGACTACACTCCAATTGAGTCGTCGGCAGCTATAATGAGTCGACATCCCCGACGGTGTCGGATACATTTATAGTTCTCGTTTTCCTACCGAATACGCGATGTCAGCCATCCCCGAAAACGCAAACGAAGCCTTGCGCGAAGCGCTTGCACAGAAACGCGTCCGTCACTTTGTCGCAAGCCGCGGCGAAGCGAAGGGCCAGACAGGTCAGGAGGACACTGCGCTATTCGCCGAGCACCTCATGGTCTTGCAGGAGTGCGCTATTCTTCTCGGGGAAAAGCTGGGGATGAATGCCGTTGCGTCTGCCGTTTCTTACGAGATGGAGGAAACCGTCGGCTTCTGCTTTAATCCGAATTCGAACCCCCACGATCCGGAGGTCGCGGGAGCCATCGTGAATCGACGCATGCCGATGCGCGAGTTTGTCTCATCCGTCCGGGATTTCATCAACGAATGAGCCCTCAAACGTTAGCGGCAAACCTGGAAGGGCTGCGGAATTTTCGGTCCGTCTTCGGTATCGTGTTTTCCCGGGGAGATGAAGTCGTCTTCAGCGATGCCGCTGTTCCCGGCGAGAGCCTCGCCGAGCTGGCAATCACGCTGGACGATATTTCCTTCTATTTCAAAGACGAGCAACGTGATCCTGATCAGTTGGCCTTCGGCTATGACGGGGGGAATCTGCTCATTATCCTGG
>Ga0222672_1000687_pt1 | contig 12008 bp, 15 predicted proteins | sample AntAcemetagen799_FD_179810 | JGI IMG/M metagenome (GOLD analysis project Ga0222672, IMG submission 179810) | Saline water microbial communities from Ace Lake, Antarctica - #799 | ecosystem: Environmental > Aquatic > Non-marine Saline and Alkaline > Saline | place: Antarctica: Ace Lake...
TTTTGACGACTCAGAGATCCCTTTTTGATCGCTAACACACTTTTGGGCCAATGACAGTCCGTGGACAAAATTAAACTGAAATAAATAAATTAATGTCTTAACGACGATTCTAGGAGAAGTATATGTTGGGACCAGTCACAGAACTAACCAATAACGAACGCACCAGCGGAGACATCCGATGAACTATACAATAGGTGAGATAGAACCACCAGCAGATGGTGCCTCTTCATGGACCGTACATCTCGACAGGAAAAGACCATGGCATGGAGGCTGCATAGTAGTATATGGTGAGGATAAAACGGAACTGTTCCGTGAGGTAGTAGCAATCATCGACGCACTTAACACACCCGAAGTGAGTTTAACATGAGTGATATGCCAAGGGTGATACAAGCAGCACGTTCTGGTTTGTCTGCTGCGCTGCGGGTAGAGCCTGAAATGCTTTACGCTATAGACGGGGATAACTCAACCCCTGCTAACCCTGAGTTTTTCACAAGCTACACGCGCACCGATCTGGTGGATGAGAAAGACGAACGCATCACCGCCCTAGAGGATGCGCTTAGATGGCGTAAGACTAGGGAGGAATTACCGGAGGCAGGCGCGGACGTGTCGTGTCGAATGCGGTGGAGAGGTAGAAAGACCACTTGTGTATTCACTGGGTACTACGCTCGAAAATTCGAGATTGAAGCATCTTGCGATGATGAAAGTGATCACGACTACGATGAAATTATCGAAACATATTTTCTGCCAGAAGGTTGGTACGAAAACCAATACAACGGGGGCGACTACTCATCCATTGGCGTTACTGGTGGAGAGGTAATTGAATGGAGGCCAATCCAGCCGAGCTATGCAGTACCAGACGCAGGAGAGGCACCATGAGTGATTCATACCAACCGATATATGACGCGATCAGAAGCAGAGTTTCTAATTGTGATGTAGGCACCGCTGTTGAAAACGTAATGCGAGACTGCAACTTCTCTCATTATGCGGAAATGGCAAAGGAGGCGATTTCTCAGGTTGCATGGGAATACGGGGAGCCTTCAGTCTTATTCCGTCCTAGCCTCAAAATTGACGGTGATCAATGGTGCGCTCTGTACGGCGATAACTTACAGGACGGTGTTGCAGGGTTTGGCGATTCCCCCGCTAAAGCGATGGCCGACTTTAACAAGAACTGGCTCAAAGCATTGGAGACACCATGAGCATAGGTGATGGAGACAACCAGACAATCCAGACGTTGAAGGGAGTGATGCATGAGTGAAGAAATGGCCATAGTTGAAGAACTCCACGATATTAACCGAAAGCTCACGGCGGGTATTCAGGTTGCTACATATAGGGAAATGCGGGTAATCAACCGCGCAGCTAATGCGATAACCCGTTTAACCGACGAGAATGCAGCACTTACATCAAACAGAGCAATGTTGAACGCAGAAGCGACCCGCCTGACGAACACGATCATTGAGCGCAACAAGAAGATTGATTTACGCGGCGATAACATTACAAAGCTATTGGCTGAACGTGACACACTAGAAGCAGATGTCACACGTTTAACCGATGAGAATGCAGCACTCAGAGAGCAGTTGAGCAGGGTGGTCTAACTTATGATGGATGATATTTTGGGTATTACTTCAGTAGCTCTCGCCCTTGTGGGCGCGGCATTAATTTTGTACGCAATATTTAGAGTGAAAATTCTAATTGCAAGGGATAATGAGGATGATGTATGAGTAAAGAAATAGAACTTACGGAATTAAACACCGCGACTGTATTGAAAATTATGGCCAAAGACTCAATAGACACCTTGTTTTTCGATAATAACGGTAAGGAATATCTTCGCATTGGAGCTGACAATATACCCGCTGACGTTTACGAGAAATTCACCAATTGGTGCATGCAACTACCGCCACTTCACGATGCAGAGATAACTCGCCTACAGGCAGAGGTTAAGCGTTTAACCGATGAGAATGCCAAGCTACAAACCGAAATAGACAACTTCCTTGGCCGGAACGATCGAGGGCCGGAATCAATAAGGGCCGGAAAATTTGCTACACAGGATAAAGGGAGTGAGGGCTAAAGCTTGTCCTTGCTGCCAGAACTCGACATTTCAATACGTCCAGAATCGGTCGAGCCGGTTCGCGTCAATGTCACCGTGAATGAATCGTGCGTGTTGCGGGCCTTTCTGGTTAATGCCGACACCGCCCAGGTTGCGGGAAAGTATCGCACGGGCCAATAATTTAGCTTTACCACCAGATACACCGAAATCAACCGCCATGCCTCGATTATGTGAACCAGGTTTAGACTTTTTCTTCTCGCTTGGATGGTCCTTACAACGGTATCCAGAAGTCACAGCCAAAGGGAACCCTAACTCGGTCCTCAGTGATTGCGCGAAATCGATCGTCTTGTCGAGAATTTCGTTTGTGCCACATCCGCAGGAACAAGCGAATTCTTCCCTGGTGAAATTCTTCCAAGTCATTTGCTCACCTTCTTAAGTGCCGCCTCTAACAACCGCTGGCCGTGAGTGTCGAGCATGTAAATGATGCGCCCAGCCAGGTGGCCGGAAATGCCGCACATGACAGCAGTCAGAGGGAAACTGAATTCAAGGTATAAACAGGCGTAGGCGGTCATCAGAGCGACGAAACCAGAGGCGAACCATTCACCGAGCAATTCGATAATGCTGAACTTTAGCTTAGAATCTCGCCTAATACGTGACACATAATTGACGGTGCCGCCCATAACGCCTAAACAGATCATCCAGAGGTAGGAGGCTATTTCCTTAAATAATGTTTCAAAATCTTCCATCTTCATGCTTTCCTTGCCGCTATTTCGAATGATATGTTTAGATAGGCTGAATGGTGATCTAACCCCTTAACCCTGCCGCGAAAATACTCGTAAAAATACAGCGCATAGAATCCCACGCACCATAGGCGCCACATATCATCCCAATGTTTCGCCTCATGGCGCATTCTCGACGCTGTACGCATACCCTTGCCGTATAAGATACCGAAGGGTAATGTGATCGCCAGAATGCCGAAAGGCAGCGCAAAGGGCAGTTCTATGTGTGGGTAATTCAAAGCAAGTCTCTTGCGCTTGCGTATAGTTCGCCCTTGTACTGAATAAATGCTTGAGTCGCTTGAACCTCGCGTTCTTCTTCTCTAGCTTCCTCAATAACAACGTCAGTCAGAACACCATCAACCACTTGTTTCTCGGTTACCGCAGGAACCTTGACTGTCTCGGTTGTTGTCTTGCCCGCTACCTTTACATCAACAGTCGGTAGCCTTGCGATATACGCCGCTTTGACCTCAGCATCAAAGACTATGCCGCAGAAGGTTTTTACCCTGTCTGATTCGGTTGAGTAGCCCTGTAGTGGGTCGATTGTTCGTGAGTCATGGTTGGCTCTGTCGATCAGTTTAATGTTGCCTTCCTGACCCGTTATAGTGCAGTCGTGGCAACTGACCGTGACTGTTGAATCGTTGAATGATAAGTCCTCGATATGCTCATCTGTTCTTGTGTAGTTGATGTCATGGCGATAAGTAAACGCCTTAGCAATCAGCGAGCCTTTAGAGCATGAAGTTTTATCTGGATGGTGTGAGTTGACGTTAGAGCCATCACCACAGATTACTGTGTTATCTTCTAGTAATTTAATCATGTGTTGTTGTCGCTCCTCGAAATCTCATACCATTGATTTAGCGCGGCGGTGAACCCTAGAATTATAGAGTCGGCCCTGTGTGTTAGGGAAAAATCCCCTGCGAGCAAAAGGTTTCCTGTGCCATCCTTTAAAACCACAGTGTGAGTATCATCAATAGCCCTAAGCACTAATAATCCACCATCAGCAAAACCGCTGATGGTGTCTAAGTCATCTGTAGACGCATCGCCCTCAGTGTCAACCATGTGGATAGAACCTGTGATAGTTATCACGCCTGTTGCAATCGTTAGCTCGCTCTCCCCTCCAAGTATTAACCGCGCTGATGTCGTTATGTCACCACTAACACCAAGGTTCCCCGCATTGTCTATATTCATGTAGGTGGTCGTGCCAGTTCCAAAGCCAAGCCCCTCACTAGACGCTACTCCATCAACACCAAAGTCTATGAAGCCGTGTGGGGTAACATCTACCGTCCTCTGGAGTCTGAAGTTAGTGGTCGTCCAGCTAGTGCCGGTTGTATGTGATCTGTTTGTCCCCGCGAAATTAAGGGCGTTACCGAGAATACCTTGCAGCGCAAAAGTTTCTAGGGTGTCGCCTGCCGTACCTCCCATAATACCGCGATTAACTATTAACTTACCCACCATTGTCGTGTCACCACTAACAGAAGCAGCACCAGTAACAGTCAGTGCGCCCGTAGCCGCTGTACCCGTAGTCGATAGGTTCTCGTTGCCGAAGGTAATAGCGCCTGATGAGTCAGTGATTGAACCACTACCAATGGTCAGCGTTCCTGCTGTCAGCGTATCAAACCAGCCCTTGAGCCATCTAACAGCGTTCGAGCCGATTGAGTCGGTCGAGTCTGTGTCGCTTAGAATGTCACCGCCAGCAGTAATCCCACTGTCTTTAAGCACAACACCGTCAATCGTGACACCACTAGCAGCAGTAGTCTCATTGATCGTGTTCGTCTCAATTACAGATCCTGACAAAGCCCTGAAGATGTTAGCCAAAAAGAGGAAATCTTCAGCGCCAGCAATGGTTATTCCAACCTGGTCATCAGTTCCAAGGTCTAAAAGCGTATCGCCATCCGTATCGAGAACGATGTTATTGCCGTTATGGTCAATAATCCCCGTTAATACCGTCTGACCATCCTTATCCACTGAATTCGTCATTTCAGAGGCAATGTCAGACATTGTATTATTGTGCGTTGTCGAGCTAATTATGGTTCCAGTTACCACGGGATTCCCTGCTGGTAACGAGTATAAACCTGAACCGTTGCGTGGCATTGACTACTCCCTTTATCCGTTTATAATACTAGCAACTTCTAAGGAGTCACTACTATGCCATTTAAAAATCCCCACCCGCTTTATAATGTCTGGATGAGCATGAAAGACCGATGCCATAACCCCAAGTTTAAGCAATTTAAAGATTACGGGGGTAGAGGAATATCCATCTGCGAACAATGGCTTATTCCCAAGCAGGGTTTTAAAAACTTTATTTCCGATATGGGCGACAGGCCCACAGGATACACTCTTGATAGAATTAATAATAACTCTGGATACTCTCCTGAAAACTGCCGATGGGCCAGCAGAAAACAGCAGCAGAGGAATCAAGCGGTAACCAGAAAGGTGACCATTGATGGAACCGAGTATATTGCCGCCGATCTTGCCGATCTTGCCGATCTGAAGACTGACACCATTGTTGATCGAGCTAACCGTGGGCTTTCTTATGACGACGTTATCTACAAAGGCAAGCACCACAATCTTAAAGGGCTGGAAATAGGCTGGAAATATGGCAGGGGCGGAATTCCTGATTAGCGTCCCACTTCCATTTCTGGGCATCTGTTTACACTCCTGATGTTACTGTTGAAGATCGCCGTATAGCGTTCTATATATTTCCTCAACAGCTCGTTGCTGTTCCGTTTGCTCTTGTAACTTTCCTGCCTCAGCAGTAACGCTACGCCCAAAGCTGCCCTTAGTTCCGATTAATGCGCCTTGACGCGGATTCACTAAATAATCTAAAGCTAATGCTATATCTGCGGTTTTCTTGCCTAGCTTTGATGCAAGCAGCCCTGTTGTTGCTGCTGCGCCCGGACTAAGACCGGCAGACCTTGCCATTGTCCTAGCGCCAAGGTCAACCCCGCCAACGCTGTCTCTTATATCTTTCATTGCAGCAGGGTCGATTACTTTTTGTAAATCAATGTTTTTTCTCAAAACTTTATTTATGTCGTCCAACTCACCCGGCACTTGACTGCGCTTACTAAGTGAATTTCGCGCTCCGTCTGCAATAGCAGCGTATATTTTTTCGTCCAGCCCAAGACTAGGATCAAACTGTTTCGCAGAATAAGCATCCTCTCCCGCTTTACCTGTTGTTTGTTTGATTTTCTGAACAGCAGGGGCAGGAATCGTTCCGCTAGGGTTGTCTAAATCGGTCGCAAGCCTATGCCGGCCTACTAGCTTGTTTATCCTTTTTGTGTCGCCAACTGGATCAACACTTCCTGTAGTAGAACTTTTTAAATCTAATAACCGGTTTATTTCAGAATAAATCTCATCTATAGGAATATCGTCTATCCCAGACAAAACTCTTTGTTGGTCGTCTATCCAAGGGGAAACAATATTGCCTAGCTTTTTGTCGCCTTTTTCAAAAACAGTTCCTTCCCGCAAAGCATCGAGCAACCGGTCAATCCAACTCCCAGGCCCTGTCGATTTGGATTTTGTCAAACGAATCCTACCTTCCATGCCTGCTTCTGTCGCTCGCTGAAGTTGCGCTGAATCTAAACCGGCACCAGAACTTGCTAGCCCATGCTCGTAAAGGGCATCCCTACTAAGGCCAACAAGACTTGGCGCTCTAGCAACCTGTAAACCAAGGGTTAAAGGATCAAGCATTGCGGCCGCTCTTGTTCCTTTGTCTGCAACTGCTCCAGCCTTCCCTAGCGCCCGAGATAGTTTACTTGCTTTGGCTGCTTTGGCTGCGGTAGACGCCCCTTTAAGCGCTGTGGCGGCAGAGCCAATACCGAGAGTACCTACTCCAGAAGCGTCTGATAACGCTCTAAACGGGTCGTTGTAAAGCGTTTCTAGAATCTTCTCTTTATCGCCATAGGCATTTGCGTAGTCTGCGTTTACCAAGTCGGCCAATTCTACATTTTGCGGGTTAGGAAACGTCGGATTTTTAATGTCTTGCCCAATAACCGGCAAATCTGAAGCAGCAGCTTTTTGAGCGTATCCAGAAGCAAGCCCCTGGACTGCTTCAAACGTATCTACAGGGTTAGAAAGAGCGTCATAATAGCTGTTAGCAAGGCTTTTCGCTGATCTCCATGCGTTGTTCCCAAACCCAGACAAAGACTTTTCTTTTGAGGGCTCGGGCACGGACAGCCTGGCGTTTAGATTGTCTAAGTCTTCGTTTGACAGTGTTACCATGTTAATTTGCCGCCTTCTCTGTTTGTAACGACATGTTTCTTTCTTGCAACTTGGCTTTAAGTTCGTCTGACGATATGCCTAGTTCCGCAGCTCTTTCAGCAATAATCTTATCATTTCGACTTTTTTCAATATTATATTCATCTTGCAATCCTGCTAAAGTTTTTTTGTATCTTTCGGGCAATTCCACTTCCGTACCCGAGCCAAGCAAACTTTGTAATCGGTAAATAGCCCCGACATTTGTATGAATATCTGCACTATCATCAGTTAAAATCTTCAGCCAAAACTCAAGTTCCTTGTCACTATCAAGACCTTTAGCACCCATGTTGCTTTGCTGCCTAACTGCATTAAGAAGTGCTGGCTTTATTTGAGCAATAGACGATCTAAATCGAGCAACTTGAGTGCCTGTCATTTTGTCGAAAATTTGCATGTTGGCTCTGGTAAATTCAAAAATGTTATCAATTGGCGATTTCTTGTAATTTACGTTAGCCCCCGCTTCTTCTAGGCCCATAAAATTGCCCAACAAAGTAGAAAGATGGCCGTCTACTTCTGATTTAGAGTTTTTCCTATCTACTGCTTTCTGCGCTTCTTTCATATCTTTAAATGGCAAGTCTGTTTTAGATGTTGGGCTATTTACAGGCTCTGAAGTAGGCACTTCATTTACTGGCAATGGTTGCCCTCCTGCCGCTGATCTTAACGCTTGAGGCACATTTCCACCGGCATTAGAAGGCGGCCCGCCTTGAGGGGGCTGTGATCCCGGCCCGTTAAAAGGCGCTGTTTCTCCAGACTTATTAGCCCACATAACTTCAATTCTTTGAGTTCCATCTTCGGCTAAAACAGGTACTTGCTCTAACGTCCATGACGGCCTTGTCCCTGCTTCAGTTCTTTTTAACGCGCTTTCGTCTTTTGCCCTTTGCAAATCAAGAGCGTAGCCTTGGTCTCGTTCAGCGTTTAAGTCTGATTGTTCTTGCTTTCTACTAGCGCCGGCATTGCCAATAACCTGCTGCATTTGAAGTTTCTGAGCCATAGGAGAAGAGTACTTCCTGTCACCCAAGGCAGGAGTTGATACAGCGTTTTCTTGAGCACCAGCAAGCATAGCGGGGTCTACCGCTTCGCCGCCGGACATTCTTGATCCCAAATCTTGGCCAATTCGAGATACAGCACTTGAATAAGGGTCTATGCCCTGACCGCCACTTTGACTTGGATCTGCCTTGGGTTGAGGTGCACCGCCTTGAAATACTCCCATTGAGCCAAAGTCCTGAGCTTTACTAGCGCCCGGATTCAATATACCAGAAACCAAGTCAGCCATTTCAGATTGCTCTATCTCAGAGTTACGGCTGATTTCTGCTTCCTGCTCACGACCCATTTGACCTGCTTGGTACTGTCTCAGCATGTGAGCTAGACCCCTGCCCCAATCCGTCTTCTTGCCCGTATCGTTCATGGGCGTTTGACGGAGTTGATTCATCAAGGCCTTGCGTCGATCAAGTGAAGACTGTGGCGTGTATCCTGTTGGCATTAGATCGCCTCCAATAACTCATCATATTTAATATGGAGATAACCAGATTTCTCAATAACGAACTGAGGAAATAGCTTCTGAACTTGCTGCGCAATAAAGCCTTTGCTCTTGCCTTTAAGCCCAAGTTTTCCATTCCAATCCCACTCAAAGACCTTCAGAGGGCCAAGTTCACCAATTTCGACTAAGTTATCTTTCAGTCGAATGTCACTAGGAGATCCTCCTGCTAATGCTTTGCCAGCAGCAGCGCCTAGAGGCCCGCCTAGAGCAGCGCCACCTAGAGCAAACAATCCGCCCATTGTATCGGGCTTATTAGCATAAGTATAAGCATCATAATTACCTTGAGCTACAGCAGCATCAAACAGTGGAGGAGGAGCTACGTTAGCGCCTGTATACTGTTGAAACTGAGGTAATTGAGCCTGTGAGCCACTTCTTAGGGCGTTTATCTCGTTCAAGGGTAGACTTCTAAGATAAGCCTGTTCCTGAATCTCTTGCTGACGCTGTTGAGCAGTCGCTTGATTCTGAGCAGCACTGTTAGAAAACTGTCTCTGAGCTTCAGATTGATCGAATCCAGCAGTTGCAGCACGTTCGCCAAATTGTTGATCCCGCATTGCGTTATTAACTTGAGCTTGAATCTGTTGCTCACTAAGCCCTTGCGCCCGTAGACCTTGAGCAAACTGAGCCATACGCTCTTGCTCATTAAACTGCTGAGTTCGATTGCTAGAAGCAGTATTGGCCGCGGCTTGTTGCTCTCCAAGCTGCATTTCACGTTGCTTGTTCTGCATTTCAGCCTGAACTTCTTGCTCATTAAGGCCGTCAGCGCGTAATTTCTGTTGGAAATCTGCCAATCTCTCTTGCTCACCAAACCTAGTTGCTCTCTGAGTCTCATTAAAGTCTGCAACTTGACCTCTCTCAGTCATTTGCTGCGTTCTCTGGTTCTGAGCATCAAGAGAAACTGCTTGCCTCTGATTAAAGTCCTGCTGGTTGTTTCTCAGGTCAAAATCAGACATATCTCGACGTTCATTAAACTGCGTATTGCGGTTCATGTCGTTCGTATTGGCTTCTATTTGCTGTTCGTTAAGTCCAGACAACCTCATTCGTTCGGCAAAATCAGCAGCTTGCTGCGCTTGACCAAAATCTTGATCACGCATTCCGCTTTCCATATTGAACAATCTTTGCTGTTCCTGACCCGCTTGAGCCGTTGCAGCCAACTTGTAATCGTTCATTTCTTGATCAATCTCGTTCATTCGCTCACGATAACCTTCGCTACCTGGCACAAATCCCCGAGCAATCAAATCTGATTCAGCCTGATTTCTCTGTTGATCGAACTGACTTTGTCTGCGGTCTACCAAAGAATTGTAAACGCGATCATTCCCGCCTACTGTCCCTGTAGTTTCACGCTGATCAAGGTAAGAGCGAGCATTTGAAGTTAATTCGCCATTTGCACTGAGTTCGCCACGATTAATACCGGATTGCTGAGGAAGCCCGTTTTGATCCAGCCCGCGAACGCCCTGCATACCGTCTTGGCTTAAAGGGCTATAGGCTCTAGTGCCATCAGTATTTAGATTCCCGCCTTGACCTATTCCGCTTGTATCAATATTGCCCTGATCAGCTAATTGGCTCGTATCAATGTTCCCGTATTGACCGTATCCAGAAGTATCAATTCCCTGTAGATCGGTCAATCCAGAAGTATCAATATTGCCCTGCGGGGATAGTTGACCAATATCTACACCTGACATTTCCTGCAAACCGTTGGTGTTCAGAGTAGGGATTCCAGCACCGCCACGACCTTCAGTTTTGCCGTATTGTTGGTAATGCTGTCGAGCGTCCATTCCAGCAGCGGCAACATCGGGGTTTTCAGCCAAATATCTTTGGGCATCAAAACCGTCACCACCATTAATATCAGAAATCTGAGTGATATTGCTCATATCAAATGGCGTATCCATCATGTTATTCACACGACCTAGACCACCTTGAGCAGTATCCAGTAACGACAGGGATAGAAGGTCATTCTTATCCATCTTGGCCTGTTCAGTAGGGGATAAATTCTGATTAACCGTTGCTTGAGGAATCCCTGCTATTTGAGAAGGCGTACCCCCGCCATTTGGGTTAAAGGGGTCGAAAGTATTGCCATTAGGGTACTCTAACCGCCCTGTTTGTGGGTTCCACCCGATATTCCCAGCTTGGGCAGGATCAGAAGACCTTGCGCCATTAATATTCTCGCCTTGAGGACCACCGGGACGCCGGAACTGGTTAGGGTTGTTGTTGCCCCCAACTTGAGAGTTATTCTGAGGAGGAGGTCCATATTGAGGAGCGCCACCGCCACCGCCAACTGGATTAAGAGGGTTTGAAGGGGTTGGGTTTCCACCTTGAGGCTGTTGATTATTCCACCCACCGCCACCTTGAGGCTGTTGACCGCCCCAATTCCCACTAGCACCACCAGTAGGCGAGTAAAGACCGCCCGCTAAAGACTGGTCTTGCCAAGGAGTCGAAGTTGAGCCAGGTTGACCCTGATTAGCTTGACCCCAAGTAGTGGTCTGAGAGCCTGTTGGCGTATAGATGTTCGGATTGCTAAGAACAGCCGTTTGATAAGCCGCGTCCTTATTAGCCTCGCCCTGTGCTACTGCTTGCGCTACGTAGTCCGGTCCTTTCGGTGGATCTGGAGTAAGGAATGCCATTAGTGATATACCTACAATGTTTTTTAAGCATTACGTTGATTTCGTAATCAACACCTACTTTATAACCATCTGGAATAACACCAACACGTTTGAATCCGACTTTATTCACGAATCGTTTGAGTTGAGCGTTGTCTGATCTAACAGTCGCAATCACGACACTTCGGCCAGATTCACAAAATATAAAGTTAAAAACTTCTTCTAAATAGCCGTTCTTAAAAACCCACTGGTCTAAAACTACCATGTGGATACTGCATGAACTCTCAGTCCACTCGCTTAATGTGCAAACTGCTGCAATCTTACCCTCTTTTACAGCCGTTATCCCACAAATGCTAAAATCATCAAATGCCATGTTGTGCAACTGAGCGTGTTCTGCTGTTGCAGGTATGAAATGGTACTTATCCAATAACCCCACCATTCTCGTATAGTATATCGCTTGAAGTGTATCTGCAATCTAAGCCGTTTGTAACGCTGATCATTCTCAAGCTAAGTGCAGTACCCACGGCACCAACCGTCTGCCAATCATTGAAGGCGCTAACATCGCCGCCCCAAGTGCCGCCATCCCAAGTGCCGCCATCCCAAGTACCGGATGATGAGGGGGTAAAGCTCAAAGAGGTATCAGGTGATTGATCACCGAAATCAATAGCAAATGCCACTGAAACACTCGGGATACCATTAGCCAAGAAGTTCGGCCGCATCGCTTTGACCTGCTTTAAACGCCCTCTCTGACCAAGATATGAGAACGCCTGCTTCATATTAGTCCTAATATCCTCGCCATTATC
>Ga0222672_1000688_pt1 | contig 12003 bp, 14 predicted proteins | sample AntAcemetagen799_FD_179810 | JGI IMG/M metagenome (GOLD analysis project Ga0222672, IMG submission 179810) | Saline water microbial communities from Ace Lake, Antarctica - #799 | ecosystem: Environmental > Aquatic > Non-marine Saline and Alkaline > Saline | place: Antarctica: Ace Lake...
CGGATTTCTGAGGCCTCGGCGCCTTGGGGAACTTCGGCTAGCATGGAAATCCCTGGTTCGGGGCTGGCCGCCTTAGCTCAGTTGGTAGAGCGTCTCACTCGTAATGAGACGGTCGAGCGTTTGATTCTCTCAGGTGGCCCTGTTTTACCCTTTACGTATGCGGAAGTGGCGCTTGCAGTTCTTCCTTCGCTCTGTGAGCAGAAAGTCATTCCGTACCTATTCCGTAAAAGAATCGATGTGGTCGCTCAGTTTTGCCATGGCGGCGAAAGAATCCTCAACATAAAAGTGAGCATACGTCTTTAGGGTTATGTCGACGCCTGAGTGTCCCAAGATAGCGCTGACAGTTGTAATTGGCGTGCCAATGCGAAGCAATAGCGAAGCGCACGTATGGCGCAACATGTGAACTCCAGCATTGGGAATCCCCAAGGACTTTGCCCCAGGCTTGAACCACTCCTCCCTGAAATGGTCGCTATTGAGTGCGCCGCCTCGTTCGCCCACGAAAAGGAAATCATTCTCATCCAGGGGCAAAACCAGTGCGAGCAAGTCCTTCCGGAGCCTCCCTGGGATGGGAACCTCCCGAGGTTCTCCGTTTTTAGGTGGCCCTGGAATCCTTTTCCCGGTGCGTGTGGTTGTCCAAGCTTCGATGATGTGGATGGTGTTGGCCTTGAAATCAAAGTGTTTCTTTTTGAGGTAGGTAGCTTCACCTATTCTCAATCCGCAAAGACCGAGAATCAGAACCAGCAGGCGATACTTGCCACAAGCTTTTGCCAAGTCGAGCAGGTCTCGCTCATTGAACGCTTTTGCCTTAGGGGACCTCTTGGCGCTGGGTACTTCAATATTTACCCAGGGGGTCTTGGTGATTATCCCCGCCTTGGTAGCTTTTTTCAGCATTCGGCTTACTGCTGAACAAGCACCACGAATTGTGGATGTACCGACACCGTGAGTCCCCAGGTCTTGCACCCACTGGTCGAGCTGGTTGGCGGTGATTTCTCTCAGGTCGAGGCTCCCAAGATAGGGGTTGACGTGGAGTCGCAACTGGGACGCATAGGTGCCCTTCCTGCTCTTATTGTCCGAGTAGTCCGATTCCAACCATTCCCAGGAGTAGGTTTCGAGTAGCACCTTCTCCTTCCGGTTGGGAAGTTCTTCGCCCCTGCTAAGCAAGACCTTGGTTTGGTTCAGCCAGTGCACAGCATCGTCAAGTTTTGCGAAGGGCTCAGATACGACACCAGAGGCCCCAATGGCACTCGCAGTCCATTGTTTCCTAGCGCGTACGATGCCCTCAGGTGCTCGCTGGAGGTCGGCCTTGAGGTTGTTTTGCCAGCGACGGGCGTCGTCTAACGTCTTGAAGTTTTGCGACTCTTCGAAACCCCGGTGGGAAACCCGCGCCTGATACCCACCGGCCGTTAGAGGCTTAATTCCCGGTACACGATTGACCTGCTTTGGCATTTTCAGTCTCCTTCGTCTCTGGTGGAGCTCCGTCCGCTTGGCCTTCTAAGTGGAATGAGACCTTCAAGTCTCGCCCTTTCGAGCCTCTTTTTGATGGTTGATACAGGTACCTCGTTCCACGACGCGAGAAATTCCACGGAAGTCGAAGCCCCGAGACTGACTGCCAATTGGTACTGCTTCGCAATGGAGCCAATCAGCCCATCAGACTCATCCGAGTAGTTTCCAAGTTTTTTGTGCTGCTTGAGGTGTTCAGTGAGAAGTGATGCTCTGAAGTCCGGGAGGAACACCGAGGTGAGGGAAACCATACCCGTCACCCCTGACGCCATCGAAACTAACGCGCGAACGTGAGTGTTGTAAATCGTTTCTGCGACTGAGTCGGGCCACGCGTCGTCGTCGGCCCAGACGATTTGAAACTCTCCAAGCAGAGTCAGCTGGTTGGCTGCGTTCAAGCCGGTCGTCCACCAGTAACCAACGAAGCCTCCTGGGCAGTTTTTGAACTCGGCAATAGTGACGCGGCCGTCGTCAGACGTATTGAAATCGAAGACTCGCCGGCGGGGGGTTTGGATTCTCTGTGTCATGGGACTAGTCTAGCAAATTAGTCCCTATAGTTCTAATCGAAACACGGAAGGAGGTGAAACAAATTGAGCCCAGTTGAGCAGGAGTTTTTGACGCTGGATGACTTAGCTGAGCGTTGGCAGGTCAAAAAGCCTTGGATTTACAACAATCACGTTCGTCTAAAGATTCCCAGCATGCCCCTCGGTAGAGGACTTCGTTTTCGTCGCAAATACATCGAGGAGTGGGAAAGAAGGCAGCATCGGTACCTGAACGGGCTCGATTTGGAAGTTTAAAAGCACTTTTCAGGAAACGATTTTCCGCGCCATTGCAGCGATGCGAAGCCCACGCACAGGCCAAATCCAAATATCAGACTCTTCTAACTGTTCGAAAATGGAGTAACAAGAACCCGACCTCGAAGGAGAAGAAATGTCTACACAAGAAGAGTGGATGCGGTTCAGCGATATTGCATCCGAATCAAAGATGGCGCTCAGCACTATCTACTATTTGCACAAACACGGCAGGGGACCAAAGTTCTCTCGCCTAGGAAGAAGTATCCGAGTTAAAAGGAGTGATTTCAATGAATGGTTCGAAACGAACCGAGAGAACTAAAGAAAAAGGAAACGGCCCCCGCACTAACGAGGACCGTCTCAACAAATTCCAGACCCTATCAAAAGTAAGGAACCTAGTATGAATAGTATACCGCCTGCCTGGTTTGATGTACCTGGCTTTAATTGGAACGACCTGTCCAGGAACGGTCGAATAGCCGCTCGATGGGTGCACGCAGGGGCAGAAGTCTTCCCTTGCTACTCGCGGGTATCCGCAGATGCCCGCGGGAACATCCACGAGGTTAAGACACCGAAGACTCCGAAGGGATTCAAGGACGCCACTGACAACATGCTCGCTGTCGTCCGTTGGTGGACCGAAAACCCAGGCGACCTTGTCGGTGTGCCTGCTGGAGACCATCTCACCATCATCGATATAGATATGGACAGCGACAAGGAGAAAGCTGTAGATGGGTGGGCCTCACTCCACGAAGCGGGCCTAACTGTCCCTGAGGACTATATGGTCACCACCCCGCGAGGGGGCAACCACGTCTATTGCGGGACACCAGAGGCGGTCTCACCGAACTCCGTTGCGAACCTGCGGCTGTCGAACGGGACCGTACTCAAAGGGGTTGATAGGAGGGCACGTGGCGGCTATTTCATCGGCTGGTCAGAAGAGGGAATCCCTGACAGCATTGCGGACTTACCCTTCGCACCTCTCGAGTTCTGTCACGTCTCTTCGGGGTCGTCCAGGGGTGTCGAATATTCGGGCACTGTTACTGATTGGTTGACAAGCGTTGGGGCCGGTCAACCGGACGCTCTGATGAAAAGCCTCATGGACAGCAAAATTCCTCGTGGCGAGTTTAACCACCAAGAAATGCGAGACATTCAGCGCAACATTGTGGGCGTCGCAGCAGAGGGCCATCCAGGAGGTGCTGTCGCTTTAGAAAAGCTGCGGAGCGAATATTTGCGAGGCGAATACAACACCATCCAGTGGGAGTCCGATTTCAATGCTGCCCTCGCGGGGGCAATCATGAAGTACGGAAGCTCCACGGATACTGCAGTCACAGAGCGGAGTCGAAGCCACTCGGTTGCTGCCGTTCAAATTGCTGCCGACAGGTATGATTTCTTCCCCACGACGGACGGCGATGTGTTGGCAGTCCCCAAAAAGGGGCCCAAGGTTTGCCTGTCCATTGAAGGGAATAAGGACTTTTACTCCACACTCGCCCTCGATTTTTTTGACGCATTTGACAGCAAGAAGGCCCTGAGCGATAAAGCGTATAAAGAAGCGGTCAGAATTATTCAAGGTCGTTGCTCCAAGCTGGCGAAGGTGGACGCGCACCTGCGAGTCGCAGAACTCGAGGATGCCACTTACGTGGACCTTGGCGATGAAACAGGTCGCTGTGTTCGCATCACCTCAGACGGCTGGACTATTGAAGAAGAAAGCCCCGTGCTGTTTCGACGGACAAAACTTATTAGCCCCTTGCCTGAACCCGTGCGGGGTGGAAATTTGAAAGAGTTCTTCAATCTCATCAATATTCCAGCGGCACGAGAACCTCTGTATCTAGGTTTTTTGGTGAGTTTCTACTTTCCCCACATTTCTCATCCCATCCTCTGCCCGCTGGGTTCTCAAGGCTCCGGTAAAAGCAAAGTGTCTGAGTACACGGCCCGCCTTTTGGACAACAGCCCTGTCATCGGCAGAAAGTTACCGAGAAACATTGAAGAGTGGGTCGTGACAGCTCAAGCCAGCTTCTTGATTTCTCTCGACAACGTCAGCAAGCTTGACGAATCCATGTCCGATGCACTCTGTCGTGCTGTCACCCGGGATGGTGCCGTTCACAGGTCTCTTTATACGAACAAAGATGTTGAAATCTTCGAATTTCGGCGGGTTGTGATTCTCAACGGTATTGACATCCTCGGAATTAGGGAGGACCTTGCCGACCGCCTCTTAGTGATGGAATTGCAGGCCATCGCGCCAGAACAAAGGCTCACTGAAACGGGGCTTGATGTCGCATTTGCGGAGATGGCCCCTCAAGCTCTGGGGGCACTCTTTGATGTTGTGGTCAAGGTAAAGCAGGCTTTACCCCAGGTTCAGCTGAAGAACCCACCTCGAATGGCCGATTTCGCGAAGATTCTCCAAGCCCTTGAAGATGTACATCCGGGAATGGTTGCCCTAGAGGAATATCGTCTCGGAATCGAAGAGAGCGCAATGAACGCGATTGCGGGGGACCCCGTGTTGAGCGCACTCGTTGACGTGATTACGGAGCCATGGGAGGGAACATCCAAAGACCTTCTTGACTTGCTTAACACGAAGAAACCACTGTTTGATGAAGCGAGAAAGTTCTGGCCCTCTAAGCCATTGCTAATGACGTCCATCCTTCGGCGGTCGGGCCCAGCTTTCGCAAAGATTGGGTGGGTGGTTGAAGACCTCGGCAACCGCAATCAGGACAAGACGAAGAGGTGGCGGATTGCGCCGCCCAAACCGTGGAAGAAAAAGGAGAAAGCTACCCCGCCAGGCGAGGAGCGGTCGCATTTGAATTTCTGATTCACGGGTACCACGGGTACCACGGGTACCTTTTCCTCCTTGATTACCTAAGTAAAAGAGGAATAGGGGGGAGAGGGAGGAGTGGGTGAAGTCGGTGGAAGACACCCGTGGTACCCGTGGTACCCGTCAAGCTAACTTTTGGGGCTCCTCGAAATTTTCACTGTGACCCCATCAGACCGGCTGCGTGAACCGGGGGTGCCAAGAACTAATGCGCCTCGATTCAACCCCAATTTTTTCCTAGGGGGGCTGTCGTTCTCACAGTGTTTAGGAAGACGCAGCGGGTTTCTTGGGCATTTTTACCCCATCCAATCAGGAGGCGGTGCGGTTGCCTCTGGTCCCACGAGAACCGACCCAGAGCTCCACTTCTGCCCGACTCCATAGCCTTGTGGGATGCCGTGTCTGTGCCCCGGAAGCATCGGTAGCCTCAGACTCGTAGACGGGCTTTGGGAAGCTAGAGCTTGGTCTGCCAAGGTACGTATGCACGGAAGAACGGCTCATGTTTGCTAGGTCGGCTACTTGCCAAATATCGAGCACTTCATCTTGGAGAATCTTGACTAGTTCGTTTCTTTCGCGCATGTTCCCAGCGTACGCGAATTCGGTCAGAAGTAGGCATTTGACAACAGACGGGTCTTCGGCTAAACTGTAGTCGTACACACACTCTTCTCCTAGATTACCTCGGTGACGGGGGCGCGAGATTCGTTGTTTGGGAAAGAGCGCCCTTTTCTGGGGACAAATCCGCCCAGTTTCAGCGGTCCAACCCCCTCAAGACAGGGTTTCAGAAAGTGCTTCCAGAGTTCTCGAAGGGACGGGTTTGGAACAGCTCGACGACACAGTTATTGACTCTTGAAGGGGGTTTCACCATGACGGATTCACGAGGGTACGTAGCAATTTGCTTGTTGGTTGACAGGAGTGGCTCGATGCAGTCAATTCGTGCCGCGACAGAGGAAGCGCTTGCCGGTTTTCTGGCAGAGCAAACGAAAGAAACTGGGCTGACCACTGTCCATGTGGCACTGTTCAATACCGCCCATGAGCTGACCCATCGCATGGCTGACCCAGCCTCGGTGACGGTAACCATAGACCCCAGGGGTGGCACCAGCCTTTTCGACGTGACAGCAATCTGTATTGACGGTTTTGCGAAGGAATTGGATGCTCTGCCAGACCATGCAAAACCCTCGCAAATAGTGTTCGCCATTGCGAGTGACGGTGAAGACACATCGTCGATTGTGCACACTGCCAATTCCGTGAAGAAAATGATTGAAAGCAAAGAAGACGGCGCAGGTTGGTCTTTCCTGTATTTGGCAGCTAATCAGGACGCGATTCTGAATGGGACTCGAATGGGTATCAAGGCCGATGCAAGCCTTCGGTTTGACGCGAACGCGGACGGTGTTGCCTCCATGGGTGCAGCTGCTAGCCGTTTCGTGGGAGATGTTCGTCGGGGTGACCGCAAGGGTTTCACTGAGGTTGAGAGAACCGCTGCGTCGAGACGCAGTAACTAAACCATGCAGGGGGAGGGACGGCCGAGAAATCGGCCGTCCCTTTCCTGTTTCTGCTTGACATTTGAGAAAGAAGAGTGGGTATGTTTTTGTTCACTGAGACAGGCTTGTTAAGCGTCGTAGCGCACTTCGACAACCCCGATGTTCTCGTAGTCCGAGCCAGGGATGAAATCTCGCTCAAGGAGCCGTCTGAGGCCGCTGAGGTCCTCATCGTGGCCACCCCAGCTAACGATTACCCCTACCGGATTCACGTCGGTCGCGATGTGTTCGCAGAGTGGTTGCTAGAGCAGCTCTCGAGTTTAAATTACACAAATTACAAGTCCCACATGGTTCAAACCAGAGGACACGAATTCACGGAGGCACTGCATCAAGTTTGGGCAACCATGCACTCAATCGAATCACCACGAGTGACTCAGGAGGACCGGGACCGAGCTAAGAAGTGGTTCCCGAACCAGACGTTCACTGATGCAGACCTGGACATGCTCAAAGGGATGGGCCACATCTAATGGAAGGTGAGCGGAGTGAAAAAATCGAGGAAGTAAAAACTCAGAAGCTGTTCGCAAAGTTGCCCGCGAATTATTCGTCTCTCACGCCTGAGGAACAAGCGAAATGGCGGAGCGACCTCGCCCAGCAAATTCTCAAACGAGCCAGAGAGCCGCGAGTAAGACCCGAGCAGAAAAAGACACGTTCCTGAAGCAAGGCGTTAGCTAGACGGATGGGCCGAACTAGGGGTGGAGATGGAGAGAGCTCATGGCCTTTTTTGATGGCTGCTCTTGGGCCGAAAAAGAGCACCCGGTGTTAACCCGTGTCGGTTTCCTCGCATGCCCGCGTTCAGCTACGGGCCAATAATTCCGCCGACGAGCTCGGAATATCCTTCAAAAAGCTTCGTGAGAATCTGGCTATCCGTGGCGTTCCGGGGTAGTAGGTAAGCACGAAGGACTACCCCATCAAGTTTCTCGTGTGCTGTCCGAAGGGACGGTGGCATTGAATTGGAATCGTACAAATCCGCTAGTGAGCTTTTCTTGAAGGATTCTCTTGCAAGAAGGACACTTTGCGCCGCATCATCCAGTCTCGCCTGAAGTTTCGTGTCGATTATCGGAAACGGAAAATTGTTGTAGGTGATTGAATTGCTTATCAGCGTGTCATTCCTCGTTCGTCCTGAAATTGCCTTGTTCCAGACGTTGAAAGGCCGGGAAGATAGGATTCCGAAGAGCCAAGGGCGACCCCCCTCGATGAGGGAAATCTTGTCGTTAGCTATCACTTCAGGGGGAAAGAAGCCGAGCGGGACATAGTCTCGGCCTTCGGAGGTAATTCTTGGGACGGCGATGAAGTCGGTTTTGGGCTGTCGGTTTTCGCCGAATTCTGTTGGGCGGAAAGCCAGTCGTCTAGTTGCCTCTCTTCTGCTTTCGTCACGTAGTCTCCGCACCTGGTCGATTCGTACGCGAAGTTCGGGTGAGTTGCGAATATCGTTCGGCTCCGCTCCCACCAGCCAGAGAGCAAAACGTTTTTCGTCATGGATTAGTTCTCGTGCCCCTATCAGCCGGCGAAGATATTTCGCCGCTATCGGGTCGCTGGCCCTGATTTTGTCGGCTTCTTCGGCCGAGAGATTCGATAGATGTCCGCCATCGTTAGGCATGCTTCCAATGTCGATTTGGGGGATGCCCTGTACGAGCGGCGTTTTTCGAGGGGTAATTAAAATGTCGGGTGCTGCGAGGAGATACGCGTTTATTTCTTTTACGAGCTCCATAGTGGGAATACCTCGGCCTCGCGCAAAACTCCAGAGTGGAATTTTTGAGGTTTTCGGCCTAGAAGAGAATCCAATGATGACGACGTGCACCCCAGCGCGGCCACTTGCCTCATTTGACCAGGAAAAAGGACGGTAAGCGAAGTCGATAGCCATCCCAAGTCTCCGCAACTTCCCCCACAAGATTGCCGCCTGTTCACCCTGGGAGACCGACGATGTGGCAACAAAAGCTACGGAACATTTCTTCATTTCTGAAATCTTTGCGGCCAGGAGAAACCAATTGGTCACGAAATCAAGTTCCCCCACATTCTTGGTGTTTTCCCAAACACGCCTAGTGTCTTCTTTTTGCTGTGCGTCTTGCCAGCGGGCTCCGTAAAAAGGAGGGTTCCCGAGGATAAACGTTCTCGATGAAACTTCTACTACATCTCGCCAGTCAATCCGTAGAGCATTTTGGTGCACGATATTTGCGCTGAGGTTTAACGGGAACGCGTTCGGAGCGAAACCGGTAATTTCCTCCATTTCAAGGTTTGCCTGGTGGTCTGCCAAATACATAGCTACCGTCGCAATTTGGGAGGACCATTCGTTGATTTCAATTCCATGAAACTGCTCCAGCGTTACAGAGAGACCCATGCGCCCGTCGAGGAAAACGTCACCCTGTCGGCCCTGAAGCTCTTGCAGTCGGGCCATGAGCTTCAATTCAATTGCTCTGAGCCTCTTGTATGCAACTACAAGAAAGTTGCCGGAACCACACGCTGGGTCAAGGTAGTTGTAGGCAGCGAGCTCGGCGTGGAATCTTTTCAAGGCGGTTGGGCTGCCCCACGCTTTTCGGAGTTTTTCAGTGAACTCATCCAGAAACAGTGGGCGAATCACTCTGAGGATGTTTGCTTCGCTTGTGTAGTGCTCACCGAGGCTCCGACGGTCTTCTTTACTTTTGACGGTTTGAAACATTGCACCAAAAATTGCGGGGGAAATCTTGGACCAATCGTATTCCGTGGTCTTTCTCAGCGCTTCGCGCATTTCGGTTGTGAAAGAAATGATGGAAAGGTTTTCGCTGAACAGGCCACCATTCACATAAGGGAAGTCGGCGATTGCGGCAGACAAAGTGCTCGCCCGCTTTTCTGTCGGAGTGTTAAGGGTTTGAAAAAGTTCCTGAAGTCTTCCTCCGACGCCCATGCCGTCGGGAGAGGACGCCTCGACTAAGTCGGCGAAAAGCCCCCTTGCGGTTCGCTTCCACATTCTTGTGTCATCACCGAAATTCAGGAACAGGATGCGCACGAGAAATACAGACAATTCGTGGCCCTCATAGCCGGCTTTTTCAAACTCAACGAAAAGGTCTGCCATTAGTTCAACGGCTTTTTGGTCAGCTGCCAGTTCAGGTTTTGTCGCCTCCGCGGCAAGTTTCCCGATGGCAAGTTCTAGTCGGGGGAGATTCTCGGGGAGTGCATCTAACGCGAATTCAAACGTAGTTCCAGCGAGCACTTCGATGATGCGGATTCGTCGAAAGTCAGACACGACAATGGTTGGGGGCCTCAAGAGCGGGGTGAGAGCAATCAGGTAGTCCCTCGCCTGCTTTTCTGCTTGGTCGAGACTCTTTCCTTCAGACTTCTGCTCAACCAATAAAACCCCTGGCCAGAAGACGTCAATAAAATTTATGGTGCCCCGCTCTGACCGAACTGGATACTCGAACTCAATTCCGGCACTCATGAGGTCGTCGATGTCTACAACTTGGGCAAAAAAATCACGCCAAAATGACTGACCGAGCCTCTTTTCGCTCGATGCTTCACGGTATTTATCCGCAAAAGACCGGGCACCGCTGAGGGAAAACCGTGACACTTCGATAGTTGTCATTTTGTCTTTCCCTGAGTGGGTGTTCCGGGACACCGGAGCTTTGGCGTTCCTTAAACCTAGAGGCTTTCGCTGACGTTGCCTCGACATTGGCCACGGCACGGGGAGTTGCGTCAGGGGTGCCGAGTAGCGTCGAAATATGGAAAACGTGGAATTCAAAGCAATGCCTGATGAAGAAATCCGGAAGCTCGCTTTGTCGCGTCAGGTTGAAGAATGGCCAGTCAGTTTGGTTAGAGAGCTCGCGCTTCGCGACTATCGCCCGATTTCGGACCGCCCGGACCTGATTGAAGCTTGCGAGGGGTGGGTGGGCAAAGCACTTGAGGCCGCGAGCGAGAGATTTGGCAAATTAGCCGAAGACTTGCCTAAAAAGAAGACGTTTCAATCAGCGCGCCGCGCTCGACACATTCCCCAAGGACACTCCTCATTTTGAACTGATAATCCAGACCGATGTCGTTGTCCATTTTTAGGTTCTCAATCATGTCATCCATCTGCCAAGCCAAGTCCACCAATTCGTCAACCTCCTGGGCGAAGGCCGAGCTTTCACCCTCCCCATTCGTCACAGCTGCGAGAAGGCCAAAAGACCAATTCGAGATGCTTGAAGCGAGTTTTATGGATTCTTCGTGAAGGCTCTGAGCCTCGTCCCGAGTTAAGTCCGAACGCCCTGACACATCACTATTGTGATTACCCTGTTCGACATAGGCCGCGTCCAGCGCTTCGCACATTCCCAGGATGTTGCTGTCCTCCTCGCTTAAAGAAGTTGCACACCCACTAATCACCAAAGGTAGGAAGAAGAGGCCCGACAGCGCCCGGAATCGGCGGGCTAGCGATGCTTTAGGCATGAGGAAGACTCTATCGCAACGGGATACCGGTGTCCACGGGCTCTGGGTCTCGAGGTCACTTCGAGTCGTGGCCACGGAAGTGGCACTGCGCGCCCTTGAGTTAAAAGGGCTAACCTGCCCCAGTCCACTTCCCTCTCAAAGTCCCTTCAACAGGCCATTGCAGAGGCGGAGCGATGAGAGAATTGACGCTAGTTGCGCTGGAGCGTTCGGTAAATGGTCCCTCGGGTTACCGAATACAACTTCGCGATTTCAAGAACACTCAGGTCTTCTGCCTCGTAAAGGTTCTTAATCTGCTTTTTCTGAGTCGGGTTGAGTTTCTCGGGCCGTCCACCAAAGCGTCCTCTTGCTCTGGCAGAAGCGAGACCCTCCCGCGTGCGAGCTCTTAAGAGGTCACTTTCGAAGGATGAAAATGCTGCCACCATTGTAAAAAATAAGCGACCTTCTGGCGTTGTCGTGTCGATGTTCTGCTCGACAACCTCGAGAGCAACTTGGCGCTCCTCAAGTTCGGACAGAATGTTAAGGAGGTCTTTGGTCGACCTGCCAAGGCGGTCCAAGCGGGTGATGACCAACGTGTCGCCACTTCGCAGTTTTTCTTTCAGTCGGTCTAGTTCGGGCCTTGATGCAACAGTGCCCGTCATCTTCTCGGAGAAGATTTCGTCAACTCCTACTCGTTGGAGCGCGTCGAGCTGGGCGTCGAGCACTTGTTGGTCGGTGCTGACGCGAAGGTAGCCAAATCGGTGTGTTGTCATATGACTACTATAGTGCCAAAATGGGACGTTGTCGAGTCATAGTTTTTGGAACGAGTTATAGGGCGGTTTTATACCCCTTATCGGGGTCCAGGAGGTTCCGGCCAGAGTGTGCAACAACCGAACGTTTTTAGCTACCGAACCTTGGCTAAAACTCGTGGAGCAAAATGGTACGAATCGACGCTAAATAGTACATAGTTGTTTAGGATATAAACCTTGTGCTTCGAAATCACACAATACTTCTTGAA
>Ga0222672_1000689_pt1 | contig 12000 bp, 17 predicted proteins | sample AntAcemetagen799_FD_179810 | JGI IMG/M metagenome (GOLD analysis project Ga0222672, IMG submission 179810) | Saline water microbial communities from Ace Lake, Antarctica - #799 | ecosystem: Environmental > Aquatic > Non-marine Saline and Alkaline > Saline | place: Antarctica: Ace Lake...
TCTACGGTGAACACCGAAGGCGGCATAGGTCATGACCTCGTCTTGACCAAACCACGTGTTCTTCTCCGCCCAACCCTGTGCCTTTTGATCGACCGCGGGAGCAGCTTGTTGTTGCTGCTGCTGGGGAACATACTGCTGTTGGGTCTGCTGTTGCTCGGGAGCCTGTAGGCGCTGATCGGCGCGCTGCTTGGCAATCTCGTAGCGGTCCTTGTCCGATGTGGCTCGAGCTAGGGCTTCCTGCGCCTCGATCATTTTGTCCGTGTCACCAGCGTCGTAGGCGTCCTTGTAGTTACGGCGAGCCGACGTAACTTGTGCCTCGATCCGGGCGCCATACTCGTTCAAGTACCCGCTATCCAGCTGCTTCAAGCGACCTTCGAGCTGTTGCTTTTCCTGCAACAACTGCTGAGCAACACGAACAGCCTCTTGGCGATCGCGCTCTTCCTTACGGTATTTCTCCGTCAGGCGAGAGATGCGCTTCTGGACACCTTTGCTGTAGGTTTCAAGCTCGTCGGAGTTGTCCCCCTCAGAGGCCTTCACCTCATCTGTTGTGGGTTCATCCTCGCCGGACTCCTCCACTTCCTCCTCGATGATGATCTCTTGATCGTCATCCTCGATAGCCTTCTTGGCCTCTTCAGACATACGTCTTCTCCTCAGACAGTTTTGATATCGGTTGGCTCAAGAACTGTGGCAATCACCTCATCATCGTTGATGATGCGGATCTCTCCACCTTCGATCTTAAACCGAGAGCCGGAATACCGGCCGATGCAGACCCAATCGCCCTTCTTGCACCACGGCTCTGAATCAGGACCAAACTTGTCAGCGTCTTTGTAGGCCAGAGGCCCGACACTTAACACGTAAGCAACAACCGTCGCTACGCTTTCACGGTCCCGTACCTCATCAGGGATATACAAACCGCCTTTGGTTTTTGCATCCGTTTGATAAGGCATAACCAAAACCCGCCAACCAGTTGGTTGCGGGAGACGGTCGAGCAGTGGTTTTTCTACGAGAGATGGGTCTAGTACGCGCTCACTTGGATTGACGTACGATGTGTCGAGAGAAGGTACCGCGCTGTCCCCTTCAGGGGCGGCAGCCTGAGCTGCTTTGTCAGCGTTGATTTTCTGCGCAACATGGTCAGGAAGATAAAGTTTCTTCGTCATAATCTGCGTTTTTCTCCAGCAGGGCCTTTATTTCAGCCGACGCGTAGGAAAGGCCCCGTAGCTCCCCTACCAGCTTCTTGTATTCCTCCCAGCTCGGAAGGCCGTCAGAGGCGAGTACATCCTTGATATACTCCTCCCTGTTACGCAACAACTTATACACATGTGACGCAAAGTCCACAACATCCATTATAGATACTCTCCATAATCATCTTCCAAGTCAGAGGTGATTGGACCACCCTCTACCCACTTGTCACATGTATGGTCAGCCGCGCAAACGAATTTTAGCAGCTGGCAGTAACCTACATCACCAGACTCGTCACCGATGCACTCAAGGACATCATCGGTCTGGTTGTATGCACCACAGTTTCCGCAGACGTCAGACAGGCGAGACGTCCCACCATCGGCTGGATCGCGGTAGTCCGCAGTCTCAACAGCCGACTCTTTGTTCTTCTCATTGACAGCCTCGTCACGAGTGGCAACAGGGCACTTCTTCCCGTCATCGTCATCCATGAACTGATCAACCGGGGTCATCTCCCCAAACGTAATAGTAATTGAAGGCATCAGAACACTCCTCTGAATGTTTGTGGACGAGCAATTGGGCTGAACGATTTTACAACGCCGCCCTTTGCCATCTTCTTCTCAGCTGTACTCAGCGCAATCGCCACAGCTTGTTTCTGCGGGTAGCCCTCGTCCCGAAGCTTCGAGATGTTAGAAGACACCGTCTTCTCGGACTTTCCCTTCTTCAGAGGCATCAGTTGCCTCCTTGGTTGCGCTGTGCAGCCATCGCCATCTGTGCGGCGATACGCTCACGGTTCACCTCATTGCGCTCGTCAGCCACATCTTCCTGCAGCTCTAAGCGAGCAGCCTCGGAGGCAGCTTTCTGCGACAGCTTGGCCTGATCGACCTCAAGTTTAGCCTGGTCAATTTGACCGTCCTGCATGATCTCCTGCTGTTTGAGCTGGAGCTCAGCGTTACGAATCTGAACAAGGGGGTCAGCCATTGGGTCAGGGGCGGGAGGCATAATCTCAGGAAGCATCTTCTCAATGATCTGTTGCTGCAGAAGAGCAGCGTAGTCCGCCGAGTGCTTTGGATCCTGCAAGGCAGCCTGTGTTTGAGCGATCTGCTGCTGCGCTTGCTCTGGTGGGATGGCGCCAGTCTGTACAGCAATCTGTACTTGTTGGATCAGCTGCTGAGACTGTTCAACCATCTGCTGTCGAGCCAACAGGGCGATATGCTCCATGATGTGTGACAGGAGCCCCGTCACAGCGTGAGGCACGGCCTGAACCAACGGCAGTTTGAAGAACGCCACGTGCGCTTGGATGTGTGCTTCGTGGTTCTGGTCAGGGAAGGCCTGCATGGGTGTCCCCACAATCGCGCGACCGTTCTCCATTGCTGGGTCCATAGGCTGCGGCTGCGGTGGTGGTGGCAGAACCTCATCGATGTTCTGCACTTCGAGCGCCTGATACATCCGGCGATACGCTGCGTGCAGGTTGTGCATCTGCGGATTGGTCTGCGCCAGCTTCAGTTGCTCTTGAGCCAAGGCTACGCGCTGCGCCATCGAGAAGATGTTCGGGTCGCTGACCGGGATAATGTCCACACGACCGTCGAAATCCTGTTCCTTCAGCTGTTGGCCGTCACCCTCAAGCTGGTATGGGTAAGAAGCTGGTAGGTTTTCTGACACAATGCGAGCAAGAATCTTGAACTCCTGCTTCTGCCCGTGGTGCAGCCGCTTGTGAATCGCTGACAAAACTTTCATGCCGCGCTCGAGCAGGGCCACGGTTGTTCCGACAGGTTGTTCTTGGCCCATGTTCTGGGCCTGCTGATCTGCGACCGATACAAAACGACGGCCGCCGTCGACCAACGCACCGAGGAGCTGCGCAAGAGTTGCGGAAGGCTCTTTGTAGGGGAGCGGAATGATGGCGTCACGGATGTTGCCACCCGGTGCATCAATGTCGCGGAACTCGCCAGGCTGCAAAGGTTCGTCGCTGTTGGCTACACGCATACCGCGGGCTTTGAAACCTGCAGGCAAGTTGGACAGAGTACCAGCGTCAATTAACTGACGCAGAATGCTTGTCGCTGCGCGGCCCAAGCCGCCGATCATATGGGTCAGGCCGAAGCCGTAGAACCCAAGACCGGGGAGAAACTTGTATGGGACAAAATACGGGATAGACTCCCGTGTCGGATCCGTCTCAACGTAGTTGCGGCGAATAGAAAGAACCGTATTGCTGTTGCGGTCGATCGAGACGATGTACGGAAGCTTGATGCCTGTCGGCTCTCCATCCATTCCGATGTCCTCAAAACCCTCAAGGTCCAGCTCAACGTGCATCTCAAGGATAGTGCGTACGTCATCCGTGTAGGATGAACGAGACGTTCCCTGCAGCTCGTCGACCTTGCTGCGGACTTCGTCCTCTTCGTCGTCACCGCTATCCGTGAGTTCGACGTCTTGATAGAAACCAGCAACCTGCATCTTACGGACTTCGTTGTCAGACATCTTCAAGACATGAGTGATACGAGGTGCGCTGCGCAGATCCGTCGCTGAGTAAGGAACAACAACATCCTGAGCTGGGACAAAACGCGCCACCGGGCGCTGCTTAGCATGATCAAAGTATAGCTTCTTGAAGGTCATCCCCGCAAGTGGGAGATAGAACAGCATTTGGTCTGTATCTGGGTCGTATTCTTCCATGCGGTCAAGGATCAGATAGTTCAGGTAGTCCTTGACCCGTGTTGCTTGGGCCTCGGTCTCTGCATTCTGGAGGCCAAGCACTCTCGTCTTTACAGGTCCGCCGGCTGGGAGAAGTTCCTTATAGGCCTGGGCCTGAAACTGCGTGACGCTCTCGGCTACAAGAGGGTGTGTGACGTTGGACGCACCTTCGAACGGGCTACTGCGCTCCTCGGTCTTCACGCCCAACAGCTCCAAACCCTTGACGTACGTTTCCTCCCAGTCTTCTCTCGAGGCCAAGTCGTCCTCAAAAGCGCCAACCAAGTCGGAGGCAATGTCTCCAAGGGTGTCATCCTCGAGGAACTCCGCAAGGTTTGCGTCGAACGGGATCAGCTCCTCCGCAGACATTTCCTCCATGCCGATCAGCGCCTCAATCAGCGCGCCGTCTGGTGTCTCCGTCACCTGCGCTCCGCCCTCAAAGTCCTGTGGGACGTTGAGCGGGATCTCAACGCCGAACTCGTCTGGCATCCCAGCAGGGTTTACGGTGTTGTCCACCATGTTTCCAAAGGACTGTGGAGGTAGGGCCATCAGTAGTACTCCCGTTTGCGAGGCACCTGATCTCTGAAATCTAGGTTCTCTTCATCATGTATCATCACGAACCCGCCTTGGCGGAACCGTATCAAAGCTAACGTCATGGAGTCGCAAAAATCGTCATGATCGCCATTCGGAAAGGAAGAAACTTCCTCGATCACTTCTTCTGCGAAGCGCTTGTCTTGTGGGGCCCATACCAAACCCGCCTCAAACAGCGGGGATACCATGTGCATTCTTGTGGTCTTATCTACACCACCGCCGCCTGCGCGTCTACCGGGGGAGAACCCGAGTGCAGGAATACCGCGCGATCGCATCTCGTCAATCAACGGGCGGCCCGTGGCCTTAGCCTCGACAATCACCATGTCAGGCTCCCAATACTGGTGCTCTTCAAACGCAACCTCCTTGAGCTCCGGAAAGCTCCAGCGGCCGCGCTGACCATCCAGTAGGATCAGGTGGTCCTTGCCGTCGTCGTCATGCTCAAACACACCCCACGTTGTGATTGCAGAATAGTCTGCAGTCTCCTTCTTCGAGAAGGCCGTATCGTAGGCTTGGATAATGTACTTGAGCTTGGGTATGTCTTCCTTGTCCCAGACACGCCACCACTCCTTGCGGACGATAGCGCCACCAGCTGCAGTAGGTTGCTGCTGCCACTGGGCCGACCACTTCTGCGCAGGAAGTGAGGCTTTGATCGAGAGCAGGGCATCTTTGTCCCAGAACTCAGGCCAGAGCGGACTACCAGAAGGTAATAACGCGGGGAACTCGACCACTTCCCACTGGTCTGCCATGGGGTCAGCGGACTGGTTGGCAATGAGGCGTCCTGTCAGATCCTTCTTGCCCCATCGTGTCATAACCACAATAATGGCGCCGCCGGGCTGCAGACGCTGCCGAGGGCCAGAAGTGTACCATTCGTAGGCGTGGTCGAACGCCGTCTCGCTTAGGGCGTCTTGTTCCGAGTGCGGGTCGTCGATAATAAACAGGTCAGCGCCGCGGCCAGTGACGGCAGCCCCAACACCAGCAGCAAAGTACTCGCCGCCTTTGTCAGTGCCCCATTTACCCGCGCCCTTGTTGTCCTCCTTGAGGTTAGTGCCGGGGAAGATCTCTTTGTAGGCTGGGTCATCAATCAAATCCCTCACCTTGCGGCCGAACCGCACGGCGAGCTCCGTGTTGTGGGTGGCCTGAATAATCTTGAGCTTGGAGTTGCGGCCGAGAAACCATGCAGGCATCAGAAATGATGCGAACTCAGACTTCGAGTGACGAGGAGGCATGTTGATAATCAAGCGTTTGATCTTACCCTGAGCTACCTGCTCGAGCTTCTCAGCGATAATCCGGTGGTGAGCGCCCTCAATAAAGTTCTCATACACGTGATGAGCAAACGTCATAAAGCTGTCGGTCGCCTTCTCACGTACATCAAGCTTGGACTTGGCCTGCGTGAGAGCAAAAATCTCTTTCAGGACGTCATCTGGTAAGGCGTCGAGGTTAGCCATTCAATCGCACCCTGTAGTTCCCGCCGACATGATCAAAACCAACGCGCTCTAGCAGTTGGCCCGTACGATCCTTTGAGACATTGGTCGTAATGCCCATGTAAAGCTCCGTGGCGCCGTTTTCTTTCGCCCAGCTCTGGAACATCTTGAGCATCTTGATCGCGGTCCGTGGACCGCGGTGCTCGGGCAAAACAAACCATGCGAAGTCGCTCGCAACAGATCCCCGGCTGAACACATAGTCCGTAATGCTGCCGCACAACATACCCACGGGCTCACCTTCGTCAGTGGATGCCAGTACCCCAAAGCCACGAGGGTTTTCGATAACCAGTCGCACTAAAGAGTTAGCTATCTGCTCGATGTCGAACGGCACAGTCTGGAAGTCAGACTCCTGCTGCATACGCATAGCAAGACCAATGATGTCACGTATCTTCTCGATGGAGAAAGGCTCGTAGCGCATTATACCAAACTGGCAATTCCCAAGCGTTTCAAAGCGCGATCCCCACTACCAGCACGTCCTGGCGTGATCCTCGCTCCTAGATCCCTGTCTTTGGAACTGCCTGCCCTTTTACCTAGCTGTGATGCGTCCAAGTATGCCATGGAGTCCGACAGCTCGTCAAGGAAAGACTTGTTCGAAGCTTGTAGATCATCTGGTCGGGCCTTGGGGCGAACAGAGCCCATGACGCTGTTTGATGAAACCATGTCACCAGAGGGGCTCACGCCGCTCAAAAGCTCGTAGCCCTCATTGATCCGATCATAGCCTGACCCTGCATACTCAGGGTCCGTGCGCCGCCAGCGAATGTAGTTGCTGCCGAGAACTCGAGCCGCGGTGTCCTTGTCAACATCAGGGTTAGCAAGGAACTCCTCACGTGTCTGAGCATAAGAGGGGTTGGTTTCCATCTCCTGCCGGATGAAATCCGTTTGCGCCTGCAGTGCATCAAACCCGGGAGTGATCTGCCCATTCTCGCCTACAACGCCACGCTCCCGCAAGAACCCCATGACAGCAGGAGCTCGATCACCCTGCCAGCTGAGCATACCGATGTTCGTGGCTTTGTTGGCTGGGTCCGTGTGTGTCCCAAACAGATACTGCTGTCGCAGGCTGTTCTCGCGGTTGATCTCTGCCGTCAAAGCCTGTGCCTGACTGTCAGAAAAACCAGAGTTACGGAACGCAGTGTAGACGTCCGTGGCTATATCACGACGATTGATGTCGTCATAGCTCGTCGGCGCGGCCTGCGGAGTTCTACCTGCGTTAGCTACCATATCAGTAAGTCCCCGAGAAGCCTTTGCCGGAAGACTGCATAGACTTGCAGCCACGAACATCGCCACCATCACGAAACTTGCGGATAAGCATCTGATCGCCTTCCTCCGCGTCAGGTGTCTCGTCAATCGTGGCGTCTGGGCGCTTCTTCGGGCGGAGCGACTTCTTTGGAGCAAGCTCCATAGTGTGCGCACCAGAAGTGCTTTTATCAAAGGGCATGCGATCTGCGGTTTTCTTTTTCATCTCTGTCTCCGAGAGCCAAGGTTCACGGCACTCTAGCAGCTCTTGATGAAATCCTCAATCGTCTTGCGCTGATTCTCTTCTGTGAACTCAGGGTGACGGATCGTCGTGTACTTCTGCACGACCGCGTTCGCCGGCCGCATTAACAAAAGCCCGTGCGCCAAGCTGAGAAAACAATACCAGTCCACCGATATAGGCGGAGTGCTAAAGTTGTACACAGGCGTGACGGCTCCTTGCGAGCGCAGCTTGGCACCACTAGAGGTCTTGACCTGCACCGTGGTAAGCCTGTTCCCAACCCGACACCACAAGTCCGCATCCTGCCGATCGACATGGTGAACCTCGACACCGTGCGTCTCCAAAATGTAAGCCGCCAAGAACTCCCCTTGGCGACCAATTTTGTGATTGTTACTCTCTGAGCGAGGCACAGTGTAGCTCCCCGCTACAGAAGCAGGTCTCGGTACACGTCAACCGCTTCTCGCTCCTCGGCCAATGCCGCCGCGTCGCGCTTGCGCTCCGAAATCAAACCGCGCAACGCCTTGACGTTGTAACCCTTGGCCTTAGCCACAGTGTAAACATCCTTGCGCTCTTGGTTCATGTCAGAAATCTGCGCCTCAGCCGACTCGATGTCCGCTACAAACGCCCTGATCTCCTCAGCCGCCGTCTCCGCAGCCTTCTGATTGTGCTTAAAGAAATCTTCGTCATGCTTCAAAGTTACTACAGTCATCGTTCTCTCCTGTGTTTTCAATGGTCTACCACTTACCCTGCGTGCGTCCAAGAAAAAAGAACACCGCAGCCAGACCAACAAACGTAACCGAGCAAATAACCAAAGTCCCACCCCAGAAAATCACCGCCTCTTTGAACTCCGCCTGACGGTAAGCCGTGCGCTTCCGCTCAGCCCGAACGCGCCGCAACGTGTCCTTGTATTCCTCCAAACCCTTCGGACCATACTGATACTGGATGATCGTCTCGATCTCCTTGCGCATGGCCTGCATCTTCTTCTGAGCCGCAAACGCATCAATCGCCGCCTGCTCCGCAGAACCCGTCAACAACGCCAGCAAACCAGGTTTCTTCGCCTTCTCCGCCGCGTAATTCACGTCGCTCACCGCACCAGCAAACTTGCTCAGCGCGCTCGTCGCATCACGACCAGCCGCCAACAAGCTCTTCGCATGGCAAACAGCCGTCGAAGCAACAGCCAATGCCGTAATCGGGTCAATCATGCTTCTCGAAACTCCAGTGGGCAATCCTCAGAGCCCGAAATAGCATAAACAAAAAGCTCACGCCCAGTACCACAGCGATAGTAACACACCTTTTCACTGTCCGCAAAAAGCCCCGTCCAACCAAGCGCGACCAAAATACACAGCATCAAACCATCCGTAACCATAAAGCCAAAGGCACCCAAGCAAGGCCCAAGGTCCGTGGACCACGCTGCGTAGCCCCCAAGTCAAACAGTCCGTTGATATCGTCGCGTGTAAGCATAGTTCCCGGTCCCCGCTTCTCGGTCCTCGGAGCATACACCAAACCCAAACGAAAATACATACGCGATAAATTCTGCGCGGTCCTTGGACCTTGGTTGCCTGAGAAGGTGGGGGGGGCTGTTTACTTGTGGTCTACTTGTACCCAAATGGATTTAGGTCCAGCATTTTTTGAGCTTCTAATAATTAAAGGCGCGGCGCCTCGGGCGGGGGGCCCAAAAAGGGGGGGAGGGGGGTCGCGGCTGGCGCTGATCGTTCGGATCGTTTGGCAGCAGTTACCCCCGCGCGGCGTGGTGCGCGGACCGACCGACCGCGGATCTTGGACCGACCGACCGCGGTCCGCGGATCTTGGACCGACCGACCGCGCCCCGCGCAAAGTGACGTGGCGTCACTTGGACATCGATCACTTGTTTACCGCTTGCATTCCGCTTGGGGTGCGGCTATACATTTATGTATAGGGCGGCGGTAGTCGCGGCCCTCTTAACGAAGGAAAACAAAATGTCCAACGTAACCACACTCCGCCGCGCAAGCACCACATTCCAGAACGCGATTGCGCAACCAACCGCCGCCGATGACATCCGCGACCAGCTCAAGATACTTGATGAGCTCAAGCGCGAGCTCGGCAAGCGCCAGGAGGCATTGCGCGAGGCAGCGATGACCTTGGGCCTTGCGCGCCATGATGTGAGCCAGCGCGAGACAGCGCCGAGCAAGGCGGCCTATATCAAGCTGCACGGCTTGGAAGCATGGGAAGCGAACAAGTCGACCGGCAGCGTTCGCCGCTTCACTTGGATCTAATCACTTGTGGCCCTGTTGTTCACCTGATACAATGGGGCCACGTTAACCGACGTTTTAATCAAAGAGGAAAGAACCATGCCAAACCCTTTCGGAAAATCACGCAAGACAGCTGAACCCTACGCAATCTTTCGCGCAGGTGACATGACCTGGCACGTGCTGAAAACCTATAAGCTGGTGAGAAATGAGGACACCTATGCCCGCTGGTTCGTGGCAGCCAAGAGCGATGCGACCTATGGCAGCTTTGAGCTTGGAGACACCTACGCGCTCGAGGTAAAGCGCTACGGCCAGCTGGTGGCAGCGGATCCCGCGTGGCAGGAAGCGTATGACACGCGTCGCGTGCCCACGGTCGCGGAGTATCTCGAGACGGCATGAGCTTAGCGGTGACCGCCCCCGCGTGGGGCGGCATCCGCTGCGCTTGGCAGCTTTAATCAAAGAGGAAAGAACCATGCCAAACCCTTTCGGAAAATCACGCAAGACAGCTGAACCCTACGCAATCTTTCGCGCAGGGGGAAACAGAGCGACAATCGAGGTGGTGAACCACAAAGACGCGACAGGGCCCGCTTATATTTATGTGCATTGGCACGGTGACCCCGAAGAGGTGGCCAGCATCGTGCGCCGCGCCGCGCCGCGCATGCGCAAGAGTGATGCAATGTATTCAACAGCCCGCTTGATCGGCGAGCTTCACAACACAATAGAGGGCGCGCTCTCACTTGGCGTGATGGAACCCGTAGTGGCGTTTCGCGACCAATGGGACAACGGGCACTATATCGTTGATCTGGGGCAAGGCACAATCGACCGCATATGGGGGGAGGATGAAAACACGATTGGTTCTGCCTTAGTCGCTGAGGGCCTTGCGTTTTACGAATAAGCACCACGGCCCCCGAACCGCTGCGCTATGTGCCCACGGTCGCGGAGTATCCCGAGACAGCATAAGCTTAGCGGTGACCGCCCCCGCGTGGGGCGGCATCCGCTGCGCTTGGCAGCTTTAACCAAAGAGGAAAGAACCATGACCGAGACCAAAACATATCTGATCACGTGGCAACCAGAGGAAGCGGAGAGCGGATACTATTTCCTGAGTCTGGTGCAGCACACCAATGCGTCACTGCCCGAGCTCATGGCGCTGGCGTTCAAGTCCGAGGATCTGGACCCGTGCCAAACCTATGAGCTGTGCAGCATAATCGAAACCAGTGATCACCGGGTGATCTACTAAGCACCACGGCCCCCGAACCGCTGCGCTATGTGAGGGCTACGCGCGTCGGGGGCCTCAGCTACCAGGGCGGAGCTGATCACATAAAAGAAAAGAGGCGGCGCGCAGGGCGCAGGGCCGCAGGACATAAAAGAGAGAGGCCAGCGCGCAGGGCGCAGGGCCGCAGAGCGCGGATCAATAAAAGAGAGAGGCCAGCGCGCAGGGCCGCAGAACCGCAGGGCAGAAATGCCTTGCGGTTTTTACTTGTGCTCCGCTTGTTGCTGGCGTATGATGCAGGCAGGGCAATCCCGCCCTTTTAACGAAAGGCTTTCGACCATGAAAAGCGGAATCATTTACAACGGGCCAAGCCAGATCGACGGCAAGCCCATTGTGGTTATCGCCACATATTCCAATCGCAATCGCAAAACGGGCGCGGTTCTGCAAACTTATATCCTGCGCAGCGACGTCAACCCGCTGGAAGCAAGCAAGACGGGCGAAGACTATAGTATTTGCGGATCCTGCCCCATGCGCGGCGAGGTAACAACAGATCCAAAGCGCAAGATCGCCAAGGGCCGCCGCTGCTATGTTAACCTTGGGCAGGGCGTGCTCATCGTTTGGAAGGCCCTGCAGCGCGGCGTATACCAGAGCGCAGACAATACCGCCGATCGCAAGGCCCTTGGACGCGGGCGCATTGTGCGCGTCGGGACATATGGGGACCCAGCCGCGTGTCCAGATCACATCTGGGACGAGCTTATCGCCGAATCCGAAACGTGGATGGCTTACACGCATCAAAAGCCATGGCGTCCCGATATCGCCATGCAATCCGCCGACAGTCACGACGAAGCCCGCGCCCATTGGGCCGCTGGCCGCAGAACTTTCCGCGTGATCACTGGCCTGGACCAGATCGACAAGCGCAACGAAGCCCTATGCCCTGCCTCAAAAGAGGCAGGCGCACGCGTCCAATGCGCCGCGTGCAAGCTTTGCCAAGGCAGCAAGGCAGCAAAATCAATCTCAATTATCGAACACTAGGAGCACGGACCAATGATCACGTATCACGTAGAATACACTGAGAGCGGCACCCGCCAAATCATGCGCAAAGGGCCATATAGCACCAAAGAAGAAGCCGCGAGCGCCCCTTACGGAAGCGCCTACGGACCGATCGAC
>Ga0222672_1000690_pt1 | contig 11991 bp, 8 predicted proteins | sample AntAcemetagen799_FD_179810 | JGI IMG/M metagenome (GOLD analysis project Ga0222672, IMG submission 179810) | Saline water microbial communities from Ace Lake, Antarctica - #799 | ecosystem: Environmental > Aquatic > Non-marine Saline and Alkaline > Saline | place: Antarctica: Ace Lake | collected...
CGGAAGTGGCCCTCCCAAGAAAAAGTAACCGGCTTCCTGCCCGGGAACGCCCTTACATCGGAGCGCCGACCGTCGGATCGCCGACCGTCGGAGGCATGAATGACAAACCTCTTCGATGTGCTCGATCTACCCCAGTCTCTGTTGGTAGAACCGTCTTCCGTCGATTCCGCGTGGGATAGGGCAACGCGAAGCCAACATCCCGATGTGAGCGAATCCGAGCGTGACGACGCTGCCGTATCGGATGCCAACCAGGCACGCAGCGTGCTCAGTGATCCGACAAGTCGCCTCGAACATTGGCTGACACTTCGTGGTGTCGAAGCACGACGGGATCAGTCGATTTCACCTGAGTTGATGGACCTTTTCACCAAACTGAATCCCGTCCTCACGGATGCCGATTCCGTGATCAGTCGACTTCAGAAAGCATCCACGGCTCTCGCAAAAGCGATGCTCGCAAAAGAGGCCGCCAACGTGCAGTTGAGAATCCAGGAGATCCTGGGAAAGATCATGGCAATGAAACTAGCCGTCACTGAGAGATTTGAAGAGTTTGAAAAAGCGGGTGACTACTCAAGTGCTTCCGAGGGACTCGGCCAATTAAAATTTCTCAAAAAATGGGAGCAACAGGGTCAAGCTAAGCTAATAGCCCTGTTGGGTCTGTGACGTAACCCTGTTGGGCACCGCCTTGTTGAATGAACGAAGAACTCATCATCGGTATTGATCTCGGCACGACAAATTCGCTTGTTGGAGTCGTCGACTCGGGATTCCCGATGATTCTCGCAGACGAGCAAGGTCAGCGACTCACGCCCTCGGTGGTCGCCTTTCCCGAAAACGGCCAACCGCTCGTCGGTCGGGAGGCGATGCGAGCGGCAAATATTTCGAGTCAGCGGTCGGTTGGCTCGATCAAGCGCTTCATCGGTCGGCGGTTTTCTCAGCTTTCGGAAGAAGAGATCCACGAAGCGGGATTTCCGATCGAGTCATCAAAGAACGACGGCATTCTCGTTCGCATCGACGAGAGCACGACTTTATCTCCGGAGCAGGTTTCCGCTCTTATCCTTGCGCGCCTCAAAGCAATCGCAGAGGCCGCGTTGGAGGAGACGGTCTCGCAGGCTGTCATCACCGTTCCCGCTTATTTCAGCAACAGCCAACGCGAGGCGACGAAGCGAGCTGCGGAATCTGCAGGGCTGACGGTTGCTCGTATCGTCAACGAGCCTACTGCCGCCGCTCTCGCTTACGGCCTCGACAAGCTGGAGGAAAATCAGACGGTCGCGGTCTACGATTTTGGTGGGGGGACGTTCGATCTGTCTATTCTCCAGATGCGAAATGGCCTCTTCGAAGTCATTTCAACAGCAGGCGACACGCAACTAGGTGGCGACGATTTGGACCGGGTGATCCTCGAAAAAGTCGCAAGCGAGTTGGCCCTTGGCGAACTGACACCAGACGAATACGCCACCCTGAAAGCTCTTGCTCGCGAAGCGAAGGAGGCCCTGAGCGAAAGCGAAGAGCACACCCTGCGTCTTCCGTTTTTCCGGGGAGAAAAGAGCTACGAGTTCGTTTTGTCGCGTAGCGGGATGGAGGCCACGATCGCTCCAATCGTTGAGCGAACGCGATCAATCTGTCAGCGGGCCTTTGCGGAAGCAAAGAACAAGGGCTCCGGCGAAGTCGATCATCTCATCCTTGTTGGCGGCAGCACCCGCGTTCCGCTTGTGCAGCGGCAACTCGAGGAATGGTTCGCCCTTCCTCCGAATCTCAGCCAACATCCAGACGAGGCGGTAGCGCTGGGCGCAGCGATCCAGGCGGGCATTCTTTGTGGTCGTGTCAGGAATGTGGTTTTGGTCGATGTGACTCCCCTGTCACTCGGGATCGAAACATTCGGCGGTTTAATGAATGTGATTATTCCGCGTAACACGACCATCCCGACAAAGGCAGGCGAACTTTTCACCAACGCGGTTGATGGCCAGGAATCGATGGCGATCCGCATTCTCCAGGGCGAACGCGAACTGTCAAAAGACAACTGGCTGCTCGGCGAAATTCACATTCCGTTCAAGCCGGGGAGAAAAGGCAGTGCCCGGGTCGGTGTCCAGTTTGCGCTCGACCAGAATGGCATCCTCGAAGTGCTCGTCCGGGACACGGAGACTGGCGAAGATCACGTTCTGGAAATTCGGGACTCAGCAGTCGACGTCGACGATGAGGCGGTCGAAAAAATGGTGACCGAATCGATCGACCACGCTTTCGACGACATGAACGAGCGGGTCTGGACCGAGGCGAAACTGAAGAGCGAAGAACTTCTTCCCGCCGTCGCCAGCGCTCTGGAACTGATCGGCGAAGAACTTCCAGGCGATGATATAGAGAAAATTCGTGCCGCGGCAGCCGAAGTCTCCCGACTTGTCGGAAAGGAACCCCACGACGCCGTTGCTTTGAAGAAAGCGAATCAGGTGCTCGACGATGCCACCCAGACACTGGCAGCTCTGTTGATCGACATGGCTTACTCCGGAGCTTCTGGTTCCGACTGAGTTGCGGGATAAGGCAACTCCATTCCAGACGGTGTAATCTCAATCGGAGTTGGGGTGAGCTGCTTTCCCCAGTAGTAGAGGTGAAGCGATGGTGTGTTCTTCGGGAAGGCGTAGATAAAAAGCCAACGGCTCGCTGCCGGGGCCTCAGGAAGAGGATCGGATTCGGGTAAAATGCTTCCATCCATCGTTAGCGGAGTGACGTGCGGATCGCTGCCATAGCTGACCATGCTCGATCCGTCGACGACTTCGACATCATCGATATCAAGGAAAGGTGTGTGTCCGGAAATCGTCACATCCACGGCAACAAGACGCGCTTCGATAGCGGCACTGGGATCAGGGCTGAGAAAGCTGTAGCCGGTGTAGTTCCAGACACCATTTACTTTGACTTTTCCGTTCCCCAATCCCGCTGCTTGCTGCTTAGCCCGCGCCTGCAGGAGACTATCGACAACTTGCCCCTGCTCTTCCGGCGTCAGATTTCGAGGCTCATCAGAGACCTCCGTGACAACCACGGGAGCGGTCGGCTCTTCCTCGGTCGTAACCGCTTCCTCCTTATCGCCACATGAGGAGAGAAGGAATGCCAAGATTCCGAGGACTAGAAAATTTTTGATGGAATTCTTCATGAAATTAGTGCTGGTCATCGCGGGAAAAAGCTCCCTTTCCATACGACGGGCCGGTGCGTAAAGTATGGCATGGAACACGAAGTGATCGAAAAGAATTTTCAGATCGCGCGGCTCGCCGATATCGAGCCGACGCCGTGTCCGTGTGGGCAGGCGCGTCGCGCCTTCATGAATGATGAGAACTCGGTCGCTTCCATGCATCTCGTCGAAATAAAAAGGGACAGCGAGCCCCATTTTCACAAGCGAATGACTGAACTTTACTACGTTCTTGAAGGCGAGGGTCACATCGAGCTCGACGACCAGGTGCATCCGCTTTCGCCGGGAACCGCCGTCATGATCAAGCCGGGCTGTCGCCATCGCGCCGTTGGTAGCAAACTCAAGATCCTCAACATTCCCGTTCCGAAATTCGACCCCGACGACGAATACCATGCCTGAATCTGAAAACCCTTTTAGCCCCATCGAGGAAGTCGTCGCAGACATCCGCGCCGGTAAGCTTGTCGTTATCGTTGATGACGAGGATCGTGAGAATGAAGGCGATCTCATCTGTGCCGCTGAGAAAATCACGCCGGAGATGATTAATTTCATGGCCACGCACGGGCGCGGTCTTATTTGTGCTCCGATTTTGCCGGAGGCTGCGGATCGTCTCGGTCTCCCACTCATGGTTCGGCGGAATACGGAATCGCATGGAACGAATTTCACCGTTGCTGTCGACGCCGCTTCCGGAATTTCTACCGGCATCAGCTCTGCCGACAGAGCAAAAACGGTGCAGTTACTCGCCAACCCTCTTTCCGAGCCGCAGGATCTCGTTCGCCCCGGCCACATTTTGCCGCTTCAGGCCAAAGTAGGTGGAGTTTTGCGCCGGGCCGGCCATACAGAATCCGCTGTCGATCTGGCCCGACTTGCCGGGCTCGAACCTGCCGGAGTGATCTGCGAGATTCTCAACGAAGACGGCACCATGGCCCGTCTTCCCGAACTCGTTAAATTCGCAGAAAAGCACGAACTCAAGATCGCGACGATCGAGGACTTGATCGAATATCGCCGATCCAGTGAGAAGCTGGTTGAGCGAATCGAACAAATCAAAATGCCGACTGATTTCGGCGTTTTTGATTTATTCGTCTATACCAGCACGCTGAATCCCGAAGAGCATCACATCGCGCTGGTGAAAGGCGAGATCGACTCCAGTCAGCCGATTCTCGTCCGCGTGCACAGTGAATGCCTGACCGGCGATGTCTTTGGTTCGCGGCGCTGCGATTGCGGAAGCCAACTCCATTCGGCAATGGCTCAGATCGAAGCAGCTGGCTCAGGAGTGCTCGTCTACATGCGACAGGAAGGTCGGGGCATCGGACTCGCGAATAAGATCCGCGCATACAAATTGCAGGAGGAAGGCCTCGACACGGTCGAGGCAAATGAGCGTCTCGGCTTTGGCTCTGACCTTCGGGATTACGGCATGGGTGCCCAAATTCTCTACGACGTCGGCGTTCGAAAGATCCGTCTGATGACCAACAATCCCCGCAAGGTCGTCGGCCTGGACGGGCACAAGCTGGAGATCGTCGAAAAGGTTCCGATCAAGATCGAGCCCAATCCGCACAACGAAGATTACCTCCGGACGAAGAGAGACAAGCTAGGTCACTATCTCTAGAGGAAGGCCGACTCTCAGACGAGGCAGAAGTCAGTCCGCTTGAAACTTGGGAGCTAAAGGTTTAGGACTTCCCTCATGTCGAAATCCGCACCTGACGCCCCTTCCCCTTCTCAATATTCCGGCACGGTCGCGATCGTGGCGTCGCGCTATAATGCGACTTATACGGACGCTCTCGTGAAGTCCGCCACGGAGACGTTCGCCAAACTGGCTCCGGATCTCGAGGTACGAACGATCCGCGTCCCCGGTGCATTCGAGATCCCCGTGATCGTTGAGGCCGTTGCTTGCAGCGACGCGCAACCCCTCGCCATTGTTGCTCTCGGTGTGATCATTCGCGGCTCGACTGCTCATGCCGATCTCATTGCCGCTTCCATCACAAAGACCCTGCAGGAAACGAGCGTCTCTCAGCTGATTCCTGTGATTCATGAAGTCCTCCTTGTCGACAGCGCCGAGCAAGCGGAAGCGCGATCACTCGGTGACGAACTCAACCGCGGCCGTGAAGCAGCTGAGTCCGCGGTCGCCATGATCGAGGTGATGGATTCCGTCGCCTGCCAATTTTCCAATGTTAAATCATGAGCGACAAAATCATCTTTCTCGACCGCGACACAACCGACCGCGGTGACCTCGACTTCTCAGGATTGGAAGCACTGGGTGACGTCGTCTACCACGGCATCACCCGTCCTGAAGAAACGGCAGAGCGCATTGCCGAAGCGACCATCGTGCTCACGAACAAAGTCGTGATTGGACCGGACGCAATGGATGGAGCAACGAATCTAAAGCTGATTCAAATCGTCGCCACCGGGACGAACAACGTCGATCTGGAAGCCGCTCGCGAACGCAAACTCGCAGTCTGCAACGTCAGCGGTTACAGCACTGACTCGGTCGCCCAGCATGTCTTTGCCTGCCTTCTCAATCTGCAGACGAACGTTCATCGCTTCGCCGCAGAACCGGAAAAATGGGCAGAGTCGCCCATGTTCACCCGTCTCGACTATCCCATCGCCGAACTGGCTGGCAAAACGCTTGGCATCGTCGGGCTTGGTTCTATCGGTGAAGCCGTTGCACGAATCGGACAAGCTTTCGGAATGGAAGTGGTTGCCTATGCACGCGAGGGTTCAACACCAAAGGAGGGAATCGCACGACTGCCTCGGGATGAATTTTTCGCTGCCGCCGATGTGGTCACCCTCCATTGCCCGCTCACACCGGAGACGCATCACTTTATCAATGCTGAAACTCTCTGTATGATGAAGAGCGACGCCATTCTGATCAACACGGGTCGGGGCGATTTGGTCAATGAAGCCGATCTCGTCTCAGCCCTAAAGAGCGGCACCATCCGCGCTGCCTCGATCGACGTTCTCACTCCGGAACCGCCACCAGCCGATCATCCTTTTCTCACCGCGAAACTTGATAATCTTTTCATCACGCCGCACACCGCATGGAGCTCGCGTGAGGCGCGGCAGAGATTACTCGACGGAATCATTTCGAATATCGAGGCATTTCGCCGTGGCGAAGCGCTGAACAGGGTTTGATGTCGATACGTTGAAACGGCAATTGTTCCGTTTCAATCTACCCAAACTGCAGGACTCATTCCGAAAACGTAAGTTTCCAAGACCGGAGAGTCTGGCTGGTAGGGAGGCATCATCGGCCAATAGGCCTCCGAGATACCCGGGCCGGTAGCAACAACACAAAGAAAGTCCCCTTTTCCAACGCCCAAGTCGGAAAGTAGAAATTGATCGGAGAATTTCTCGCCAGCTTTCGCTCCGAAAATATCATCGATCTTGAGATCCTTCACAAGTTCGCCATTTCGGAAAATCCGACAACGATCAGCGCTGGTCCACGATGGTCCCAACACCCTGACATTTGCACTGTCGCCATCAAGTTCGAGCGTCGCCATAAGTCCGAAGCTGACCCAGGTTTGTCCGGCTACGAACGAGTCGACTGCGGCAGAGACATCGATGTTTCCGGAGTCGCCATCATCATTGACGCTTAGATAGGTTCGTCCCTGCCCCGGGATTGCAAAATTGACCGTGTGACTGTCGCTTGATCCAACGGCAGCGATTTTGTGACCGCTCTTGAGCAAGGCGAACCAATCGCTGACCATTTGCATCGGATCGGTTTGCGTCGCGCCCGAGTTGATAATCTCGATACCGTTAGCCCGAAGCTCGCGGTCGTTCAAAAACGTGCCGGTCGAAGGGTCGAAATTTTCAGGAGCGAGTGGTGTGAAGTTCCGATGGACGTCGCGACCGTGATTCAGAATGCAGACTTTCACATCGGGGGTCGCATAAATATTCTTAAATATCTGAGCCCAGTCGCGCAGCTTGTGTTCGGCAGGCTTCGCAGCGGGATCGACGGGGAAGCTGTTAAAATGCCCGAATGAAGTCGTTACCTCGCATCCGGTCACCGGTGTCATCCACTTGTCCGCTCCGATACGCGCGGCATCGGTGGAATAGTCGATATGCTTGTCGTGTCCGGTTGAGATTGGCAATTCGACGCCTTCACCTGCAGCGGAAATGATGCGCTCGGTGAGAGTGCAGTCACCGTGCCGATCGAACTCGTAGGTGTGTAGGTGCGTATCGCAGGCAACGAATCCTGCTGTGTCGACTTCCCGTCGCAACTTGAATCCCAACTCCCCGACCTCTCCAGCACCGAGTTCAGCCGTTGCGAGACTGTATTCGAATCCGCGCCCACAATAGATTCGATAGAACTTCTCAGGATCAATGGCCACACTCGCTTTTCCATCCAGCGAATAAATGACTCCCTCCCGAACCGCGAGCCTGTCATCAGACTCGGCACCGAGAAACGTAAGGGCTCCCGTTTCCGTGTCGATAATGGTGAAGCGACACGGGATCGCTTCTCCCGACTCCTCGTCGACACATTCGAGCGACAACATTCCCTGCAGATTTGGAACGACGCGCTTGAATCCCCGGGTTTTCTCCAAAGCCAAAACCCTCTGCGAATCGATCGCGTAGCGCTCCTCATGAAGAGCTAGATCCCCCACGCGGATATCGTCGGGAGTTTCTGATTCCGAGAAAATTTCGAGTTGGTTCCCTTTCTCCTGCAACAAACCATCCCGAAGGAGGAGCCCGTGTTCGAGATGATTATGATCTCGCTGCAGCAGTCCGATTTTCTCCCCATTTAATGAAACGGCCCAAGTCTGCTTGGTGCCTTCCTGGCGCAATGTTAGAACGCTGTATTTCTCCGGCGACTCGACATCGAAATTGACCTCCAAACGGGAACGCTCTGCCTTTTCCGGAAAGTGCGACCATTCACGGGGCTCGGCATTCCTGACGTGATAAAATTCAGGATCAATCTCGATTCCGGCGGACCGTCCGGAAACCGAGACGACTGCGAAGAAAAAGACGATCCAACAGTGTTTGGTCATGGACTTTATTGAATTCGCTTCGCTCTGGACGCTTCGCTTGCTCCCTTGGAGCACCTATCTCGCGTTGCCCGGTTGCCTTTCTCCCACTTCGTTCCGAATCGGTTCACTCTGGCTCGACTACCGTTGCGCGGATGATCGGGGTCGAGGCGGGCTCGGGTTTAGGTTCAGGCTCGGTCTCGAGCGCGGGTTCGGGCGTTGTGGCTTCCTCCGCTGGTGCAGGAGCGAGAAACCCCTGAAGGAGAGCTCCTACGGTCTCTCCGACATCGACACCGGTCTCTTCTTCGATCGTCCCGGTGATGACTTCGGCGATATTTTCCTGTCCTCCCAGAATTTGAGTTAGGGAGCCCAAGGTTTCGGGCGACGTTCCGAGAATCGCATTCAAGTTCTGAGCGGCAAACTCGACCGGGAAATTGCTCAGCGTCAGCGTTGGTTCGGAAAGCGGACCCGTGCCACGCACCTCGATAGATTTATCTTCAAGACCCGTCGCTAACGCAAGCGGCTTATTGAGACCCGCGAGTGCCGTGAAGTCGGTCGTTTGCGAGGCCAGCTTTACGCTGCCGTTGATGAGTAGATTGGCGCTGCTGTTGGCTATCGTAAAATCATTCGTCAACAGAGTGCCCGACTCGATGAGGTAGGCACCCGAGACTGCTCCGTTTTCCTTGAACTGAAACGCAGGAACCACCTGGCCAATCATTTCCTGTACCGGACCAATCACAGGGAACGAGGGCAGTTGCGCTTCGTCGACGCGAACCGTTCCACCACCCCGGATTCGGGAGACGTCGCTGTAGCCAACTCCGCGGAACGTCAAATAGAGGTCGCCACTCATCCCGAGATCATCTTTTCCGAAGAAGGTGGAAGCGTTGGCGAGCGGCAATCGGACAATCTCTATCAACCCACTGAATGGAGTGCCTTCGGCCCCTAGATTGACTGCGCCGTTAAGAGCGACCTGTCCTCCGAGCAGGTTGGCAGCGAGGTCGTTGGTTTCAATCCGACCGTCATCAAGATCAACATGTCCCCGAATGTCGGACACAGGCAGATCGCCGTTTTTCGTTGTATAGATGAGACCTCTTCGGTGCTCGTAATCGATCGCGAGAGTCGCTTTCCCCGGTTCATCCAGAGGAATGGTGCCGTTGAACTGCACAGTTGGAGCATCGCTAAAGGCAATCTTATTCCACTTCTCTGCAGCCTCGGGCTTCAGAGCTGCGAAAAGCGCGAGAAGATCGATGGTAGACTGCGCCCGCTCGACTTCGATTTGTTTTTCAGCTGTCGCTACGCTGAAAACACCTCCGAGAAACCCTTCGCCGTAGCCAACCTGAAAGCTTGTAAATGTGATCTTCTTCGACGCAGGATCGAAATTGCACGCCGCCGTCGCGGATGTGACGGGAACTCCATGCCAGGTAAAATCAGTGCCATTGAGTGTTGCGGAAACTGCTGCGATTTCGGAAGCTGAATCCACCTCAAAGTCAACAGACAGGACGGGAGGTACGCCCCCGGACTCGATGGCGAGCATTTCTTTCACTTTCGTCAGCGCTGCGACGTCGAACAATTTACGCGGGGAAATTACTTCACCCTCACTCCCTTCACCGATTCCCGCACCCGATTTCTCCTCAGGCAAAGTGAACGATCCTTTCGTCACCAATTGGAGGCCGTCAACCATCGCCGCGAAGCGCTCCACTTGGATTCGCTCGCGATCGACGAGGACTTCTCCATCGATTCCCTGAAGTTCCAGAACCGCGCTACCGCCTTCGAAAAATGAAATATTGGAATCAGCAAAAGAGAGCTCGGCTCCACTCAACGAGTCGCGATCTCTGGCGAGCCCGACGAAGTCGATATTAACGCCGACGTCAGAAACTTGCACGACAGGTGTTTTACGTTCAGCAGATTCGAAAGCGGTTACATTCTGAAGCACCAATCCTCTGGGGAACTGATAGGCCCAGTCTTCGTAGTCGAGGTAGATCCCCTGTTGCTCAAGCTTCTCCTTCGCAATCGTGTCGATCTCGCCCCGAAGATCGCCCATTTTCGCCCAACCAATTGCAGCGGCGACCCCGACGACTACCAGTGTGACTAGCGTAGCGATGACAAAAATAGTGGCGAATACGGTCCAGCACCCCGCCTTCTGCTTGCCTGGTGTATAGGTCGATGCAGCAGTCGCGAGATCGACCGGCGCCTGATTCTCGTTCATCATCTGGAGAAGGGGTTTGTCCGGGCCCTCCTTCTTCTTTTTCTCGCTGGAATCGTCAGCTTTCTTGACCTCGTACTTCTTCGCAGATCCTTCAGCCCCGTCTTTCTTGGCAGCTTTTTCCGGAACGAGCTTTTCATCGGCGGACTCAGGCTCGTCCTTCTCAGGGACTGCTTCTGCCTTCTCCTTCCTGCCTGACTCCGGTTCCGGCTCCGACACTTCCCCGTCACTTGACTCTTCGCGGATAGAACTTTTCTTCTTCGAACCTTCTTCGACGATGTTGTCTCTGACTGATTTTTTGTCGCTTAGTTTGGCTTCACCTTTCTCAACTTCGGCCTCAGCTACATCCGATTCTTCTGCGCTTTCTTCCAATTCCGTTAGCGCCTCAACTTCGGGACTTGATTCGATCTTTGGTTGGAGGAGATCGAGAGATTTCTTCTTTCTATTATCACCAAGGAGCTCTTTCACCTCGGCCAGCGGCTCGCTTTTCTTTAAGAGTGACGAAACATCCGGTTCCGCGTCCTCAATTGCGGGAGACTCGACTGGTTCCTCTTGCTCGACTGGTTCGGATGCCAGTTTGAGACTTTCCTGTCCCCTCTTCGGTGGGAGAAGTTCGGACAAATCGTCATCCCCGGCAACAGCTTCAGACTCCGATTCAACATTCAGCCTCTCGTCGGCTTCTCCCAGGCTGCCATCGACGGATCCGAAAAATTCTTCCTGCGCTTTTTGATCTAGCCCGTCAGATGCGACCTTTCGGCTTTCCTGAGCAGCCTTTTCGCTGAGGTCCTCGTCCCACCACCGATCTTCGATGGGATCAAGCAAATCACCTCCCTCTGGGTCCATAGAGAGTTCGTCACCCACGTGAATACCGGGTTCGTGTTCTGCCGGAGAATCTGTATTCTCCGTATCCACGCTGTCGTTACCGCTTGCCTTGTCCTTCATCGATCTTTAACAATCTAGATCGCAACATATTCAACCCTTCGACACAATGCGCAAATTGATCCTCGTAACCTTTATTTCGGTTGCCCCTTTCCTAAGCTCTTCCCAAGACTCCACTAACTTCCCCACAATTGGGGAAGTTATCTCCGAAGATCCGGCACTTGCCGACCTGATCGCCAAAGATGCCGCAATCGAAGTTCTCTCCTCAGGCTTCGAATGGGCGGAGGGCCCAGTCTGGGTCGCGCAAAATAAACACGAGTTCGGCGGCCACATACTTTTCTCCGACATCCCAAATAACAGAGTCGTGCGATGGGACGAGGGCAAAGGCGCGAAGACATGGCTCAAGCCCTCCGGCTACACGGGCGTAGGTAAATACGGAGGCGAGCCGGGCAGCAACGGATTGCTTCTCGATAAGAAGGGCCAACTCATCTCGTGCGAGCACGGCGACCGACGTCTTTCGGTTCTGACTCAGGGCGGCGGCAAGCGCACCCTTGTCGACAACTATAAAGGCAAGCGGCTCAACAGTCCGAACGACGCCTGCCTTGGTCCCGATGGCGAAACGATTTACTTCACCGATCCACCTTACGGTCTGCCGGAACGCTGGGACGATCCGGGTCGCGAACTCGATTTCTGCGGCGTCTATCGACTCGCCCCGGACGGAACGGTAACGCTCCTGACCAAAGAACTCGCTCGACCAAACGGCATCGCTTTTTCTCCTGACTTCAAAACGCTCA